>Ga0137377_10002999_pt1 | contig 12853 bp, 21 predicted proteins | sample SagtaG_22_FD_104815 | JGI IMG/M metagenome (GOLD analysis project Ga0137377, IMG submission 104815) | Vadose zone soil microbial communities from Sagehorn Ranch, Mendocino, California, USA - Sage2_L_40_16 metaG | ecosystem: Environmental > Terrestrial > Soil > Vadose zone | place: USA... | reverse complement strand
CGGTACCCGCGGCAGTGATTTGCCCGTGGTGATCGACATGAATCAGCCAACACCCGGGAGTTCCGACCCGGTGAGCGAGCAGGCACGCCGGCCGTTTGCGGCTGCCTTTCCCCAGTTTCGGGTGATCAACACGCTTTCCGATATCGCGCATTCGAACTACAACAGTCTCCAGGTCTCAGCCCAGCGCTCGGCCGCCAATTTGACATTTCGCGCTAGCTATACGTTTTCCAAATCGCTGGATGAAGCGTCAGGCGCTGGCGGATTTTATCGCGGGCCGGTGGAAGACAGCCGCAATCTGCGCGGCGACTATGGCCGCTCGGATTTCGATATTCGCCATCGCTTTACCGTTACTTATGCCTGGCGAGTACCGGCGCCGACCCGTCTGCCCGGTTGGCTGCACGCGCTCGCCTCTAACTGGCAGCTGAATGGAATTACGACTCTGCAATCTGGCGGGCCACTCAACATAACTTTGCCTTTCGATAATTCTGGGACAGGCGAATTTCGCGACCGACCGAATTTGGTTGGTGACGCTCACGTGACCTTCAATCCGCTGGGGCCATATCTGAATCCGGCAGCTTTCGCGCAGCCTCTGCCTGGGACTTACGGCAATCTGAGAAGAAACACGTTCAGCGGACCGGGGCTGAATGACTTTGATATGTCATTTGTCAAATCTCAGCAGATCTCCCGCGACTGGTGGTTGCGCCTGCGAGCTGAATTTTTCAACATATGGAACCATCCGAACTTTGCCAGCCCGTCGACGACTTTCGGTTCCGGCTTCCGTTTGACCAGCACGCCGGATTCGTTTAATCCTTATTTCGGCAACGGCAGCCCCAGGAATGTGCAGCTCGTCGCCGAGCTGGAGTTCTGAGCTGTGACAACAGTTCATGTCCATCAAGATTCACGATTTGCGGGAGTGTGCCGATGTTCTAGAGATGCGGGCACCGAAATGGTTGGCCGAGTTAAGGACGCAGTACCAAACCCTTTTCAGTGTTTTGGCGCGCTGCCTTTGCAGATTAGTAGCTAATGCAGGGAAAAAGCGTTAGTAATTGGAGCCCAAGGAGTACCACACAACCGGCGGCGACGAGGCTCGCTGGCATAGGCGCGCGCCGTACTCCGGTGACATATACGAATAGTAGTGCAAGCAGCACGAAAAGTTGCAGCCACCAGTCGTTGACAGCGCCCAACCAACCTGGCCGCGAACCCCAGGCGAGGAAGTCCCACCCGAGGTAGATGTCGGTCATTGGTGCGAGAGCAAGTCTCTTTGGATGGACCGGGAAATCTAGCACGAAATGGGAGAACACCGCGAGCCAAATGGCGGAACATACGAGCCTGCCTTTGGGCCAGAAGAGCACCGCATACAGAGTGGCCAAAACGCCGACAGAAATCAGGGAGTGCGACCAATCGTCGAAGAAATTCGACGTTTGCGCCGGCTCAATGCCGATCCGCGCAAGCGTAATCCACAGCAGGTCGGGAACAAAAGCTCCGATGAGCAGCGCCCATAGCGGCGCCTCAGGAGTCCTGCCCTTTATAGCGAGAGCGGCGGCGAAGTGCGGCGCATACATCAGTCTGACTCTTCGCTCCGCGCGGGAGAATGGATCAAGAGCAGCAAAAGCGCGGGGACCGCGAACAGGAGAAGCTCAACGATCGCTTCGCTGGTACTCATGACAGATTTCCCTTGCGCGACCCTTACTGCTATCCGGCGCGTCGCTTCATGTGATGATCTTCTTCGAGCACCCAGCTCTTTCCGCCATCATGCGATTTCTCGCCCTGCCAATGGAAAGACTGCGGTGTGATGTCACGGAACGTCCAGCGTATCGGAAGCCCGTCGGAGTCCAAGCCGCGCAGGACAATGCGATCACCCTCGCGACCGCCTTGCGTCGTGACCACATAGTTGTACTGTGGGTTGATGAAGACGATGCGCCACTGTTTCAATTTTGTGTCGAAGAAGCGAAAGGTCGTTCCAATCGTGCGTTCCTTTTGCTCCTCGGTCGGATAACCGATCCACAGATCCTGTATGGCATGGCCGTCCATGACCCAACCGAAATGCAACTCGCCCTTCTTGTGGCGGACGGTGCCGTCCACTTGTGGAAAGCCGAAATCGGCGTCCCAACTGCCGATGAGTCGATCAAATGTTTGCGCTTCTTCGCCAAGCGACGGATTGGGATTCGGCGATCCCAAGACACTAATCATGGCCTCTCGCGGAGAGAGGTCCCTGTGCGACTCCGTAGCAGCAAGAGCACAAACGACCAGCACTGACAATTCAACAAAGCCAATTAGCATGCTGCCGGTTGGAATTTTGCGCATAATGCGGCAAACCTCCATTCAGAAGAACATCGAATTGTCGATGTTTGTCCGGCATTCACACTTGCGGTTTCTTGCTCTTCGATTGTGACGGGGAGGCGTAACGCGCGTTGTGTGCAGGAATTCCTCGCCAACTGTGATGAGCAAGAAAGGTGAAGAGGGGGAAGCTGCTTTTGCGGTTCTCCACCGTGCTGCTGATCGTCTCCCGCGACGAGCTCCGACACTGCGTATGGGGCGACAGCACCTTCGTGGACTTCGACGGCGGCCTGAACTTCTGCATAGCGCAGGTACGCTCGGCACTGGGCGATGATCCTTCCAGCCCTCGCTACATTCGTACGATTCCAAAGCTCGGATACCAATTCATCGCGCCAGCGGAAGCGATAGAGGAACCGGCCAGGAATAGCGAACCTGTGTCGCCGCGCAGCGCTCGCCCATCGCGCGTTTCTGTGCAGACGGTCGTGATGCTATTGCTGCTGGCATTGGCTTTCGTTGGTGGCCACCAGTTGCGCGTGCGTGCCAAGAGAGCCTCGATGCCCATCGTCGCCGTCGCTCGTTTCGATAACGAGACGAGCGACCCTGCGCTCAGCAGCTCACCAATACCGGCCAGGGGTAGTTTTCCGTAATCGGCAACGCACATATTTTGAGAGTGCCGCGTGACCAGCGCGACCTCTCCAAATGAGCAGCACTTATGTCATTGATGCTTGCCCCGGACCAGAAATCCCCCCGCCAAAGACAAGCGTGTGCGTCCAAGGAAGTCATTTAATTTGGCTCGTTGCTGACCGCATGCGCAACAAAGCGTTGCAGAGTCTCTGGGCTGCTACACGAATCATTCTTGTTTCGTAAGCGCTGTAGCCAAGCACCAGACCGGTGCGACGTAATTTGTGCAAAGCGAAGTTGGAAAGTGGAACGGTATCCACTCCAGCAGCGGATGCGATTCGGGCAGCAAGTCGATCGTCAACTCCCGATGGAAGCCATGCGACGAGGTACATACCGATGCCACCATTTTCCGAGACTTCGAGCACTCCGGCACCGTACTGTCGGATTGCATTGACGAGCGCTTCGTATCGCTCACGATAGATCTGAAGTGTCACCCTGATGTGCCGCTCTAGACGTCCATCAGCGATGAATTCAGCCAAAGCGGCTTGGTCGATCCCAGGTGGCTGGCGGCTCACGGAAGTGCGACCCATCTTTAGCGTGTGGACAATGGACTTTGGAGCAATCAAGAACCCGATTCTGAGGAATGGAACCACGTTCTTGCTGAAATTTCCGATGTAGAGGACGCGTTCGTTGCGGTCGAGGCTCTGCAGGCTTGCCACGGGGCTCGTGCCATGACGAAATTCACTGAAATAGTCGTCTTCCAGAATCCATGCATTGTTTCGTGCGGCAACGCGGAGAAGATCAAAACGTCTTTCGAGGGTCATCGTGTAGCCGAGAGGACATTGAAAAGAGGGTGTCACGTAGATCATTTGAGGTGCCGAGCGTTTCTCCGGACTGGCAGCCGAATTCAGCCCCTCGGAATCCACCGGAATTGGTATGACAGTCAGTTGCGCGCTCTTAAATGCCACTCTCGCGCGGGGGTACCCCGGATCTTCCATCCAGACCGATTCGCCGGGATCGAGCAGCGTTTTCGCACAGAGATACAACGCCTGTTGCGCCCCAGTCGTGATTATCACTTGATCGGGGTCACTGCGAACGGCGCGCGACCTTGAGACGTAGTCGCAGATGGCTTTCCGCAGCGGGAGGTAACCCAAAGAATCGGCGTGTTCATAAAGCTGATCCGCTGCCCGTCGCCAGTGCTTGGCGGTCAGCCGTGACCAGAGGTCAAGTGGCAGGCTGGCGATGTCGGGCAGGCCTGGCCGAAACGGTCGGGCTGGCGTAGCCGCCAGCCTCTGGCGGAATGCGCTAAGGCGCGTCTTGCAATTCGTGGCTTGCGACGGACGGTGGGTATTGGACTCTGCTGCGTAGCGGATGCAAGTGAGTGCACATCACGAGGAATGTGTGAGGAAACCCTAGTGCCCGACCCGACTTTCCCTTCGAGATACCCCTCAAAGATCAATTGTTCGAAGGCGTCCAGTACAGTCGCGCGAGAAAGATGCAAGTCACTCGCCAGATGACGCGTAGATGGCAAACGTGAGCCTGGCCTCAGGCGGCCTGTAAGAACTAGGCGGCGGATGCCCAGGTACACCTGCCGGTGCAGCGGTACTTCGCTGGCACGATCCACCGATACATCCAGGAGCACCTCAAGCGACTTTTTTGGCACAACTTACTCCTGTGTTCATCAGCACAACAACTAATAAATGGTATCTCCAAGACTCTATAAATGGAGCTAGCAATAATGCCATTTGATCCATAAAATTTCCGATGTGTTGTCAGACGATTCGAAATCGGGGGTGAATCTCCAACACCCTGCACCAGGGGTTGATGTCGCGGTGCTCGCTCTGAGGTTTGCCAGTGGTCTGGCGTTCCTGTACCACGGCGCGGCGATTCTGTTCGGTGCGTTTGGAGGCCCTGGCCCGGAGCGTTTTGCAGTGGACCATCGATTTCCAGTCGTGGTCGGCTATTTAGTCGGGCTGGCGCAAGTTGTGTCCGCAATCGCCGTGCTGGTAGGTGTCTTTATCCGACTCGCGGCTGTGGCTTTGATCGGTGTGATGCTGGGAGCGATTTTCCTGGTGCATCTTCCACACGGCTTCGACGTTTCAAATGGCGGAATGGAGTACGCGCTTACCCAGTTATTGATTGCGTTCGCGTTGCTGCTGATGGGAGCGGGGGCGTATTCGCTCTCGTCGCGACTTCCTGCACGGCTGCAGCGACTTTGATGTTTCACAACGAGCCGCATGCGTAATGAAAAGCCATTATCCGAGCTTGTGCGCCTGCGTAGGGCAACTGATAGTTTTGCACCGGAGCCCATATCAGACGGCGACTTGGAGGAAATTCTCCGTGCCGGCCTGGAGGCACCGAGCAGTTACAACCTTCAGCCTTGGCGGTTTGTGGTGGTTCGTGATCCGCAACAGCGAAGAAAGCTCCGAGCTGCTGCGATGGACCAGCAGAAGGTCGAAGAAGCCCCGGTCGTGATTGTGGCCTGCGGAGACATTCTCGGTTGGCGCAAGGACCTCGAAGAGGTCATTCGCTTGGGCCAGGAGCACGGCATTGGCGACGACAGCTGGGCTCAAAGAAAACGGAAGAACGTCACAGCGGATCTCGATTCGCATCCCAACATGTCGATGTGGGTGACGAAGCAGACAATGATCGCGGCAACAACGATGATGTGGATGGCAGAAGCGCTAGGTTATGACACGGGCCCGATGGAAGGCTTCGACGAGGAGGAGGTCAGAACGGCGCTCGGCATCCCGACGCACGTTCGGGTGCTCTTCCTTTTGGCCATCGGGCACCTGCGAGGAGAAGATGGCAAGTATCCCGGCCGGCTTTCGCGATCCTGCACTGTCTTCGCCGAACGCTACGGCCAGCCATTCCAATTCGTAAAATGATCCCATTATGAGCAGCGACGAGCAGGCAATCCGTACGTGGCTCAACGATTCAAGACCGCGTGGGACCGCCCCATGAAAGGCGCGCGCATTGAGTCAAAGGCAGATCTAGAGGAGTGCATCGTATGCCAATACAGCGTGGACGCGTACGCGGCTGGCCGTGGCCATCACCACGCCGGATGGGAAAGTCTCCCGAGCGAGAGGTTACACGCTCAGCTTCTTCCGCAAGCAGCCAGATGGCCGTTGGCTGCTCGCTCGCGACGCGAATTTGCTCACCCCGGAAACGTAGCTACTGTGCGCAAGTTGCCGGTTTCGATCGGTCAGTAGCATCTTCACGTTGTGCGTAGGATTCGCAGACCGTGCCAGACGGAGCACATTGGACGATTTTCCTGAGCGCTGCTTTCGTGCTGCTTATCACGCCGGGACCTTCGATCATGTACGTGATGGCCCGTGCAATCGCACAAGGCCCTCACGCAGCCATCCTCTCTGCGGTCGGCCTCGCGTTGGGGGATCTGTTGCAAGTGGTTGCCACAGCGGTCGGCCTTGCTGAGTTATTGGCCTCGGCGCCGGCGGTCTTTTCGGTGCTCAAGTTTGCGGGAGCAGCCTACCTTGTTGTCCTCGGGGCCCTTACACTTATCGGTAAGGGCGCGTGTGCGAGTAGCCCAATCGAAGGAAACCCTCGACGACAGCCCCCTGCGAAGCGCTCGTTGATTCTGCAGGGATTTCTCGCACTGAACCCAAAGACGGCGCTGTTCTTCTTGGCTTTTCTGCCGCAGTTCGTGGACCCGAGGGCTGGTGCGACAAGCGCACAAATCCTGACGTTTGGAATCGCTTTTGTTGTTCTGGGGTTCTTTACGAATTCGTTGTTTGGCTGCCTTGGTGGAAAGCTGGGTGATGTTGCGAGGTCGAACAGTAGTTTCCAGACAATTACTCGTTTTACGAGCGGAATTATATTGGTTGCGCTCGGGATCGTTGCCGCGTGCATGCCGACGCCCCAACGCTCTCCCTAAATGTATGCATGGAGGAACAAGAATGATAAGAGCCTCTGCATGGAGGATATTGGCAGCCGCGGGACTCGCTTGCGGACTAATACTCGCTGCGCCGAATGCGCCGGTTGGAGAAGCCAAGGCGACCGCAGACCGAGTGGTGTTGTCGCGGTCGCTGCCAGCGATGAAAGGCACTGACCTCAAAATCACAGTTGTGGAGGTTGCGTATGTCCCCGGCGCGGCTTCGCCGGCACACAGCCACCCCTGCCCAGTCGTAGCGTATGTAGTTTCGGGGGCAATCCGCTCGCAAGTGAAAGGCGAGCCGGAGGCCGTCTACCGGGTGGGAGAGAGCTTTTTCGAACCAGCTAACGGAGTTCACCTGATATCAGCAAATGCCAGTAGAACGGCACCAGCCAAGTTCCTCGCCTACTTCCTTTGTGATCATGAGACAAAGCTCAGCGTGCCTCCGGTTGACGGCCCGAAGGGGATACTCAATCAACCGCAGGAATGAGACAAGATATGGAAACGAATGAGAACAGGGACAAACCTGGTCGGCCTGACTGGCCACGTTGGGCGGCTCTGTGTGCGCGCATTGCGCTTGGTGCTGCATTCCTTTCCGGGATTGCTGACCGCTTTGGAATTTACCGCGGGCGAAATGTTGGTTACGGAGATTTTGCAGGCTTTGTACGCTATACCGCCAAAGTAAACTCCTTCATGCCACCCTCCACGATCCCATTTCTGGCGTGGGCCGCTACGATAGCGGAGTTCTTCTTCGGCATCGCTTTGATCTTGGGGATCTGGCGTGTCTGGGTCGCCTTGGGAAGCGCCGTGTTGTTGATCTTGTTTGGAACCGCCATGGCGATTTCGTTCGGCATCAAATCGCCGCTGGACTACTCGGTTTTTTCGGCATCCTCGGCTGCCCTGCTCGTGGCTGCGCACGAGAATCGGTGTAAGGAGTGGAAATGAACCGGGTACGGCCAATTCGCATGGACCGAATCGGCCAACTTGCAAGAAAACGCAAGTCAAACCCGATCATCTTGCGTTCATATAAGGAACGCCACTTAAAGTTGGACTGACCATCCCAAATATCGGAAACGAGGCACTCGGCAATGTCACGAATCTTGATCCGGTCGATGATGATCGTCAGTGCGCTGGCAATTGCTTTTTCCGGCTACGCGCAAAAATCGGAGCCAATCCCTCCAGACATGATGGGCACGCCCGGCACAATTGTCGGATTCGTCCGTGATACGGCGTGCCTCTTGCGCAACAAGGACGCCTCTGTCGCCAAAGACGAGGAAAGCAGGAAATGCATTATCCAGTGTGTCCGCGCGGGATCTCCCTTGGCAATCCTCACGAAATCGGGAGAGCTGTACATGCCGCTCTCCAGCCAACTTCCTGACCGCGACGAACGCCGCCGTTTACTGCCGTACGCCGGGAAGTTCGTTCGCGCAACGGGCCGACTGTTCGAACGCGGCGGAACTCACGCGATCAGCATCGAAAAAATTGAAGTCGTGTCCGGTTGGTGATGCTCGACAATGCGGTGCGTTCTATCAATCAATAGCGAGACCCGTATTGGATGGTTTGCAGCCGACTGCATCGGCGGGAGCTTCCTGTAGCACCTCGAATGTTTAGCAGAGAGGAACGCGAGCAGATAAGAGCGGCACTTGTACGTGCCGCCGAGGCGGACTCCAATGTCACCGGAGCGGCGCATCTCGGTTCCGCCGCCGCAGATCGCCTCGATGATTGGTCTGACATCGACTTGGCGCTGTGCATCTCGTCCGACGCTGCATTGGACAAAGTTATCGCCGAATGGACGGCTCGAATGTACGACGGTCACGGAGCCGTTGCTCATTGCGACGTTAGAAGGGGTGAGACGCTCTACCGCGTATTCCTCTTGCGCAACACGCTACAAGTGGATATCAGCTTCTGGCCTGCCGACCGGTTCAGGGCCACGGGACCGAAGTTCAAGCTCATCTTTGGTATCTCGAACGAGGCGCAACCCTCGCCTGCGGAGAGCACAGTCGAACTGATCGGATTAGCATGGCTCTATGGATTACATGTACGTTCTTCAATCGCGCGGCACCGCCTTCTTCAGGCGGAATACATGTTAAGCAACATGCGAAATCAGGTCATCGCATTGGCATGCCTTCGAGAAGGTTTGTCCACCAGCGAGGGCAGAGGCTTTGACGATCTCTCCAAATACCAGAGAAGTAAATTCGCGGAGTGCCATCCGTCGTCGCTCAATCCTGAGGAGCTCCAACGCGCATTTCAGCGGACGATGAGCGCACTACTGAACGAGATTCGGCTTCGAGACAGCGATCTGGCTGAGAACATTGGGCTAGCGTTGATCGAGATTGCGGGCTGCGATGCCTCGCCTGGTTCGGCCACCGGGCATCCTGATTAGTTCTGCTGTATAGCCACGGATGCCATTGCCGCCGGGCGGAGCGCTGATCGCGATACAAAGATAAAATATGTCAGGTGCAGAACTTCTTTGTCTCAACTTAACGGAGACGCGTCGCCGGAGCATTCGCATCTGGCGAGCAATCCCATTGGCCCTGGAGGCAGATTATCTTTACGGACAGATGCTTCGTGAGAGACGCAGTCATTCAGGTGATAGCCCTTTCGGTGATCGTCACTTTGATGATCTGAACGCTGCACTTGCGTTCGCGAATCCCTATCGGGAGTCGCTCTTGGAAACTGTCCTAGTTGTCGGGCGGCGATCTGAAATACCATCGCAATCGGTCGCAGCGATATTGGCTACATCCGCAAGGCTGGTGACTTCATCTTGCGAATCGCATTTCACGAAGCAGTTCACGCCGGACAGATGTTGCAGTATCTGCGTATGGCTGGTGTTCCACGGCCATCAATCTGGGATTAGTGCGCCATGAACGTCGCAAACAGCCCTGATTCCAAGTCACAGCCGCCGATTGAGAAATACAACGTGGGAATTCTGTTGTTCGACGGCGTTGAAGTGCTCGATTTCGCTGGCCCCTTCGAGGTCTTTTCGCGAACGAGGCTCGTTCCGAACGTGGAATCGCGCCGATCAGACGCGACTGCCCCTTTCCGAGTCTTTACAGTGGCGAGGAAGAGCGAGCCCGTTACAGCCACCGGCGATCTGCAATTGACGCCTCGCTACAGCTTCCAGACAGCGCCTCCGATCGACCTCCTGGTCGTTCCCGGCGGCTACGGCACCCGCGCTCTCTTGAGCGATAGGGAAACGCTCGATTGGATATGCACGACGGCAGCGACAGCCAGGAAGGTGACCAGCGTTTGTACGGGTTCTTTGTTGCTTGCTCAAGCCGGGCTGCTCGATGGCAAGCGCGCAACCACTCATTGGGGAGCGTTGGATCTTTTGCAGGAAATCAGCGACTCGCGAGGGGCTGACATTTCGGTCCAGCGCGACCTCCGTTTCGTGGACGATGGCGTCATCACGTCGGCGGGAGTTTCTGCCGGCATCGATATGGCCTTCCACGTCGTTGATCAGATATGTGGAGCGTCAGTCGCCGCCGAAACGGCGCATTACATGGACTACAGGGGATTCGCATGCAGCTGAATGTTGCTTTAATCAGGATGGTGTTCCCCGACTGCGATGCCGTTGGCGGCCTGCGCGACGCGTTGAAGCGGGCGCACTCCCAGGGGGCACAGCTTGCGGTACTGCCGGAGATTCCGCTCAATGCTTGGTCGCCGGCTAGCAAAGTCCGCCAGGATGACGAGGTGGAACCGCCCGCCGGCCCGCGTCATCGCGCCATGAGTGATGCGGCACGCGAGGTTGGTATTGGACTCATCGGCGGCGCGATCATTCGCGATCCAAAGACGGCGCGCTGTCATAATACGGCGCTCGCGTTTGACACGTCGGGTGAGCTCATCGGTTCCTATCGCAAACTGCACCTTCCGGAAGAGGAAGGTTTCTGGGAAACCTCGCATTACGATCCGGGCGATAAGCCACCATCCGTGATTCACGGACTTGCGCTGCCCGTCGGTATTCAGATTTGTTCGGACGTCAATCGACCGGAAGGCTCGCACCTGCTAGGTGCGCTCGGCGCTGAGGTGATTGTTTGTCCGCGAGCGACAGAGGCGGCAACGTTCCCGCGCTGGAAGACTGTCCTGACCGCCAACGCATTAACGAGCTGCACGTATGTGATCTCAGTCCCACGGCCGCAACCGGAATTCGGGGTGGCACTCGGTGGCCCGTCGTTTGCTGTAACCCCTACCGGCGAGGTTCTAGCCGAAGGTACCGAACCGATGATCCTGGTGACTCTTGACCGAAATGTCCTTGACCATGTGCGCCGCCGTTATCCCGGCTACCTTCCGGTGCGAGCCGATTTGTATGCGGAAGGGTGGAAGGCTGTCACATCACAGAGAATCACAGCGCCTCCTGATTGACAAACATCGTTTTGCAGGTGTACAAAAGAGCGCTGTTGCTTCTGGTGTTGCGTTTGGAAACTTAATAGGGAACCCGGTGCGAGTCCGGGACGGCCCCGCCACTGTGATCGTGGAGGTCTGGTCAACGAAGCCACTGATCCCGCTGCCAGGGATCGGGAAGGCGGCCAGCCCGATGAAGCGAGAGTCAGGAGACCTGCCAGAAGCCGGATGAGAGAACCTTCGGGGGAAGGTGAATCATGCTGGCTCTTCAGGACGCTTCGACTCGTCGCATCCCTCCTGAAATCCTGCTTCCGTTCGTCTCCTCGCGGTTCTCCATCCTGAATCCCGAATACTCCCAATCGCGGGTCAGGAGGAGCTATGCGCCGGATCGGTCTTGCCTATCTAGTCGTCCTGGTGGCGGTCTTAACTCGTTTTCTTCCTCATCTGCCGAACTTCTCGCCGGTTCTTGCAGGATTGCTGTTCGGTGGCGCTCACCTGAGACGCCGTGACGCAATCTGGTATCCGCTCGCGCTCCTAGCGGCAAGCGATTTCGCTCTTACGACCTTTGTGTACCGAATGAGAATTGAGCCGAACCAGAGCATCATCTGGCTCGGGTTTGCTGTCGTGGCCCTAGTCGGCTATTGGTTGCGAAAACGGGAGAATGTTGCCGGGATCGCAGTCGCTGCCCTAGCCGGGCCGACCGCGTTCTTCGTAATCAGCAATTTCGGCGTGTGGCTTGGCGGGCATGGCTCCCGGATGTATCCCGCGACCTGGGATGGCTTAGTGGCTTGCTACGTGGCCGCGCTCCCCTTCTACCGCAATTCTTTGTTAGCCACTGCTGCGTACACGGCCGTTCTATTCGGCGCGAACGAAATCTATGAGAGGCGACGCGATGGGATCGTGGCCACAGCTCACGCGAAGTAGCAATCCTTCGCTTACGGCATCTCGTCTCAGGACACTTGTCGAAGATGCAGTCGAGCGTTCCACTGCTGACGGCATTCTCCTATCGGGCGGGCTAGACACCAGCATTCTGTCCGCAATCAGCGGAAAGCGGGGACGAAGATTGAGGGCTGTTTCTGTAGCAGTCGCAGATGCGGTCAGTCCGGACGAACCGTTCGTCAAAATGGTTGCGGAGAGCTGCGGGTTTGAGCTTCGCGTCTTGCGACCAAGCTTAGCCGACTTGGTTTCGATGATGCCATCGCTTATACGCGTTCTTCGTGTGTCTGATCCGATGGAACTGCGCAACAGCGTGGTTACTTGGCTGGGACTGACCGCAGCGCGGGAATGCGGCATCCAAACGATGCTCACCGGAGATGCTGCCGACGAGCTTTTCGCTGGTTACAGCTACATCACAAGTCTGTCGCCAGAACAACTGCGGCCGTATCTTGATTTCCTGAATGGCGTCATGCGGTTCAGTTCACAGCTCATGGCCCCTGTTGTTGCAGTTCAAGCACAGCTGCCATATCTCGATCCCGCCGTCCGTGAATTCGCCTTAACCTTGTCATACGACGATCTCATTGTCGAGCGGGACGGGCGGGTTTTTGGGAAAAAACGTGCAGCCGTACCTCTTGTAACGGGTGCTTTTGCCAGGTCGAGGCATTTTCTTGGAGACACTCTTTTGAGGTGCCAAACTCCATCCCGGTTAATTGCAACCTTCTGGAGGTCACGGCCAAGCTCGTGGAGCCACCTCATGTTTGCAAGGCTTACTAGTGAGCTGTCCCG
>Ga0137377_10002996_pt1 | contig 12856 bp, 9 predicted proteins | sample SagtaG_22_FD_104815 | JGI IMG/M metagenome (GOLD analysis project Ga0137377, IMG submission 104815) | Vadose zone soil microbial communities from Sagehorn Ranch, Mendocino, California, USA - Sage2_L_40_16 metaG | ecosystem: Environmental > Terrestrial > Soil > Vadose zone | place: USA... | reverse complement strand
CGTCATCGCTGCCGCCGGCCTCGAACGCCCGACCTTGGTGTCGTGGTCCTCCGGCGGGCGCGTCGACACCGACTACGTGCGCTTCCAGGGGCAGGACGGCATCGCGGCGATCAACTATGTCGCCGCCATCACCAAGTCGGACCGCGCCTTCTGGGGCCCGGCGCTCAAATACACCGCCGAAATGGCGTCGAACGACCTCGCGGTGAACGTGCGCGCGTCGCGGCGGTTCGTGCACGCCTGTTTCGCCGGCCGGCCCGCGGGCGAGGAGATGGAGATCACGCTCGCCTACACCATGGCGGTCCCGGCGAAGGCGCGCGCGCTCGTCATGGCGCGCACGCGCGACGACGGCGACATCCTCGCGACGTTGCGCGTGCCTGTGCTGGTGACCCACGGGACCATGGACCGCATCATCCTCGCCGCCGCGGGAAATCACACCGCCGCGCAGGTTCAAGGCGCGCGCCTGTCGCTCTACGACGGCGTCGGGCATTCGCCGTTCTTCGAAGACCCGACGCGCTTCAATCGCGAACTCGCCGCGCTCGTGAGAGCCGCGAACGAGTGACAGTGGCAATCCTAGCCTCTGACTCGTCATGCCCCGCGAAGGCGGGGCATCCAGTAAACACCGGCCGTATTTTATTTGAAGACTGGGATTACTGGATCGTCCGCTTTCGCGGACGATGACGACCAGTGTTTCACGGTCAGCTTCCCGTCGGTTTGCGCATTGCCTGCCAAATCCGGTGCGGGGTGAACGGCATGTCGAGATGGGCAATGCCGCACGGCTTGAGCGCGTCGATCACCGCGTTGGCGATCGCCGGAATCGCGCCGGTGGTGCCAGCTTCGCCCGCGCCCTTGGCGCCGAGCGGATTGGCGGGCGAGGGCACCGGGCGATCGTAGAGCGCGAGCGCGGGCAGCACGTCGGCGCGCGGCATGTAATAGTCCATGAACGTGCCGGTGAGCAGCTGCCCGGTCTCGCCCTCATAGACGCAATGTTCGCCCACGGCCTGACCTATTCCCTGCACCAGGCCGCCGACCAGCTGGGCCTCGACGATCGTGTGATTGTAGATCTTGCCGGCGTCGTCGACCGCGACGTAACGGATCAGTTCGAGCACGCCGGTCGCCGGGTCGATCTCGACCTCGCACACATGCGCGCCGCTCGGGAACGCCCCCGCGATAGCGACTTTCATCTGGGTGTCGAGCGGATGCTCGCCGGCGCCGGCGAGCCGCTTCGCAAGTTCGCCAAGTCCGATCGACACGTCGGTCCCGGGCACCCGGTAACGCCCGTTCTCGAATACCAGGTCGCTTTCCGCGACCTCGAGTTCTTTTGCCGCGAGCTCCGTTCCCTTGCGGATGACCTCGCGCGCGCCGGTCACGAGCGCCCCGCCGTGGCTGATCAGCGAGCGCGATCCGAAGCTGCCGGTTCCGACCGTCAGCGGCGGCGCGTCGGGGTCGCTGGCGCGCAGCCGCACGCCGTCGGATGGGACACCGAGGATATCGGCGACGATTTCGGGAAACACCGTCTCGTGCCCTTGGCCGGACGCGCCCGAGAGCGTGAAGAGATCGAGCGCGCCGTCGGCATTAAAACGGATCGCGATCTCTTCCTGGCCGACGCCGCCGGACGGCTCGATAAACACGGCGCAGCCGATGCCGCGCAGCTTGCCGTCGCGCTTGGCGGCGCGGCGGCGGCGTTCGAAGCCTTTCCAATCGGCCGCTTCGAGCGCCTGCTTGAGCAGGCCCGGCGGGTCGCCGCTGTCGTAGGTCGATCCGGTCGGCGTCTTGTAAGGAAACGCCGCCTTCGGGATCAGATTCTTGCGCCGTAGCGCAATGCGGTCGATGCCGCTGACGCGCGCCGCTTCGTCGACCAGGCGCTCGGCGAGATAGGAGACGTTGGGCCGGCCGGCGCCGCGATACGCGGTCGTCGGCGTCGTGTTGGTGAAGACCAGCTGGTGCGATCCGTACGCCGCCGGCGTGCGATAGGCATTGACGGCCGACGACGTCGGCGCCGCCCCGGTGTTGATGAACGGACCCGCGTTGGACGCGTAGGCGCCGAGATTCACCAGCCATTCGATGCGAACGGCGAGAAAGTTGCCCTCGTCATCGAGCGCAAGCGCGCCGGTGAGTTTCGCCCCGCGCCCGTGATGATCGCTCAGGATGGTCTCGGCGCGCGTCCCGACCCACTTCACCGGCCGCCCGAGGAGGCGCGTTGCCAGCAACAGCGCGGCAAACTCGGGATAGACTTCGTTGCGCACCCCGAAAGCGCCGCCGACGTCGTGGGCATGAATGCGGATCTTATCTGGCGCCACGCCGGCCACCTGGGCCAGACCGTCGCGTAAGGCCGACATGCCCTGGGTCGGCAGGTAGAGGTCGTAGATGCCGGTCGCGGCGTGATACGCCGCCAGGCATGCCTTCGGCTCCATGGGATTGCCGGCGATGCGCTGGGCCTCGAGGCTCACGCGCGCCACATGCGCGGCCTTGGCGAAGGCGGCCTCGACCGGCGCCGGCGCGCCGTACTCATATTCCATCGCAAGATTGCCGGGCACGTCGGAATGCAGCTGCGGCGCCCCCGCGGCGAGCGCGTCTTCGGCCGTGATCGCGGGCTCAAGGTCGCGGTAGTCGATCGCGATCCGCTCGGCGCCGTCTTGCGCCGCCGCCTCGCTCTCCGCGACCACGAGCGCCACCGGCTCGCCGACGAAGCGCACGCGCTCATGGGCGAGCGCGTGACGATGCGGCAGCTTGAACGCGCTTCCGCCCTTGCCCTTCATGAACAGGATCGCGGGCGGCGTCTTGAATCCCGCCGCGACCACGTCGGCCCCCGTGAGCACGGCGAGCACGCCGGGAACGGCGCGAGCCGCGCCGGCGTCGATCGTTACGATCTCGGCGTGGGCCCGATCGCTGCGCAGGAAGCAGGCATGCGCCTGGCGGGCGAGATTCCAATCGGCCGTGTAGCGGCCGCTGCCGGTGAGGAGGCGAAAATCCTCGCGTCGCCCGCGGCGGCTGGTGCCCGCGTCCACGGACCCACTCTCTTCTGGATCACTTCGGCTGCAATTTCAGCGGCGGGCCCGAAGGTTTCTTCTTCTTCGGCTGTTGGCGTTTTGCGGACGCTTTGGTCACGACCGGTTTGGCCGGAGGTTGGATGTTCAGGCATTTTTTTTCGCCGGCTTCGACGGCTTCCGCACCGTAATGGATCATGGCGTGCCGCCGCGCCTCCTCATACCCATAGGTCGCGACCGCCTGCCTTATTTCGTCGCAATTGGCCTCGGACTGGGCCCACGCGCGGTTTGTCAGCAGCAGCGCAACGGCAGCGACGATGATCATGATCCGCGCCATGTGGCCCGTCCCCTGTTCCGAATGCGGTGAATTCCCCGAATCCGTCGCTAGGCTACGCCAAGGTGCGAGAGCCGGAAAGCGCCTTAGCACGCGGAATTGTCCCAACGAGCCACATCGGCCGCCCGCGCGCGTGCATTACAAAACCAAGCGGCACGCGCGTTGGCGGCAAATCATAATCAGATGATCGCGACCGCGCTGCCGACCGCAAGGCCGAGCGCGTCGGCGCGCCCCTGATTGACGGCGATTTCGGCGAGCCCGTTGGAATTCTCGTACCAGAACGCCGTGCCGGGCGGCCGATCGCCGAAGGTGGTGGCGCGCGCGAGCACGCGGCCCGCCACCGCCAATTTGGCCTCGGGCGGTAACACCGCCGCGCGCAGCCCGGTCATGGCATTGCCGTAGTGATCGATGTAGACGATCTCCGCGAGGTCGTCGGGCCAATCGGGCCGGCGATCCGCGTCGTCGTTGCGCGGCCGGCCGGGCGGAGGTTCGCCGCGCGCCAGCATCGCCGCGACCGGCGCGAACAGGTCGCGCCCGTGAAAGCTCGCCGAGAGCCGTTCCGGCGCAAACGCGATGTCGAAGCGGCGCGTGTTTGCCGCGCGGCGCTGGACGAGTTCGAACAGGCCGTTGCCGGGCCCGACGTACCAGCGGCCGTCGGCCTCGAGGATGATCGCGGGCCGCTCGCCGCCGACGCCGGGATGACGACGCAGAGGAAGACGGTCCTCTCGGCAAACCACGCCGCATAGCTCGCGAGCAGATAGGCCGACGCCCTGGGATCGCCGACCGGCGCATCGGCGAACAGGTCGACGACCGGCACGCCCGGCGCCATCCGGTGCAGCACCGCCTTCATCTGACCGGTGTAGGGGCCGTGCAGCCCGAAGTCGGTGAACAGCACGATCATGTGCTCAGCTTGCCCATGCGCCCCGCGCCCGGCAACCGCGGCATGTTCCGATCTTGGCGGACGCGAACGCGCGTGTGATGCGCGGCCGCCGGAACCGTCTCGGGACTTGCCGGTTGACGGGGCGGGCAGCGGATCGGAGCGATGATCAACGACCTCTGGTACAAGAACGCGGTCGTTTATTGCCTTTCGGTCGCGACCTACATGGACGCCAACGGCGACGGCGTCGGCGATTTTTCCGGCCTGATGCGGCGGCTCGATTACCTGGCGGGGCTCGGCGTCACCGCGATCTGGCTCATGCCGTTTCAGACCTCGCCCGGCAAGGACGACGGCTACGACCTTTCCGACTATTACGCCGTCAACCCCGCCTACGGGACGCTCGGCGACTTCGTCGAGTTCTCCCACGCGGCCGAGCAGCGCGGCATCCGCGTCATCATCGACCTCGTGGTCAACCACACCTCCGACCAGCACCCGTGGTTCCAGGAGGCGCGGCGCGATCCCAAATCGAAATACCGCGACTGGTACGTCTGGTCCGACAAGAAGCCGCCCGGCGCCGACAAAGGCGTGGTGTTTCCCGGCGTGCAGAAATCGACCTGGAACTACGACCCGGTCGCCAAGGCCTGGTACTTCCACCGGTTCTATGAGTTCCAGCCTGACCTCAATACGTCCAATCCGGAAGTGCAGGCGGAAATCCTCAAGATCATGGGATTCTGGATTCAGCAGGGCGTGTCCGGCTTTCGCATGGACGCGGTGCCGTTCGTGATCGCGACCAAAGGCCCGCAGGTGCGCCGACCGGTCGAGCAATACGACATGCTGCGGTTCCTGCGCGAGTTCCTGCAGTGGCGCAAGGGCGATTCCATCATCCTGGCGGAAGCGAACGTCACGCCGGACACCGACATGGAATATTTCGGCAAGGCGGGCGACCGCCTGCAGATGATGTTCAATTTTCAGGTCAACCAGAATTTATTTTTCGCGCTGGCGACCGCCGACACTCGGCCGTTGGTCAAGGCGCTCAAGGCCACCAAGCCGCGCCCGGCGACCGCGCAGTGGGGCATTTTCCTGCGCAACCATGACGAGCTCGATCTCGGGCGGCTGAGCGACGCGCAGCGCGAGCGCGTGTTCGCGGCGTTCGCGCCGGACGAGGACATGCGGCTCTACGACCGCGGCATCCGGCGCCGGCTTGCGCCGATCCTCGGCGGCGACCGGCGCCGGCTCGAGCTCGCCTACAGCCTCATGTTCACGCTGCCCGGCACGCCCGTGATCCGCTACGGCGACGAGATCGGCATGGGCGACAACCTGCGCCTGCCGGAACGGGTCGGCGCGCGCACGCCGATGCAATGGTCGACCGAGCCGCACGGCGGCTTCACCAAATCCGACCGGCCGGTGGTGCCGGTGATCGAGGAGGGACCCTACGGCTATCGCCACGTCAACGCCGCCGTGCAGCGGCGCGAGCCCAATTCGCTGTTGAACTGGATGGAGCGCATCATCCGCATGCGCAAGGAGGTGCCCGAGATCGGTTGGGGCGATTTCGCCGTCCTGCCCGCCGGCGATCCCGGGGTGCTCGCGCTGCGCTACGACTGGCGCAACAATTCGGTGGTGTTCGTTCACAATCTCAATGCGGCGCCGTGCGAGACGCGCTTCGCGGTGGGCCTCGCCGACGGGTCGGAGAAGCTGCTGGTCAATCTCCTGGGCGAGGAGCACAGCCACGCGCGCGACGACGGCAAGCACCATCTGGTGCTCGAGCCCTACGGCTATCGCTGGTACCGCGTGGGCGGGCTCGATTATCTGCTCAAGCGCACCGACATCGACCAGCCCGCCAAGCCGGCCACGCGCGCCGGCCGCCGCCGCCGATAGCACGTCATTGCGAGCGCAGCGAAGCAATCCAGGGCAACGCGCGCGGCCCCGAATTGCGTCGTCGTCACAATGACGAGACTACGCGATCGCCTTCGCGGGGCCCTGCAGCGGCTCGGCGATGACCTTGCCGGCCTTGAGCTCGGCGATCGTGCCGTTCTCGACGCCGAGCCAATCGGCGAGCACGTCGCCGCTGTGCTCGCCCAAGAGCGGTGCCGGGCCGACCGCGGGCGGCGCGTCGCCGAAACGTACCGGCCAGCCGCTCATCACGTAGTCGCCGACCGCCGGGTGCTCCATGGTCTGGCGGATCTTGCGCTCCTCGAAGGTCCTGTCGTCGGCAAGCTCGCGCGTGTCGAGCACTGCGCCCGAGGGAATGGTGGCGCCGCCGACGAGGCGCATCGCGGCGTGCTTGTCGTGCTGGCGCGTCCACTCCGCGATCAGCGCGTCGACCTCGGCGCGCCGCTGCAGGCGCGCGGCCGGCGTCGCGTAGCGCTCGTCGCCGATCAGGTCCTCGCGCCCGATCACCTTGAGCAGCCGCGTCCAGTGTTCCGGGTTGGCGGCGCTGGTGTAGACGTAGACATAGTCGTTGGGGCCGCCGCCCTTGCACGGATAAATGCCGATCGGCGGGTTACCGCCGCCCACCGTCTTCGCGCCCGCGCGCGGCGCCGCCTTGCCGTCGGTGCGTTCCATGACGGTGAAGGCGTTGCGGATGTAGTGCATCACCGCGTCCTGCATGCCGACGGTGAGATGCTCGCCCTCCCCGGTGCGCAGGCGGCGGACGTAGGCGGAGAGAATCGAGATCGCCATCAGCATCCCGGTGCCGGTGTCGCCGATGGTGGCGCCCGGCCGGCACGGCGGCCCGTTTTCCTCGCCGGTGACCGACATCGTGCCGCCGGTCGCCTGGGCGATCATGTCGAACGCGAGGTTCTTCTCGAACGGGCTGCCTTTCCCGAACCCCTTCACCTGGCAATAGATGATCGCCGGGTTGATCGCCTTGATCACGTCGTAGCCGAGCCCGAGGCGCTCGATCGCCCCGGGGGCGAAATTCTCGATCATCACGTCGGCGTGGCGCGCCAGGCGCTTGACCAAGTCGAGGCCGCGCGGGTCCTTGAGGTTCACCGCCGCCGAACGCTTGTTGGAATTATATTGCAGGAAGTAGAGCGCGTCCTTGTCGGCGGCGGTGCGCCCGATATTGCGGCCGGGATCGCCCGCGCCGGGATTTTCGATCTTGACCACGTCGGCGCCCATCCAGGCCAGCGCCTCGGTGCAGGACGGCCCGGCTTCGAACTGGGTCAGGTCGAGAACCTTCATTCCGGCAAGGCAATTCTCTCCGCTCATGGCGCGCGCTCCCTTTTTGCCGGGCGCACCATACTCCCGCGGTTGCCGGCGCGTCGAGATCGTCGGGGCGTCGGCTGCGGCCGGCGCCGGGTCGTTGTGGTGGTAAACGACGAGAACACCTGCCAGGAACCGTTGAGGACTTTTTACGTTGATTCCAATCAGAGAGTATTATGGAGGTGCCTATGAACGGCTCCAACCCGAAGAGTACGGCCAGCATTGCCGGCCACCCTCTTCATCCCATGATCATTCCCTTCCCGGTCGCCTTCCTGGTGACCGCGTTCGTCACCGATCTCGCCTTCTGGGCAACCGGATCGGACGGATGGGCGGTGGCGTCCATGCGGCTGCTCGGGGCGGGCGTCGTAATGGCGCTAGTCGCTGCGGTGTTCGGATTCACCGATTTCTTCGGCGATCAACGAGTCCGCGGTTTGAGCGACGCTTGGCAGCACATGATCGGCAATCTGATCGCCGTCGTGCTGGCGCTCGTCAACTGGTACCTGCGCTACCGGTCCGGAGCGGCTGCCGGCGTGTTCCCGGTCGGCATCTGGATCTCGCTCGCGACCGTGCTGTTGCTGTTGTTCAACGGCTGGAAAGGCTGGGAGATGGTCTATCGGGACCACGTCGGCGTGTCGGACAGCCGCGCCTAGCGCATGATTCCGAAAAAGCCTGCCCCGCACGTGAAGCGGGGTGGGCACCGGTTTTTCGGAAAAGATCATGGCGATTCGGCGCGGCGTGCGGCGCAAGCCGCGCGACCGCGCAGGCGTCGCCCCGGCACCAAACAGTTCGTTAGTTCGACCGTAGCGGCAGAACACGGCGAGCATGGCGGAATGGAGCTGGAAAGCCTTTCACGAAAGCTTGATTTTCCCTTCCCGCAGGCTTGATTATTCGCTCCTGTACCACTTCACCGAGCTGGAATACCGCAGTGAGCTACGCCGTCAAAGAAATCTTCCTCACCCTGCAGGGGGAGGGGGCGCACTCCGGGCGCGCGACGGTGTTCTGCCGCTTCGCCGGCTGCAATCTCTGGTCCGGCCGCGAGGCCGATCGCGCCTCCGCTCAGTGCCGCTTTTGCGACACGGATTTCGTCGGCACCGACGGCACGCGCGGCGGACGCTACGACGCCGCGGTCGATCTCGCTGCGGCGATCGAGAGCGAGTGGGGCGCCGCGCGCGACTTCCGCGCCGTCCTGCTCACCGGCGGCGAGCCGCTGCTGCAGGCGGACGACGCGCTGCTCGACGCGCTGCATGCGCGGGGATTTTGGATCTTTGTGGAAACCAATGGCACGATCGCGCCGCCGCCGGGGCTGGATTGGATTTGCGTCAGCCCGAAAGCCGGAACGGAGCTTTGCATCCGCTCGGGCGACGAACTCAAGCTGATCTATCCCCAGGCGGGCGCGTCGCCGGAAGATTTCGCCGGGCTGGCGTTTCGCCGGTTTTCGCTTCAGCCGATGGACGGCCCGGAGATCGCCGACAACACCGCTCGCGCGGTTGCCTATTGCCTCGCGCATCCGCAATGGCAGCTGAGCCTGCAAACCCACAAAACCCTGGGAATCCGTTAGTACCGCGAACTTGCGGGGGGTGAATGCGTTGTCCTGTTTGGCGTTGGGAGCCTTCTTAACATTTTTGTTAGGCGGCGCTCCTGCGGCGGGACGAGAAAATATCGCGAGCGGAGGCGCCCCTTGGCGACGCGGATCGAAGACTACGCGCTGATCGGCGACTGCGAGACCGCCGCGCTCGTGTCCAATCGCGGCTCGATCGATTGGCTGTGCTGGCCGCGGTTCGATTCGGGCGCCTGTTTCGCCGCACTGCTGGGCGCGCCCGAGAACGGCCATTGGCGGATCGCCCCGCGTGACGACGCGCAGGTGACGCGCCGCTACCGGCCCCGGACGCTGATCCTCGAGACCACCTTCAAGACCAAGGACGGCGAGGCGCTACTGATCGATTTCATGCCGCTGCGCCACCGCGGCCCTTCGCAGCTGGTGCGGCTCGTTGTCGGCGTGCGCGGGGCGGTGCACATGCGCACCGATCTGATCATCCGGTTCGATTACGGCGCGTCCGTTCCGTGGGTGCGGCGCCTGGAGAGCGGCGACCTGTCGGCGGTCTCCGGCCCGGACATGCTCGTTCTGCGCACGCCCATCGCCCTGCGCGGCGAGGATCTGACCACGGTCGGCGAATTCACCGTCGAAGCCGGCCGGACGGTCCCGTTCGTGCTGACCCATTGCCCCTCGCATGTTCCCGCGCCCGAGCCGATCGATGCGCAGAGCGCGCTGCGGCGGACCCAGCAGTTCTGGGAAAAGTGGTCGAGCGAGCATCACGGCACCGGTCCCTACGCCGATTGCATCACGCGTTCGCTGATCACGTTGAAGGCGCTGACCTACATGCCGACCGGCGGTATCGTGGCGGCGCCGACCACGTCGCTGCCGGAACAGATCGGGGGGCCGCGCAACTGGGATTATCGTTACTGCTGGCTGCGCGACGCGACCTTGACCCTGCTCGCCTTCATGAATGCAGGCTACTACGACGAAGCGCGCGCCTGGCGCGACTGGCTGCTGCGGGCCGCCGCCGGCAGCCCGTCGCAGCTGCAGATCATGTACGGGGTCGCGGGCGAGCGGCTGCTGATGGAGTGGGAGGTGTCGTGGCTTGCCGGCTACGGCGGAGCAAAGCCGGTGCGGGTCGGCAATGCGGCGGCCGCCCAGCTCCAGCTCGACGTGTTCGGCGAGGTCATGGACGCCCTGCACCAGGGCCGTCTCGGCGGATTGAGCTATCTCGAGGCCGGTTGGGACTTCCAACGCGCGCTGATCGCGCACCTGGAAACCGTGTGGCGATCGCCCGACGAGGGCATTTGGGAAGTGCGCGGCGGGCGCCGGCATTTCACCTATTCCAAGGTGATGGCATGGGTCGCCTTCGATCGGGCAATCAAGAGCGCGGAAGCCTTCGGCCTCGAGGGCCCGCTCGACAAGTGGCGCGCCATCCGCGACGAAATCTGCACGCAGGTGTGCGAAAAGGCCTTCGATCCGAATCTCGGCGCGTTCGTCCAGGCCTACGGATCGCAGCAGCTCGACGCCAGCACCTTGCTCATTCCGATCGTCGGATTCCTGCCGCCCCAGGACGCGCGCGTGAAGGGGACGATTGCCGCGGTCGAGCGCGAGCTCATGCGCGACGGCCTGGTCTTGCGCTACAACAGCGCAACCACCGACGACGGCCTTCCTCCCGGCGAAGGCGCCTTCCTCGCCTGCAGCTTCTGGCTGGCGGACGCCTACATCATGACCGGCCGGCGCGACGCCGCGCGCGCCCTCTACGAACGGCTCTTGTCGCTGCGCAATGACCTCGGTCTCATGTCGGAGGAATATGATCCGCGCGGCAAGCGCATGCTGGGCAATTTTCCCCAGGCCTTTTCTCATATCGCCATGGTCAACACCGCGCACAACCTCGAGCGGACGACCAAGCCGTGCGAGCAACGCGCCGGCACGCGCTCGCTCGAGGCAACGCCGGCGTAGCTAGAGCATGATGCCGAAAAGTGGGCACCGGTTTTCGGGAAACATCATGCTCCAGGGAAGAAGTTAGGGCGGGCTGACGATTCGAAGATAAGTCATCCCGCTCTAATGGCTACGTTGGAATGCAGAGAAGCTCGGTTTGAAATTCTTCTAATCGTTATGCTCACGGGGGCGCGTAGCCCGGATGGAGCGAAGCGAAATCCGAGAGCAGGACCCGCATTCCGCCGCGCGCCGGTGCTTTCACCCCGTCGCGCACAGCGCGTCCGCCAGCGCGCGCGCGTTCGCGCGGTCGAAATCGAGCACGGCGTCGCGCATGCGCTCGGCCGCCGCGCGCGAAATGGCGCGCTCGGCGTTGGCGCGGAATTTCTCGACGATCTCGCCGTTGGTCAGCGGCCGGTCGGCGCAGCCGCGGTTTATTCCCTCGCGCTGGCGCAAGGTGCGGCCGTCCGCGGTCTCGACGATCACTTCGCCGGTGTAATGGCGCGGGAAGGTCGAGGCGGGGTCGATGTCGTAATCGACGCGCGACGCGAGATCGAGCACCACCGGGTCCTCGAGCGCGTCGTCTTCCAATTCGGCGAGGGTGAAACGTCCCTTCGCGAGGCCGGTCGCCACGATGTAGGGAAGGCTGAACTGCGCGTCGTAGCTGTTCGCGGGGTTGCGCTTGTTGGCGACCGGTTCGCAAATGGTTTTCACCACCTCCTGCGGCACCAGCACGCGCACGCGCCGGATGTCGCTCGCGGCGAGGCCGTGCGCGTTGCGCAGCGCCGCGGCGGCGTCCGCGGCCGCGTGGGTGAAGTGGCACGCCGGAATCGGTTTGACCGCGACCTCGTTGATCTGCCAGCTGCGCCCGAGGTTTTCCGTGGCCAACCCGAGGTCCGCCTGCGCGAAATATTTGCCGAGGTGGCTGGCGAAGAGGCCGAAGCGCCCGTCGTAGGCGCCGCGCGGGCCGACGAACCCGTGCTTGGCGAGCGTCGCGGCGGTGATCCCGACCACGCCCGCCCAGCCCGGATGCACGCGCTTGGTCCAGGCGCCGTCCTCGAGAAACTCCATGCTGCCGCTCGCCATGGAGAGCGTGATGCCCTGCGCCATCGTGGCCTTCTCCGCGTCGAGGCCGAGGAGGCGGGCCGCCGCGAGGGTGCAGCCGAACGCGCCGATCAGCCCGGTGGGGTGAAAGCCCACCTGATGAAAGCCGCCCTTGGCGACGGCGCCGAGCCGGGTCGACACCTCCATGGCGACCGCATAGGCCGCCAGCAGCGCTTTGCCGTCGTGGTCGTCGCGGTCGGCGAGCGCGAGCGCGCACGGGAAGCTGCTCGAGGTCGCGTGGACGATACCGCGCGAGTGGGTGTCGTCGAAATCGAGCCCGTGAATGAGAATGCCGTTCATCAGCACGGCGTCGCGCAGCGCGAGCCGGCGCCCGATACCGATCACCGGCGCGGTGCCGGTGCCAAGCTCTTGCATCGCCGCGAGGGAAACCGACGCGAACGGATATGTGCTCGACGCGAGCGCGATGCCGACCGCATCGAGAATCAGATGCTTCGCGCGCTCGCGCACCGCCGCCGGGATGTCCTCGTAGCGCAGCGCCAGCGCGAAGCGTGCCAGCTCCTCGGCGAGGGGCGCGCGAGTATCGGCGAAGGTGTCATGGGCGAGCGCGCTCATCGGGCGTTTCCTTGGCTTCCGGTGGTTGGTTCACGGCCGCAGCACTTTGTAGACGACGTCGTGCTCGCGCACGTGCTCGGCGACCTTCAGGCCGAAATCGTCATTCGGTCCCACCTCGGTCGTCGACGCGTGATTGACTTCGAGCGACTCGACCCGCTGGGTGAAATCGCTGGTGTGGCCGCGGATGTGAACGACGTCGCCCACGTGCAACCGGCCCGACTCCAGCCGCACGATCGCGACGGCGAGATGGTTGTAATAATGGGTCACGATGCCGACGCGCTCTTCCCGGGGCGTGGGTTGCGCCGGCG
>Ga0137377_10002989_pt1 | contig 12868 bp, 14 predicted proteins | sample SagtaG_22_FD_104815 | JGI IMG/M metagenome (GOLD analysis project Ga0137377, IMG submission 104815) | Vadose zone soil microbial communities from Sagehorn Ranch, Mendocino, California, USA - Sage2_L_40_16 metaG | ecosystem: Environmental > Terrestrial > Soil > Vadose zone | place: USA... | reverse complement strand
ATCATCGCGACGATGGCGTTCGACCCCAGCGAGACGGTCGCCGACGGGTCAGGGCCGGAGCACGTCGCGACGACGTTGCGCGACTGGGGCGCGGACGGGCTCGGCGTGAACTGCGGCGATGGCCCGCAGATCGCGCTTGCCATCGCTGAGCGCATGCGCGTGGTGGATCTGCCGCTGTGCGTGCAACCAAACGCGGGGCTGCCGCGTACGGTGGACGGCCGCCTCCTCTATATGGCGACGCCCGAGTACTTCGACGTCTTCGCGCGCCGCACGATCCAGATCGGCGCCACGATGGTGGGTGGCTGCTGCGGCACCACGCCCGAGCACGTCCGTTGGATGGCGAAGTCCGGGCGCATGCTCGGCGACCAGCGCACTGACGTCGGGCGGGCGCGCGCGGTGAAGACCGTGCAGCCGGCGATCGTCCTCGCGCCCACGCCGCTGGCCGAGCGGAGCGCCTTCGCCGCGAAGATCGCGGCCGGGAAATTCGTGGTCTCGGTCGAGGTGAACCCGGCGCCCGGCCTCGACCCGTCGAAGGCGCTCGCGGGCGCGAAGATGCTGCTCGACAGCGGCGTCGACATCGTGAACGTCGCCGACGCACCGCGCGCGATGGCGCGCATGTCGAACATCGCGTTCTGCTCGCTGCTGCTGGAGCGCTACGGCATCCAGCCGATCCTCCACGTGTGCGGCCGCGACCGGAACCTGCTCGCGCAGATGGCGCACCTCCTCGGCGCGCATGCAATCGGCATCCGGAACCTGGTGATCATCACGGGCGACCCGCCGAAGGTCGGCGACTACCCGGAGGCGACCGCGGTCTACGACCTCGACGCGATCGGGCTGCTGCAGATGGCGTCGAACATGAACCGCGGCGTGGATCCCGCCGGCAAGCCGTTGCCCGGCGGCCAGACGTCGTTCCTCCTCGCGACGGGCCTCGAGCCGGGCGCGGCGGATCTCGACAAGGAGCTCGCCCGCCTCGAGAAGAAGCGGGAGGCCGGCGCGGAGCTCATCATGACGCAGCCGATCTTCCAGGCGGACCTGCTCGAGACGGTGCTGCGGCGCATCGAGCACCTGGCGATGCCGGTGCTGGTCGGCGTGCTCCCGCTGGTGAGCTACAAGAATGCCGAGTTCCTTCACAACGAAGTCCCTGGCATGCAGATCCCCGAAGTGATCCGCGAGCGGATGCGCAAGACGCCGGGCGGCGAGGCCGCGCGCAAGGAAGGCGTCAAGATCGCGCGCGAGATGCTGTTCGCGGTGCGCGAGCGCGTCCAGGGCGCGTATCTGATGCCGCCGCTCGGCCGTTACGAGCTGGCGCTGGAGGTGCTGGACGGCTTGAAGCGATAATGGCGCGCTGACGGGAAGCGGTTCACGATGCCGGGCTCGAAGTAGAGGGGGCGTGTATGGCTGATCTTCCGAAACGGGAACTTGGGCGGACCGGGCTTCAGGTCACGATGTTGGGGTACGGCGCGATGGAGCTGCGCGGAGTCCCGCGCGGCCGTGAGGTCACCGAGGCCCAGGCTGAAACCATTCTCCACGCCGCTCTCGACGCCGGCATCAACTACATCGACACCTCGATCGACTACGGTCTCAGCGAGGAGCGCATCGGGCGCTACATTGCGAACCGGCGTTCCGAGTACTACCTGGCGAGCAAGTGCGGCTGTGTGGTCGGCGCGACCCCTGCCCCACGAGGCCAGCGGAACCCGCACGTCTTCACGCGCGCCAATATCATTGCTGGTGTCGAACAGAGCCTCGTCCGCCTGAAGACGGATCACATCGACGTGCTCCAGTTCCACGCCTCTCCGTCCAAACAGACGCTGGAGGAGCACGACGCCATCGACGCGGTGCTCTCACTCAAGCGGGCGGGCAAGGTGCGGTTCGTCGGCATGTCGGCCACCTTGCCGCACCTCGCGGATCACATCGCGATGGGGGTGTTCGATGTCTTTCAGATACCGTACTCGGCCGTGGAGCGGGAGCACGAGGCGATCATCACCGCCGCTGCCGACTCGGGAGCGGGCATCGTCATCAGGGGCGGCGCGGCCAAGGGTGCTCCATCCGGGGGAGGACAGGCCGGTACGCAATGGGAGCGCTGGCAGAAGGCACGACTCGATGACGTGCTCGAGGGCATGACTCCGATGGAGTTCATCCTTCGCTTCACCTTCACCCACCCGAAGATGGCCACGAACATCGTCGGGACGATAAACGCGGCGCATCTCCAGAACAATATCGCCGCCCTGCTGCGAGGGCCGCTCCCGCCGGCCGTGTATGCCGAGGCCAAGCGTCGCCTCGCGGCGGCGGGCTCCGCACCGTAGCCTCGCTTCTCGGGTTCGATCTTGAGCAGCATCGCCGCGAGTGCCTTCTCGGCGTCTTCCTTCATCCATTCGTGCGCCGAACGGCCCCAGGACCAGGCTGTCGGCAGCGCGCTACTGGTGAGGTTCCACCAGCTTCCGCAACGCCATCACCGTCTCCGTGAGGCTGGCGCGCTCGGCTGCGCCGGTGAGGAAGGCCGGCAGCAGGGTGCGCACGGCAATGGCGTAAGTGACAACACTCGCGTCGACGCCCGCCGCCTCGTCGACCTGCCAGTAGCCCGAGTTCTCGCGGAAGAGACCATGCGAACGCCCGTCGGCGAGATGCCATTCGACCCGGCGCCGGCGGGGATCGGGAAATTTGTCCATGTAGAAGCCGAACGAGAAAGGGTGCACGGTGACCTGGTAGCGAACGACCACGTGCCGCTCGTCGCTCTCCACCACCTCGGCTGCCGTGACGCGAGGGTAGTACCGCGGGTGCCCGCGATAATCGACGATAACGCGCCACACCTGCTCGGGAGCGGCCCGCATGATCGCGACCGCGGTGCCGCCGAGCGCCGTGTTGCTCGCGCCAGGCGGCAACTCATGCGTCACGACCACATCGCCCGCGGCGAGGCGGCGACGCACATCCTCTGACATCGCCGCCGGCGGCACCATCAACGCTGCGGCGAGGAGGCCGGCAGCTAGCACGATAAGCGCCATCCGCGAGCGCGCCGGTGCCCGCGTCCGGCCTCTACCGGCGGAACGCTCGACGGCGAGGCAGACAAGAGCAAAGCCGAAGACACGTCTCCACGGCGATCGCGGCGCGCAGACGAGCACCGGGCGATGGCCAGGCATGCGCTACTGAATCACCTGATCCGCCCGCGCCAGGATCGACTGTGGAATGGTCAGTCCTAGCGTCTTGGCGGTCTTGAGATTGATCACTAGCTCGAGCTTGGTGGGCTGCTCGACTGGAGATCGGCAGGCTTCGCGCCCATGAGGATCTTGTCAACGTGCACAGCGGCCGAACGTTCTTCCGGTTGGCGGTGGTAGCTTAGGCGCTCGGCAGCAGTTCGGCGCGGTAGTTGCGCCTCAACGTGTTGAGCTTCAGCGGCACCGGAGAGCCGAGCCACATCGCGTAGATGCTGTGGTCGTCGACCGAGTCGTCGGTCAGCGGGTGGATCAGCACGTCAAGGCCATCGCGGTGTAGCATCAGCCACTCGACGACGGGCTGAAACTGCTCGGGCTTGAAGATGACCTGGACGTTGGCGACCGGATGCGGTCCGACCGGCTCGTCGCGAAAGCCGCCGAACTCGACCTTGAACTTCGCGCCGATCACGGCGCACACCCGCTCGGCGAGCGGACGCGTCTTCTGCGGATCGTAGTAGATGTGCGCGTGATAGCCCCGGTTCGTCATTGTGATCCTCCTTGCTGGGATAGGTCAGCCCGTTGTCGCTTCGAACCTCGGTGTGCATCAGGCCGCAAGCGCGGCACCAAGGTTTCGAGCAAATTCGTCGAGGAACGCGTCAGCCTTCTTCTTGATGACGGGCTGACCGAACTCGCCGATGCGGCCGAGGATGGCGAGGTCGGTCTCGATGCGCAGGCGCGTTCCGCCTAAGCCCGGCGCGAGCGTGAGGCTCATGCGAGCGCGGATCCCCCCGCCCACGCGGCGGTCGTTGGCCTCGGCGCGCATCCGTGCCTGCCACGCCGCGCGATCCTGCTCCTCGACCGTCATGGTGCCCTGGAGCGAGAGGCGGATGGGACCCACCTGGACCCGCAAGCTCCCTTTGTAGACGCTCGCGCCCAGGGTCTCGACAGTCTCGACGCCCGGCACGCAGCGCGCGACCTTCGGGACATCCATCAAGAAATCCCACAAGCGCTCCCGCTCGACGGGGATCACGCACTCCTGCGTGAAGGTCACCGCGTTCCGCGCGCCGACGCCCGCGCCGCGTCCCACGCCTGCGTGAGCGCCCGGCCCGCTATGACCGCAGCCATCTCACGCTTGTACGCTGCTGATCCACGATGGTCGGTCAGTGGGTCCACGGCGCTCTTGACCGACTCGCGGGCCGCTTTCAACATCTCTGCGCCGAACCGCTGGCCAGCCATGAGCGCCTCGGCCGACTGCGCGCGAATCGGTGTGACGCCGACCGAGCCGAGCGCGATCCGCGCCGCGCGACAACGCTCGCCGTCCGCCTCCAGGCTCACGGTTGCGGCGACGGCGACGGTGGCGTAGTCGTCCGCCGTCCGCGGGAGGAACTTCACGTAGGCGGCGCCGCTCGCTGCCGGAAACTGCGGCACGACGACGGCGATGACGACCTCACCCGGCTCGAGTGAGCTCTCGTAGTAATCGCGGAAGAACAACTCGACCGGTAGCTCGCGTCTACCGCCGGCGCCGCGGATCTCCACGCGGGCCCCGAGCGCGATCAGCGTCACGGGCGGATCCTGATTCGGGTCGGCGTGGGCGAGGGCGCCGCCGACGGTGGCCATGTGGCGAATCCGAACGCTCGCCACCCGATGGAACGTCTCGGCGAGAACTGGGATCCGCTCTCGCACAAGGGGTGAGGTCTCCACCTCCCGGTGCGTGACGAGGGCGCCAATGCGAACGCCGCCGTTCGCGGCCTCGATCCGGTCGAGCCCGGGAATCTCGCGCAGGCTCACGAGATAGCTCGGGCGAACCAGTCGCTGCCGCATCATGGTGACCAGGGCGGTGCCGCCCGCGATCACTCGGGCCTCGTCCCCATGCTCACGCAAGACGGCGAGCGCTTCGTCGAGCGTCCTCGGCGCCGCGTACTCGAAGGCGTTCATGCCCGGCTCCGCTGGGCCGCGGTCCGAATCGACTCGATGATCTTGTAGTAGCCGGTGCATCGACAGATGTTGCCGAGCATCCACTCGCGGATCTCTCCGTCGGTTGGGTTCGGGATCGCGTCGAGCAGCGCCTTGGCCGACACGACCTGGCCCGGCGTGCAGATGCCGCACTGAAAACCGCCCGCGTCGATGAAGGCCTGCTGCACGGGGTGCAGGCGTTCGTCCCCGGCGAGTCCCTCCACTGTCGTGACCTCATGGCCGTCGGCGCTCACCGCTAGCGCGATGCAGGAGCTAATCATCTTTCCGTCGAGCAGCACTGTGCACGCCCCACAGACGCCCACACCGCATCCTTCCTTGGAACCGGTCAGCCCCAGATCGTTGCGGAGGCAGTCAAGGAGCGTGCGATACGTCGGAATCTCCAGCGCGCGCGCCGCGCCGTTGACGGTGAGACGAATCTTGCGGCTCACGGGCGCCCCTCCTTCTCCTTGAGGGCGAAGTAGACCTTCTCGGCCGTGATGGGGAGGTCGAGGATACGCGCCCCACACGCGTCGGCGACGGCGTTGGCGATGGCGGGCGCCACGGCGCTGATGCTGCCCTCGCCGATGGCTTTGGCGTTGAACGGTCCTGGCCCCACCGGGTCCTCGAGGATCACCGTAGTAAGCGGCGGGATGTCCTGGATCGTCGGCAGCTTCACGTCACCGAGGCTCAACGTCGAGATGCGGCCCTCCTCGGTCTTGATCTCCTCCATCAACGCGAACCCGAGCCCTTGGATGAGCCCGCCCTCGATCTGTCCCTGGTGACCGATCGGATTGATGACGGTGCCGACGTCGTGCGCGGTCGTGAAGCGTCGCACCGTCACCTGCCCCGTCTGCGCGTCGACCGCGACCTCGGCCACCTGGGCGGTAAAGGACGTGACCGCGCCGTACGCCTTCGCGTCGTAGAAGTGCGAAGCCTCCAGCGTTCGGCCCTCCCGCGCCGAGGCCCGAGCGATCTCGGCGAGCGAATCGGTAGACACGCCGAGCTTCGCCGCCTCGGCCTGGATCTGCGCCTTGAGCTTCTCCGCGGCGTGATAGGCGGCGCGGCCCCCCGTATGGGTGACACGACTGCCGCCCACGCCGGAGTCGGTCGCGAAGTCATCGGTGGTCGCCATCACGATCTCCACATCGTCCACCGCCAGGCCCAGGACTTCGGCCACGACCTGGCGAAGCACGAGGTGGGCGCCGGTCCCGGTGTCGGGCAACGCGATCCGCAAGGCCACGCGCCCGTCGTTCTCGAGCCGCACGACGGCGTTGGTGAATCCGACGCCGATGTGGCGGTGTGTCATCGCCATGCCGCGCCCGATCCACGGGCCCGGCTTGGGCTGGGAATACTCGCTGGCCTTGAGCGCGGCCTCGAGCGTGTCGCTCGCCCGGACGTGCTCGAGATGGTGGCCGTTGGCGAGGTGATCCCCGTCGCGGAGAAGATTTCGCCTGCGGAACTCCGCGGGGTCGAGCGCGAGCTCCTTGGCGATCAGGTCCATGTGCGACTCCTCGGCGAAGACCATTTGGGGCTCGCCGGGCGACCGGGCATGACCGCAGGGGATGTTGTTCGTGTACACGCAGAACGATTCGATCCAGAGATTGGGGATCCGGTAGACCCCCGCGCCCATACTAGCGCCGCCGAGGCTTACGCTGGGCGCCGGCTTGAAGGCGGCGTAGGCGCCGCTGTTGAACAGCGCTCTCACGTTTCGGGCCACGATCTTGCCGTCGCGGCTCACACCGGTGCGAAGCGTGATCACTGAGGGATGGCGAGGATTGCCCGCCATCAGCTCCTCGGCGTAGCGCATGACCATTTTGACCGGACGGCCGGTCGCGCGCGCCAGATGGTACGCGAGCGGCAGATCCATCAGCGAACCCTTGCCGCCAAAGTCGCCGCCGATCGGCGTCAGGTTGACGCGAATCTTCTCCTGCGGCAGCTGGAGCGCGTGGGACAGGAGCTCTTTGAGGCGGAAGGGCATCTTGTTCGATGCCCACACCTGGACCCGGCCGTCCTCGTCGAGGGCGACGACGCCCGCGTGCGGCTCGAGGTAGCCCTGGTGGGCCAGCTGCGTCCGGAAGGTGTGCTCGAAGGCTCGAGCGGCTTCACGAAAGCCGGCCTCCACGTCGCCGAGCTTGAAGCGAAGCACCGATTGCACGTTTGGGTGGGGCCGCTCGGCCGGCGCCCCTTCGTAGGCGCCGGGATTCTCGTGCACGACCGGCGCACCCGCCACGATCGCGGCTTCAGGGTCGACAACGGCCGGAAGATCGTCGTACTCGACGTCGATCAGCGCCGTCGCCTCTTCGGCGACGTCCGGATCGGCCGCGGCGACCACCGCGACCTTCTCGCCGATGAACCTGACGCGGTCCCGGGCCAGCAGCGGCATGTCGAACATCCGTCTTCCCACCAGGATGTTCGGGAGATCCTGGGCGGTGAGAACCGCGAGAACACCTGGGAGCGCTTTGGCCCGCGATGTGTCGATCCGGACGATGCGCGCGTGGGGCAACGGGCTGCGCAGGGCTTTGCCCCAGATCAGTCCGGGGACCGACACGTCCCCGGAATAGCGCGCCTCGCCACGCACCTTCTCGACGCCGTCGATGCGGCCGATGGGCTTGCCGACAATCCGATGGGCCATGGCTGCTCCTCGTTGTCCTAGCCGATCGCGTGCAAGACCTTATTGGGCACCTCGACCGACTTGGCGTCGATCAGGATCACCGCGAGCACGCACGGCGCCGTGCCGTTGTTCACCCCGTTGTGGATCGTGCCCGCTGTACCACCTTCGGGGGTAAATTTCAACGCGTTCGAGAGGAGATTCAGGAGCACCTGCTTCACCTTGCGTTCGTCCCCCTTGATCTCACCCAGGTGCGCTTCCACCGCTTGGTGCAGGGCGATCCCCCGGCGGCCGGCCCGTTCCCGGACCAGCGCGAGGGCGTTGTCGATGGCCTGCGGCAGATCGAAGTCCGTCAGAACCGCTGCTCCGACGGCTCGAGAAAGCTCCAGGTATGGTCGGTTTCGATTACGTGTGTATCGGCGTCGATCACGGCCATGGCGTTCCAGCCCTCAGGTGCTCAGCGTTGTCCGATAGTAGATGTCCTCGAGCCGCAGCGGCCGGCGAAGGAGCCCCTGCTCCTGCGAGCCGCGGATCGCGCGCTCGACCGTCTTGCTCATCGCCCGCAGGCCGATGGGATAGGGATCGTCTCCGAAGATCGCCGCCTGCTCCTCGAAGTCCTTGCCCGGAAAGAACAGGTATGTCGACCGGGATCGCCGGGCGCGGTCGTAGGCCACTTCCTTGGATCGCTGGAACACCTTGTAGAGCTCCAGCGCCACCCACGGATGTTCCTTGAGAATCCGGTTCTGCACGATCACGTGATGGTTTGCCTGGAAGCATCCGGTCTTTCGATAAAACTCGTAGACGACCTCCTTGCCGTCGTCGTCCAGCAGCTTCTTCAGGCGAGGGTTGCCGTCGATGGGCGTGCCGCCCCAGCGATCGACGACCGTCGAGTCCCCTGCGGTGACGCGAGGCTGGGGTCGGATGGCCGTGCATGCGTCGATCTCTCCACGATCGAGCATCACGTCCAGCGTTTGATTCACGGTGAGCCAGTGATGGGTGACGCCCACTGGCCCGTCGTTGTGCAGGCCGAGCGCGCCGCCGTGGCTGAGGGCTTTGGTGCGTCCGTTGTACCAGACGTTGTCCTTAGCCTCGATGCCGTAGAGATCTTTGAGCGTGATTCGAAACCACAGCGCGGCGGTCATGTCGTAGTCGGGGACACCGATCCGCTTGTTCCTGAGGTCCGCGAGAGTCTTGATGCCGGAGGCGGTGTTGACGTAGAGCGTGTGCCAGTGGTGGCCGCGGCTCAGGAAGACCGGGAGGGCCGACCAATCCCATTTCTTCCCGTCGGTCCGTTCGCGGGCGAGGAGCGTCTCCGAGATGGACATCTCCGAGACGTCGAACTCGTCGTAGGTGAGGTTTCGTTGGAAGAGATTGCTCGGATCGAGCGTGATGCAGTCGAGCTCGATGCCCTGCGGCTTCACGATCCCATCCTTCAGAGGCTGCACGCGCGGATTCTCGGAGAAGCCCATCGTCAGTCTGAGCGGCATTCACTCCTCCTCTGGGAGCGTCTGCCAGCCGGTATGCGAAATGTCGAAGACGACCTCATCGGGACCCGCCCACTTCATTTCGAAGTTGCGGTGCCGGCCGGGCGCCATGGCGACGTCGAGACCGTCCTTCCGGCTAAGCCGCTTGGCCTGGACCGCCTCCAGCCGTCGACACGCCTCGTCGAGGTCGTCCACCTCGAAGCCGAAATGGTGGATGCCGTTATAGTTGGGCCCATTGGCTCCGACGTCGGCGTCTTTCTCCGTCTTCCAGTTCAGGATGGCCAGGTTGATGTATCCGTCGGTCAGGAACACCGCGCCGCTGGGGCTGCGGCGGATTTCCTTCAGTCCGAGGCCGTCCCGGTAGAACGCCGCGACCTGGTCGGGGTTCTTCGTGGTCAGTGCGATGTGCTTGATCCTCGCCATGCCGTCCCTCCTCGCCCGCTCAGCGGGGTTGCGTGACCGTGTCGATGAGCGCGGGTGTCCCGTTCTCCTTCACGACCTTCAGGCCTCTCTCGAGAGCCGGGCGTACCTCCTCAGGGGTGAGAATGGGCCCTTCGCCGTAGATGCCGAAGCTCTTGGCCAGCGTGGCGAAGTCCGTGGATGGTCCCTCCAGGCTAACCCCGACGCCGATGTTCTCGACGGAGCGCTGCCGCATCTTGGTGACCGCCAGCTGGTGCCCGACGTCCTGATAGTAGGACCGGTTGTTGAACATGACGATCAGCATGGGAATGCCGTGATGCGCGGCGGTCCAAAGAGAGCCGGGCGTGTACAGAAGGTCACCGTCGTTCTGGATGCTGACGCAGACCTTGCCCGTCCCTCTGAACGCGAGCGCGACGCCCATGGCCACGCCCATCCCGGTCCCCGTTCCGCCGCCTCCAGCGATGAACCGTGATGCGTCCGTTACCTCCCAAAGCCTTCGCTCCCAGCCGCTCAACGACCCGTGCGCCAGAACCCAATCCTCGCCGCGTATCGTCTCCCAGATCTCGGCCGCCAGCCGAGCGGTTGAGATGGGCGTCTGGGCCCACCAGCGTTCCTTCACGTCCTTCTGGATGCGAGCGCCGTGAATCGTGTGGATCTCGCGAGCCCGGGCGGCTCTTTCGGCGATCCGCCGCTGCAGATCGCCGTCCATTACGCTCTGACACAGACGAGCGAGCTCCCGCAAAGCGTGAGGGCCGCTCCCGAGAATGGCGATGTCCGCCGGCACGAGCCGCCCGTGGCTACTCGTCCAGCTCCTGATCCCGTATTCCTGCAGACCCACCCGAACGAGCTTGGTCCCTTCGCGGATGACGCTCTGGTGGCGCCGGCTGTATCCAGCCGGGACCCGTGGCAGGCCCGCCGGAACGATCCCGGCTTCCGGCTCCGGACGCGTCAGTGCCGCGTCGATGTCCTTGACGCCAACGGTCAGGACCAGATCCGCTTCCTTCAGCACCTCGACGCTGGCTGCGCTGACGTTCAGCGGGTGACGATTCGAAAGATTGAACGAGGAGCCCTGTTCGATTACGGGTAGCCCGAGAAGCTCACTCAATGCGCGCAGCGCTTGCGGTCCGTCCGGTGTGCGTCCTAGTCCCTCGACCAGCAACACCGGCCAGCGCGCCTCCCGGAGCTCCCGCGCGGCGTCGCCGATCGCGTCGGGGTTTCCCGAGGGAGGGGCAGGGGGACGGTAGCGGCTCAGGTCCGGAATGACGAAGCCGTCAGGGAGCCGACTTTCCTGGAGCTCGACGTCGAGGCAGATGTAAACGGGGCCACGCGGCTCGGTCATCGCCATCTGGTAGGCGCGGAGAATAGATTCGGCGACGCTGAGCGCGCCCTGCGGCTGGTCGTCCCACTTCACATAGTCTCGGACGATCTGCGCCTGGACCTGCGCAGTGTGGATCCAGTCGATCCACGGCCGTCGGTGAGTCGAGTCCAGCGGCCCGGTGCCCCCGATGATGAGCATCGGAACGTTGTTGAGCCAGGCTTCGTAGATCGCCTTGCTCGCGTGCTGCAGCCCGACGATGTTGTGAACCAGAGTGGCCTGAGGCCGCCCCGTCGCCAGGTAGTAGCCTTCCGCCATGGCGACCGCCACCTCTTCGTGGCTGCACGTGATGACCTCGGGTGCGGTATTTCTCCCGTAGGTCACCAGCGATTCGTGCATCCCGCGGGTGGTCGCGCCCGGATTCAATGTGACGTATTCGACCCCGAGCCGATTGAGCAGGTAGACGACGAGGTCCGAGACGTACTCGGGCTTTCCAGGACTCATCGCTCACCTCCGCGACCTTCCAGATCAGTACGCGTAACCGCCGAAGACGGCCCGGCGCAGCTCCTTCCAGAAACAGTCGACGTCCTTGAACCCGGCCGCCCTCAAGGCCCTCAGATGTTGGTCCAGACTCGCCGGGAAGGGCCCCTTGGTCGCGCTCGCCGGAGGCCGTCTCCCTTGCCGGACCATCGCCGCGAGATCCTCCGCCGCGGCGCCTTCACGATGGCGTCGCGCGGTCGCGACGCGCTCGTACCTCTGGTGCAGCGCAGCGGTCGGGGCGTTGATCAAGTCCGCGTTCACGAAGGCCCCGCCAGACCTCAAGTGCGCGCGGATGTCCCCGTAAATCTCGCGGATGCGTTTGAAGTCTCGCAGGTTGTGCAAGCAGCTGGAGGAAACAACGGCGTCGAACGGGCCGAACTGCTGGGGCAGCCAGCTCACCTCGAAGAGGTCGGACCGATGCAGCTTGACGCGCTCCCCGTACTTCGCCGCGAGGTGTCCTGCGCGATTCAGCATCGGCTCGGAGCCATCCTGCGCAACGCACGTCGCGTGCGGATACCGCTCGAGGATAAACATGCTCACGGGTCCGTAGCCGGCACCGACGTCCAGGATGGTGACGGTTGCGTTATTGGGGAATGGGAAGAGGTCGCAGATCAGCTGAAACCGTTCTGCTCGACTCCGGTCTTCCGCCTGCTGCCGCCTCACCCACTCGTCCACGTACGTCTCCGAGGCCCAATCGTGGTGGTCGCGCCGCGGCCCATCGCCCTTTTCGCGGTTTCCCTGGCGAACCTTCATCGTCGCGTCCCCCCAAACGCACGGCCCGAACGCCGCAACCCTAGCGCCGACGCAACGAGGGCGTCAAGACCGGCTCGAACCCAAGCCGCGTCTCGGCGCAAGAACGAGATTCAGAATGAGAACGACCGCAAGCCCGATCCGCCGCATGGGCACCTGGGTGGAGGATGGCCGGCGGGAGTCTAGCCGAACGCCACGACGCGCACCAGCACGGCGCCGCACGAACACGTCATCCACACGCGGTCACCCTCGACGCCGCCGTCAAGCTCACCGCAGTACTCGTACTCCTGGTGGAAGACCCAGAGCACCGTCGAAGCGGGCACGCCCTATTCGTCCCTCATCCCACCGCGTTTCGAACACGATGGTTTGGCCTTCGACGTAGCCAAGGTCGCGAAGTCCCTGCTTGAACGCTTCGAAATGCACGAGAGGCGGACTCCCAGGGGCGATGACGCCGATGCGCACCACCTTCCAAGTCTGCTGCGCCCCGGCAATGAGGGGCGCGATAGCGAGGCTGATACCCAGAACGACCACGAGCCCGATCAGCCGCATGGGCACCTTCTATAAGGCCTCTGCTGTCAAGCTCCAATTTCGAGTGATACGCCACTAACAGCGGAGTGACATGATCCTGGCAGCTTGCCGTGACATTCGTCCT
>Ga0137377_10002979_pt1 | contig 12885 bp, 8 predicted proteins | sample SagtaG_22_FD_104815 | JGI IMG/M metagenome (GOLD analysis project Ga0137377, IMG submission 104815) | Vadose zone soil microbial communities from Sagehorn Ranch, Mendocino, California, USA - Sage2_L_40_16 metaG | ecosystem: Environmental > Terrestrial > Soil > Vadose zone | place: USA... | reverse complement strand
GTCGAGCTCGGCGAGCGGCCGCCCGGACATGGCCGCGCGCCTGGCCCGGCGAACGGACGTGATGCCCGCGGTCAGGCCCGCGATCGGCCGCTCGATCCGGGTCGTCAGGTCGCTCCAGGTCAGCGTGGACTCGAGCGCGAACGCGCCGCCGACGTAGGCGGCGTCGCGGAACTGCGACGCGGCCATCTGCGCGGCCATCGCCCGCAGCCCTGGCCCGGCGTCGGCGGCGATCGCCCACTGGGAATAGCCGAGATAGCTCGGGCCGTACATGGCGAACGTGCCGCCGAACCATGGCTGCGCCTGCAGCCAGGCGACCGTGGCGAGCCCGTCGGCTCGTTCGTTGCCGAGCGGATCGAACACGCCGCCGGACCCGAACGTCCCGCGCACGCTCTGGATCACGGCCTGGAAGCCGTGCTGCGCGAAGAAATGCCCATAGGCGAGGCCGACGAACCCGCTGCGGCCGTACGGTGAGCGGACCAGGATGACCGGAGGATGGCCGGTGAGCGTCCCGTCCGCCGCGCCGGTGTGGGACAAGCCGGTGGGGAAGTACCTCTCGGCGAGCAGCGTCACCCCGTCGGGCATGACCACTGGCAGCTTGCGCTGCACGCCGACCTGATACGGCCCATGCGGCAGCCGCAGCGCGGCGCCAACCAGCTTGCGTGCCGCCGCTGCCGCCCTGCCGTGTGCCACTCTGTCATGGGCCGCGCTGTCATGGGCCGCGCTGCCGTGGGCCGCACTGCCGTGGGCCGCGCTGTCCTGGGCCGCGCTGTCCTGCTGGTGGACGGCGCGCAGCGGGGTGACAGGCACGCCGGCTGCGCCGTTGGGGCCGTGCCTGCCCGGCGGGAAGAGGCGGCGCACACCGGTGGACCGTGCGGTGGGCCGGACCGTCACGTGCATCGTGGTCCGGGCCGCTGCGGCCAGCCTCTTGGCCATTTGCTCGCCAGAAGCGTGCACAGTCGCCCCAATCCCGATGACCTACCAGTCAGTAATCAGTGTGGCCCATGGACTGGGCGAAGGGAAGGGTCAGGTCGCAGACCCGGCGGCGGCGCCGGTCACGGCGTCCCCCCAGCGGGCGAGGGCCGCGTCCAGGTCGAGCGGCGCGATCATGCTGCCCTTGCGCAGTTCCTCCACCCAGTCCGTGGCCGGAACCCGCCACATCACCTCGAACTCGACCCCATCCGGGTCCTTGGCGTACAGCGACTTCGACACCCGGTGGTCGCTGGCCCCGACCAGGGCACCGTGGGCGGTGAGCTTGCCGCGGATCTCTGCCAGGTCGGGCAGGGACCCGACCTCCCAGGCCAGGTGATACAGCCCGGGCCGCGGCGCGCCGCCGGGGAGCTGGTCCGCGCCCCCGCTCCCGAACGGCTGCGCGGTGTTTTCGTCCCCCACCTGGAAAAGACCGAGGTCGTGGTCATTGGCACTGCCGCGTGCGCGCAGAAACGCGGCCCGGCCCCGGATCTCGGTCGCGATCTCGAAACCGAGCGTCTCCTGGTAGAACTTCACGGATCGTGATACGTCGCTGACGTACAGCACGGCGTGATTCAGGCGGCGGACAGACATGGCGCCAACTCCTCGATGTTCTGTTACCGACCAGAATGCGCCGCCGCGGCTACTGATTCCCCCGCCGGGGCAGACAGGTGATTTCCCCCGGCGGCGGGCAAGGTGGAGATCTCCCGCCACAGCTCGCGGTAGCACAGTGCGGCTTTGCTCCGCGGCGCGTAGACGGGCAGCGGCGCCCTCCGCACTGCCATCTGCTCGACGAGCGAGAGGGCGGGGACGACGGCGGTGGCGAGGTCCTTTCGCTCGCCGGGTAGCCGCTCGACGATGTCCCTGTGCAGCCGCTTGCGCGAGTCGACCATGGAAAAGAACGCCAGGATGGCCGGCCGCGGGCCATCGAACGAGTCGACGAAGCCGGTGATCTGGTCGAGGGTCCGGATGCACAGCGTGGTCGGAATGAGCGGCACGACCAGCAGGTCCGCTGTGTGCAGCACGTTCTCGGAAACCAGCGAGATGCTCGGCGGGCAGTCGAGGAAGACGGTGTCGTACTCGCGGGCCAGCGGCGCGAGCAGGCGGGCGATCTGCCGGGTGGGCTTCTTGGCCGCATCCAGGAGCAGGTCCATCCTGCGGTAGGTGAAGTCGGCGGGCAGCAGGTCGAGGTTGGCGAAATCGGTGCCCTTGATGGCCTCGTCGAGGGGCCTCGCGCCGCGCACGAGGGCCCTGCCGCCGCCCTTTACCCGCGGGCGGACACGGAAGAGGAAGGTCGCCGCGGCTTGCGGATCCAGGTCCCACAGCAAGGTGGCATGGCCGTCGCGGCTCGCCAGGTACGCGAGATTGACGGCCGCTGAGGTCTTGCCGACGCCACCCTTGACGTTGTAGGTGGCATAGATCTTCACGCGGCGGCTGCCTTCGTGAGGCTGGCGATGCGCCGGGCGTTGCGGTCGCTGGTGAACTGCGCGAAACGCTTGCCGAAGTCGTCGCGGGCCTCGCTGGCCGCCGCGTCGAGCTGGGCGGCGAGCTCGCCCATGGCCAGGAGCGCGGGGGCCGGGGTGACGCCCTCGGCTACCATCCGCGCGGCCAGTGACCTGATCGCCTCCCGCTGGACGTGCCCGTCCTGAATCTCACCGAGGCAGTCCTGCAGCTGCTTCAGCTCCCTGACGGCGCCGCGGTGCGTCACCGGGTCGTGCAGCGCGGCGAAGAACTCCAGCAGGTAACGCAGTTCCTTGCCGCGTTTGCGGACCAGATGCAGGTCCTCTTCCGGTGACGCCGCCGTGATGGCGCGGCCGGTCCTGGTGAGCCTGCGGTGCGCGCGCCCGATCCGCGCGGCGGCAAGGTCGCCGACCGGTATTTGCGTGCGGCCACCCCGGCCCAGCATCGCGCGCCGGGAGGGCGCGGCGCTTTCTTCCAGCGCCGCCCGCCACTGGCTGGCGAGGCTCGTGAAGCGGGCGGAACGCAGCCCGCGGGCCAGGCGCCGCCGCTCGGCGGCCCGGTACCTGATGAGCGTTTCGTGCAGCGGGGCGAGGTCGGCCGGCGATGCCGTGACGAGGTTCGCCGCGGCCTCGGCGAAGCCGAGCAGGTGCACGTCCAGGTCACGCAGCGGCGTCGTAAGCTGGCCGAGCCATCTGAACTCCGGCGCGTACCGCGGCCCGAGGTCACCGGGCAGCGCGTCGCCGGCGAGTTTGAGCGCGGCCCTGGTCCTGCGGACGGCGATCCGCAGGTCGTGCAGGAACTCCGTGTCTATGTCGCGGACGGTGCCGTCGGCGTTTGCTTCGATGATGTCGAGCAGCCGGATCAAGATGGTGGCGAGCGCCATGCCCGCGGGCATGGACGGCGTCAGCGCGACGTCCACCTGGCTGCTGTAGTCGCCAGGCCGGCGGCCGGCCGCGCCGAGCGCCATGTCAAACGCCGATCGGCTGGCCGCGGTCACGCTCGGCAGCGTGGCGAGGATGCGCTCGACCCGGCCGGCCTCGGCGTCGTACCCCCGCACCGGGGTGATGGTCAGGCGCGCCGGAATCGCGGCGGCGGCACCGCGAACCGAGGCGTTGTCGAGGATGAGGCGGGCGACGGTCTTTCCCTCGCCATCGAGCACCCGGAGGGTCCGCTGCGAACTGGCGCTCGCAGCGACGGGCAGGAGCGCCCGGATCCCCGCGATCGGCGCGATGAGGTCACGGACGAGCCCCGCGGGAACCGCGCTCGCCACCCGCGGCCAGGTCATCGGGGGCACGGTGGCGGCCACCCGTGCCCCGTCCGGCGTCACCAGTGCGAGCTCGTGCGTGCCCGGGCCGCTGACGTATTCGAGCGTGCTGCCGGTCCGGTGCAGGCGCCAGTCGAACGTGTCCAGCCACACCCGGCGCACCGTGCGTGAGCCGGCCGCGGCGACCCCGAACCGCGACCGCAGCGCGTCGGCCATCCCGTTCCAGGCTGCCGGGCGCGCGCCCTCGATCATGAACTCGCGAAGCTGTACGGGCAACGCCCGCCTCCCAGGAATGAGTGGATCAGTGCATGCCGATGCTGCACCCCTTGAGCGTCATCGGATACGTCGCACTATAGCCATCTTCGGTTAACTTGCTGTTTGTCCAACCGTGTCCTTTTAGTGATGATCGAGTGGTGGGACAGCTTGAGCTCGCGCCATGCCAGACCGGACGGCGGCGAACCGGCCCCAGATCGCCGCTGCCGACCACGGTGGATCATGAGCGCTTCGATCACGAGAGGCAACGCGCCAAGAGGCTGCGATGAAGACGCGCCGTCGCGGCCAGGTATGGCTGACCAGATGGTTACCGTCCTCAGGTGCTCGGCTTCTGCCCGCTTCGCGTCCCACTTGTAGCGTCAGGGGTTTCCAGGACGGGTACGGGTCAAGCATCGGGGTGGAAACGTGAGCGACCATGACCACTCGGGCCTGCCACGGCCCGCGCCGGCGCCCGCGTCCGTGGACAGCACAGCGCCGTTGGCGGCCGGGCCGCGCGGCCATCCTGGCGCCGGGCCCGCGGCCCGCGCGCGGGCCGAGCCGCGGGCACACCCGGGAGCGGCAAGACCGGCGTGGCAGGGCGCGGCGCACTGCGATGCGTCGGCGCCACCGCCCAAAGCGCCCGCCGAGCCGTGTGTCCGCACCGCTCACGAAACGGTGACCGCGGAGCCGTTCGGCTGGATGGCGGACCGCGGCGACCCGCGGCTGCTGCCCTACCTGATAGCTGAGCGGGCCTATTACGAGGCGGACGTAAGCTGCCTGGCCCAGGCGAAGCGGGGGCTCGGCGCGGAGTTCGCGGCACGCCTGCCCGCGGCGGAAGCCGCGGTGCCCTGGCGCCGCGGCCCTTACACCTACGTTGAGCAAACGCCGCCCGGTGCCGAGCTCCCGCAGTTGCGCCGCCGCCGCAACGGCAGCGCCGGCGGCTTCGAGGTGGTCCTGGACTGCGCTGCGGTCGCGGCGTCCCTGGCACCGGCCGAGGGCGCGGACACATACCTCCGCCTCGGCCTGTGCGAGCCGAGCCCGGACGGAAGCCTGGTCGCCTACTCGGTCGACTTCACCGGCGACGAGGTCTACGAGCTGCGCTTCCGCGATACGGCCAGCGGACGCGATCTACCCGATCGCATCCGCAGAAGCTACTACGGCGGCGCCTGGGGCGCCGACTCCAGCGCCTTCTTCTACGTCGTGCACGATGCGTCTTTCCGGCCCTGCCAGGTGCTGCGGCACGTCATCGGCACGCCGCAGGAGCGCGACACGACCGTGTTCACCGAACCGGACGCGCGTTATCACCTCAGCGTTGCCGCGACCCGCAGCGGCGAATGGATCGTGATCTCCGCCGAGGCCCGTGACACCAGCGAGCAATGGATCATCCCGGCCGCCAGGCACGGCGCCGGGCCGCTGCTGGTCGAAAGGCGCCGCCGGGGCATCGAGTATTTCATCGAGCACCTGGCCCGGCCCGCAGGCGGCGGGGCGGGCCAGGGCCGGTTCGCGATCCTCACCAACGACGGCGCGCCCGAGTACCGGGTGGTGACGGCCCCGGTAGCGGCGCCGGGCCGTGCCAACTGGCGCGAACTCGTGCCCGGCGACCCGGATATCAGGTTCAGCACCCTCGACGTCATCGGCGGCTACCTCGTGTTGTCCTGCCGGTCCCTCGGTGATCCTTTCCTGCGGATCGTGCGCCCAGACGGCAGCCACCACGACCAGCATCCCCGAACCCCCGCCGGGTTCATCGAGGCCGCCGTGCGGGGCGACTACGACTCGGCTGACGTGGTCGTTTCCACCCAGTCCCTGGTCGCGCCCAAGCGGTGGTGGTCGGTGGACCTGCACACCGGCGCGCGGACCCTGCTGCGGTGCAGCCAGCCGCCGGGCTACGACGAGGCCGCCTACGAGACGCGCAGGCTGTGGGCGCGGGCGGCCGACGGCGAGCGTGTCCCCGTCACGATCGCCTACCACCGGGGCCTGCGGCGTGACGGCAGCGCGCCGTGCCTGCTGTACGCCTACGGCGCCTACGAGGCATGCGCCGACCCACGGTTCTCCGTCACCCTGCCGAGCCTGCTCGACCGCGGTTACGTGTACGCGATCGGGCATGTCCGCGGCGGCGGCGAGCTCGGCCGCCGCTGGTGGCGAGGCGGGCGCCTGGCCGCCAAGCGCAACACCTTCACCGATTTCGTCGCGGTCCGCGATCACCTCGTGCGCTCTGGCTGGGCCGCGCCCGGCCGGATCGCCTGCCGCGGGCTCTCCGCGGGCGGGCTCACCGTCGCCGTGGCGTACACCTTCTGGCCCGGCCGCTGGGCCGGGGTGATCGCCGAAGCGCCCGCCGTCGACCTGCTCAACCAGATGCTCGATCCGGCGATCCCGCTCACCGTCAACGAGTACGACGAATGGGGCGACCCCGCCGACGCGCAGCAGTTCCGCTGGATGCGTTCGTACACCCCGGCCGAGAACGTGACCGACGTGCCGCGCCCGCCGCTGCTTGTCACCGGGATCCTGCACGACCCGCGGGTAATGATCTCCGAGCCCGCGAAGTGGGTGGCGGCACTGCGCGCCGCCGACACCTACGGAAACCGGATCCTGCTGCGCCCACAACTCGGCCCGGCCGCCCACCGCGGCCCGGCCGGCCGTTCCGGCACGCTGGCCTACGAGGCCGAGCTTCTCGCCTGGGTCATCTCCCTCACCCAAGATCCTTAACGGCTGCGCAGTGCCGCGGTGCCGCCATCACACTGGCTCCCGCCGGGTGCCACACTGCGCAGCCGTTCGGGATGATCGTTGTCCGCTGGCACGGCGGCTCACGCTCCGGCGACCGCGACGACTCCGTCGAGCGTGCCGACGTAGGCGTGTGATCCGGACAGGCTGGGCGCGGCGAAGTGCGGCGCGGTTCCGACATCGGCCCTGGCCAGGACCGCGCCGTTGACGGCGCCCAGTGCGTAGAGGACCCCGCCGTCGTAGTCGACGACCCAGACCGCGCCGCCACCGGTTACCGGGGACCCATGGGCGGACGCCGCCTGGGCGGTCCAGCCGGCGCGCGGCGTGCCGTCGGCTCCGATGATCACCTGGCGGATGCCGCCGTCATGACATGGCACGTACACGACGGCGCCGGACACCGCCGCGGTCCCGAACCCCGCGCACAGGTTCGCCAGCCGCGCGACCTCGCCGCCGATCCCGCCCAGGTGCCCGGTCCGCAGCACGTGGCCGGTGCCGCTCTTGCCAGCGATGAAGACATACCCGCCCGCCACCGCGGGGGTCATCGAGCCGAGGTCCAGGTCGTTGGTGTTCTCCCTGGCCCAGGTGGACGGGGCGAACAGGTCCAGCCGCCGCAGCCCGGCCGACAGCGCGATCACCGAGTCGCTGCCGTCGTAGGAACTCCCCGGCGCGCCGTTGCCGACCGAGACGAGCAGCCGGTCACCCACGACGACCGGGCCGCCCGTCGCCCATATCCCGCCTTGCCTGCTTGTCGGCACCGAGTAGCCGGCGAGCGGGCCAAGGCCGGTCGTGGCCACGGAGACCACGGCGCCGACGTAATCGGCGCAGTCGCCGTCCAGGCCGCCGAACGCGACGTAGACCCTGCCCGCATGCAGCGTCAGGGCCGGTCGCTGCTGGGTCGCGATCGGGGTGCCACGCGGCGGCTCGACCTCGCGCCGCACCTTCACCCGGCCCGTTGCCAGGCTCACCCCGGCAAGCAGGTGCGTGCCGCCGGTTGTCTCCGCCACCGCGAACACCAGGCCGGTCGCCGGGTCGTACACCGGCGTCCCCGTGATGCCGAGCGGGCCGATGTCGCCGCAGGGCAGGTCGGTCAGCGCCACCGGCCGCGCGATGTGCGTCCGCCAGAGCACCGTCCCGTTGCGCGCGTTCAGCGCGTAGACGCTGCCGCCTTCGGTGCCGGCGACGATCACGCCGCCGATGACGAGCGGCTGACCGTACACCACACCGTCAAGGTGCCTGCGCCACGCGACACGCAGGCTGGCCGGGGCGGGCACGCCACGCGCGGCGCCGCTCCGCCGGGCGTCGTGGCCGTAGGTCGGCCAGTCCGCCGCCGACAGCGCGCGACCCGGCGCGGGCGAGGCGTTCACGATCGGCGGCGGCGGGCTCGGCCGGTCAGGCGGCGCCGAACTGCAGGCAGCAAGCGCGGGGACCCCGGTGACCGCGGCAAGCGCGCCAACCATGGCCACTGCGGCCGAGCGCCGGCGCGCGGGAAGTGTGGCACGGCGCGCGACCCGTGTGGTGCGGCGAAGTCCGGTCACCGGGCCAGGCTATTGCGGCCGCATCGCAGGCGTGCGGCCGCTCCCGGTCACGCCGCGCTGCCGGCGAAATCACCTGCCGGTCAGGCGGCGCAGCGGCCGGCGACGGCGAGCGCCATCGCCATGATCGTGAGCTGCGGGTTCACCTCGGGGCACGTCGGCAGGACAGCGGCGTCGGCGATCCGCAAACCGGCCGTGCCGCGCAGGCGGCCCTCGGGGTCGACGGGGCAGCGTTGCGGGTCGGCGCCCATCCGCGCGCTGCCGGTCGGATGGAAGGCGGCCAGGTGCAGCGCGGACGCGGGCGCTGCGGCGACGAGGGCCGCGAGGCCGGCGGTATCACGCGCGGCCGGCCGGCCGGGCAGGCCGGTGAGGACCTCCCTGGCGCCTGCGGCGAGCAGCACCCGCCCCATGGCCACGATGGCGGTGCGGAGCCTGGCAGCGTCCCGCTCGTCCAGCCGGTAGCTGACGACCGGCCGTCGCCGGCCATGAACCGCACCCGACGGCGCGTCGGCGATCATGGCGCCGAGGAAGGCCAGCCGGTCGGCGCCGTCGAGTTCGCGCCGCAGCGCCCGGCCGACGCCTGGCAGGACGAACGAGCCCATGCCCGGCGGGCTCGCGGTGGCCTCGATCAGGATGCCCTCGTCGTGCAGCTCCTCGATGCCGGCGCTCTGCATCACCCCGGACCAGGACACGACGGGCCGGTCGAACCTGCCCGCCACGCTGAGCGCCGGGTGGACGGCCAGGCCCCGGCCGAGGCCCGGATGCCCGCCGAGGCCGCTGCGGCGCAGCAGCGGCGGCGTCTGCAAGGCGCCGGCCGCGACCACGACGAGCGGCGCCAGGATCTCAAGGACCGAACCGTCGGGCCGCACTGCCCGCACCCCCGCCGCCCGCCGGCCGCCCGGCGCACGCTCGGTGAGCACCTGCGCCGCCCACGCGCGGGTCACGATGCGGGCGCCCGCCGCACAGGCCTGCGGCAGCGCGTTCAGGTGCACGCCGTTCTTGGCGTTGCGCGGGCAGCCGACGGCGCACTGGCAGCAGCCGCCGCAACCAGGCGCATTACGCCGCAGCGGCGCGGCGCGCCAGCCAAGTTCGCGGGCGCCGGCGAGCGCGATCAGCCCGTTGCTGCCGAGGATGTCCAATGGCGCCGGCGCCACCTGGAGCGTCCGCTCGACCTCATCGAGCAGCGCGCCGAAGCCGTCCATATTTATCCCGAACGGCTGCCGCCAGCGTGACACGACCCGATCGGGCGGCCGGTAGCACGTGCCAGAATTCACCAGCGTGGTGCCACCGACGCCATGGCCGGACATCAGCACGATGGGCGGCCGGCCAACCGTGAGCGTGATACCGCCGCCCCCGGTGTGCACGCTGCCTGTGTGCCTACCGTGGGCAGCACCGTGGGCAGCACCGTGGGCAGCACCGTGGGCAGCACCGTACAGGTCGAGGAACCGGTCCAGTGGCGCCCGATCGCGGAACTCGGCCACGGTGTAACGCCGCCCAGCCTCGACGATGATCACAGCAGCGCCCGACCTGGCCAGCGTGCGCGCGGCCATCGCGCCGCCCGCGCCGGATCCGATGACGACGGCGTCGGCGGTCATGCGGGACGGCCAGTCCGCCGCCGGGGTGCAGTCGAGCGGCGGATCGGGCCGCGGCCGGCCGGCGCCGCAGGCTCCGCTGCCGGCGTCCGGTTCTCCGCTGCCGGCGTCCGCCGCGGCGGCACTGCCGGCCGCTCCGGTCGCGCTCCGGCCGTGCCATTCTTCGCCTGCCGCGAGAAGCAGTGGCAGCTTGAGCGCGTCGAGCAGTGGGCCGCCACCGCGGCTGGCCACCGTCGTGCACACCCAGTCGCGTTCCGGCGGGGAAAGCTCGGCGAGCGGTTTTCCCGCGATCAGCCTGCAGGCCAGGCCGAGCGCCGCGGTTCCCGCGCGTATCCCCGCCCCTGCGGGCGCGGGCAGGCGCGCCGCCACCTCACCGGCGCGCGCCGCGACGCGCTGCGCCTGCTGCGGGTCGTCGATCCCGAGCAGCGCTGCGACCACCGCGGCGCCCGGGCTCGCCGGCCCGCGTTCACTCACGTGTGCCGACTTCCGCGTGCGCGGTGGCATCGAGCCGCCAGCGCCGGTCCGCCTGCCAGCCACCGGCCGTGCGGCGCTGCACGGTGATGACCGCGTCGGCTCGCTCGCTGTTCCTGCACACTGCCGTGGACCCGTCCGGGTCGGTGTAGCCGACGGCCAGTGTGCGGTCCGCGGGCTGGGTTACCTTGATCTGGATCCTGCGGCCGCCGGCGATGCCAAGCACCGTCCAGGTGGGCAGGCCGATCTTGGCGACGAACCTGGCGGCATGCACCAGGGGGTCGCCGCCCGGCCAGTCCTCGCCGCCGGCGCGCAACCGGACGAAGGGGAGCGGCGGGAGCTTTCCCAGGCCGGCTCTGGTCGACGTGGCGGCCACTACCTCGCAGACGTCGCCCCCACCGAGGTCGGCGTGCAGCCAGGCCCAGCGCTGCGGGTTGCCGTGGCTGTAGACGTGCGCCGTCGCGCCAGGCGCCCCGGTCAGGGTGAGCTCACGATCGCCGTATCGCACGGTGCCGGTGAACCTGCCCGTGGGCACGGGGACGATCTGCGCTCCTGGCAGTGCCTCGCGTTCCCACGCCCAGCGCGGGAAGGTGAACAGCGGCGGGCCGTCTTGCTCGGCCGTCAGGTCCCACCGCACTCGCTCCTGGCCGGTGCCCGCGCTGCCGCGCAGCGTCGCCGGAGTCATGAGCACGTCGTCGGAGGCGAACACCGTGTCGCTGTCCGGCGCGACCCAGGGCTGCGGCCCGAACCTGGCCAGGGCGGGCACCCCATCCGGCGGAAAGATCGCGGCCCAGCCGTGCACATTCGCGCTGCCGCCGCCGGTGGGCGCGACGAGTTCGTGGTGGAGCCAGCAGCCTGTCCCAGTCGCCGGATCGGTGAATGTGCTGTACCACACCTCCAGCCGGCCGCGCTGGCCGCGCCAGCGAGGAGACAGGAACGCGAGCGGCGCCTGCGCCCGGCCGGCGGGGCGCGCCGCCGGCCGTACCCGCAAGCCCGCGACCATCGGCCCGAGGGCGCGCCGCAGGTCGAAGCGGAGCTGTGCCTCGGCCGCGACGTTCCCCTTCTCGTCCAAGATGGTGGCGGGCAGCGTAGTCATCGAATGCAGCAGCCGGGCGAAGCTCACCGACTTCCAGCCGTCCAGGTGCATTCGGCGCCCGTCGTTGGTGGTGAAACTTAGCTGGTAGCGAATGCGGCGCGCGGTGACAGGCGCGATCCGCAGGGTGCCGGCCGCGCCGTGGTCGTCGGCCCAGCCCTCGATCCGGACATGCCCGGCCAGGGCTGCCTCGACGTCACTCCAGGGATGCAGCAGCCCGGGCAGGTCCGCCGCCAGGTCGAGCACCGCCTGCCGCGGCTGGTTCTCGTCGGCCAGCCGTGCCTGGCCGGTCATGATCTCGTGAAATCTCGTGTGCATCGTGCGCACCTCCGGTGAGCCGGACTCATATGTCAACTGAGCCCACTGAGTTCGCCCCGGCCGGGCGGGCGGCGACGGGGTTGCCGGGTCGTCCCCGGGTCGGCCCGGCGGGCTGGCAGGGCTTCAGGGCGCCGGGTGGCTGCCGGGCGCGAGGGCGTCAAGGATCTCCCCGGCACGCTCGGTGGCGGCGGCCGGATCCGTGTCCGGCGAACCGATCAGCGGGTCCCAGTTGAGGTCGTAGAACACCTCGGTCACACCCTGGGTCTCCATCCAGGCCGTATCCTCGCGGATCTGCTCGTAGGAGCCCGCAAGGCGCTGCCGGCCGTCTGCCCCTGGCTCCGCCGCGCTGCCCACAAGCTCGCCGGCCCTGACCACGCCGCGGCAGATCACGCGGACGGCCGCCGGGTCGCGCCCCGCCCCCTCGGCGGCCTGGCGAACTGTCTGGGCCTGCTCACCGATCTTGTCGAGGTTGGCACGGCTGCCGCTCAGCCAGCCCGCGGCGAGCCGTCCCGCGCGGCGCAGCGCCGCGGGCACGACGCCGCCGAGCAGCACCGGGGGGCCGGGCCGCTGCACTGGCTTCGGCGCCATCCGGCTCGGCGGGATCTCATAGAACTCGCCGTGGTACTCGCTCACCTCGTCGGCCCACAGCGTGCGCAGTGCGGCGAGATACTCCTCCGCACGCGCGCCCCGGCGGGCGGTGTCCGCGCCGCTGGCCGTGAACTCCACCGGTGACCAGCCAACGCCAAGACCGAGATCCAGCCTGCCGCCGGAGAGCACGTCGACGGTGGCGGCCTGCTTGGCGAGCAGGGCTGGCGACACGAAGGGCATGTTGATGATCGACACGCCGAGCCGGATCCGCGACGTGTGCGCGGCCGCGAAGGCGAGCGAGGTGAGCGGGTCGAGCACGCTGCGGTACACGGGCGCGGGCTCGTCGTCGGCGGGCACAAGCAGCCGCTGGAAGGTCCACACGGAGTCATAGCCCAGGTCCTCCGCGCGCCTCGCGAACCGGGCGATGGTTTCCGGGTGCGCCCAGGCGCCCGCGACCGGCAGGCCGAATCCAATTCGCATGGCGCTCACCTTACTGCCCGGCCCCCGCCGTGGCCCGGTGCCTGCCGTGGCCCGGTGCCCGCCGTGGCACCGACCGGCGTTCCGCAGCCCGGCTGTTGTCCTGACCGGCCTGCGCAGCGCACCAAGCATAAGGCCCGAGCAGAGGGGGCT
>Ga0137377_10002976_pt1 | contig 12887 bp, 10 predicted proteins | sample SagtaG_22_FD_104815 | JGI IMG/M metagenome (GOLD analysis project Ga0137377, IMG submission 104815) | Vadose zone soil microbial communities from Sagehorn Ranch, Mendocino, California, USA - Sage2_L_40_16 metaG | ecosystem: Environmental > Terrestrial > Soil > Vadose zone | place: USA... | reverse complement strand
GGCGCCGCCCCCCTCGCTCTACGTGCAAGCCGGGGCCTTCGCCGACGAGCGCAACGCGCAGCGCCTGCTCGAGCGGCTGCACGACGCGGGACTTGCGAGCGCCTTCGTGCTGTCGCCGCTCGAGGGCAAATCGGGGCTCTACCGCGTGCGCCTCGGGCCCGTCGCGAGCGTCGCCGAATTCGATGCGCTCGCTGCGCGCTTGAGCGCGCTCGGCATCCCCGGCGTCTTCCTCGCCCTCGACTGACGGCCGCCGCGCTTGAGTTAAGATCCGCATCTGTGATTCGCCCCGCGCTCACTGCCGCGCTCGTGCTCGCCGCCCTCCCGCCCGCGGCTGCCACACCCGCGGCGGCCGCCGCGCCTGCGCAGGCCGCGATCCCGATCCCAAGAGCCCCGGCGGTCAATGCGCGCTCGTACATCCTGCTCGATCACTTCAGCGGCCGGGTGCTGGCGGACTATCACGCGGACGAGCGCGCCGAGCCCGCGAGCCTCACCAAGCTCATGACGGCCTACGTGGTGTTCACCGCGCTCGCCGAGGGGCGCTTGAAGCTCACCGACATGACCGCCATCAGCGTGCACGCCTGGCGCACCGGCGGCTCGCGCAGTTTCGTACAGGTCGACACGCAGATCCCGGTCGACATCCTCGTGAAGGGCATGATCGTACAGAGCGGGAACGACGCCAGCATCGCGCTCGCCGAGAAGGTGGGCGGCACCGAGAGCGCGTTCGCCGAGATGATGAACGAGTACGCGCGGCGCCTCGGGATGAAATCGAGCCACTTCGAGAACGCCGACGGCCTGCCGTCACCCAATCACTACACCACCGCACGCGACACGGCGACGCTCGCCAACGCGCTGATCCGAGACTTCCCGCAGTACTACCCCCTCTTCAGCCTGCGCGAGTTCTTGTGGAACAACATCCGCCAGGAGAACCGCAACGGCCTGCTCGGCAAGGATCCTTCCGTCGACGGGCTGAAAACCGGGCACACCGACAGCGCCGGCTTCTGCCTCGCGACCTCCGCCAACCGTAACGGCATGCGGCTGGTGTCGGTGGTCATGGGCGCCCCGAGCGTCAAGGCACGCGAGGCTGCGAGCGCCGCGCTCCTCAACTACGGCTACACCTTCTTCGAGACCGTGCGCGTGAAGGCGGCGCGCGAAACAGTCCTGAAGCCCCGCGTCTACGGCTCGGCGGTGGAGTTCACCCCCGTGGGCGTGCCCTACGATGTCTACGCGACGGTGGCTCGCGGACAGGCCGGGACGCTGCGCACCAGCGCGCGCCTCACTCACGAGCCCCTCACCGCCCCGCTCGCGGCCGCCACACCGCTCGGCGAGCTCGCGGTCGTGGATGGAAGCGGCGAGGTGGTGGCGCGTGCGCCGCTCACGAGCTTCGCGCCGGTGCCCGAGGGAGGACTGTGGACGCGCGCAGTGGACCACGTGGCGCTCTGGTTCCACTGACGCCGCGGGCGCACGAGCGCTAAGTCGAGCGAAGCATGGCCGACCCACTTCCCACCTGTTACCTGAACGGCGACTACCTGCCGCTCACCGAGGCGCGCATCTCGCCGCTCGATCGGGGCTTTCTGTATGCGGACGGGGTCTACGAGCTCATGCCGGTATACGCCGGGCGCGGCTTCCGCTTCCCCGCCCACGCGGAGCGACTCACACGCAGCCTCGCGGGCATCCGCATGGCCGATCCGCACACGCGCGAGGAATGGCGTGCGATTCTCGCCGGGCTGACCGAGCGCAACGGCGGCGGCGACATGTACGTCTACTGGCAGGTGACGCGCGGCGCGCAGTACGGCCGCACCCACGCGCCGCTACCCGACATCCCGCGCACCGTGTTCGCCTTCTGTGCGCCGCTGCCGGTGACCCCCGCCGAGGCCCTCGAGCGCGGGGTCGCCTGCGTCACCGCGAGCGACAGCCGCTGGGCGCGCTGCGACATCAAGTCCACCTCCCTCCTCGCCAACGTGCTGCTGCGGCAGCTCTCGGTCGATGCCGCCGCCGCCGAGACCATCCTGCTGCGCGACGGGGCGCTCACCGAGGCCTCCGCTTCCGCGGTGCACGTGGTGAGGGGCGGCGAGCTGCGGATGCCGCCGCACTCGCAGCGCATTCTCCCCGGCACCACGCGCGGGGTGGTGGAGGAGCTGGCCGAGCGCATCGCGCTCCGGTGCCGCGCGGTCGCCGTCAGCGAGGCCGAGCTGCGCGCGGCGGACGAGGTGTGGATCTCAGCCGCGACGCGCGAGGTGCAGCCGGTGACCTCGCTCGACGGTCGTCCCGTGGGCGACGGCCGCCCCGGCCGCTACTGGCGGCGCCTGTACGAGGAGCTGCAGCGTTACAAGCGCGAGCTCGTCGGCACGCCGTGGTGAGCGCCGCCCCGGCCAACGTCATTCGCGCGCCGGCGAGGCGGAGGATACCGACGCATCCGGCGGGTTGTGCGCCTTGAGAAACGCCACCGTGGCCGCGAGCATCTGCAGGCGAGTGTCGCTGCGCGACAGCCAGTGGTCTTCCGACTTGAGATCCACCATCTGCACCGGCTTGTGAAGGCGCTCGAGCGCATCCGCCATCCGCCGGCTCTGGTCGTAGGGCACGACCGTATCGTCGCGCCCGTGAATGAGAAGCACGGGCACGGTGACCGCGTTCGCATGCCTGAGCGGCGAGCGTTCATCGATCGATGGGTCACCGACGTCGGTGACCCCCAGCCACCGCTCACCATAGCGGGTCCGGATGTTGGTGTTCTGGCGGAACCCTGCGGATTTCTGGACCAGCCAGTGCAGATCGGAGATCCCGGCTACCGCCACGGCGCAGCGGTAGAACCCCTGCTGAAGACTCACGCCGGCGAGCGCGGCGTAGCCGCCGTAGCTGGCGCCCACGATGCACACGCGCGCCGGATCGATCAGGCCCTGCCCGGTGAGATATCGCACGCCGTCGGAGAGATCCGTCTGCATCTTCCGGCCCCACTGGCCGTGACCCGCCGCAACCTGGGCGTCTGAAACCGTCGAGCCCCGGAAATTCGGCTGCAGCACCGCGTAGCCAGCGTTGGCGAGCGCCTGGGCCCACCAGTCGAAGCCGCCCTCATCGCGTGCCTCGGGACCGCCATGCGGAAACACCACGACAGGCATCTTTTCCCGCGGCCCGCGCACCGGCATCGTCAGGAAGCCGGGAATGAGGAGTCCGTCGGCCGCCGGATACTCAATGGCGCGCACCTCCGCCACCGCGGGGAGCCAACGGTATTCGGGACCCAGCGGGATCGTCTGAGCAGATCGCATGTCGACGAGCAGGTACTGGGGCCCGGCCGGCGAGGCCACGCTCAAAACGACCCGCGCAAAATCGTCGCTTTGCGAAACGATGAGCGGCGGGCGGCCGCTCAGCTTCTCCTCGATCTGCTGCCACTCGCGCGCGAGCTGCGGATCGAGGAACTCGTACGTCGTCCTCATGCCCCGGGTGACGAGGCCGGCCATGATTCGATCGTTGCGGCGGTCACGGATCACGCCCCGCCACACAGTGCGGTGGACGGGCTCGCTCGCCGCGTCGTGTTCGATGGTCCTGCCGTCCGCGAGCGCCAGGGTGACCGGTGAAGGCTCCCCATTGTTCCGCGTCAACAGCCAGACGCTCTTCCCATCCGGGCCGATGCCCTGAAACAGCGGCAAGTCAATCTCCGCCTCACCGCCCAGAGCCTTCTGGAGGTGCCCTCCGGCTCCGACGTCGGTCCGCCAGCGCCGGCCTTCCTGGTCGTAGACACTGACCGCCACCTGATTGCCGTTCTCATCGAGCAGCCGGTCGTACTCGGAGGTCCAGCGCATGGAATTCTCGATGATCTCGTGCGTGCGCTTGACCAGGTTGATCTTCATCATCTGGCCGTGGGCCTCGTACAGTGCCCCGGACGCGAAAAGGCCGCCGACATACAGCCAGGTCTCGCCCCCGATCTGGCGCGCACGAATCGAGCCGCTCGCCAGGTTGATGCGCCCGGCGTTGTTCGCGACGCCGCCCTTGAACTCGAGCACGTCCCAGGCCTGTCGGGTGTTGACATCCGCCGCGATGATCCCGAAGTACTCGCCCCACTCCCCCTCCCACAGCATCTGGACGGTGGTCGTCATCGACACGCCGGTCAGGAGATGGTCGTTGTCCGCCCACTGGAGGCTACGGACCTTTTGCTTCGGCGCCGGCGTGAAATCGACCAGTTTGCGTCCGTCGGCCATGCTCTTGACCAGCACGTGCACCTGGTCCGCGAGGAGACCCACGTAGGCGAGGCGCGAGCCGTCCGGCGAGAGCCTCAGACCGCTGAACGACGGCAGCTGCCCGTAGGCGGAGAGCTCCTGAGACTCCTTCTCGGTGAGCGTCGCGCCCTGCGCGTTGGATCCGGTTGGAGGTCCGGCGAGGACGTTCCCGGAAAGAAGCGACACCGCAGCAAGCACGCCCGCGGTGACACACGATCTGACATGTCCCTGTCGAGCCATGTTGATCCCGTCGCCGGGATTCTCCCTGTCACGCGCCCCGCGTGCAAACGTAAGCTGGCTGTGACATAGACGGCTCCTTCTTGTGCCGCGGGCGGTGACGGGCCGTATGATAGGGTCGGTCTTCGGCCCTGCTGCAGAAGCGAAGCTGAATTGTTTGCCGACCGGCCTGACTGTCAATTAATTATATAGGTGAAACCCGCGCGCAGGCCGAGCGCCTGTCACCTGTTTGTCACCCGCCCGTCACCGGGTGGAAACTGACCGCACGGTCACGGCACAGGTAGCATCGCCCGGATGTCCATCACGCTCGACCAGGTCACCAAGCACTACGGCGGCGTGCCGGTGGTCAACGACGTCTCGCTCGACATCGGCGACGGGGAGTTCTTCGTGCTGCTCGGGCCGAGCGGCAGCGGCAAGAGCACGCTGCTACGCGCCATCGCGGGGCTCACCGGCGTCGACCATGGGCGGATCGCGCTCCACGGCCGCGACGTGACCCACGTCGCGGCCCGCAAGCGGGGCGTCGGCCTGGTGTTCCAGAATTACGCGCTCTTTCGCCACATGACGGTGGCGGAGAACATCGAGTTTGCGCTCCGCGTGCGGCACGTGCGCGCCCGCGAGCGCCGCCGCCGCCGCCAGGAGCTGCTGCGGCTGGTCGCGCTCGAGGGCCTCGACCAGCGCCTGCCGGCGCAGCTCTCCGGCGGCCAGCAGCAGCGGGTGGCGGTCGCGCGCGCCCTCGCCCACAAGCCGGAGGTGCTGCTGCTCGATGAGCCCTTCGGGGCGCTCGACGCCAAGATCCGCGAGGAGTTGCGGCGCACCATTCGCCAGGTGCAGCGCGAGCTCGGCATCACCACCGTGCTCGTGACCCACGACCAGGAAGAGGCCTTCGCGATGGCCGACCGGATCGGGATCATGAATCACGGCCGGCTGCTCGAGATGGGGGCGCCGCACGATCTGTACTCGCGTCCGGCCACCCGCTTCGTCGCCACCTTCCTCGGCGCCGCCAACCTGCTCCTGGCGCGCCGCACGCCCGACGGCATCCAGATGGGCGTCAGCACTGTGGCCGCGGCCGAGCGATCACCCGATCTCGGCGAGCACGAGGTGGTCGCGGTGGTGCGTCCGGAGGAGGTCGAGCTCGCAGCCTCGCGCGACGCGCTGAAGTCCGGTTACCTCGCGCGCGGCGTGGTAGACGAGGTGATGTTCAGCGGCGCCCTCGAGAGCCTGCGCGTGCGGCTCGCGAACGGAGCCCAGGCGCCGCTCCTCGCGCACGCCAACGGGGCGGCCGGCGCATCGCTTCAGGTGACGCGCACCCAGCCCGAGCAGCGCGGCTTCGAGGTGCGCCCCGGGCAGGAGGTCGCAATCGGCGTCCGCCGTGTGCACGTTCTGCCGACACCGCTCTCGAGCTTCACGGCGTGCGCGGTGAGCGCCGCGCTCGCCGAGGCGCTCAGCCGCCAGCCGCTGCTCGCGGAGCTGGCGGCGCGCATGCATACGCGGATTGCGCTGCGCGTCGAGCCGCACCTCGGCGTGCCGGACGCACCCAGCGCGACCGACGAGCCGAGCGTCGGCGCCACGGCGATCGCCGGCGGCAGGGATTGCTCGCGCCGCGCCGAGTGGCTGTTGCGCCGCGGCGCGCGCGAGGTCCTGGTGTTGCCGGAGCAGCCGGCCGTGCCGCAGCGGGTGCTGATTCACTGGATGGGCGATGCGTCGCGCAGCGCGACGCTCGCGGTGTCGGCGAGCGTGCTGCGCCACGTCGCCGCCGAAGCGGTCTACGTGGGCATCTTCCCCGAGGAACGCGCCGGCGAGCAGCGCCCTGGCCTCAGGGAGCTGCTCGATGCGCGCTCGGAGGCGCAGCTCGCCCACGGACTCGAGATGCGCACCGAGCTGCGCTTCGGGGACGTCGCCTCCGAGCTGGCGCGGCGCCTTGCCGAGGCGCCGGCGCAGATGCTGATCGTGGGCTTGAGTGACCTCGCCGGCTTCGCCGCGAGCTTCCGCGTCCTCCTCGAGACCGGTCAGTGGCCGGTGCTCATCGTGTACCGCGCATCCCCATGAGCTTCCGCAAGGCGAGCATCCTGCCCGGTTTCGGGCTGACCTTCGGCTTCACGACGTTCTTCCTGAGCGTCATCGTGCTGCTGCCGCTCGCCGCGCTCACCCTGGCCGCGGCCTCGATGCACTGGAGCGACTTCGTGCACGTCGTCCTGAGCCCGCGGGCGCTCGGGTCGTATCGGCTTTCCTTCGGCGCCTCGTTCCTCGCCGCCGCAATCAATCTCGTGTTCGGCCTCATCATCGCCTGGACTCTGGTGCGCTACGAGTTCCCGGGGCGCAATCTGATCGATGCGCTCATCGACATGCCCTTCGCGCTGCCGACCGCGGTCTCGGGCATCGCGCTCACCACGGTGTTCGCGCACAACGGCTGGATCGGCCGCTATCTCGAGCCGTGGGGCGTGAGGATCGCGTACACCTGGCTCGGCGTCACGCTCGCCCTGACGCTGATCACCATGCCGTTCGTCGTGCGCGCGGTGCAGCCGGCGCTGCTCGAGGTGCAGCGCGATCTGGAGGATGCCGCCGAGACGCTCGGGGCGGGGCGCATCTACGCGGCCCGGCGCATCATCCTGCCGACGGTGCTGCCCTCGCTCCTCACGGGCTTCACGCTGGCGTTCGCCCGCGCGCTGGGCGAGTACGGCTCGGTGATCTTCATCGCGGGAAATCTCCCGATGAAGACCGAGATCACCCCGCTCCTCATCGTCATCCACCTCGAGGAGTTCGATTACCAGGGCGCCGCCGCTCTCGGAGTCGTGATGCTCGTCATCTCCTTCGTGGTGCTGTTCGCGATCAACCTGCTGCAGGCGTGGGGTCGCCGTCAGCAGGTCCGGGCGGCGCACTGATGGCCGCAGCGCTCCCCGCCGCCCACGGTGGCGACCTCACCCGGCCCGGACAGCACACCTGGCTGCACGCCATCGTGCGCTGGGTGTTCATCGCCACTTCGCTCGCCTTTCTCGCGGCGCTGCTGCTCGCGCCGCTCGCGACGGTCTTCGCCATGGCCTTCCAGCGGGGGCTGCACGCCTACCTCGAGAGCTTCGCCGACCCGGACACCGCCGCCGCGATCCGCCTCACCCTCACCACCGCGGCGGTGGCGGTGCCGATCAACACGGCGTTCGGGCTCGCGGCGGCGTGGGCGATCGCCAAGTTCGAGTTCCGCGGCAAGAGCATTCTCATCACGCTCATCGACCTGCCGCTCGCGATCTCGCCGGTGATCTCGGGGATGGTGTTCGTGCTGCTCTTCGGCCTGCACGGCTGGTTCGGGGCGTGGCTGCTCGATCACGACTTGAGCATCGTCTTCGCCCTGCCGGGCATCATGCTGGCCACCATGTTCGTGACCTTCCCGTACGTGGCGCGCGAGCTCATCCCGCTCATGCAGCAGCTGGGCAACGACGAGGAGGAAGCGGCCATCACGCTCGGTGCCGGCGGCTGGATGACCTTCTTCCATGTCACGCTGCCGAAGATCCGCTGGGGCCTGGTGTACGGGGTGGTGCTCTGCAATGCGCGCGCCATGGGCGAGTTCGGCGCAGTGTCGGTGGTGTCGGGGCACATCCGCGGGCTGACCAACACCATGCCGCTGCACATCGAGATCCTCTACAACGAATACAACTTCGTGGGCGCCTTCGCAGTCGCTTCGCTCCTCACCCTGCTCGCGGGCCTGACGCTCGTGATCAAGACGGCGATCGAGCGCACGGGTTACCGGCGGCGGCGATGACGGCCATGAGATCGTTGCCGGCCATGAGAGCGTCCCTCGCGCGGCTCCGGAGCACACTGTGGCCCGACCCGGCGAGCACCAGCCTCGGCTGGTGGCTGGTGGCGATCCACCTCCTTCTGGTGCTGGTGGTGGCCGGCGGCCTTTCCTGGTACGCGCGCGGCATGTTGCGGGACCTGGCGGACGAGCAGGCCAAGGCGCGCGTGCAGCTCGCGGCCACCACCGCGCGCGAGGATCTGCGCCGCATGGGCGAGGACGCGCTCGCCGCGGCGCGCGCACTCGCCGAGCGGCCGACGCTGCAGCGTCTGACGGCCGAAGGGCAGAGCGATGCGCTGCCGCCGTTCCTGCACCGCGCCTGCGAGGCGAGCGGCATGGACGCCTGCGCGCTGCTCTCGGGCAAGACCGTGATCGCCGTCTCGGGGCGGGGACTCGACTGGCCGCAGCTCGTCACGGCGAGCGCCGAGCAGAGCGCGACCTTCATGGCACTGCCGCTCACCGAGCGCGTGGCGCTTCTCGGCGCCCGTGCCCCGTTCGGCCAGACGGGCCAGCATGTCTACGTCGTGCGCCGGCTCGATCAGAGGCTCGAGCGCGCCTTGAGCGCCCAGGTGGGGGCCGACATCCGGCTGATCGACTACCGCGCCTACACCGCGAGCTCCGTGAACGCCTTCACACCGCTCTACTCCGCGGCGCTCGCCGACGGCCACTCCGCGGTGCAGCGCATCGCCTCTCAGGACGTCTATGCGTGCGCGGTGCCGGTCTTCGCCTCGAGCGGCGAGGCGATCGCGCTCATCGAGGCCTTGCTGCCGACCGATGCGGTGGACGCGCCCACCCGTCATCTGGTGAGGAAGCTCGCGGTGATGGCGCTGATCCTCGCGGCTCTCGCCGTGTTTGCCGGGGCGATCCTGGCCGAGCGGGTCGCAGGCCCGGTACGCGCACTCACCGCCGCCGCCACCCGCCTCGCCGCCGGCGACTTCTCCGCTTCGATCCCACCCGGAGGCGCGGCCGAGGTCGGCGCGCTCGCGCGCACCATGGAGACCATGCGGCGCAACCTCATCGACCTCACCACGACGCTCAGGCGTCGCGAAGCCGAGGCCCAGGCAGTGCTCGGCGGCATCGTGGAGGGCGTGTACGCGGTCGACAGGAACCGGATGATCCGTTACCTCAATCCACAGGCGGCGCGGTTGCTCGGTGTGACGACCGAGCAGGCGGTCGGCCGCTTCTGCGGCGATGTGCTCAAGCCCAGCGAGGCAGACGGCCGTCGGCCGTGCGACGTGCGCTGCCCGATCCTCGAGGCGCGCACCGCGGGCAGCGCCGGGGCCATCGAGCACCTCCTCGGCGCAGGCGCAGGCGAGCCGCGCACCGCGGTGATCACGAGCGCCGCGCCCGTCGAGGGTCTGCAGGTGCAGGTGATCCGCGACGAGAGCGAGCTCGAGGCGGTGCGCCGGGCCCGCGACTCGGTGCTCGCCAACATCTCGCACGAGTTCCGCACGCCGCTCGCCGCCCAGCTCGCCTCCATCGAGCTGCTGCTCGAGGGCATGGAGAAGATGCCGCCCGAGAAGCGCCGCGAGCTCGTGACCTCGCTCGAGCGCGGCACGCGCCGCCTGACGCAGCTCATCGACAACCTCCTCGAGAGCGTGCGCATCGAATCCGGCCAGCTCGCGATCCGCCGCCAGACCGTGGCGATCGCCGATGTGGTCTCGGATGCCGCCGCCATGGTCGCCTCGCTCCTCGCGCAGCGCCGCCAGACGCTCGCGGTCGCGGTTCCCGAGGAGCTGCCGCTGCTCACGGGCGACCGCACGCGGCTCACCCAGGTGTTCGTCAACCTGCTGGCCAACGCCAACAAGTTCGCCCCCGAGGACAGCGTGGTGCGCATCAGCGCCGAGGCGCAGCCGGGTAAGCTCATCGCCTGGGTGGAGGACGAGGGTCCGGGGCCGGCGGGCCGTGACGATGCCGCACTCTTTGCGCGCTTCCAGCGCGGGGGCGGCGCGGAGCCCGAGCCGGCGGGACTCGGCTTGGGCCTCTGGCTGGTGAAGTCGATCATCGAGCGGCACGCGGGCAGCGTCGCCTTCGAGCGCACGGCTGCCGGCCGCACCCGCTTCACGCTCACGCTTCCCGTGGAGACTCCCCCATGAAGGTGCTGGTCGCGGACGACGATGCGGATCTGCGCGAGCTCATCGCCTTCACGCTGATGCAGGCGGGGCATCTCGTGGTCAAGGCCGGCGACGGTCCGGCGGCGCTGCGGCACTTCGGGGCGGAAGGGCCGGATCTGGTGCTGCTCGACATCAACATGCCGGGCCTCTCCGGCTTTCAGGTGTGCGAGACGATCCGCGCCCGCTCGCGTGTCCCGGTGATGATGCTGACCGTGCGCGGCGAGGAGGAGGACCTGGTGCGCGCCCTCGGCCTCGGCGCCGACGACTATCTCACCAAGCCCTTCAGTCCGCGCACCCTCCTCGCGCGCGTCAAGGCGCTGCTGCGCCGTGCGGGAATGGAGAGCACCGCGCCGCTCGCCGCCGGGCGCATCAGCCTCGACCTCGAGGAGCACACCGTACGCATCGGCGCGGCTGAGCCGGTGCGCCTCACGAAGCTCGAGCTGCGGCTGCTTCAGATGCTGCTCGCGAACGCGGGCCACGCGGTCAATCCGGAACGGCTGCTCACTCAGGTGTGGGGGCATCGCAGCGGCGGCGACCGCCAGCTCCTGAAGCAGCTGGTGCATCGGCTGCGGCAGAAGATCGAGACGGATCCGGCGGCGCCGGCGCTGCTGCGCACGGCCGCGGCAGGCTACAAGCTGGTGGTGGACTGAAGGCGCTACGACTGCCTCCGGCGTGCCGGTGCCTCCACAGCCCGCGCCAGCGCATTCTAGTGCGCCGAGATCTGATCGAACACGCCGCCGTCGCCGAAGTGCGTGCGCTGCACGCCGGCCCAGCCGCCGAAGTCCGCGATGGTCGCGAGCTTGAGGGGCGGGAAGCTGGCCGCGTAGCGCGCGGCAACTTGGCCGTCGCGCGGCCGGTAGAAGTGGCGCGCGACGATCTCCTGGCCTTCCTTGCTGTAGAGATAGTTGAGGTACGCCATCGCCACCTCGCGCGTCCCCCGCCGCAGCGCCACCTTGTCGACCACCGCCACCGGCGGCTCGGCGAGGACGCTCACCGACGGGACGACCAGCTCGAATCTGTCCGCACCGAGCTCGCGCACCGCGAGCATGGCCTCGTTCTCCCAGGCGATGAGCACATCACCGAGTCCCCGCTGCACGAAGGTCGTGGTTGCCCCGCGGGCTCCGGTGTCGAGCACCGGCACGTTGAGGTACAGCCGGCGCACGAACTCGCGCGCGCTCGCCTCGTCGGCGCCCGGCTGCGCGCGCGCCCACGCCCACGCGGCGAGGTAGTTCCAGCGTGCGCCGCCCGAGGTCTTGGGGTTCGGCGTGATCACGGCGACGCCGGGCCGCACCAGATCGCCCCAGTCGCGAATCGGCTTCGGATTGCCCTTGCGCACCAGGAAAACGATGGTCGAGGTGTAGGGAGAGCTGTTGTCGGGAAGCAGGCTCTGCCAGTTGAGGGGCAGGAGCTTACCCATGCTCGCGATGGCGTCGATGTCGGCCGCGAGCGCGAGGGTCACCACATCCGCGGCCAGCCCGTCGATCACCGACCGTGCCTGCTTGCCCGAGCCGCCGTGCGACTGGTCGACCCTCACCACCTGGCCGGTCTTTGCCTTCCAGTAGCGGGCGAACGCCGCGTTGAATTCGACGTAGAGCTCCCGCGTCGGGTCGTAGGAGACATTGAGGAGCGCCACGCGCGCGGCGCTCGTGCCGGGACGCTGCCGACAGGCCGCCAGCCAGGCGAGCGGCCCGACGCCGAGCGCAGCGACCGTCACCGCGAGGAACGCGCGGCGCCTGCGGAAAGCGGATGTCATCCGGGCATGCTAGCCGCGCCGCGCGGCGATGTCAGTCGCAGGGCGGTTACGAATCGCTCGCCGGATACCCGAGGGCGCGCAGCAGGTGCGGCTCGAGCGCGTCGGCGCAGTCTGCGACGCTGCGGGGACCGCCGAGCTCCGCCAGCTGCGTCATCTCGAGCCCCTGAAACCCGCAGGGGTTGATGCGGGCGAAGGGCTCGAGATCGAGCGCCACGTTGAGTGCCAGGCCGTGATAGCTCGCGCCACGGCGCACGCGCACCCCGACGCTCGCGAGCTTGCGGCCCGACACGTACACGCCCGGCGCGTCGCGCCGTCCTTCGGCGAGGATGCCGAAGTCTCCCGCGAGCTCTATCACGGCGCGCTCGAGCGCCGAGACGTAATCGCGGATGCCGAGGCGCACGCGCGTGAGATCAACCAGCGGGTAGACGACGAGCTGTCCCGGTCCGTGATAGGTCACCTGGCCGCCGCGGTCGACCTGCACCACCGGAATCTCGCCCGGGGCGATGAGGTGCGCGCGGCTCGCATTGAGCCCGAGGGTGAAGACCGGCGGGTGCTCGAGAAACCAGATCTCGTCAGGGGTCGCCGCATCGCGCTCGCCGGTGAAGCGCTGCATCGCGCGCCAGGTCGGCTCGTACTCGCTAAGCCCGGGGCGGCGGATCACGGGCGGGGGCGGCGTCGTTCGCGCGGGCGCCGCGCGGGGCACGTGCGCCGCAAGTGCGCCGCCGGCGGGAGTCATGTCGCGAGACGCCGGTTGTCGAGGCCGGCGTTGTTGCGCTGCAGCGCGCGCTCGGCGCGAT
>Ga0137377_10002973_pt1 | contig 12889 bp, 14 predicted proteins | sample SagtaG_22_FD_104815 | JGI IMG/M metagenome (GOLD analysis project Ga0137377, IMG submission 104815) | Vadose zone soil microbial communities from Sagehorn Ranch, Mendocino, California, USA - Sage2_L_40_16 metaG | ecosystem: Environmental > Terrestrial > Soil > Vadose zone | place: USA... | reverse complement strand
GCTTTGTACAGCAGCGAGTACATCACGCTGACGATGATCACCAGCACCGGCCATTTCGCGATGTCCCAGATCAGCACCGCGGCGTGGCCGATGCCGAAGGCCGTGCCGACCTGTTTCGCGATCGGTCCGGTCAGCACCACGATCGCGGCGGCGATCACGAGCATGATGACAAGCGCGAGCGTGGTGAGCAGCCGGACCGGGCCGGTCTTCCAGACCGGGCGGCCTTCGTCGACGTCGTAGATGGCGTTCGAGGCGCGCATGAAGGCCGCGACATAGCCCGAAGCGGACCACAGCGCGATTACGATGCCGATGATCCCCGCGACGCCGGCCGCGCCCGCCTTGCCCTGGACCTGGGTGACGACGTTCGTCAGGAAGGTGTGCACCCCGCCGGGGGCGACCTGGCCGAGGTTGCTGAGCACCTGCTGGGTGGTGGACTTGCCGAGCAGCCCGAGGATCGAGACCAGCACCAGCACGGCCGGGAACAGGGCGAGCACCCCGTAGTAGGTCAGCGCGGCGGCGCGGTCGGTGATGTCGTCGTGCTTGAACTCGCGGATCGAGCGCTTCAAGATGGCGAGCCATCCTGCCCTGGGCATGTCAGTGAGCGTCCGTGGCGCGGGGCCTGATCGCGCGGCCGGTGCAGCGGCAGCGTCGTTCTTGCCGCTGGAACCGGCGGGGCGGGCCATCATCGCCTCCGTTCGCAGGCCGGTGACTGCCGCAGTGGCTGCCTGCCGCCCTGCGCGGCTGACCTAGCCGGCTCGCCAGGGACCGGCCTCGTGCCCTCGTGCTCAGTTGCCACGTACTCGCTCATTGCCCCTCCCTCTGGCCGGCCTTGTCGCCTCCGGGGCGATGGCGGCCGTGCTGATGAGCCGATACGGCCCAAGCGCCTACCCCTGGTTACCGCTTCAAACCAGTCTTTTGAAATCCCGCGATGCAGTCCACGAGCGGGGCGGTGCCGGATGAGTCAGCTGCTGCACCAGTGCGGCACGCGGCTGCTGGCTCTGTGCCCGGTTCAGGCAGGGAGCTAAATACGGTAGTTCTACGGTGTTCGGGGAGCTTGCGTCTGTCCTACCGTCGGGCTCATCAGCGCTGAATGCGCGGGGCCGGAACCTGGCCCGGCGGCATCTGCGGAGAGGGGTGACACGATGACCAGCCACATTCGCGACATTCCGCAGGTGGTGGGCAAACCAGCCGGCTATGTGAACGACGCCACCGGTACGCAGCACGTCGTGTATCGGGGTGACGCCGACTACAACGTCATCAACGAGGTCCGGTGGGACGGCACCGGCCTGCATTACACGAATCTGAACCTGGCGGCCGGGGGAACACCGGCAGGCGTCGCTACCGGACGCGGAGACCCGGCAGCCTACGTTTTCCGGGCCCAGGGAACCGAGCACGTGGTGTATCGCGGCGACGACAACCACGTACACGAACTGCGGAAGGACGCATCAGGCTGGCACCACGGCGATCTGACCGCAGGACGGGTTCCCCAAGGGGAAAGGCCCGCCGCCGCTGATACCGGCGAGGGAGGGAAACGCCGGGCCCGTTCGGATTATTTGCAAGAATATTCCCGAACGGGATGCGGTACCCGCCCCGAAATATGTTCCGGGCAAATATGGGTGGCCCGCGACGCGGCATAGGGCACCGGTCTCGGCACCCTATCTTCCGGTCGCGGCCTTAAACCTGGTCACCACCTCCGCGGGGATCCGCCCGCGGTCTTTGATCTCAATGTCCTGCGCCCTGGCCCACTCGCGGATATCAGCGGCGTTCAGGCCGCCAGCCGGCGCGCTGCGTACGCTGCGGGCCGGACGCCGCCCGTTGGCTCGCAGTCGCCGGGCCGCACCTGCATACTGCGCCAGTGCGTCCCGCAGTGCCAGGGCATGCTCGGCGCTCAGGTCGATCTCGTACTCCGCGCCGTCCAGTCCGAAGCGGACGGTACCCTCAGCTTCGCTGCCATCGATGTCGTCGACGAGCAGAGTTTGAATCTTCTGCGCCATGACTACCCCATTACCCGCACGGCCTTAGTGCGTGAGCGAAAAAATACTTACCGTATATCGGCGCAGTCATGCCGATTGTCTTCAGCCTGATCCGCTTAGATAACGATCAACGATACTGATCACGCGACACAATAGCAAGTCAGGGCAGGTAAACCCGAGTTGGCTATTCCGGCTTGACTTTAAGTGCGTATCACCGATTGTGCGAGGATCAGCCACTCGCCATGAAGTTCCTGGTTCCCGCTGCCCGGGCAGGCGCGTATTTTCCGCCGTCTTGCGGTGACCGGCTATGTCGCCAGCGTCCTGCCTGCCGGGCTGATCACCGTCTTCGTTACCTGCATGTTCGGCATCCATCCAATCGGGCCATGTTGCCGTGATTGGGCGGGCCTGGGCTGGGCAGTGGCACGGATCTGAGGAGGGAACGCGTCATGCTGGTACCGCTGCGGCGATGGTTGTCAGTTCCTCACATGAGCCGCCGCGGCGCCGGACTATCCCTGTTCATCGCCCTGGCCGTGCTGCTGCAGCTTGCCGCCGGAGTCGGCCTAGCCTATGTGGCCGGATTCTCCCAGGTCAGCGCGGCGCTGGGAACCGTCCGCTGGGTCTGGCTATGTGCCCTGGTGGGCGCTCTGTTGGTTTCTTTCGCCGGCTATTACTGCGCCTATCAGGGGATCTTCCGGGTGGAAGAGGGACCGGCCCTGTCGCGCCGGCAGATGTGCGCGGTCGTCGTCGCGGGCTTCGGCGGTTTCTTCGCTCACGGCAGAGGCGCTCTGGACCAGTACGTCCTCGAGGCGGCGGGTACAAGCAGGCGTGATGCTCAGGTGCGTGCCACCGCGCTGGCCGGCCTGGAACACGGAGTGCTGGCCGTGGGCGTCTGCGGGGCCGCGATAGCGGTCCTCACGTCCGGGCTCGCCCAGCCGCCAGTCGACGCCACGATTCCCTGGGTGATCATCCCCGTTCCCGGGTTCCTGGTCGCCTTCTGGGCCGCGGGACGATACAGGGCCAGGTTTCGCGACCGCGCGGGCTGGCGCGGCGCATTGGCGGCGTTCCTGGATTCGGTGTATCTCATCCGGGTGTTGTTCCTGCGTCCGCACCGCTGGGCGCCGGCGCTGCTCGGCATGGCCCTGTTCTGGGCCGCGGAGGCCTTCGCGGCCTGGGCCGCCCTCGCGGCCCTCGGGGTAAAAATGAGCGCGGCCGCGCTGATCGTCGGATTCGGGACCGGGATGGTATTCACCCGGCGCACCGGGCCGCTCGGCGGCGCGGGCGTCCTGGTCCTGGTGCTGCCACTCACCCTCTGGTACAGCGGCGCCCCGCTCGCAGCCGCGGTAGCCGGCGTGTTCATCTACCAGGTCCTGTTCCTGTGGCTGCCGCTGCCTGTCGCGCTGACACTGGTGCCGACGCTGCGGGCGATGGGAGAGCAGCGAGGGCCCCTTGCCGTTCATGACGAGGCGGGGGTCACGGATCACGGCCGGCCGCAATCGCACCTGCCGGGTCAGCCCACGCCAGTTGCCGCGCCTCACCGCGTGTTAAGCAGCGCTGGTTTGTCCTGGCCAGGACGGGCAAGTGGAGATCGGCGAAGGAGGAGTCATGCCCAGAGCACAGATCAAGGACGAAAAGACCTATCGGAAACTCCGCGGCCACGGAGAAAGCAAGGAGAAAGCGGCCCGGATCGCGAATGCAGCGGCCGCCAGCTCTCCCAGCCAGGTGGGGCGCAAAGGCGGCAAGAGCGGCTCCTACGACGACTGGGCCAAGCCGGACCTGCTCAGGCGGGCCAGGGAGATCGGCATCAAGGGCCGCTCCGCAATGACCAAGGCAGAGCTGATCAAGGCCCTCAGAAATCACTGAGCCACCCTGTGGCCGGCGCAGCAGGGTGAATGCGCCGTCAGCCGGCGCCCGGCAGGCAGACCTGGATCGCGCCATCAGCCGCGCGGGCCTCGAAGGCGGACTGTGGCGCATCAAGCCGGCACCGGATGTTTGCCCGGTCCGGCGGCGGGCAGCGAAGGGAACTCTCGAGGGGGGTGGAAATGATCAGTTCCGGTCGGACGCTCGCCATGGCCGATGTGCATGGCGGTGATGAACACGCCAGCTCGTGGCCGGGCGCCGCCACCGCTGCGGCCTTTGCCCACGCGGTCCGGTCGGGCCGGCTGGACCTGCCGCTGCCTGGTAGCGGCCGGACCCGTGAACGCTGGGCCGTCCTCGCCGCCTTGGCCGGGGAAGACCTCTCCCTGGCCCGGCTCGCCGAAGGACACACCGACGCCATCGCCATCCTGGCCGAGCTCGGCGCCAGCCCGCCGGCGGCCGGGAGCCGCTGGGGGGTCTGGGCCGCGCAGCCGCCCGGCCCCGCGCTGATAGCCACCAAGGCCGGTCATGGCTGGCGGCTGGACGGCACTAAGCAATACTGTTCCGGGGCACGTTCCTGCACCGACGCCGTGGTGACCGCGGCGGCGCCGGACGGCAACCGGCTGTTCACGGTCAGCACCCGCGACCTGTCCCCCGTTCCCGGCTCGTGGCCGGCCACGGGCATGGCCGCCAGCGACACGCTCGACGTCGAGTTCACCAACATCTCGGCGCAACCGGTCGGCGAGCCCGGCCGCTATACCGACCGGCCAGGCTTCGCGCATGGCGGCGCAGGAGTGGCCGCATGCTGGTACGGCGGGGCCCGCGGGGTCGGGCGGATGCTGCTAGCCGCCGCGGCCGGGCGCGAGGTGGGACCGCACGCCCTGGCGCACCTGGGCGCCGTGGACATCGCCCTGCACACCGCGCGGTCGGCGCTCGACGCGGCGGCCGCCGAGATCGACGCGGACCCGGCTGACCGGGAGTCCGGCGGCCGCCTGCGTGCCCTCCGGCTACGCGCGCTGGTCGAGGCCACGGCCACCGAGGTCATGCACCGGGTGGGCCGGGCGCTCGGGGCCGGCCCGCTGAGCCATGACGAGGCGCATGCGCGCCGGGTCGCGGATCTGACCGTGTACCTGCGGCAGCATCACGCCGAGCGCGACCTGGCCGAACTCGGCGCGCTCGCGGCCTGCAGCGGTCCCACGTGGTAGGTCAGAGCGCAGTCCCGGTCCCGCTGAACCGCATCGACCGGCCCGGGACCGCCGAGGAAAGCTGGGACGCCTGGGCCGGCCTGAAGCATCTTCCAGCCGCTGATCCGCTGGGCTGGCCGAGCGCCGTGATCGTCGCGGCTCATCCGGACGACGAGATCCTGGGCGTGGGCGGGACGATGTCCATGCTGGCCGCCGCGGGAGCCCGGCTGCGCCTGATCGCGGTCACGGACGGCGAGGCATCACATCCGGGATCGGACCCTGAAGCCATCGCGCGGGTGCGGACTATGGAGTCGGCCGCCGCTCGTGACGTGCTGGGGATTCAGGGCATCGAGGTGATCCGGCTGCGTCTCCCGGATACCGGACTCACGGCATGCGAGGACGAGCTAGCCGCCCGCTTGCGCGGACTATGCGCCGGATTCGCGGTGTGCCTGGCGCCCTGGCAAGCGGACGCCCACGCCGACCATGAGGCGGCGGGACGCGCGGCCCGGCGAACGGGTCAGCACATGCTGAGCTACCCGATCTGGATGTGGCACTGGGCGAAACCCGCAGACCGCCGGGTCCCCTGGCCGCGGGCCTGCCGGATACCGCTCAGCACGGACGTCGCGGCGCTGAAGGCAGATGCGATCCAGGCGTTCGCCAGCCAGCTGACCGACCGTGCGGGCGCCGCGGGCCCGGTGCTCTCGCCGGGAATCGTGGCGCACTTCACCCGGCCTCAAGAGGTGCTGCTGTGATGACGATTCCGGTGACCCTGCCGCCGGCCTACTTCGACGCCATGTACCAGGCCGCAGCCGACCCGTGGGGCTTCGAGGACCGCTGGTACGAGCAGCGCAAATACGCGGTCAGCCTGGCCATGCTTCCGGCCGTCCGGTACCGCAGCGCCTTCGAACCCGGTTGCTCCATCGGGGTACTCACCCGGATGCTCGCCGGGCGCTGCGACGCGGTGCTGTCCTGCGACGTCGCCGCACCCGCCGTCCGCGCCGCGGCCCGGCGCACCGCGGACCTGCCCCAGGTGCGGGTCGAGCAGCGCGAGCTGCCCGGAGGCTGGCCGGCCGGCCGCTTCGACCTCATCGTGTTCTCCGAGATCTTGTACTACTTCGGGGACCACGACCTGGAGCGGGTCCTGAAGAACGCGGTTGCCGCTCTCGAACCGGAGGGCACCCTGCTCGCTGTGCACTGGCGCCATCCGGTGGCCGACTACCCGCGATCCGGCGACGACGTGCACCAGGTGCTCGCGGGCTGTCCCGGGCTGGGCCGCCTTGTCCGTCATGCCGAGCCCGACTTCCTGGCCGAGGCCTACCTCCGCACCGACGGGACGCCGGCGTCGGTGGCCCGGGCGACGGGCCTGGTGTGAGCGGCAGGTTCGGTGCGATCGCGGCGGCCGGCGTGGCCGTTCCGGCGCACAACGAGGAGACCTTGCTGCCCGCCTGCCTGGCCGCGCTGCGGCGGGCCGCCAGCGCGCTGCACGTGCCGGTCCATCTGCTGGTGGTCGCCGATATGTGCAGCGACCGGACGGTCGCGGTGGCCCGGGCCGAGGGAGCCAAGGTGATCAGCCTCCAGGCCCGCAGGGTGGGCGCCGCTCGGGCGGCCGGGATGAGAGAGCTCCTGCGGCTGACGTCCGGCTCCGATCCGTCCGCGGTCTGGCTCGCTACCACGGACGCGGACACCGTCGTACCGCCGGGATGGCTGCGGCGCCAGCTCGAGTACGCGAATGCGGGCTGGGATGTCGTCCTCGGTACCGTCACAGTCACCGACTGGGACGGTCACCCACCGCACGTGCCGGTCGCGTTCGAGGAACGCTATGCCTTCGGCTCCGGATCGCACCCCCATGTGCACGGCGCGAATCTTGGCATCCGGGCCTCTGCCTACCTGGCCACAGGCGGGTTCCGGCCGCTGCGCACGGCCGAAGATCACGCCATGCTCGCCGCGGCGACGCAGGCTGGCTGTCCGGTCGTGCATGCTGGCGACATTCCGGTAGAGACTTCGGGCCGCCGGCTGGCGCGCGCGCCCCGGGGATTCAGTAACCTGCTGCGGACCCTGGCTGACCGGGGTTCCCACGGCAGCAGCGCCCCGCCGGGCGCGATTCGACCTGAGCCGGTTCGTTAGGCCATCCGCCACCGTAGGCTCGGTCGGCTTCCGGTTTGTGCCCGAAAGGGTGTTTGCCCGCTAACTGCGGGGTAGAGGGCCGGTCCTCAGTTACAACCTAGGGAGTCATCTCATGGCCAAGCACGACGTCGATCCCGTGCTCCAGCAGCTGGTCCGGGCGGTCAACGAGTCAGGACAGGCCGCGGTGCCCGTCACCATCTCGGTCCAGGGCGCGGTGCTGACGGGGAACCTCATCGCCCAGAGCAGGTACTTCAGCGACCTGGTCGAGGGGAACCCCCTGATGAGCGCGCTGGAGCCGAGTTCGGGTCTGCTGGGCAAGGAGTACACCAAGGAGACGGAGGCCGAGTCCGACCACCATCTGCACGTGCGGGCAGCGGGTATCCGCGGCGATGGTGAGACCGCCGAGGGCCTGTGGCGTATCAGCCTGGGGTCAGTCGATGGATGGGCCCTGCGCGCCGTCGCCGGTACGGATGTGAAGGATGACCGTGGGCCGTTCGCACGCCTGCTCGGCACTCCGTAACCCGCTCTGCTCACGCGGTGCCGAGCCGGACCTCGAAGCTGTCTGATCCGAGTCGGCCGAGGGAGTGTTCCCATGTCAGGTCCGGCCAGTGGTAGCGCGCACCGCCTTCGGCGGGCCGGTATTCGGCGGTATACAAGGTTCCGAAGCCCTCGTGAAACCGAGTGGCGTACAACGGCGAACGCAAGCAGGCCGCCACGACATCGGCGACGCTGCCGCCCGCCGCCAGCAATTCCTCTAGATGCTGCCGGCGCTCGACACTGCGGATCGCCGCGGCGTATGGCGCCCACTCCACTTTCTCTTGGTGGTTGGTGGCGACGGCCAGGCTGGTGACATGGGCGGACCGGTCCGGCGCCAGGTACGCCGTGGCCCGCAGGCCGTCACGGTCCAGTGCCGTGACGTTGTAGGACATGTGAACCGGGAGGCGGCGTAGGGCCCGCATGGCCTCTTTCGTGTTGTGGCAGGTCTCCAGCACATACCGGATCACCAGCGGGATCCCGAAGCCCTCGCCGACCTGAGGCCGGCCGCCGAAGGTGAGGGAGACGGCCAGGCCGGCGTCGTTGATACCGTCAAGCAACCCCCACAGGCAGTCGAGCATGCCGAGCACACGCCGCCCGGCGTACGACGTCCTGGCCACCACCCCGTCGAACAGCCGGTAGTCCCAGTCATAGTTGCGGACCAGGGCCGGGCCACCGGGCAGGACCGCCGCCTGCGAGCATCCGGTCAGAAAGGGCGGCGGATTCCACAGCGCCAGCGCGGCGCCCGCGTCAGGCTCACCGGGAAGCATGGCGGTCAGCCGCTGCCACGCGGGCACGAGCTCCGGCATATGCTCCTCGAGCCGCATCTGGGCCTCCTCCGCACCCGGGCGGGCGTTTCCCCCCTCTCGCCACCATCTCCCGAAGGCCGGCCAGGCCTGCGTCAGGTGCCCGCGGATCTCGTCACCGGGCTCGTCCTCTTCCCATGCCCGCATGCTGAGGGAGATGCCACCGGCCCGCGGCGCCTGTTCCCAGGGCGCGCCCGGCCACGGTCCGGCTGCCCAGTCGGTCGAGGCGACACGCTGCAGCCACGAGCGCCAGTCTGACCAGTCAGTCTCCTCCGCCCATCTCCGCCAGTCATATGGCGGCGTCGCATGATCCCCGCTGTCCCGGTTTCCGGCCACAGGCCCTCCCGTTCGGATGCCATCTGATACCCGTATGCCGCGTCCTCGCCGCCGCTACCCGCTGCCGGTGCCTTGAATCACGGTTTGTACCGGCCTGACTCCACGAGGCCGGTGTCGCCGCCGGGCCGGCCGGGCCGCGGGTTCAGCGCGGTCATGTCTTCCGCCGCCTCCAGACCGCGATGGAGCCGATGAGGATAACGCCGGCGGCGGCCACGGCGAGCGGCCATCGGCGCTGCACCACCTGGCTCCGCCGCACCTGTCCTGACACGTCGGCAGCTCTACGCTTCACCTCGGCGGTCTTGGCCCGGGCCCTGGACGTCACGTCGGCCTTGGCCGCCAGCTCCTCTACGGTCTGGCCCAGATGCTCCCTGGTCCGCTCGATCTCCTGCTGCAGTTCCGCGGCACTGGCCGGATCTGGTGCGGTCATCGTTGCGCCCTCTCCTTGATTTCCTCCACGTCGGCCTTGACATCGGCGACGGCTTGCGCGGGCAGCGGAGGCGTGGCCTTCCGCAGGCGTCCCTTGCCCATGAGAGTCAGTCCGCCCGCGGCGGCCAGCAAGGCCACGCCGACAATGAGCGCGGCCAGCCAGGCGGTCACCACGCCGCTGATAGCGATGATCGCGCACGCCAGCAGGCAGCCCACACCGTAGACCGTCACCATGCCGCCGACCCCGAACATCCCCGCGCCCAGGGCCGCCTGCTTGCCTTTGCTCGTCATTTCCAGCTGGGCGAGCTTCAGCTCATCGCGGATGAGCGCCGACACCTGCTCGGACATCATCGTGACCAGCTCACCGGTTGAGTGCTCCCGGCTGCCGGGAGGCTGAGTGATGCTTGAACGTTCCATCGTGGCTGTCCTTTACTCCGACTGAGTCCGGTGCGCTACCCGCACATCGGGGCGTCTAACGCGAGCACCCAAGAAACAACCACCGTTAACGAGGGCACGCGCCCGCCCCGTTCGGGGAAATGATCTTGTATCCGCTCGGTCCTGAAGGCCGGATGCCGACCTGCGGGTCATCCAGGGATCCGGCTCTGACGCTGGCCAGGCACAACGTCATTCGTATTCGCGACCTATCCCTAGGTTGGCAGAACTATCGGTAGTCCGAGGGTTACGGTCGGCAGCTGGGAAATTGCGTACCTGGGTGCCGTTATGCGTATCTTGGTCGCACAGGTCTTCCGCATGGGGGCATCGAGGTGACAGCGCAGGTAGATCCCGTCTCCACTGAGGCCAGGCTCCGGGCCATCCAGTCGATCACGGACGCCGCGCTGTCCCGGCTCGATGACCATGAGTTGCTTGCTGAGCTGCTGGACCGTACGAGAGAGGTCCTGCGGGCTGACACGGCCGCGGTGCTGCTGCTGGACTTTTCCTCCGGACAGCTGATCGCGACCGCGGCCGCCGGGCTGGAGGAAGAGGTGCGCCAGGGCGTCCGCATCCCGGTGGGGCGGGGGTTTGCCGGGCGGATCGCCGCTCAGCATCAGCCGGTGATCCTGGATCATGTCGATCACACCACCGTGCTCAACCCGATCCTGTGGGCCAAGGGGATCAGTTCCATGATGGGCGTGCCGATGACGGCTGGCGGCAGAGTGACCGGCGTCATGCATGTCGGCTCGCTGCTGCCCCGCAAGTTCACTGGCCATGACGTCGAGCTGCTGCAGCTGGCCGCGGACCGCGCCGCGGCGGCGGTGCAGTCCCTGGCGGCCAAGGCCGATCGTGTCGCGGTGGAGGCGCTGCAGCGCAGCCTGGTCCCGTCGGCGCTGCCGGCCGTGGCCGGGGCAGAGATGGCCGCGCGTTACGTTCCTGGCAGCGGGGTGGTGGGCGGCGACTGGTACGACGTATTCACCCTGCCATCGGGGGAACTGTGTGTCGTGATGGGCGATGTGGCCGGATCCGGCCTGCCCGCTGCGGTGATCATGGGAAGGATGCGCAGCGCGCTGCGCTCCTACGCGCTGGAAACCCCGGATCCGGCCGGCGTCCTCGGCCGGCTCGACCGGAAGATGCAGCACTTCGAGCCCGATGCCCTCGCCACTGTGCTCTATGCCATCTTCGAACCGGCGCTCGACCAGGTGCATGTCTGCCTGGCCGGGCATTTCCCGCCGGTCATCGCGCTCCCGGGCCAGCCGGCGCAACTGGCCCCGATCGCCAACGGGCTGATGATCGGTGTCTCTCCGGCTGTGCCACGGCAGGTGACCACCGTGCCGATCCCGCCCGGTGCCCTGCTGTGCTTCTACACCGACGGCCTGATCGAGCGCCCGGGCCAGCTCATTGACGACGGGCTGGAAAGACTCCGCCGGGTCGTCGTGGCGCAGTCCCCCGAAGCTGCCTGTGCCGAGGTGATGGGCGCGATGGTCGGCGACGAGCCGGCCCGGGACGACATAGCCCTGCTGATGATGCGGCGCCGGCCGGACCGGACGGAGACCACGGCCGTCCTCGTATCCCCCCGCGAATGAAAAGGTCTATGCCGATGCCTGATACCAGGGTCCCGGTCGAGATGGTCAACGGCGTGCCTGTCGTGGCTGCTCCCGAAGAGATCGACATCACCAATGCCGGCGAACTCCGGACGGCTCTGCTCGAATCGGCCGCGCGCAGGCCCGGGTCCTTCGTGGTGGACTTGACCCGGACGCTGTTCTGCGACACGTCCGGGCTTCATGCCCTGGTCAGCGCGCGCAAGCGAGCCCGGGCCGAAGGAGGGGACCTGCTGCTGGTCACGGCCGGCGCCGCCATCCCGCGCATCTTCGCCATCACAGGGCTCGACCAGGTGTTCGCCAGTTTCACGAGCCTGGAGGAAGCGCTGGCGCACATCCCCGCCGTCGCTGGCGGGGCACCACATAGTGACACCTCACCCGGCACGAGCGCCCTTCCGGGCATCTCGCCGGACGATGCGGGGGCCTGACAGTTTCTCGCGGCCGATGTGACTAAACCGGTCGAGCCGAGGTAGGAAAGCTGATCGGTCGGCTGGGAGCCATGCTGGCCGTGGCCGCCGCCTGGATTAGACGTCGCGGGGAGCTCAGGAGCTGGGCTCGGGTGGCAGGCGATTACCGGCGTGGAGGACGGTGACAGGGGTGGGCAAGGTGCTGACCATCAGGGTCTGCCGTGATCTGGCGTGCCTGTCTCGGCGCTGGCAGGCCCGCGGGCTTTGCTCGACGCTGGCAGGCCCGCGGGCATTGTGAGCTCTCCCGGAACTGGGATGGTCAGGCCCGTTTCAGCCCGGGCGGCCGGGGCAAGGGGGGTAACGAGATCTGTGGCAGCGGAGCAGTTGCGCGTCCGGGCCGGCCCGGCCAGATCGAGGCAGATCAGGCCCGGCCCCGCTTGTCTTAGCAGGTACAGGCGACCGATCCCAGGAGGCACCCGCCATGACCAATCCTGATAGGCCCCGGCACGTCGAAGTTGGCGATGGCGGCCAGCCGGTCGCGGCGGCCGAGGTGACAACCAGCGCCGGAGCCGACGGAACCGTGCGGGCGTCGCTGCACGCGCAGGCCGGGCACATTGCCCCAGGCAGCCGGGCGAGCCTGGTTGATGCGGTCATGGACCTGCCCGAGGTACAGGCCAGCGCGCGCCTGGAGGCCACTATCCCGCTCGGTGACGGCGAAACGCTCGAGCGTCTGCGGGAGCGGACCGAGGATGCCGTCACGCGCCCGGCTGGCTCTACCACGCTGCTGGACGCGAATATACCCTCAGACAGCCAGCCCGGACCCGGTCCGGACCCTGACCGCGGAACTACCGGCTAGCGGGGAGGCTGGTGGCGCACCGGGGGCGGGAAGTCCGCGGTGGCGCCGTTGACGAAGTCGCGGGCGACGTCGGTGAGATGCTGGTTGGTGTTCCGGGCGTAATCGCGCAGCATCTTGAAGGCGTGGTCCATGTCGATGCTGAGCCGCTCGGCGAGCTTGCCCTTGGCCTGCTCGATCACCACCCGGCTGTTCAGCGCGGCCTGGAGCTGCTCGGCGACGGTCTCGCGGCGGCGCACGTTCCGCTCGTGCAGCAGCCCGATGGTGGCCACGTCGGCCAGCGCCTGGCCGATGCGCAGATCCGCCGGGTCGAGCGGGCCCGGCTCGGCGCGGAACAGGTTCAGCGCGCCGATGACCTG
>Ga0137377_10002968_pt1 | contig 12892 bp, 13 predicted proteins | sample SagtaG_22_FD_104815 | JGI IMG/M metagenome (GOLD analysis project Ga0137377, IMG submission 104815) | Vadose zone soil microbial communities from Sagehorn Ranch, Mendocino, California, USA - Sage2_L_40_16 metaG | ecosystem: Environmental > Terrestrial > Soil > Vadose zone | place: USA... | reverse complement strand
TGCTGACATAGTTATAAATCGCCCGAAGTCTTGCCGCGTCGTCCGCTGAACTTTTAGTCAGCTCTGCTGCCTTGGCGCGAATCTCCGCTGTGGGTTTTACGCGTTCCCGTTGCAGGCTCGTGTACCAGCCACCGACTTCTTCCCAGCTTTGAAAGCTAGAGAGCTGGATCTCCGGTGCAGGAAGCTTGCCGCGCGCCGCTTGATACTGGGTTTGCTCCTGGTCTTTCTTTTCCTCCTCCGTCGATTTTGCTTCGAGATGGGAACTAGTCCAGGTAAAGAACCTGCTGGCACTGTCTTCAGTGAGAACTGGTTTCGAGCTGGAACTCTTCCATTTGACTGGACGGTTTCGCGGAATGCCAATTTGAAGTTGCTCCTGGAGAATGATGCCATCATGGGAAAAATTGTAGGCGAACCAGAACTGGCCTGGGGCGAGCGGTTTCGTGGTATGCCAGTGCCACTGAAACTCCAGCACGTCACCCACGCCTAAGCCCTTCACGGCCACGTGCTTTTCCCGCACGTCGCTGTAGAAGGGCGCTGCACGAGTGATGTCCGCGGCCATGTCCTGTACGTTTTCTGACGGCGTCGAAATTATGCTGCCGTCCTGCTTGCGTATTCGAACGTAGTCGATATCTGCGCTCTCCGTCGAGTTTTGGTAGCGGAAGGTGAGCACACCGTAACGCTGAACGCCGGCATCGGACTGAATTCGGACGCGCGCAGTTGATTGTCGGGTGCTCGTACCATCATTCTCAAAGACGATTCGCGTGGAATCTAGCTCAGTGACAAAAGCTTCCGAGGAATAATCGGGCTTCACCCCGGACGGCTTGGCATCTCCTGGTGTCGATTGCACTTGAGCGTCCGCGGTGCTGAAGCCAAAACAGAAGGTCAGACTTAGAACCAAGAAACGCAGATGTTTTGGCATGAGGTTTGGGGTGCACTTAGCCAAGGTCTTTTACCATCGTCGGCATTCTACACTGACCTGCTCCGGCCTGAAACGCTTGACTGGCCCAGCATTGCTCAAGAGGGCACATGCCACAGACATCAAACATGACATCTAAGGGCTTCTAATCTAATTGCCCCTGCTGTTACAGGTCCAGTAAGTGAGGCAGTAGTGCAAAATTATTCAGGTTGTGGGTTTCCATTCCGAATAACAGTCTGGCTAGTTAGGCATTGGTAGCAGTCTTAAGTTCACCTACGTTAGGCTCAGTGAACCGGTAGTGAATCCCGTGACAGATCGGCAGTCCCCATATGCCCGTTCTGCGCGTCGCGCACCACGATTCGGACGTGTTTGGTGCTCCGTGGCAAATCTGAAACTAGATTGAAAGTGACCGGCTTGTCCCATTCACGCTCAAAATGTTTGTCGTCAACCAACGATTCCATCTCCGTTACCTTGTGGCTGTGAACGCGATCGTCAGCACCCACACTGGCGACAACGATGGTGACCTCACATCGATGTTTACTGTCTGGCATTAACTGCCAGTCAAGCGCGCGGCGATCAACTTTAATGTTGAATCGTCCCGCCAGCGGACCCGCCGACTTCACCGAAGCCGAAATACGAAGCGCTCGAAAGGGAAGAGGATTCATCACTGCCCGTGAGAGCATAGTATCGATCTGATTATCGGTTGCGGGAGCATCTGGCACTGCGAAGTATCCTCTGCGTACTCGCGCCTGCAAGCTTTGGTCCCGCGCCATCACGTTGACGGTACGGAACTTGCCGCTCCAATCGCGGTTACTGGGATAGTAAGCCAGAGTATAGTAAGCCGCTCCATCATCTACACTCGTCGCAATCGCGACGTCCACATCGTTCTGAAGCCGGAATATCTTGCCTCCAGTTTCCGGAGCAATGCTTTCGAACACAAGCTCACCTGACGCAGGGTCCTGTGTTCCAGTCAAGAATCCCCCGCCAAGCGACTTGCCGTACATTACGGGAGAGGCCTCAAGTCCACGAGGATTGATGGTATAGACCGTCAAACGCGAATCGAAAAGTAGATTGGTAGCGTCGCCGACGGCCGCCACGAGCCGATGACGATCGTCTGGATTAAGACTCAAAATCGAGTCGAGCGCCGGAAACCCGGGCCCGACCCAGATCACATTCTTACGCCCCGCGAAATGATTGTTAGCTGCCGCAACCTGTTGCAGCGCCCACAGCGTCTTGGACAGGCGTTCTCCCGCCCCGCTCATTTCGGCGGTCATCAGACCGAAAGGTAACTCAGCATGGCGTTGGTGTAGCGCTTCCACCAGGGCGTTCGCATCCTGGCTATAGTCGTGCAACAGCTCGAGCCGCTTCTGGCCGAGTAGCATGAGACATGTTGGCTGGCGCAGGCGCGGGCCACGCGTGCGAAGGAATTTCTGAATTGCAGAGCGGGCATAAGCCTGATCCAGCACTTCGCTATTCAGTTCATCCAACACCAGGATGGTCAGAGCAGAAGGGGATGGCGTGCTGCCATTCAGCACAGATTTCGCCTCAGCCTTGTTGCTTTTGCCTTCGACGAAAACCGGAACATCGGGCCGCTGTTCCGGCGATTCGAACGAGGCAATGCTCTGACGTACGCCGTCTTCCAACAGCGTAAAGTCAGACCGCGACAGATTAGTGACCAGCTTCCCGGCGCGATCCGTGACCACCACATCCAGCACTACCAGGCGTGTTGTGCTACGGAATGTCGGTTCTTCTTGAGGCGTGGACTTCTGAGCTAGAGATACAGGCGGAAGAAGCAAAACGAGCAGGAACAGGGCGACCCGGGCAAGCTGATTCTTTTCTGACTCCTGGGAATGGTCCATGACTTCCACGGAAGCCGAAGTCTATCACGTAGTAACCCACACTTGGCCGACGCCAATATGCGCGGCAGAAAGTGCAGAATTACAGATCTCGCGGACCGCTATCCAACTCGATGCCCGGAGGAGCTTCGCTAAGTAAACGGTGCACGTCCAAACTCTCAGTGGTCATTGCTAATTTGCCGTCGGCGGTGCGGGGCCATACTTTCTCCGGTTTGTCGCAATACAATTCAACACCATTGTCGTCGGGGTCGCGTAAGTAGATAGATTCGCTAACTCCGTGGTCGGCTGCGCCTTCCAGCGGAATCTTTGCAGCTAGAACTCTTCGCAAAGCTACAGCAAGCGCTGCCCTGGTGGGATAGAGGATCGCAGTATGGTAAAGGCCAGTTGTGCCCGGTGGTGGTGGCGAACCGCCATGGCTTTCCCACGTGTTCAGGGCGATATGATGATGATATCCACCGGCCGACAAGAAAACCGCACCCTCGCCATATCGCTGCATTACCTCGAAGCCAAGCACTCCGGAGTAGAAGTTCAAGGCACGCTGAAGATCGGCGACCTTCAGATGTACGTGTCCAATGCGGGCTTGCGGATTAATGGTGAAGGGTGCTGTTTTTTGGGGATCGATCATAAGGATTCTATCCAACGATTCATTTTAGTGTCGGTGCAGCGGACAAACGTGTCACTACCACAAAAGTCGTAATACCGCTGCTGGCGATGGACAAACCAGAGTCTAGAGCAGTCTGGCGATTGGCTATTCATCCTAACTGCTAATTGTTGCGACGCTCATGCGCCCGATAGCATCTGAGGTAAGGTGGTGTTGGGATCCCAACACAGCAATTGATAGGAGAATCATGGCTCGAATTCTGTCTCCGGGAACGCAGGCTCCGGATTTCACATTAAACGTTACTCCCGATCAAAAGCTATCGCTGCATGAACTACAAGGAAAGCCGGTGATCCTTGCGTTTTATCCGGCCGACTGGAGTCCGGTGTGCGGAGATCAGATGGCACTGTACAACGAGATTCTCCCCGAATTTCAAGAGTACGAGGCTGAGTTGCTCGGGATTTCCGTGGACGGAGCCTGGTGTCACGCCGCGTTTTCGAGAGACCGCAATTTGCATTTTCCGCTACTCGCCGATTTTGAGCCTTAAGGGTGCGGTGGCAAAGAAATATGGGGCTTACCGGAAAAAAGACGGATTTGCCGAACGGGCATTGTTCGTGCTCGATCCTGAAGGCAAGGTTTTTTGGAGTTACTGCTCGCCGGTCGCAGTCAATCCTGGAGCCGATGGCATTCTCCAGGCGCTGGAAGATCTCTCTTTAAAGAGGAACAATGAGCCTGTTGAAAGTTCCAGTTTCGCTAAATGACCACATCCAGGGCGATGAAAATGCCCTCGTCACTCTTGTGGAGTATGGGGACTACGAGTGTCCCTACTGCGGGCGCGCGTACCCCGTCGTCAAAGCAGTCCAGAAGCACTTTGGTCCGCAGCTAATGTTTGTCTTCCGTAATTTTCCTTTGACTCAGATTCATCCTCTCGCCGAACCCGCGGCCGAGGCCGCTGAGTTCGCCGGATCACGCGGACGTTTTTGGGAGATGCACGATGGCATCTATGAAAACCAAGAACGTTTGAGCCTGCCCCTTCTGTTCGAACTTGCAGAACTGTTGGGTTTACCCCGGGAAGGTGTGCGGGATGCAATTGCGGATCACGAATTCTTGCCGAGAATCCGCAAGGACCTTCAAGGCGGTGTGCGTAGCGGAGTCAATGGCACGCCCACATTCTTCATCAATGGCGTCCGGCACGATGGATCAAATGAATTTGAAGGCCTGGTTTCGGCCATCGACGCTCACATGCTGCGGTCAAAAGCGCGTGTGGCATAACGCCGCAGGGCTTATGTTTTCCAGAATACACTCTGAGTCCGGGATTGGGGTGGTCCGCTGCTGGGCCGTCACTCCTGTGTGCTCTCCGGGCCAACAAAGCTGCTAAAACACTTCTTTTACGTACCTTAGGCATCCTACAAACAATTCACTTCATCTCAGGCCAGTCGCAACGAAATACATCAACTTGCAGGCGGTCAACCGGTTACGAGTGCGCAGGATTAAGAGATAAACGATGAAGCGCGTCTTGATCGTCGGAGGTGGCGGTTTTGTCGGTTCCCATACCGCAGACGCCCTATTGCAACAGGGCCATGCAGTGAAAATATTCGACAACCTGAGCAGGCAAGTCCATGGAAATCGATTTCCAACTTACCTGTCCCGCGAAGCCCAATTCGTTGAAGGAGACGTGCGCGATTTCGAATCGCTATGCGATGTGGTCCGAGACTCAGATGTTATTTTTCATCTGGCAGCGACGGTTGGTGTTGGGCAATCCATGTATGAGATCGCCAGGTATATGGAGAGCAACGTCCAGGGCACCGCCAACCTGCTGCAAGCAATTCTCGACACCGGGTCCGAGCCCGAAAAGTTGATCGTAGCGTCTTCTATGTCCATTTACGGCGAGGGCAGGTATCTTTGCGCGCAATGCGGTGAAATTGCCCCACAATCGCGTTCCCTGAACCAACTCAAACAGAAACGCTGGGAGATGGTTTGCCCACGTTGTGATGATGAGGCTCAACCAACGGCCACGGATGAAGAGAAGCCCTTGCAGTGCACCTCGATTTATGCCCTCTCGAAAAAAGCGCAAGAAGAAATGGCCCTGCTCTTTGGCCGGACATATGACATTCCCTCGATCGCGCTTCGTTATTTCAATATTTACGGACCGCGGCAAGCCTTGTCGAATCCCTACACAGGCGTCGCTGCGATCTTTGCTTCGCGCCTGATGAATGGAAAGCCCTCCATTATTTTTGAAGATGGCTCGCAGTTGCGCGACTTCGTCAATATCCGCGACATCGTGCAGGCCAATATGTTGGCAATGGAATCGTCGGACGCAGATGGCATGGCTCTCAATGTGGGCTCCGGGGAACCTGTCTCGATTTCAGAGGTGGCCAGCGAAATTGCATCGCTGTTGGGAGTCGAACTGCCTCCCGGGATCACTGGTGCGTATCGATCCGGAGACATCCGGCACTGCTATGCAGATATTTCGAAGATCTCGCAGACGCTGGGGTATGTCCCAAGGGTAAGTTTTGAGCAAGGAATGTCGGAACTGGTGAACTGGCTCGGCTCGCAACAAGCACAGGATCGCACCGAGGACGCGCTCAGAGACTTGGCAACACGCGGTCTGGTGGCCTGATCGATCGCAAAACTTTCAAGTGTCGTAAAACGGGTTAAAACATGAAAGGGTCTCTTCGTTCGGTATTGATCTTTGGTGGAGCTGGCTTCATTGGCTGTAACTGGGCACACCATCTTCTTAGTAAAGCCGACGCGAGGGTTCATGTTTTCGACAATCTCTCGCGTTCCGGCGTCGAGCACAATCTACGCTGGTTGCGACAATCGCCCAGCGCTGCCGGACGCTTGAACGTCACTATTGCTGATGTCCGCGATGCGGTAGCCGTAAAGAAAGCGGTATCTTCAGCCACCGAAATCTATCATTTTGCGGCGCAGGTTGCGGTTACGACTTCGGTAAGCGATCCGAGAAGCGATTTTGAAGTGAATGTGGGCGGAACGATCAACATCCTGGAAGCTGCTCGCAGCAAAGAAGCACGCCCGTTCCTGTTATTCACCTCGACCAACAAAGTTTACGGGCACATTGCCTCGCAGCGGCTCTCCCGCGAGCCAGCTCTGCGACAGCTCTGCAGGGCGCACGATTGCACTCCCGAAACGCAGCCGCTGGACTTCTCCTCTCCTTATGGCTGCTCCAAGGGAGCGGCAGACCAGTATGTTCATGATTACGCCACAACTTTCGGCTTGCCTACGGTGGTATTTCGCATGTCGTGCATTGCCGGACCTCACCAATTTGGAAACGAAGACCAGGGTTGGATAGCGCACTTTCTGTACTCAGCGCTGCAAGACAAGGAAATTTGCATTTACGGCGACGGGCGTCAGGTGCGTGATGTGCTTGCCGTCCAGGATTTAGTCCGAGCGTTTGAAGCGGCGTCTGAAAGACAAGAGACAACCGCCGGTCAAATCTACAACGTGGGTGGCGGCGCAGACAATGCGATCTCGTTGTTGGAGTTGATTGAAAGGATCGAAAAGTTGCTGCATAAGCGGGTGACCTACCGCTTCTGTGAGAGCCGTCCGGGTGACCAATCCATTTACCTCACAGATTTTACCAAGCTGCGACAACACATTGGATGGTCGCCGCGAATCAGCGTCCCGCAGACTATCGAAAACATCCGTGATTGGTGGAAACACAACCAGCAGTTATTTGCCCCCGCCAGATTTTCGCTGCACGCTGGCAAGTCTATGGTCGAGATGTTGCCAGGAGTCGCCTCGTGAAATTCGCCTTGGTCAATCCAGCATGGGACTTTCGTGGTTCGGTTTACTTCGGTTGTCCCGACTCTCATTATCCGCTGGAATTGCTCTTTTCCTCCGCGAAGATTGGCGAAGCAGGACACGAAGCTTTGCTGATTGACGCGCACCTTGATCAGCTATCTCTCGGCGACGTCAGGCAACAGGTAACAAAGTTCGCTCCCGATTTCCTGGTGATCCCGACCGCGCCTTCTTACTTATTCTGGCGTTGTCCGCCGCCTGAGTTGCGCATACCCAAGCAATGGTTCGCGGCTTTGAGCGGCCAAGCGGTGAAGGTGGCCATCGGGCCTCATAGTTCCGCAACACCGAGAGCCACGTTGCGCAAACTGGAATGCGACGTCGCCATATCCGGCGAGCCCGACGAGCTTCTGCCTAAGCTGGCGTCCACTCCGTGGGCACAGATCGAAGGCTGCTCGTGGAGGGTCGCAGATCGCGAGCACATTGCGCTGTCCTCCGCCGCCACTAATATGCAGAGCCTGGGTCCACTCGACTTCAGCTGTTACAACGTAGAAGGACGTTCTCATCGTCACCACGTTTTTGAGGGCTCGGGACGGGGTGCCGAACTGGAATTCGCCCGGGGATGTCCCTGGGCATGCTCATTCTGCAATAAGACACTATTCCGCGACAAATATCGTGAACGTAGTGTGGATGCCGTGCTGCAAGAAGTCGACCAGCTCATCGCTCGCGGCGTGGATTATATCTATTTCATAGACGAGATTTTCGGAGTCGGCCGCAACGTCCGCCGCCTGTTGCAAGGACTGGCGGAACGCCCGATCACTATCGGCTTGCAGACCCGCATTGATTTGTGGAACGAAGAGAGTCTTGACCTGCTCGGCCAAGCCCACTGTATTTCCATGGAATGCGGTATTGAGTCGATCACTGAAGCGGGTCGCGATGAACTCAATAAAGGTTGCAGATTGACTACGGAGCGGCTGTCGGAATTATTGATTTATGCGCGCCAGCGAATTCCATGGGTGCAAGCCAATTTAATTCTCACCGAGCATGACCGTCGCGAAGACATCCAGAGCTGGCAGAATGGCCTGAAATCGCGTGGCGTGTGGGTGAGTGAACCAGTTCCAATGTTTCCCTTCCCGGGCACTCCGGACTACACGCGCATGTTCGGCGTCCCAGACGATCATGCCTGGGAGCGCGCCCATGATTACTACACCAATACATTTCGAGATAAAGGTTACAGCGACATCCAGGAGTCACAGCCCATTCCGCTGGAGGACCTGGAATGCACGTACTGATGACCCTGGGTGCGGTGTGCGTGCTCTCGAACAATTTCACCTTAGCAAAGGCCGCTGCATGAGCACTTCCTTGAAGCTGCGCCTGTTTGCACACTCATGGAGGTCGGACTGGAATCATGGCAATGCCCATTTTTTGCGTGGGCTTGCCAATGAACTGTCCAGGCTTGGCCATGAGGTTCGCTGCTATGAGGCCGAAGATTCCTGGTCCTTCATCAATTTGCTTCAGGAAGGCGAGAAGGGAAAACAATCAGTCCAGCAATTCACCGCAGCATTCCCGGATTTAAATTTGAAGATTTACTCCGAGCTGGACTTTCGCCAGTTCGCGGAGCGCGAGCTGTACGATGCAGACGTCGTCGTAGTCCACGAATGGAATTCACCCGCAGTGGTAGACACGATCCTGACGCTAAAGTCCAAACTGGACTTCTATGCGCTTTTTCATGATACCCATCACCGCGCGTACACCAACCCGAAGCAAATCTCGCAATTCAGAATTGATCAGTTCGATGGCGTGCTGGCGTTTGGGGAAGCAATTCGGCAGATTTATAAAACGGTGTTTAAAGCACGTCGAGGCTGGACCTTTCATGAAGCCGCCGACACCGCCCATTTCTATCCAAGGTTTTCAGGCAATTCCACGGATGTTAATTGGATAGGAAACTGGGGCGACGAAGAACGAACTCGCGAACTACAGGAATTCCTTGCCGCTCCGCTGAGCACGTTGAAGCAGACGAGGAAAGCGGTCTACGGTGTGCGCTATCCGCCAGATGGTATAGCACAACTAGAAAAAGCAGGAATCAATTATTGCGGCTACCTCTCGAATCTTAGTGCGCAGGAGATATATGGCCAAAGCCTCCTCACGCTGCACATTCCTCGGCGATGCTATGCCAACGGCTTGAGCGGCGTGCCCACCATCCGCATGTTTGAGGCGCTGGCCTGTGGCATTCCTCTCATCTGTTCCCCGTGGACCGACTCAGAAGGATTATTCCGCACAAACCAGGATTACATTTGTGTGCCCGATGGGCGCTCTATGGAGGCTGAGATCGTCAACCTGCTCAAAGAAGAATCAGCACGCAAGGAACTTGCATCTAACGGTCTCGAAACCGTCCGGCAGCGCCACACTTGTGCGCATCGCGCCCAGCAATTTGTAGAAATCTGCGAGGAGCTGGCAAGATGAAAATATTCGTCTTCGGTTCCAGCCTGACCTCAACTTATTGGAATGGCGCCGCCACTTATTATCGCGGCATCTACAAGTACCTGCACCGGCGTGGTCACAGCATCATTTTCGCCGAACCCGACATCTATGGCCGGCAGAATAATCGGGACATCGCTGAGCTTGATTATGCCGATGTTCGGGTCTATCGCACTCCCGATGACATTCCTGCACTGCTGAACGAAGCCGCTCACTGTGAACTCGTGATCAAGCACAGCGGAGTTGGCGCGGACGACGAAGTGCTCGAGCAAGCAGTCCTTGCCTGCCGCTCCAGCCGCACCAGGGTCATATTCTGGGATGTGGATGCTCCCGCCACCTTAGCGCGGCTGGAGAATGTGCCTAAGGATCCGTTTCGCAAACTCATTCCCGAGTACGATCTGATCTTCACCTATGGTGGAGGACAACCGATTGTTGATCACTATTCGCGCCTGGGCGCAAAGGCTTGTTTTCCCATCTACAACGCGCTCGATCCCGACACACACCATCCGGTCCCGCCCGATCCTGAGCTGCGCTGTGATTTGGCATTTGTTGGGCACCGTCTTCCCGATCGCGAACAGCGGGTGCAGGAATTCTTTCTTCATGCCGCGCTTCTGGCACCCGAAATGTCTTTTATTCTTGGCGGAGAAGGTTGGAGTGGGAAGACGCTTCCCTCCAATGTGCGCTGGATCGGGCATGTCGCCAGCGGCAGCCATAACCGCGTGAACTGCTCGGCGCGCATGGTGTTGAACATTAATCGCGACTCCATGGCGCAAGTGGGTTTTTCGCCGCCCACTCGAGTATTCGAAGCCTCCGCTGCTGGGGCCTGCGTGATTACCGACGTCTGGGACGGAATTGAAGGGTTCTTTGTTCCCGGCCTCGAGATTCTGCCGGCGGTTTCGGCGCATGACGTGGTCAGATATCTGCGGCTGATCGGTGCCGCCGCCGCCGCGAGGATCGGTTCGGCAATGCACCATCGCGCGCTGCGGCAACACACGTATGAATTGCGGGCCCACCAGGTGGATGGCATTCTGCAAGCTGCCTTCACTACTGCCACTGGTTCCGAATCCGAGGTGCCCGGCCACCCGGAAGCTATTTATTCCCAAGCTTAGGGGGCAAGGTTGAAAATCGTAATTTTCGGACTGTCGGTTACTTCTTCCTGGGGAAACGGCCACGCTACCACGTATCGCGCCCTCTTGAAAGCATTGCAAGAACGCGGGCATCACATCGTATTCTTTGAAAAAAATCAGGAATGGTATGCCTCAAACCGCGATCTCCCCGAGCCGGGATTCTGCGATTTGCGGCTCTTTGAGGATTGGAACTCGATCCTGCCATCAGTTCGTGACGAACTGGGGGGCTGCGACGTAGCCATAGCAGGCTCCTACTTTCCTGATGGGATCAGTGCGGTGCAGGAGATCCTTGATTCAAAGGCCGCCGTGAAGGCTTTCTACGACATTGATACTCCAATCACAGTTGCAAATTTACGCGCCGGTGGAACCGACTTTCTGCGCGCAACTGAGATGGCTGGATTCGATCTCTATTTCAGCTTCACCGGCGGTCCGCTTCTGGAACAATTGGAATCCGAATTCGGAGTGCGACGGGCTGTGCCTCTATATTGCTCGGTTGATCCGCAGCAACACTACCCGCGAAAGAGATCCAAGCGTTACCAGTGCGATTTGAGCTACATGGGCACGTATGCCGCAGACCGCCAACCCAAGCTCGACAGGCTATTTACCAGCGTCGCCGCAGAACTGCCGGAGATGAAGTTCCTGCTGGCGGGGCCGCAGTACCCCACAAATCTCAAATGGCCGAAAAACGTCCGGCACATTCACCATCTTTCCCCGCACTGGCATCCGCATTTTTATTCGTCTTCCCGGCTGACGTTGAATCTGACCCGCGAAGCGATGGTGGCTTCTGGCTTTTCTCCATCGGTTCGCTTGTTTGAGGCGGCGGCTTGTGGCGCGACCCTTGTCTCCGATTTCTGGACAGGCCTGGATGCTTTCTTGCGAACCGGGGAAGAAATCCTGGTCGCCGAGCATTCCAAGCAAGTGGTCTCGTTTCTAAAGGACATGGACGAATCACAACTGCGGACCATCGGCAAACGAGCACAGGAGCGCGTCCTGGCTGAGCAGAGCTCAACTCGACGGGCTGAAGAGTTTGAGCTGCATGTTTCTTCCGCGATGGCACGGGGCGAATCGCAGCACCTTTCTCCTGCTTTGCCGACGGCGACCGACGCTGTTTCCACCACCCAGCCCGTTTCATAAGCACGAGAGTACCTACGCGAGTAAGACAAGGCTGTACCGGAGTGCGTGATACAGCCGGCGGCCATTCGTACTTTACTGTGCTATTGGGAGTTGCGCATTGGCCACTACCTGCCAACGGCCATCTTGCTTTTGGAAGACATGAAGGCTGCGGTGCGACTCAGTGACTTCTTTGCTATTCTGCGTGCCTTTGGTGGTTCCGCGGTGCGTCATCACGACAACGTCGGGGCTAAGCATCTCGAACTTATACTGGTCTGGCGTGTAAGAAGCATTCTGCACACCGGCGCTGGTAGCTTTGTTGTCGGCAATCATTTGCTGCTTGTCCTGGGCTTCGCCCTTGGAACTGACAGCCAGCAAGTCGGCGCCGATGATTTTGTCCAGCTTGGCAGTGTCGCCCCGGCTTCGCCCCACTGCTTGTCCAGCGAGATCAGAGTCTGTTGAACGTCGTTAGTACATCCTTGGCTTGGGTGCTGACAGCCAGCGCCACAGCCATACACAACACGGGAATCGCGAGAATACGCTTCATAGGTAAGGCTCCTTTAATGGTTAATTGAGGTGAAATGTGAGTGACTGCCAGCCGCCGAAAAGAGGTAGCTGACATAGCCACCCCACCCGATTGACTAATATCTCAGGCAGCCAACGCGCCGGTTTTGTGAATGGTCGAGTAAATGACTTCCGCGACTTGCACTTTGGGCGTTCCGTCTAACACTCTGTCCAGGGACTTGAGCACTTCAGGATAGCCCGCCGTGCTGTAGGCTTCAGCGTGCTCTTTGGTGTCCCAGAGACTAATCGCGGTCACATCCACCCCGCCAGGAATAGCAAAGGTGATTACATCCTGGAAACCATCCTGCTTCCGCAGCGTGGGAATTACATCTTTGTCGAAAGTGCGGGTGAACTCGCTGAGGGTGTTCGGCTTCAGGCGTAGTGATACATTGCGAGCAAACATGATCAGCCTCCATATATTGACAGGTGATCTAAGAGGGGGAACTTCAGATGGGCTGACTTAGCTCAGGAAACCTGAAAGAGTAAG
>Ga0137377_10002964_pt1 | contig 12897 bp, 10 predicted proteins | sample SagtaG_22_FD_104815 | JGI IMG/M metagenome (GOLD analysis project Ga0137377, IMG submission 104815) | Vadose zone soil microbial communities from Sagehorn Ranch, Mendocino, California, USA - Sage2_L_40_16 metaG | ecosystem: Environmental > Terrestrial > Soil > Vadose zone | place: USA... | reverse complement strand
CAGCTCCTGCGCGAGGTGGCGACCAAGACGAACGACGTGGCCGGTGACGGCACCACCACGGCGACGATCCTGGCCCAGACCATGATCAACGAAGGCTTCCGCAACGTCGCCGCGGGCGCCAACCCGATGCAGCTCAAGATCGGCATCGAGAAGGGCGTCGAGGCGGTCGTCGCCGAGATCAAGAACCTCGCCGTGCCGGTCAAGGACGACTCGGACGTCGCCCACGTGGCGTCGATCTCCAGCCAGTCGGAGGAGATCGGCAAGCTCATCGCCGAGGCGATGCACAAGGTCGGCAAGGACGGCGTCATCACCGTGGAAGACAACCAGCAGATGGCGACCGAGCTCGAGTTCGTCGAAGGTATGCAGTTCGACCGCGGCTACATCGCCGCCTACATGGTCACGAATGCCGACCGCATGGAAGCCGTGCTGGACGAGCCATACGTGCTCATCAGCGACCGCAAGATCTCGGCCATCCAGGACCTGCTCCCGGTGCTCGAGCGCGTGGTCCAGCAGGGCAAGCCTCTGCTCATCGTGGCCGAGGACGTGGAGGGCGAGGCCCTCGCGACCCTGATCGTCAACAAGATCCGCGGCACGTTCACCGCCGTCGCGGTCAAGGCGCCTGGCTTCGGCGACCGCCGCAAGGCGATGCTCGAGGACATGGCTATCCTGACCGGCGGCACCGTGATCTCCGAGGACCTCGGCTTGAAGCTCGACCAGACCAAGCTCGAGCAGCTCGGCAAGGCCCGCAAGGTCACCGTCAACAAGGACGACACCACGATCGTGGTCGACGTCGAGGGCGACCCCAAGCGGCTGGCCGCGATCCAGGGCCGGATCAAGGCGATCAAGGGCCAGATCGAGGACACGACGTCCGACTTCGACAAGGAGAAGCTGCAGGAGCGGCTGGCCAAGCTGGCCGGCGGCGTTGCGGTGATCAAGGTTGGAGCCGCGACCGAGGTCGAGCAGAAGGAGAAGAAGCACCGCATCGAGGACGCGCTGAGCGCGACCAAGGCCGCGGTGGAAGAGGGAATTGTCGCGGGCGGCGGCACGGTGCTGCTCAACGCGCAAAAGAAGCTCGACGGCGGGCTGGGCTTGAAGGACGACCAGGCCACCGGTGTGGCGATCGTCCGCAAGTCGCTCGAGGAGCCGGTCAAGCAGATCGCCTCGAACGCCGGCAAGGAAGGCTCGGTCATCGTCGAGCAGATCCGCAAGAGCAAGACGGGTGAGGGCTACGACGCCCTCAACGACAGGTTCACCAACATGTTCGAGGCCGGGATCGTCGACCCCGCCAAGGTCACCCGGTCGGCGCTGCAGAACGCCGCGTCGATCGCCGCGATGGTGCTGACCACCGAGGCGATGGTCACCGAGGTGCCCGAGGAGAAGAGGGGTGGCGGAATGCCGGGCGGCATGTCGCCCGACATGATGTAACCCAGGAAAAAGTTCGAGAGTTTTCCAAGAGAGCCCCTCACCGCGAGGGGCTCTTTCTTTATCTGCTCTGGTGGGTCAGGCCGCTTGCAGCTGCTGGGCCCAGGGCTCGCGATCTGTCCTTGCGGATTACGCCCGTTCGGTCCGCCGACCCCTGACCCTCCGCTCTTTGCCGGGTGGCTCCTCGACCGGGATGATGCCGCCGATGCCGGCGATCCGCCGCGCGGCGACAGAGACCGCGAACGGCAGCAGGATCATCACGGTGGCGACGACCACGGACAGCGCGTCGGGTAATCGCTGCGGGTCCCTGAGCCCCAGGTAGGTGAGGTAGCCGCCCGCGGCCGCGGTCAGCAAGACGATGAGGACCGACCCGCCCAGCGCCCAAAGCCGGTACTCGCGATAGAGCGGTGGAGCGTTGCGGCTGACCATGCGCAGCAGCCACCACGCCGTCAGCCCGTTCAAAACAAGGCCGCTCACCACGGCGCAGGCCGCGATACCGACGCGGAATTCGGTCAGGTGGACCATCACGAACGCCGAGGCGTTGACGGCCAGGATGCCCAGGGGCGTGATCACGCCCAGGGCAAGAAGTGCGAACTCTCTAAGTCGTCGTGACTGAAGGAGCCTAATGCCCGCAGCCGCAGGCCTGGGCCCCGCCTGCGTCGTCGCCTGTGTCGAACGAGTGACCGCACGAGCAAGAGTGCACGGCGTTTGGATTGTGGACGGTGAAGCCGGCTCCCATCAGGCTGTCGACGTAGTCGATCTCAGAGCCGCGGATGTACGACACGCTGAAGTCGTCGACGAGGATCTGGACGCCCTCGTTGTCGATGATCAGGTCGTCGTTTCGGCGCTGGTCGTCGAACGCCATGCCGTACTGCATACCCGAGCAGCCTCCGCCGCTGACGAACACGCGGAGAGCAAGGCCGGGATTCTCTTCCTTGGCGAGCAGTTCCTTGAGGCGCGACTGGGCTACGGGGGTGAGTGAGACGACAGCTTGTTCGATCACGCTTGAGATGCTACCACGAGGGTTGAGAACTGCTCCGCGTTCATGGGCAGAGCCGGCGGCCGGAGCGGCCTAGCGCCGGCCGAGCTTGAAGCCCTTCTTTTCGCCGCCCTTGCTCTCGGCGGCGGTCGAGCCGGCGATGATCTGCGCCAGCTGCTCGGCGCCGCGGGAAAGGGAGCTCTTCGGATCGGTCAGGACCAGGATCTCGCCTTTGACCGCCGCCTCATCCGGCTTGGTGCCGTCGAAGTCGATTTCGACCGCCAGCTCCTGCTTGAGGGTGCGGACCACGTCCTCCTTGCTCACCACGGACTTGGGAACTTTGTTGTTGAGCGCGAGGATGACGCGACCCGGGACGATGTTGAGCACGTTCGTGAAGATGTTGAGCAGCTCGCCGACGTCTTTGAGGGAGGAGAGCTCCGGCGTCACGAGCACAAGGACGCGCTGCGAATGATCGAGCACGCTGATCACGATGTCGGTGAACGCGACGCCGAGGTCGAAGACGATGTATCGGAAGGCGTTGACCAATATGCCCATCGCGCGGTTCACGAGGTCGACCGTGATCAAGTCCGCCTGCTCCGCACGTAGCACGCCCGGGAGCAGCATCATGCCGCCGGGGTGGTGCAGGATCGCGCCGAGCACCGCTTCCTCGAAGTTCTGCGGCGGGACCTGGCTCGCCGCGGCGAGGCAGCCGGTGGGCGTCAGGTAAGAGATGAGCGCTGCATGGTTGTAGGGCAGCGCGAGGTCGACCAGCAGCACCTCGCCCGGGAAGCGCTTCGCCAGCGCGGCGGCCACGTTGACCGAGATGGTCGTGCGCCCGGATCCGCCCTTGGGTGAGTAGACGGCCACAGTCGATGCCGCCTGCTCCGGGGCGACCATGCGCGCGCGGGCGATCAGGTTCGGCAGGGTGTCCTTGCGCTGCTCGACTAGCTTGGTCAGCTCGATCAGCGCGTCGGAGTCTGCGGGCACTGTTTCGTAGAGAGTCTTGCGGTCGAGGGTCAAAAGCCGGCAGTCCTCGAGGGCGCGGACGCTGGCCGTGCGGGTCTCCTCCGAGATCAGCGACATCTCACCGAAGAAGTCGTCGGGACCCATCAGCGCGATGGTGATGGTGTGCCCGGGAGACTCCTCGACATAGACCTCGCAGCGGCCTGACTCGACGATGAACATCGTGTCGCCGGGGTCGCCCTGGTGGACGATGACCGAGCCCCGCGCGGCAGAGGCGGGGGCCAGGCGCCGGGAAAGGGCGTGGAGGATGTTGTCCGGGAGCGTGAAGAAGATGGCAACCCGCTCGAGGATCTGGAACCGCCTGCGCAGCTCATCCGGCGAGCCCAGGGTGGGGTGGTCGTTGTCGCTCACGCCGCAGGGAATTATAGGTTTGGGTTCCCCAACTCCCTCTCCCCATCGCCGAGAGGCTTAGCTGCGAGGGGCGGAAGTGGGCACGCCCGAGTTCGAATTCAGCCGTTGGTAGACTTAGCCGCTGCCGGTCCCGTGGTGTAGCCTGGCCAAACACGCGGCCCTGTCAAGGCCGAGAGCGCCGGTTCGAATCCGGTCGGGACCGCCATTCCAGGCACCAGCTGCTGTCTGTGGAGAGGTGGCCGAGTCCGGTTGAAGGCGACGGTCTCGAAAACCGTTATAGGTGCAAGCCTATCTAGGGTTCAAATCCCTACCTCTCCGCCACACTCTGCCATGGCAGACATTCATGGCTACGGACATCAGCCTGGACGGATTCAACCCTCGCCGTTGGCTCAGGTCGGAGGCTCGGCGTCGCTCCGGGTTTCTTTGTTCTTGGCGGTGCGTCCCTCGCGCTTGGCCACCGGAATGATGGCGTTGGTGCCGATTACGACAGTGTTTCCACCCGCGGCGCCGAGCTGCTGCAACAGCCGAAGCTGCAGCAGCGCAGGGTTTTCCTCCACCATGCGCGCGGCATTGGCGAGGTTACGCAGCGCTGCGGTCTCGCCCCTCGCCTTCTCCAGCGCGGCCAGGCCTTCCTTGCGAGCGGCGACCTCCTGGGCAAAGATCCGTTTCAGGTCGCCTGGCAACATCAGGTCACGAACGTCGACCGAGGTGACCTTCAGCCCGAAGGCTTGCGCGGGTTCGGCAGAGGCTTCGAGGACCTTCGGCCCGATATCCGCGCGGCCGGCAAGGAGGTCCTCGAGCGATCTGCCGCTGACGATCTCTCGAAGCGCGACCTGAATGATCGTGTAGAGGGCAGCCGTGTAGCTCTGCACCTGGTTGACGGCTGCGGCGGGGTCCGTGACCTCCACGTTTGCGACGAGGCTCAATTTCACGCCGATTCCGTCGGAGGTGAGGAGTTCCTGGCCCGGGACCGTGAGCACGTACGGCCGCACATCGACTTTGGTGATGGACCCCACGCGACGGGCCACCCAGTGCGTCCCGGGGGGCAGTGTGCCCACGAACCGCCCACGCCGGTATCGCAAACCGCGTTCGAACTCGTAGACGGTCACGCGAGTGGGCAACCAATACCTTGCCGCAGCAATCGCTGCCACGATCGCGAGGACCAGGATTACAACAGGCAGTTCCATGAGGGTTGAGAAATTCTAAGGGCCTCACCTCGAGGAGTCACCGTCAGACGGCGGGGGTTTTAGCCCGCATGGCCGTCCGCCGGCTGCGCGCGGCGCCGACCCCTCGAGGCTTGGCTTGATCGCTTTGCAGGCGTGGCGGGGGTCGATCGCAAACCGGCGCCGGAGATTCCGGCGGAGGTGCTTGAGAGTCCCCGACCGGATTATTTCATTCCCAGCGCCGCCATCACCTGCGCCGCGACGGTTTCGGGCCGTTGGTGAACGTCCGCGGTCGTGAAGCGCAAGAGGCGAAATCCGGCATTGATCAGTAGGTTCTGCCGGCGGTCGTCACTGACCAGACGCTCACGGTGATTCCCACCATCGAACTCGATCACCAGCCTTGCGGTGCGGTAGTAAAGGTCAGCTCGGCCGACGAAACGTCCGGAAGCGTCGTGCAGGTCTTGTTGCACCTCTGGAGTCGGCAGGCTGGCGCGTAGCAAGAGCCAGCGAAGGCGAGTCTCCATTGGGGACTCTGCTGCAGCGGCAATCTCGGCGAGCGCTCGCAGCCTCCTGGCGCCTTGACGCCCGCCCACTTGCTCCGCGTAAAAGTGCACCTTTTCCGAGTTCGTAAGACGCATGTGAATGGCCATGTCGAGCCCGACAAGTGCCTCTACCGAAGGCATTCGCGCACACAGATCTAGAAGCGTTCGGTGAGGGACGGTTGCTTTCAGGCCTCTGATAGAGACGATCTCGCTCGGAGCCACCGCGCTGTGGCGTACATGGAGGCCTGCGCGCGAACGCAGATCAGACTCGACCGGCACAGCAACCTCGATGGGGTTCGCAGGCTCGAAGTCAAGTCTGTGCATCCATGCTGCGGTTCGCCCTACAAATACCGCCTCGTGCGGCAGCATGCGATGGCATCCGTCGAGCAGCTTCCATGCGTCGCCCGATGTGCCTTTCCAGCAGTAGAGCTGGGAACCCAGGCGCCGCCAGGCTCTTCCGCGCAGCGCGCTGAGCGTGATTCCGGCTCCCCTCGCCTCATCAAGCGAAAATGGCCGCATAGTCAGCTCGCTTGGAATTCTGGGCGTTCGGGCCACATCGACAGGATTCCAATTCGTGGCCCGCGGGCCAACCCAGCCCGTTAAGAGTAATTCCGCACGTTTCCGCCAAATCTCGCCGCTCGTGCGCGCGTTTGCCGCGCGTTTTGGCAAAAACGTGCGGAATCAGGGTACTCAGATGAACGCGAAGGCTTCGTAGATCGGGCCTCTGGTGAACCAGTCCCCCGAGAAATGCACGTGCATGGCGTTCTGCTCCCACGGATCGTTCACCCAGTAATCCAAAGGGCCGTCTCGGCCCGTCAGCACCACGAAGTGCGTCCCTCCGCTCGGCAAGTTCATGCCGACGATCACCGGATGACCCGCCGAGACATGCGCCGCGAGCCACGCAGCCGTCGGGTTGTGACTCACGACGGTCGTGTGTCCGGGGACGTTGAGTGCTGAGTTGTAGATCGCGCCGTGTCCGTTGAACCAGCCGGCGTGCGAGGCGACAGTCGCCGGCGTTACGGAGCGCAGACCGAAATGCGAATACACCATCGCAAGGTCGGAGAGCAGGCAGCCGATCTGCCACACCGGGAACGACGCAGCGCCGACGCCATGCGATGCCCAGCGCGAGTCGCGCTGGTTGAAGTACGCGCCCCACGCATCGCCGCTCGGTTGGGGGTCGAGGACCAGGCGCTCGGTGCTGCCGCCTCCACTCCCGGCGCCGGCAAGGCCGCGCGCGATGTCCCACTCCGGCCACGTTTGAGTGGGCTTCAGGCTCGGCGCGCTGCCCCACGCTTGAACCTCGCCATGGCGGTCGAGCACCCACCCTCCCGGCGCGTCCGAGGTCGCGGCGGTCCACGTGACGATCGAGTCGGCCATGTCGCGCCCCGGCCACGCGGCGGACGCGCTGACCGCGGGCGCACCGCCGAAGGGGTGGATGCCCCCGGAATAATCGAGCGTGTAGCCCTGCACGAAAAGTCCGTTGCCGGCGGTCGTCAGGACGATTCCCCGCGCGGTGTCCGACGTCCAGTGCGCGCTGCCGAAAACCTCGCGCGCGCCGCCGAACGGATGGATGTCGCCATAGCCATCGAGCGTGTAGCCCAGGACCGCGTCGCGCGTGCTGGCGGCGCTGAGCACGAGGGCCCGCGCGATTCCCTGGCCCGGCCACATCGCGTTGCCCATGGCGGCGGGGGCGCCGCCGAACGCGTGGATGCCACCGTCCGCGTCAAGCAAGTACCCCGCCGGGTCGCCGGCGGATGACCACGGCGCCATGACGATCTCGCGTGCGCCGATCCAGTGCGGCCAGTACACGCCGCTGTCCATGGCCGGGGCTCCGCCCACGGGATGCAGGCGGCCCCACCCGTCCATCACGTATCCCCCGGTTCCGTCTGGAAACAGCGCGAGGCTGTAAGCGATGTCTTTGCTCGGCCAGGCGGCCGTTGTCGCGAGCGCGGGCGACGCTCCGACCGGGTGTACGCCGCCCCATCCGTCCAGCACATAGAGATGGCCCTGGTTGTCGACCGGAGGCCCGCTCCGAGCGGCCACGCCTTCGGTCCAGCCAAACGCACCGGCGCCCACGGCGGCTCCAGGGTTCGGCAATAGATAAAGGATGGAGGCGGAGATGAGCGCGACCACCGCGGAGGACCCCACCACGAAAGCCACCGACCCCGCAGGGCGCTGCATGGTCCGGGGATCGTACCGGATGAAATTCCTCCGTGGGTGGCCGCGGTACTAGTACGTGATGCCTGCTTTCACCAAAGAGCTCTTCGATGCCGCCGCGCGGGAGCGCGAGGTCACGCTGGTCACCAAAGGCCGCGCATCCGGAAAGTCAAGGGCGGTGACAATCTGGATCTCGACTGATGGCGCGCACCTCTACATCCGATCCGGCGAGGGCATGAAGCGCCAGTGGCCGCAAAACTTTCTCTCGAGTGGCGAAGCGACGCTGCGGATGGCCGGGAAGTCGATCAAGGTCAAGCCGCGCCACGTCACGGATCCCAACGAGGCACGCGCCACGTCGCTGATCGCCCGCGAGAAGTACGGAAGCTTCATCAAGCCTTCCCAGCCAGGCGAATCGCTGACCAAGGGCGAGCAGGCGGTCTTCGAATTGCTGCCGGCCTGAGGGCCGGCCGGGAGCCTGCTGCCCGCTCAGCTCTCCGTCAGACCGCAGATGAAGCGGATGACCGCCTCGATCCCGCGGTGATAGTTGTCGATCAGAAGGTGCTCGTTCGGTGAGTGCAGCGCGCAGTCGGCCTGCGCAATACCTGTGATGAGGAGCGGCGCGCCGACGGCCTCCTGGAAGTCGACGGCCACGGGGATCGAACCGCCGACCCGGACAAGCTCCGTCTCCTTGCCGAACGCTTCGCGGTAAGCGTTGCGCAACGCCCGTGCGGCGGCGTTGTCGACTCCACTCATCACAGGCGGAGCGCTGCTGAGCATCACGACGCTGATCTCGACCCCTGGCGTCGTGAGCTCGCGCACCCGCTTCTCCAAACCGGCGAGCACGGCTACGGGGTCCTGGTCCGGCACCAGGCGCATGCTCACCTTGGCGAACGCGCGGGCGGGGATCACTGTCTTCTGTCCTTCAGCGACGAATCCGCCAAGGAAGCCGTTGGCGTCCAGCGTGGGCCGGCTCCCCGCGCGCTCGATCGCTAGAAAGCCTTCCTCGCCTTCCAGCGCTTTGGCGCCTGCGAACTGCACTACGGCCGCGGCGTAGCGAGCGTCCTGCCCCTTCCACCTGGCGAGCTCTTCGTCGCTCGGCTTCCGGACGTCGTCGTAAAAGCCCGGAATGGTGATGTGCCCGTGCCGATCCTTGAGCTCACCGATCACGTGCGCGAGCGTGTTGATCGGGTTCGGCGCGACTCCGCCGTAGGTTCCCGAGTGGAGGTCAACGGCGGCGCCCTGGGCGTGCAGCTCGACGTAGAGCAGACCGCGGAGCGCTGTAGCGATTGTCGGATGGCCGTCCTCGTCCATACCGCCGTCCCAGATCAGGACCGCGTCGGTCTTCAGCTCTTTGCCCTTCTGGCGCAAGAAGGCGGGTAGCGACTGGCCAGTGATCTCTTCTTCGCCTTCGAGCAAGAAGCGGATGTTGACCGGCGGTCCGCCCGCCGCGACGAGATGCTCGACGGCCTTCACCGTGGCCATGTGGTTTCCCTTGTTGTCCGCAGCGCCGCGGGCCCACAGGTGGCCGTCGCGGATCGCGGGCTCGAATGGCGGCGACTCCCATTCCTCCAGCGGGTCCGGCGGCTGGACGTCGTAGTGGCCGTAGATGGTGACGTGGGGCTTGCCCGGCAGATGCGGCGAATCGGCCACCACGACGGGCAGCTTGTCCGCCACCACGTCGACGATCTGGGCCTCCAGGCCCATCGCCTTCAATCTGTCGCTCAGCCAGAGCGCGTTGCGCAGGCAGTCCTCATGGCGCTCCGGAAACGTGCTGACCGAGGGAATGCGCAGCTCTTCGACGAGGTCGTCCAGGTCTTGCTTGCGATGCGCCCGGGCCGTCGCCAGCGCGGCCTCCAGCACGGAGTGCGTACTTGCCATCCCTAGGACTTGCCGCGGGCGCGCTTGATCTGAGCCGCATGCTCATGGGCGTGCCCTGCGTAGATGCGCAGCCAGTCCTCTGTCCCGTAACGGCCGCTTTCGCTGTGAGTCCCCACGATGCGCCAGTCCTCCTCGCTCATGCGATCCATGAGCTGCGAGCAGGTCTCGCGGGCCCATCGCATGGCTTCGAGCGAGGGGTGGATGGGGCGGTCGGCCGTGAGGCGCTCGGCGAACGCTTTCTCGTCGTAGCCGTAGATGACCGGCTCGGGCTCCGCCAGCAGGCGGCGGATGCGAATGGCCGACATCATCTCGCTGTCGGCGAGATGGTGCGCGATCTGGCGCGGCGTCCAGTCACCGGTCGCCGACCGATCCAGCTCTTCGTCCGTGACTCCCGCGAGGGCTTCGGTCACGACGCGATATCCATCGCGATACTGCTCGATCAAGCCCGCACGCTCCCGCTCGTCCATCGCATGCCTCCCCTGGTTGGAGCCGCCGAAGGAATCGCACCCGCAACCTGCTGTTTTCATAAAACGGGTCGCCGGAGCTCGTGAACTCAATAGTCGCAGGTCGGATTAGGTCGGTTTGGGTTCACTCGGGTCAACGCATCGGAGCATAGGTTGCTCATTAGGTTGCTTGGCTGTCACGCACTTACCGAACGCACCCTATCGGGTCTACACACCAGTGCACCTAATCGGCTGGGTCCGACAATGGAGCAGGGACCGCACAATGAACGAACGCCCAACCCAGCAACCAGTCCGGCTCAACGGCCGCACTGGGATCGCCTTGGTAACCGCAATCCTCGGCTCTCTTCTGTTCGCGGCGGGCGGGTTGGCCGGGGCCGCTGCATTCACGCGCGGCGCATGGCGCGAGGGCGAGCTCTTCCTATGGGCTTTACCGGTCGGCCTTACCGCGACGGATATAGCGACGTTCTTCTTGCTCAACGAGGCCGGACGGCTTGGGCCTAGGTTTGCAAGACGCTCATGGCTCGGAGCTCCGAGGTACGTGTGGGTTCTTGGAGGGATAGGCCTGTTGCTCGCATTCATTCGACTGGTGAGCACTGTCGCGGCGTTTGCCGGGTGGAGTCGTCCGGGATAGAAGACCTCTTGTGGTGTTGTGTTCTTCGTGTCGCAGTCACCGCGGGCAACCCACCTCGGCATACTCGTCGGCGGGGCCTGACCGATCCGTCCGGTTGTGGATTTGCTTCGTGGCACGGCGCGCGGATCACCGTGGACGGCTTGTAAGCTGAACCCGTCCGGACATTGGAGGGTGAAACGCCCTTCCGGCAGCTCTGCGAAGGGCAGCCGTAGGCTAAGTGCAAACCATCCGGATTTCTAGGCTGGCGAACGCCGAGCGGCATTCGCAATGCGCAGCCGTTCTGGCAGGCGGCGACCAAGGCTGCCGGTCTACCCAAGCTGCGGTACCACGACCTTCGTCATTCGTGCGAATCGTTGCTGGGACTCGCCGACACAGTGGGCGGTTCTAAAGCGGGAGCTAGGAACTACTCGGCGTAGTCTGCCCGCACTTGGGTCAACCACCGATTCCAGGCCGCGACCAAGGCAGCCGGTCTACCCAAGCTCCGGTACCACGACCTCCGGCACACGTGCGCCTCGCTGCTCGGCGCGCTCCAGGTACCGCCACGCGTGATCATGGAGCTACTCGGCCACCGCTCAATCAACCTCACGTTGAACACGTATAGCCACGTGTTTTCGCCTGCCCTGCGCGAAGCCTCCAAGGCTATGGATACCGCACTCTTGAGGCAATTGAGCTAGCAGCTCAGAGGCGTCGTTACTGGGCTGGCAACCTGCTGAGCGTCCCACCGACTCTGCATGCGAGCGGAGCGGTGCGGTCAGCTGGCTCGGGCGAGATCGTGGTCGTGCCACCGACCGCGACTTTGACTCTCAGAAGCGTTCCTGGGCGTGGGGTCGCTTGAGTCTCATGAAAATGGGCCGCGCCATAACCCATTTGAGGCGGTCCCCGTTTACGCCTAGGAGATGAGTTGGAGGCGCAATGCGGCCCTCTTGTTCGCGGGATTGATCGTGATGGCCTGCGGCCCAAGGGTTACGCCGACAGCTCAGGGCTCCCCGACATCGAGTCCGACGCCGCAGGTTGAACCTTCCCCGACGCCTGAGCCGACGCCCGTCTCAACAGCTGTATCGATGACGTGCTCTGGCGGGCCGGGTGCGGCCATGGTGGTCATCGGCCGTCAATTCGTTTACGACGTCGCGGACCCACTGCACCCTCGCCTCGTCTGCCGTGGCGCCAACACAGAGGTCCACCTCGTTGACGCCAACGCGATTGCTTACTTGAGGCCAATCGGCAGCCAGTCGTTCATCGTGCGGCGCAACCTGACCACCGGAGCCGAGACCAGGGTGGCGCAGCTTCGAGTCGATCCAAGCCTTGCGACCGATGCCTGGACGTCCGATGGGTTGCTGCAGCTCTACACGACCTTCGTGGAACGTGCTGATGGAACGTACGTGGTTTCGGTCCGGCTTTGGTCCAATGGCGCGAGCCACGTGCTGTTCACGTTCGTAACGGGCACAGGCGATGCAAGTGGCCGCTGGGGCGGAATCCTGACGCTGGAGTTCAGCCCTGATCACGCTTACATCGCGCTTTCTGACTCAAGCTTCGCCCCTAGGTCGAACAACGTACGGATCTTCTCGGTGGCGGACAATCGTCAGAAATTTGTTACTCAGATGGACGCGGTCGGTGGGACCTGGATTTCCAAAGACCGTTTTGTTTGGGCGACCCGGGAGGCGAAGGTAATGCAATGGACGCCTGCGGGAGGCGCTGCATTGCTCAGGTCTGAGCGCTGGTTCGGCCCCACCAGCTCAGCGGACGGGAAGTGGCTGGCGGGCACGCTCCTGACCGATGAATCGAAGCCGCGCGTGCTGATCGTTTCCGTCGCTGGCGGAAACACGATCCAAGCAGACGGCCTTGCCAGCGGCCCCGGGTTCGTGACTCCGACTGTGGTGTGGTACGCAGAGGAAGGTCCTGCCCCTGAGCACAGCGGTATTGACACCTGGCCAAACGGTACGGTCCACGCTTTGAACCTGACCAACGGCAGCGATCAGGTGGTCCAGTTCCGTGCCGGAGAGTCACCGATTGGACCCGGCCTCGTCTACTGCTGCAGAACTCGCGGCTGACGCCTCGAAAGCAGTTCGCCTTCTACGACTCGCGCGCGGGATAGGTTGCTACTTAGGTTGCTCGGGCCGTTTGGCGGTGCCCTGCAGACGTCTAGCATCCGAGTTCACCGCGAGCTGGAGCCGCCGACAGGAATCGAACCCGTAACCTGCTGTTTACAAAACAGCTGCTCTGCCAATTGAGCTACGGCGGCGTCGTGAACAGAGCGTAACGGAAGGCTCACGGGCCGGAATCGGGGCCT
>Ga0137377_10002959_pt1 | contig 12910 bp, 9 predicted proteins | sample SagtaG_22_FD_104815 | JGI IMG/M metagenome (GOLD analysis project Ga0137377, IMG submission 104815) | Vadose zone soil microbial communities from Sagehorn Ranch, Mendocino, California, USA - Sage2_L_40_16 metaG | ecosystem: Environmental > Terrestrial > Soil > Vadose zone | place: USA... | reverse complement strand
GGTGAAGCAGGTGTCTGGTGTCAGGTGTCTGGTGTCAGACAAGTGCACCCCCAGGCACCTGACACCTGACACCAGAAACCAGCAGTTCCAGCACGCCGCCGCTCCCCCTTACACCCAGCGCCTACCAGCCTCACCGGACTACGAAGTCCAACCGCTGCTTCCCTATGAGCCGTCGCGGCAAGGGCCTCCCGTCGCAGTCGCCGACGTCAACGGCGACGGTTTGGACGATGTGTTCATAGGCGGCACGCCAGGGAATCCGGGAAAGCTCTTTCTTCAAAAGAAGGACGGGAGCTTTGTCGAATCGGCGCAGGGCCAGCCCTGGGCGGCCGACAGGGCGTACGAAGATTGGGGGGCGGTGTTCTTCGACGCCAACGGCGACGGCCGGCCCGATCTCTACGTGGCGAGCTGCGGCTACCAGCACGCGCCGGTATCGCGGCTGCTGCAGGACCGGCTCTACATCAACCGGGGCGGCGGGAAATTCGTCCGCGATCTCCAAGCACTCCCGGAGATGCTCACCTGCACCGCGGCCGTGGCGGTGGGCGATTTCAATGGCGATGGCAAGCCGGATCTCTTCGTCGGCGGCCGGCTCACGCCGCGGAATTATCCCTATCCGGCCCGCAGCTACATCCTCCGCAATGACGGTGGCTACTTCACTGATGTCACGAACGAGGTGGCGCCGGAGCTGGCAAAGCCCGTCGGCATGATCACCGCCGCGGTCTGGGTAGATTTCGACGGCGATGGCCGCCTCGACCTCGTGACGGCGGGCGAATGGATGCCGCTCGAGTTTTGGCACAATGACGGCAAGAAGCTCGTGCGTGTCTCAGTGGGCCTGCCGCCGACCCGAGGCTGGTGGTGGAGTCTCACCGCAGCCGACTTCAACCACGACGGCCGGCCCGATCTCGTGGCGGGTAACGTCGGGCTGAACTTCATGTATCAGACGTCGTCTCGGAACCCGTTCGGCGTCTATGCCGCCGACTTCACCGGTAACCAGGCGACCGACATCGTCTTGACGCAGACGATCGACGAGAAGGAGTTCCCGTTCTTCGGACGGGCGAAACTCGGCCCGGTGATCTATCCTCTCGCCCTGCGCGTGCCGCGCTACTCGATTTTTGCGGCAGCCACGATCGAGCAATTGTTCGGCGCCGACGCGCTCAAGCGCGCCCTGCATTATCAGGCGGACGCGTTCGCGAGCCTGTATCTCCAGAACACCGGCAGCGGCACGTTCACCGCGTCGCGGCTGCCGAACCTCGCGCAGCTCTCTCCGATCCGGGGGATCGTGGCGCGCGATGTCGATGGCGATGGAAACCTCGACCTGATCGTGGCTGGCAATCTCATGGAGATGGAGCCGAACACGACGCCGCCGGATGCGGGCAACGGGCTCTGGCTCAGGGGGGATGGCCGAGGGCACTTCACGCCGGTCGCGCCGCTCGAGAGCGGCTTCCTCGCGCCACGGGGAGTGTCGGGATTGACGCTCATGAAAACGCCTGCAGGGAGTGCCGTGCTCGTAGCGAACACGGGCGACTCCCTGCAGGCGTTTACGCTGTTGCGCCGGCGCTAGGTCGCGCTGCCTACTGGCAGGCTCCCCAACCGGGATTCTGCTGCAGCTGGCATTGCCCGCCCACCCTGCTCAACTCGACCTGCACCGACGGGATCGGATAGAAATCATACTTCGGCACTGCGAACTGACCCGCCGCACCGGCAAGATATCCGATTCGGGCGCCCTCACTCAAGACGTAGTTGTTGACCGCGGTATCGGCAATGCCCCAACGCCGCAGGTCGAAGAATCGCTGACCTTCCATCGCTAGCTCGAGCCGCCGCTCCGCGCGCACCGCGTTCCGCGCGTACGCTGCTCCCAGACCGGTCCAGGGCGTGTTGTAGAGCCCGATCTTGTAAAACGCCCACGCCGTCTGCAGGGAATCCACCCCGGTCGCCACATTCGCCTGCATCGAGTCCACCATGGCCTGGTTGCCGGTGCAGTACGCCGTATAGGCGGCCAACACCGTGGCGTCCGCGCCGCACCCCTGCGCCGCGATGCCCGCGCGCGCCCGGATCTGATTCACGATCGTCCGGGCGGCTTCGAGATTGCCGAGCTCGACTTCCGCTTCGGCGTCCATCAGCAGCATGTCGGCATACCGGAAAATGTGGATCGGCACGTTATTGGTCTGTGTCGCCACCCAACCGACGTTGTCCTCGGCATCCGGGAAAGCCTGCTCATGGATGTTCTTCTTGGGGCTGTAGGGCCCGCTGTACGAGGCGTCCCGGATCCAGGAACGCGCGTGCAGATTCCAGTCCTTGTAGGGTACGCCGTCGCGGCCCACGGTCCAATCGAGCCGCGGATCGACCGGCCTCATGATACCGGCGTGGAAGTTCTGACCTTTCCAAACCTGACTCGTGTCGGAAAGCGGGATCTGCGCGGGGGGCTCGAGCGGCGGGCTATTCCAGGTCGCGCTGTCCATCGCCAGCGGCAACCCTGCTGCGTCGACCCGGTAGAAATTGACCAGATTGAACGTCGGTTGATAGAAGCCGCAACAGGTGAAGTGATTGGCTTCGCTGTAGGGGAAATTCAACCGCTCGCCGAAGTTCGCGTTCTGGCCGTTCGGCTCGCCGTCCCGCACCGAGGCCTGGTAGGCGAAGATCGTCTCTTTCCCATTCCGGTATAGTGGATCGGCGGTCCAGACGCGATTGAACCCGGCTTCCAATCCGTATACCCCTTTCGCCTTCACCGAGTCGAACGAGACTTTGGCCTTCGCCCAATAGGTCGGATCCAGCGCCGCCGCGTAGACCTGCACGCGTCCCCTGTATGCGATGGCCGTCCACTTGGAGGCGCGTCCTTTCTCACCGTTGCGAGGCGTCTCGGGGAGCAGGGAGTCTGCTACCGTGAGATCCCGAATGATCAGCTTGACGATTGAGTCGAGCGCCAGATTGTTGGCCTTCCGGTAACCGCCCAGGGCGACCGGGGTTGAATCCTCTGGGAAGTAGTAGGGAATATGCCCCCACATGCGATACGCTTCGAAGTGATAGTGCGCCCGCAGGAACAAGGCTTCACCGCGAATGCTGCGCTGATCCGACAGGGGGATCTCATTGGGCTTCGCCGCCACCACCCCAGCCAAGAGGCGCAGCGTCGCATTGGCGCGGAAGACGCCATCGTAGACCTGGGACCACTTCTGGTTCAAATAGCTATCGGCGTCACCCAGGTTCCATTGCATGATCTCAATACTGTGGATGGGATTCTGGTCCCCGAGGTCGGATCCCTTGTACGCGTCGTTGCTGGTGACGCCGCCCCATACCCAATTGCTAACGGCGCAACCCCATGCCCCGGAGCTGGATTGGCAGTCCAGTGCCCGGTACGCGGCAATGAGCGAGCCTTCCACGCCGACCTTGTTCAGCAGGGTCGCTTGATCGACCGTGCCCTGGGCGGGCTGGTCGAGGAAGTCTTTGCAGGCGTACGTGACGCCGGCGACGACCACCACTCCCGCCACGCTGTACAACAGTCGCTGCCACTTGTGTCTGTTCATCGTCTTCGTCCCTCTCTAAAGACGCTAGGCGTTAGAAGGTGGTCGAAATCCCGATCGTAATGATCTTGTTGCTTGGATACACGCCCTGGTCGATGCCACGGGATTCATCCCGAATATCGCGTCCGTCGTTCGTGCCAGCGGCGGGGACGGGCAGCGACGGATCGAGCCCGGAGTATCCGCTGATGGTGAACAGGTTCTCCGCCTGCAGGTAGACCCGGGCGGCCGGGATCCAGCGCACGATGGCGGGCGGCAGATTGTACGCGAGCTGCAGGGTGCGCAGCCGCACGTACGAGCCGTCTTCCACCCAATAGCTGCTGAACTGCCGGCTGAAGTCGTCGCTGTTGTCGAGTCTGGGATACTTGGCGTCCGGATTCGTCAGCTTCCCTGGGCAGATATATCCCTTCGCAGGCGCCGGGGCTGGCGCGCAGGGGCCGTCGAGCTGCGCCGAATTGGTCAGCATGTCCTTGGCCACGTTCGTCTGGAAGTACCGGAACGCATACCAGTACCGCTGCGTGTTGAAGATCTTGCCGCCGAACGTGCCGAACACCGTGCCGCTCAGCTCCCAGTTGCCGTGCCGCACCGCGAGATCGAGCCCACCGGTGAACTTGGGATGCGGGCTCCCGATGTAGGTGCGATCGGCCGCGGTGATCTGGCCGTCGCCGTCCAGATCGCGGAACTTGATTCGACCCGGACGGGCGCCTTGTGCCCAGTACGGCGCCGCATCCAGCGAATCGACGTAATACCCCTCGGCGATCAAGCCATAGAAGGACCCGAGCGGGTGCCCGATGTCGTTGCGCACGGCGTTCTGCTCGCGGACCACCGAGGAGCCGCGACCGAAGAAGAAGGTCTGCACGCCGTCGATCTTGGTGATTTCGTTGTTGTAGTGGCTGCCGTTGAACGCCACGCTCCACACCGTGCTCCCGATCGTGCTGCGATAGCCGACCGAGAAGTCGATCCCGGTGTTCCGCATGCTGCCGATGTTGAGGATCGGCGACGCCGCGGAGCCGCCTGCCGCCGGCTGCGGCGCATCGAACATCAGATTGTTCGTGTTGCGGCGATAGACGTCCATGCTGAAGTTGCCGCGGCTGTTCAGGAACTCGAAGTCGAGCCCGACGTTGATGGAGTGATTCTCTTCCCACTTGAGCGTCGTGTTGCCGAGCGCGGTGGTCTTGAACCCCGGCACAATCGTGGAGCCGGTGCCGCCGATGTCGTAGAACGTCTCGCCGCGGCCGCCGCCGTACGTATCGTAGATCCGGAACGGCACGTTCTGGTTGCCCGTGACGCCCCACCCGAATCGCAGCATGATGTTCTGCAGCGGCAGATTCTGGAAGAACGATTCGCGCGAGAGCCGCCAGCCGGCGCCGACGGCGGGGAACGTCCCCCAGCGGTTCGACGGTCCGAAGGTGGACGAGCCGTCGCGCCGCATCGTCAGACTGAGGTAATAGCGCTCACCGTAGTTGTAATCCGCCTTGCCGAAGAACGACAGCAAAGCCCGTTTGCTGCCCGAGCTACTGACGTTCTTGGAGTTCGGATCGCACAGGGCGTCGTCGATGTAGCGCGAGTTGACGTCGTTCTTGCGCAGGCTGGCGCAGTTGCCCGACTCAAAGCGGAAATTGGCCTTGATGGCTTCCTGGCCCAGCAGCACCGTGAGGTTGTGCTGGTTCATCGTCCGCGAATAGTTGAGCGTATTGGTGATCGTCAGCTCCGAGAACCCGCTGTAGTTCTCGTTGATGCCGTCGATGTTCGTCGGCTCATGGTCTTCCGGTGTCGCGGGCACGTACCCGTGATACGAGCCCTGGAGGAGATTGAAGCCGAACTTGGTCTTCAGCGACAGGGCGTGGCCGGCGTCGATGCTGCCGAAGACGTTGCCGAACATGCGGTCGTTCGTCGCGATGTTGTTCTGCGCAAAGTAGTTGACCTTGGCCGGGTTCGACTGGTTGCCGAGCGTATTCGCCTTCCCGGAGGCGAAGTTACCGGCGATGTCATGGACCGGGATCACGGGCTGCATGAAGATGTTCTTGCCGACGATCCCGCCCTCGCCGACGTTGTCATCGGTCAGTCCCTCGGCGCCATGGTGTTGTTCGCGCGACAGGGAGATGTTCTCGCCGATGCTGGCGCGGCCCATGTTGAACGTCGTATTGATCCGCGCACCGCCCCGCTGGAACCGCGTGTACTTCGCCGTGCCGTCCTGATCGAGATAATTCAGCGATACATGGTACGCGTTGTTATCCCCGCCGCCTGATACCGCCAGGTTCGCGTCGCGATATTGCGCCGCGCCGAAGACCGCTTTCCACCAGTTGGTCCCGGGACTGCCGGGCATGATCAGGGCGTTCGGGTAGGAGTACTTGGACGTATCCACGGCCAACGTACAAGACCCCGTCCCGGCGACAGCGCAGCTCTGGCCCACGCCGTCGTTTGGCCAGATGTAGGCGGGCACGCTGGGATTATTGGGATCGCCGTAGATGTTCCGGGGGACCCCCGTCCCGGCGTTGACGTACGACGTCTTCACGACCTGAAAGTACTCGAGCGAATTCTGCATCAGGATGTCGTCATAGCCGTGCGTCGGCGTGGCGACACCGGTCCGGACGTCCAGCGTCACCTGCTGCTGCCCCGGCCGACCCTTCTTCGTCTCGATGATGACGACGCCGTTGCTCGCGCGCGACCCGTAGATCGACGTCGCCGACCCGTCCTTCAAGACCTGCATCGAGGCGATGTCGTCCGGGTTCAGGAAATTCATGTACGATTCCGACACGGGCGTCCCGTCGATGACGTAGAGCGGGTCGTTGTTCTGGAACCCCGTGACGCCGCGGATGCGCACGGTGCTGCGGGAGCCCGGCGCGCCGCCGGCCTCGACCGTGACCCCGGGCACGCGCCCGTCGAGGCGCTGCAGCACGCTGGTCGAGGTCTGCTGCTGCGCGCTCTCGACGTTGACGCTGCTCACGGAGCCCGTGATGTCGGCGCGACGCTGCGCGGTGTATCCGGTCACGATCACCGGCTCGAGCACGGCGACGGCCGATTCCAGGACGACGTCGATTTGCGGACGGCTCGCGATGGTTCGCGCGCCTCCCTTGTACCCGATCAGCGCGAACAGGAGCACGCCATCGGACGGTGCCGTGATGGTGTACTTGCCGTTCGCGTCGGTCGTGGTGGTGGTCGTCGTCCCACGCACCTGGACCGTGACGCCTGGCAACCGCTCCCCGGTGATCGAGGAGACGGTGCCGGAGACTTGCGTCTCCTGCGCCAGGGCCGCGCCGCTCACCGTGAGCGTGAGCAACAGGCCCATGCCGAGTGCAACGATAGCACGAATGATTTTCTTTTCCATGAACTCCTCCGCCTCCCTCATTCGACTGGTCTCCGCATGGACTGCAGGCCTTCCTTGGCGATCACGTCTCGATACGTCAGCAACACCACGTTACGCGCCTTCAGAGCCGCGCTGAACCGGGGCGACGTCAGGGCCGTCAGCTCGGCCTGGCGGTTTTTGCTCATGTCGGGCAGCGGCTCGTCGGTGTTCATGTCGAGCAGCGCGCCCAGCTCGGCGTCGTCGATGCCGACGTGTGTCACGACGGCGTTCAAGCCCGGCTGCAACCGGTTGATGAATGCGACGAGGCTGTCCGCTTTCCGATTCGGCGCCGCGGCATACTGCGGCGCGTCCATCGCCTCCCCGAAGTAGCCCGACATCCCCAGCCCATACTCCCGCGCCAGCCGTTCCGTGACTTCGCGGAATTCCGGATAGCGCGTCGCCGTGCCCATGTGCTCATCGACGTAATCGATCTTCACGCCGGAGCGCAGCGCGCGCTCGATCTGAGCGCGGAGCTCTTTTTCGACTTCGGCGACTTGTGGGTTATGCTGGTGCAACGCATCGGACGAGGAAAAGAAAAAGCCGTTCTCATCGACCAGCGACGGAACGGCGGTACTGCCTGTGACGGGCCCCCAGCGATAATTCTTCCACTCCGAATTCAACGCCAGATGGATCCCGACCGAGACATTCGGATGCTGCTTGAGAATCTCGACCGCTTCCTGATACCACGGGCACACGAACAGCACCGACACCGACACCGGCATTTCGGTGGAGACGAGCTTCTGCAGGGCCATGTTCACGCTATGGCTCATGCCGATGTCGTCGGCGCGGATGATCAGGGAAACGACGGAGGCGGTGCGGGGCTTGTCAGTCTGCGCCGACACGACCGTCACCAGGCTGGCCGACAGCAACCAGCTGACACAGGTGGCAGTCCAAATCAGGCGCATGACGGCGGCTCCCGTTGGTGAACGGTATCGAACGCGTTACAACGGCGTAACATGTCCCCGCGGGATGGAACGACAAGACCCCTACACCGGGTCACCTGATCAGGCTACAACGGGCGGGGTCTGCTCTCCGGGCGCTTGCGCCCGTTGCTGCCGCGTTTGGGAAGGGAACGAAATTCGGCGAAGACGCGCACCAGCAGCTCCTCGCGACTCTGCACGCCGAGTTTGCGATAGATGCGCCACAGGTAGGTGTGCACGGTGTGCGGCGACAGCCCGAGCCGCGCCGCGGTGTCCTTCTCCGAGTTGCCGTCGAAGACGGCGCGCACGATGCCGCATTCGCGGGGCGAGAGGCCGAGACAGCTGGCGAGCGAGCGCCACTCGCCCGGAACGAACACTGCTTGGCCGGTTGCCGTCACAACGGTCTCTCTCATGGCGTTCCAATATGCTGTGCGTTTCGTTCCCACCGCCAGACCGGACCGTCCTCGGGATCGACGACCGGACCGATGAGCACGAAGCCACATTTCGCGAGCACGCGCGTGGACGCATTCGCCTCGGGGCGCGTATGCGCCCGGATGCACTTCACGCGCGCATCCCCCGTGGCGAAGTGAATCAGCGCGCGGGCGGCCTCCGTCGCGTATCCGCGCCCTTCGCGCGACGGCACGACACCATAGGCGATCTCGACCATGCCGTCCTCATCGGGCGCCCCCTTGAAACCGGCGCCGCCGACGATCTCCCCACTCTCTTTCTCGATGATCCAGAAGCCATGACGCCAGGGGTTGGGACCCTGCCCGACGCAATTGCGCAGCGCCTCGAGCCACTGCGGCGATACTTCGCCGGAAACGTAGAACCCCCGCAATCCATCCGCGGGGGTGAGGGCGAACTGTTCCTCGAAGCGCTCCGGATGCTCGATCAGCCCGAGTATGTGCTCGGGCGGGTACGCGAGCAGGGTCAGGCGCGGGGTGTCGAGCTCGGCGCGATCACGTGGCATCGTAGCCGGCGTAGTCTCCCGGTTGAATCACGTTCCCCTTGTACTGCTGATCGTCGTGAATCCCGATCTTCGAGGTGTAGTATGCGCGAATCGTGCCGCTCTTGATCTCTCGGAAGAACTTTTCGGCGTCGCTCTTCGGATCGGATTCGGCAGCGGCGATGCGAGTCAGGAGCGCGAGCCGCTGCTCCGGCGTGGACGCCATGAAGGCTTTGCCGTGCATCTCGTTCGACAACGCCTCGACCGCCTTGATCCCCGCGCGCCACCGCTCCGGCTGGTCTTTCTCGAACGCCTCGGCGAGACGGCCGTCGATGTAGAGCGCCACCCCGGCTGCGCGCGCTCCTGCCGACTGCTGGTCGGTCGGGATGATCATGTCGCTCATCTCGTCCACCAGCGCGAACTCCGCCGGCGTGAAGAATTGGGGCTTGGGGCTGGGGCTTGTGGCCTTGGCAAGTGCCGGCAGCGACATGGCCGCCGCGGTTGCCTGGATCATCGTGCGACGCGAGATGTTCATAGGTTCCCCCGCTTGAATTCATCGGCGAGATGCTCGCAGGACCGCCAGGCGAGAGCCATGATCGTCCACGTCGGGTTCTGGCACGACGCGCTCACGTGACTCGAGCCGTCCACCACGAAGAGATTCTTCACGTCGTGCGACTGCTGGAACTGATTCAAGACCGACGTCTTGGGATCGGTGCCCATGCGCGCCGTGCCAAGCTCGTGAATCGACCACCCTTCGGTGAGGATGTTCTTGTCCACGCCGACGACCTCGATGCCCGCCGCTTCGAACATTTCCTTGCCGGCGTTGGCCATGTCCTCGCACATCTTTTTCTCGTTGTCGCTGAACTCGTAGTGGAAGCGCAGCGACGGAATCCCCCACGCGTCCTTCACCTCGGGGTCGAGATCGACGTAGTTCTCGTAGCGGGCGAGCACTTCGCCGAAGCCGCCCATACTAATGAAAGCCCCCGCATGCTCGCGGACCGATTTCTTGAATTGGCCCCCGAATCCCGGTGTGTCCCAGGCGCTGTCGGGAAAGAGCCCGAAGCCGGAGCCACCTTCGAAGCCGTAGCCGCGGACGAACCCCGGCTGCTTGTCCTGGAGGTTCCGGAACCGTGGCACGTAGAACCCGCCCGGCTTGCCGTCGTCCAACGTGGGGGGCGCGCCCACCATCTCCTTGACCAGTCCCGTGACGCCCGGCCCCATCACGTGCTCGCAGAAATTGTGGCCGACGTGCCCGCTCGAATTGCCGATGCCATTGGGATGTTGCCGCGACTTCGATAGCAACAAGAGTCTGGCACTCTCCAACGTCGACGCCGCCACGATGACGACCTTAGCCTTTGCTTCGTACGTCTTGTGGTTCACCGAATCGACGAATGAGACCCCGCGGGCTTTCCCCGTGTTCGGGTCGACGAGCACCTCATGCGCGGTGGAATTCGTGCGCAGCGTGAGGTTCCCCGTGTCCATCGCGGGATAAATCAGCCCGGTGGGAGAATCGAACGCGGCATGAATATCGCAGCCGCCCGGCCGCCGGCCGCACGCGCCACGGCCGAAACATTTGCTGCGGTATTTGTTCTTCACGCCGTCCGTCGTCACCCCGGCGCGATACGGCGTCAGCGTGCGGTTCATCGTGGCGAGACTCTTCCGCAACTTCACTTCCGATGCGGTCAGCTTGTTGGGCCGCTGGAACAGGCTGTCCGGCAGATGTGGCAAATTCTCCTTGTGACCGCTGATGCCGAGGTAGAGATCGACCTTGTCGTAGTAGGGCTCGATATCGGCGTAGGCGATCGGCCAATCTTCGCCGTAGCCGTCGTGCGTCTTGCCCTTGAAGTCGTAATCCGAGAGTCGCAGCGCGAGGCGGCCCCAGATGTTCGTCTTGCCGCCCAGCAGCCGCGCGCGCACCCAGGCGTACTTGGTGCCCGTGTACGGATGGTCCTTCTCATCGACCAGGATGTTCTTGACGTAGTCCGATCCGCCCCAGCCGCCGACGTACGAGAAGACATGCTTGAACGCGGAGCCCTTCGCATAGGGAGGCTTGCGGACGTTGTATTCGTTGAAACGGATCGCGTGGTATCCCGGCGGCGCCTCGCCGCGGCGGGGGTGCTCGTAGGGCCACTGCATCGATCGCAGCTCGGCATTGATGTCGATCTTCTTGCCTGCTTCGAGCAGCAGCACTTTCATCCCCTGCGACGTGAGCACGTGGGCGGCCATGCCGCCCGCCGCGCCGGAGCCGACCACGATGGCGTCATAAGTGCGGGAGAGGTCGACGTCCTGCTCCTGCGAGGCTTTGAAGCGAATGAGAGTCATGAGGGCGCTTTCCTTAGTAGGCGGCGGGCAATGGGTAGGGGCGCAGCATGCTGCGCCCTACCAACAACCGGCTTTCATCGCGCTTTAACATGTTGCTCGTATGTCACGAACGCTACGCGCCGGCTGTCAGGTGACCAACTTGGAACGTTGATCGTTCCCTGCCCACCGAAGAATTCCGGCGTGAGATCGCGCACCGACCGATCGCGCAGATCGATGAGCCGGAGCTTCACCTGCCTGCCGAACGGATGATCCTGACCCTGATCCTGAATGAACGACAGGTAGGCGATCCAGCGCCCGTCGGGCGAGGGATGCGGGAACCAGTTCGAGTAGGCGTCGTGCGTCAGCTGCTCGGCCCCCGTCCCATCAGGCCGCATGCGCCAGATTTCCATCTTGCCGCTGCAGAACGAGTTGTAATAAATGAAAGCCCCGTCGGGCGAGTAGTCGGGACCATCGTCGAGCCCCTTGCACGTGGTGATGCGGCGCTCCTCGCCACCACTCACCGGAATCGTGTAGATGTCGAACTCGCCATCCCGGCGGCCCACGAACGCCAGCGTCTTTCCATCGGGCGACCAGCCGTGCCAGAAGCTCGGCGCCTTCGTCGTGATCTGCTTGGGTGTACCGCCGCCGATCGGCAGCACGTAGACGCTCGAGGTCAACCAGTCGTCCGTGGGCTCGTGACTGATGACGAGTGATTTGCCGTCGGGAGAGATGCCGTGATCGTTGTTGATCCGCGGCGTGGCCAGCTCGACAGGAAGTTCGGCGGGCTGACTCCCGCCGACGCTGAGGCGATACAGCCGTCCCTCACGGTTGATCAGATAGTAGCGGCCGTCGCGCGACCAGTTGGGGGCTTCGAAGCGACGGTCGGCGCTGTAGACGGTTTGAATTTGTCCGGTGGCGATATCGACGGTCTTCAAGAAGCTGCGGGTCGTGGTGTCCTGCATCAGCGTCGCAAGGAAGAGCACCGGAATCATCATGGGCTTACGGCACCTTCTCCAATAAGGTGACCAACTCAGACCGATGGGTCCGCTCGGGCAGATGATCGGATATCATCTTGTAAACCGGCCAGCCGCGCGCGGCGGCCCGATCGGCGAACATCTGGAACGGATCGGGCGTGATCTGCGGCTCGTAGGTCAGGATGTACGCCGCGGGCACCTTGAGCCGAGCGGGATTCACGAGCCGCAGGGTATCGGTGAACGTGCGCAGCGATTGCGGCACGTCGCGCGGAATCACCGTGGTGTCCTGCACCCAGACCGGCACGAGGTAGCCGTCACGCGTCACGCTCTGGACGAACTTCGCGCGCGCGGTGTCCGGGATCGACATCAGCGATTCGCCCGAATCGGGCAACAGCGCGTCGAGATACACCACGCGCTTGATCCGGTCGGGGATCCGGTCCACGACGCCGGTGATCACCATCCCGCCGTAGCTGTGTCCCACGAGCACGACGTCGTGCAGGTTGTCCCAGAGGATCTTGTTGACGACGTCGTCGATATGGGTGTCGAGCCCGATGTTGGGCGAGGCGAGATGGTGGCGCTCGCCCAGGCCCGTCAGCGTCACGCGGACAACCTTATGGCCGCGTCGCGTGAGCATGGAATCGATCGCCAGCCAATCCCATCCCCCGCCCCACGCGCCGTGCACGATCACATACGTGTAACGCTTCGGGGGACGTACAGGTGGATTCTGCACGAGTACAGCCGCGGCGAAGAGCAGCGGAATCATCGGGGTGCTTTCCGCCTCAGAATTCCAAACCGTGCAGGTATTCGAAATTGCTGCGCGCGTCCGCGAGGTCGCCGGCCGGGTCAGTCGCGGTTTCCTGCTCGACGTGTGCCGGCTTCTGCTCCAGCATCGGCACGGCGGCGAGGAAGCGCTT
>Ga0137377_10002957_pt1 | contig 12911 bp, 11 predicted proteins | sample SagtaG_22_FD_104815 | JGI IMG/M metagenome (GOLD analysis project Ga0137377, IMG submission 104815) | Vadose zone soil microbial communities from Sagehorn Ranch, Mendocino, California, USA - Sage2_L_40_16 metaG | ecosystem: Environmental > Terrestrial > Soil > Vadose zone | place: USA... | reverse complement strand
GCAAACTGGCCAAGCTTCACAGCGCGATCGAGATCGAGCTTCGCGTTGGCCAGTTGTGCTTCGTCCTTCGCCTTTATGCCTTGGACCTGGCTGAGCTTGGCCTCATAGGGGCGCGGGTCGATTTGGGCCAGCAGATCGCCAGCCTTTACCTCCTGACCTTCCGTGAATTCGACTTTCTGGAGGAGACCGTCGACCCTCGCCCTCACAGTGACAGAGTTGAACGCTTCAACGGTTCCAATGCCCTCGACATTTACCGGCACGTCCTGACGGACCACTGGAGCCGTGACGACATCGACCGGCCCGCTGAGGCGGTGTCTGCCGCGGCCTCCACCCCCGCCGCCGCCGCCCCCGCCATGATAGGCGTTCGCTACATCCGCATCGTCGCGAGCACGGCTAGCCCCCGCCTGGTCATACGCGTACCACACGGCCGCGACGGCCATGATCAAAAGAACGCCCCCGGCACGAATTGCGTTCAACATGGGGATCACCGCCTAACGATATATGCCTGCTTGAGAGGATTGGCAAAACGTCGCGCCGTGGGGCTTCGACAGCCTCTACAGCGTTACTCTTGGTGGTGTTGAAAGGGTGCCGTTTCCCATCGAGGAGGTCTCTTATGCATCCTGTATTGATCATGCTCGCCTCAGCCGTCCTCTTCCTCTGGCTTGGCCTGAGCGGGACCGAGGCCGCATTCAGCCCAGCTCGGCTGGCACAGCCGGAGGGGTTTTTCACCGAAGCGCAGTACCATCCCGGCTGGCGGTGGCGCGCTCATCACCCTGGTTGGCGTTGGCGGTATGCTCACGCGGAGTGGCGATGGCACGGCTATCCCGGATGGCGTTGGCGTCATCCTGGTTAGCGGTGGGGCCATTGATGCAGGGACGGTAGGCACTACTTGCGGTCCTGCGTCCGAAACGTTCTGTATGTCCGTCTGCGCTTCGCGTCGCACAGATGGGGCGACCGCCATGTAGAAAGTGCCGGCTAGCATTGCTGACGCGAGGATGCTGGCAAGCGCCTTTTTTGCGGCTGTCGCGTCCGGCTCCCGCAGCAGAAGCATTGACCAGAGTAAGAGAGACACCGCGTAGGCAACGCCAACAACACCGGCGTTTCTCGCGAAAAAACGAACATTGGGCTGAAATCCTCCGGTCGAGAACAACGCGAACGCCGCATAGAGCAGGACGCAGCCGGTTAGCAGTGATAGAACCTGCAGCACAAAGCGCCGAGCGAAACTCGTACTACCTACCCTAACCATCATTAGGGAGAACCAATAGAACTCCTCGGCCAGGATGACGAAGAGCACGGCCGCTCCACCAATTCGGACCGGCTCCGGCGCTTGGCGAATAAACATTTGAACGGCGGCCACCAGAGCAGATCCTTTTGCCCAGGCCGTGAAGGCAATGAGCAAGACCGCAGCCGAGATTGCCCAGATCAACGCAGAATTCCGCGCTCGCTTTGCCAAGTTTTCTGATCCAGAGCCTGAACCCTGAATTGCTGACTGGCCACTCTCCGGTTTCGCGCCGTTGCTTCGGTGGCGAGCCTCGCTCACTTGTTCGGCTTGCTTGGCTTCGTCAAAAATGTCGAGGTCCGACACCGGCCGCCAGCGCTGCGTTTCATGGTCCAGGAATAACGACCCGGGTTCGACCGCGCCGGATCGGATGGCCACGATCCAGTCCGACAAATCTGACATGCTCCGCTCGACACCGTCCGCGCCGATCACACGATATGCGGTGCCGGCCGGCGGTTCAGGACCGGCGATTACACCTGAACTCTTCCAAGCTTCGGCCATTCCGGTCTCACCGAATGGGTTCGGGAGCCTCGTACATTTGCAACGTTTAGCTTAGGTAAAAGTTACACAAGAACGCTGTCGCAAAAGCGAGATCACTCCGGCCGGAGGGTTCCAGTAACATCCATGTCAGAACCTAAAATCCATGTCAGAATGCCTGAACATGCATGCCGGCAACCTGCCTCTTGGGCGTCCAAACGTTCGGGCACGAGGATCCGAAGCGCCCTCTTACTTTGCGCGGCCCTGCTTGCACTGATTTATGCTGGCGATGCGCGACCCGCTCGGGCCGAGCATCCGGATGTGCTCGTCTTCGCCGCGGCGAGCCTGAAGACCGCCCTCGATGAGATCAACGCCCAATGGCATGAGCGTACGGGCAAACGAGTTACAATCTCGTACGCTGCGAGCTCCGCGCTCGCCAAGCAGATCGAGCAAGGAGCGCCAGCCGACCTCTTCATCTCTGCCGATGAGGATTGGATGGACTACCTCGCCGAACGCAAGCTGATCGGGCCGGAAACGCGTTCGGATCTCGTTGGCAACCGCCTCGTGCTTATTTCGTCAAAAGGGGCCGATCTCCAGGTTAATATCGTGCCCGGGTTCCCCTTGTTGTCGCTTCTCGGACAGGGACGCCTCGCGATGGCCAACACCGAGGCAGTCCCGGCCGGTAAATACGGCCGGGCAGCGCTTGATGCGCTCGGCGTCTGGGAGTCGGTCAAGGGCCGCATCGCCCAAGCCGAAAACGTCCGTGCCGCGCTTCTCTTGGTCTCGCGGGGCGAAGCCCCGCTCGGCATTGTCTACGAATCCGACGCGGTGTCGGACTCCAACGTCGCGCGCGTGGGGACCTTCCCGGAGAACACGCACCCGCGCATCGCTTATCCGATCGCGGTTACGGCCGGTTCGACGAGACCGGCAGTGTATGCCTTCGTCAATATGCTCAAAACGCCGGAGGCGCGCGCTATTTTCGAGAAGCAAGGTTTCACGACACTGAACTGAGGCCAGCCGTGTTCACGCTAACGCCCGAGGAACAAGCCGCCGTCGAACTAAGCGTACGGGTTTCGCTCTGGGCGACGGTGACGAGCCTTCCGCCGGGGCTTGCCATGGCGATGCTCCTGTCTCGTGGGAAATTCTGGGGCAAGTCGATCCTGAACGGAATTGTGTTTCTGCCGCTGGTCCTTCCGCCGGTGGTCACAGGCTATATCCTGCTTCTCTTGTTCGGCCGGCGCGGACCGCTCGGCGCCTTCCTCGCGGACAACCTCGGAATAGTCTTTGCTTTCCGGTGGACCGGCGCCGCGCTCGCTTGCGCCGTGATGGGATTCCCACTCCTGGTCCGGGCAATGCAATTGTCCATAGACTCGATCGATCGCGCGCTTGAGGACGCGGCGGGAACGCTCGGTGCCAACCCCGTCTGGGTCTTCGCGACCGTGACCCTGCCGCTCATTTTGCCGGGCATCATCGCTGGCACAATCCTTTCGTTCGCGCGCGCCATGGGAGAGTTCGGTGCGACCATCACCTTCGTTTCAAATATCCCGGGCGAAACTCAGACGCTTCCTTCGGCAATCTACACGTTCACGCAGGTTCCGGGTGGCGACGTTGCCGCCTTCCGCCTCACGGTTATTGCGATTGTGGTATCAATGTCCGCTCTCCTCATCTCGGAAGCTATCAGCTACGTGGTTGGACAGCGCATCGGAGTGGAGGGATGATCCAGGTCGACGTTCAGCATCGTCTCGGCTCGTTCGAGCTCAAGGCCCAATTCGCGAGTGAGGGGCGGGTCACGGCACTGTTTGGTCGGTCCGGCTCCGGCAAGACGTCGCTGGTAAACATCATTGGCGGCCTTATCCGTCCCGACCACGCCCACATCTCGTTGGATGGCGACGTGATCGTCGACACAAAGCACAAGATATTTGTGCCAAAGCATCGACGCCGGATCGGTTATGTTTTCCAAGAAGGCCGGCTGTTCCCACATCTTACCGTACGCCAGAACCTCCTATACGGCTGGTGGTTCACGCCCGCGGCCAAACGCCTGGGCCAGCTTGCGCAGATCGTCGCACTGCTCGGGATCGGCCATCTGCTCGATCGCCGTCCTCGCTCGCTTTCCGGCGGCGAGAAACAGCGGGTGGCGATAGGACGGGCCTTGCTGGCCACACCGCGGCTGCTGCTGATGGACGAGCCGCTCGCTTCACTTGATGAAGCGCGCAAGGCTGAGATCCTTCCTTATCTGGAGCGCCTGTACGACGAGACCAAAGTGCCCATTATCTATGTCAGCCATTCGGTGCCGGAAGTTGCACGTCTGGCGAGTACCATGGTCGTGATGACGGATGGTCGCGTCGTAGCGACGGGACCGACCGCCGACATCATGGCGCGCCTGGATCTGGTCCCGTTCACCAATCTTGTGGAGGCAGGGGCAGTCCTCGAAGCAGAGGTCCTCGAGCACGACGAGCAATTTGACCTCACCGTATTGGGCCTCTGCGGAGGCCGGCTCTGGGTTCCGCGACTCAACGAGCGCAGTCTCGGCACCAAGGTGCGGGTGCATATCCGCGCCCGCGACGTGATGATCAGCACGCGCCGTCCAGAGGGACTCAGCGCGCTAAATGTATTGCGCGGAGTCGTTGCGGAGCTCGGTCCGCAGTGCGGGCCCATCCTGGACCTCCGTCTTGATTGCGGCGGGCAGGCGATCCTGGCGCGTCTGACGCAGCGGTCGGTCGAAACGCTTGGTCTGTCGCAAGGCACACCGGTTTACGCGGTGATCAAGACCGTGGGTTTCGACAGGCAGACGCTTGGAGCGGGGTTTCGCCAAGCTAATGGCGCCGACACGGCAGCCGTTCCAATTTGAGAGGCCGGAACTACTACGGGGTCGAGGTTGTTGTTGCGTTGGCGGAATTGGGATGGCCGGCATCTGAACAAGCCAAGATTGGGAGGAAGGCCCAATGCCGATCCGGTGCTTTCAGAGCGCACTGGCACTCGTGCTGGTGTTCGCCACGACGAGCCTCGCAGCCATATCAGCAGTAGCACAGGTCCGCGCCACACTGAAAGGCCACACCTTGGCTGTCGCGTCGATCGATTATTCGCCCGATGGCCGGTATGTCGCCACGGGCAGCTACGACAAGACAGCGAAGATTTGGGATGCAACGACGGGCGCCGAGATAATCACGCTCGGGGGGCATGAGGCAACGATCGAGGCCGTCCGTTTCTCACCTGACGGTAAAATTCTGGCGACGGGCAGTTATGACAGCACGGTGAAGCTTTGGGACTGGGCTTCCGGGCGCGAACTGGCCACGTTCAGGGGCCACACCAACATGATCCGGTCCCTTGCCTTCGCACCCGACGGGAAAACCGTTGCCTCTGGCAGCCACGATAACACGATCAAATTGTGGAACGTGGCCACTGGAGAGGAGCGCGCTACGCTTCGGCACGAAGGCGCCGTCCGCTCACTAGCATTCAGCCATGACAGCAAGATTCTTGCCTCGGGTAGCAACGACTACACCGCTAAGCTGTGGGATGTCGCCACGGGGCACGAGCTCGCAACGCTCCAAGGCCACGGGCATGGCGTCCGCGGCATTGCATTTTCGCCCGACGACAGGACGCTCGTCACCGGCAGCATGGACACAACGGTGCGGCTTTGGGACGTCGCTCAGCGCAAAGAGAAGGCGACACTTGAGGGCACGACAAGCGAGGTCCTTTGCGTCGCGTTTTCACCGCACGGGAAGCTGGTGGCCGCCGGAAGTGTCGACAATTCGCTCCGGATCTGGGACGCCGCAACTGGCGAGGACGTCGTTGTGCGATGGAGCGGGGTCGGCGACCGTGTCCGCGGCGTGGCTTTCTCGCCGGATGGCAAAACACTCGCGACGGCGACGATGGATTATTTCGCCAAGATTTGGGACGTCGATCAATTATTGAGGTCCGGCATCGAGCCCGCCCCCGAAGAGATCGGGCCAAAGGGAGAGGAGCGGGCATCGCTGAAAGGGCACAAGTCTTTCGTGACCGCAGTGGCTTTTTCGCCCAATGACCGAATCCTCGCTTCAGCAAGCCACGACCAGACGGTCAAACTGTGGGATGTCGCGACGGGCAACCAGCTCCGGACCCTCGCCGGCCACAGCGGGGCCGTCGTCACGCTCGCCATCTCACCCGACGCCAAAATCCTCATGACGGGATCCTACGACCGGACCGCCAAGCTATGGGAGCTGCCGTCGGGAAAGGAGATCGCCACACTCCAGGGGCACACGAACATCATCCGCGCTGTGGCTTATGCGCCCGACGGGAAGACGGCGGTCTCTGGCGGCTACGACGAATCCATCAAGCTCTGGGATGTCAGCAGCCACCGAGAGATTGCCACCCTCACCGGCCATACCGGCGGAGTGAAGGCGTTGGCATACTCGCCCGATAGCCGGATGATCGCGTCGGGCAGCATCGATGGCACCATCAAGCTATGGGACGTCTCCTCGACCAAGGAAGTCGCCACTATCGACGTGCATACCGGGCCGGTCCACTCAGTGGCATTCTCCCCGGATGGCAAGCTGCTGGCGTCCGCTGGTGCAAGTAGGGAGGTACAGCTATTCGAAGTGGAGACCCGCAAGGAGTTGGAGCCGTTCAAAGGTCACACCGCCTGGGTCCGGTTTTGCGCGTTCTCGCCGGACGGGATAATGCTCGCATCGGCTGGCCTCGATAACACGGTGCGCCTCTGGGATGTCGCGACCCGCAGGCAAACGGCCGCGCTGAAGGGACATCTCAGGCGCATCCACTTTGTCACGTTCTCGCATAGCGAAAAGATCGTGGCGACCGCCGGCATGGACGGCACTGTCAAGCTCTGGGACACGCCGAGACAGGCGCCGCCACTCGCCGGATCCAACATGGCAGCACCAGGGCGGTGATCACAAAGCGGCGGCCAGAGTGACAGGAGGAGCAAGATGGAAAACGACACCTTGGATCGGCTGACCTCCGCGCTCGTGAGTGGCAGCGACACCGACGAAATGGAGATGGCTCGGCTCGATCGGCAGCCGGTGATCCAGATTCTGCCGGACGCGAACGTCATCAAGATCGGCGGACAGAGCTTCATCGATCGCGGTCGCGAGGCCGTATTTCCGCTTATAGACGAGATCGTCGAAAACCTTCCCAAGCACAAGATGATCATCGGCACCGGGGCCGGCACCCGGGCCCGCCACGCTTACAGCGTGGGGCTCGACCTTGGCATGCCGACCGGAGTGCTGAGCGTGCTCGGGTTCTTCGTGAGCCTCCAGAACGCAAAGATGATCCACTATCTCCTCGCCAAGCATGGAATTCCATCCATCGAGCCGGCGCAGTTCGCCCAGATGCCACTCTACCTCGCCGAGCGTCAGGCCTGCGTTTGCGTCGGTATGCCTCCATATGCCTATTGGCAGCCCAACCCGGAGATCGGCCGCATCCCCCCGCACCGGACCGACGCCGGGTGTTACCTCATAAGCGAGACCCTGGGTGCCCGCTCGATGATCTACGTCAAGGACGAAGAGGGCCTTTACACGGCAGACCCGAAGAAGGACCCGAACGCCAAGTTCATTCCCAAGATTACGGTCGACGAACTCATTGAGCTTGATCTGGTCGACGTGGTGCTGGAGCGGACCGTGTTCGAACTCATGAAGAATGCCAAAAACCGCCGCTCGGTTCAGGTCATCAACGGCTTGAAGCGGGGCAATCTGACGCGCGCGCTCAACGGAGAGCCAGTCGGAACCGTAATCACCGCCTGAAGCGAGGTAGCATCATGACCGAACAAGCGCATGAGAATCTGGAATTCCCGATCGACAAGCGCCGTCACGTCGAATCGATGCTGATGCGCGAGAGCCTGCTCGACAAACAGGTCATGTCGTCGACTGAAACTCCCGTCGTGCCGATGCTGCCATTCTGCCACGTCGTCAAGATTGGCGGACGCGCCATCATGGACCAAGGGAAGAAAGCCGTTTACCCGTTAGTCGATGCACTTGTCAGAATACTTGAAAACTCCAAGCTAGTGATAGGCACCGGTGGCGGCGTGCGCAGCCGCCATGTGACTTCGATCGGCATGGATCTGGGCCTGCCGACTGGCGTGCTCGCCCAGCTTCGGATCATTGATGCGCTCGGAAATGCACACCTCCTTGGCACATTGCTGGCGCCATACGGCGTCGTCGCAATCCCGCCCGAAATTCTCGGGCACATGCTGCCCTTCTTCATCAGATCGGCCCCAGGCGTGATCTGCAATGGGGATCCCCCGTTCTCAATTTGGGAGCATACACCCCGCCTCGGACGCATCCCGCCACATCGGACCGACGCCGGCACTTTCCTGTTAGCCGAATGCTATGGCTGCGCCACACATACCCTGGTCAAAGACGTGAACGGACTTTACGACGCCGATCCAAAGCTCAACCCAGACGCCAAGTTTATCAGCGAGATCACGGTCTCTGAACTCAGAACGCGCAACCTGCCCACGCTTCCCTTTGACCGCGTCCTGATCGATCTCCTCGCCAACGCTCGCCAGGTCAAAAAATTCCAGATCATCAACGGGCTAAAGCCCGAGCTTCTAGAACGAGCGCTACTCGGCGAACATGTGGGGACAGTCGTCCGGAAGGACTGATCAAATCACGTCAACCAATTCAATCTGCCATCGGCACCAATCCCCGCTCGACCGAAATCGAGCGGGGGGCACATTCGGTCGCAGAGCGTTATCTGTGCAATCCGGGAGGCATCGATCCATGATGCCAACCGACCTTGTGTCCGTGGCTCCAGCCGGGCGGGACATGACGGCCCCCGAAGCCGACCTTGCGTCCTTGGTGGAAGCCAGGTGGCACGAACGCAGCCCGCGTCCCAACCATTGCACTCTGCCGGGCACCGAAACCTCCGCCCATGCCGCCATGGAAAGATTGACCGCCCATGCCACCGTGAAAAGCGGCCAAGCCAGCGGTCGGGATGCTGAGCACCGCTATCGAAGCCAGCGCAATAAGCGCTTTGCGCATCATGTTCTCCTCCTTCGGCTACAGTGCTTGGATGTTTTCGCTCATCCATCACTGGATCGGATCCGGCTCTCCAATCGCTGGACCAATCGGCGTCGCCCACAAATCAAGTCGCGAGGTCTCGTGTTCGTTCTCCGGCGCACCACAATCTCAAATTACAAATGGGTCAGTTTCTGACTTGCAAGTTAGATTGCCGGGCGCCCTTCTCCCGCGGCGGGCCCATCAAGGCGGGCTGAAACAGGACCGCCGCCCGTCATCGTGCATATTTGGCCAGGCTGGAGGTGCCGTAACGACTTGACATCCAAGGATGGCGAACACGGTCGCGGTGGTATAGCCGCGGGGGACGTTCGCAAATGCGCACCGCCGGCATGAGCATTGCCGCAGCTAATCACGCTAACGCCAGAGCTGACTTGTATGTCAGAAACTTACTCATTAGTCATTTGCGATTTCTGTGTCGGCGAGGAACATCGCCAGTGGCGTTGGCTTGTGTTTAGCACGAAGCAATCCGTGCATCATGAGTGCGCCCTCTGACGACCAAGGCGCTGCAAAAAGTCAGAACATACGACTGAGCGCGAGCGCTGACTTTGCAACATTCGGGGAGTAGATCACTTGGCAGCGGTCACCGGAGTCACGGGACTGGCATTTGAGGCGCGGATCGCTGCGGGAAGACACACGCGCGCCATCTGTAGCGGTGATGGCGGCATGCTCGCGGCTTCGATCGCCTGCGCGGTTAGGGAGGATTGTCGCGGCCTCATTAGTTTCGGTATTGCTGGCGGTCTATCGCCTGACCTTCGTACAGGGACGTGCGTCGTAGGATCGACGATCGTCTCAGAGACGACCCAGGTCGCCACTGACAGGAACTGGTCGCGGGCTCTGCTTCAACTCATTCCTGATGCGGTTCATGGTGCAATTTTCGGCTCGGCTACCGTCGTCTCGCATCCCGAGGCGAAGCGCGATCTGCACGCAAGTACCGGCGCGCTTGCCGTCGATAATGAATCCCATGTAGTGGCGAGCGTCGCTGCAGCACGCGGCCTTCCCATGGCTGCTGTCCGAATCATCATGGATCCGGCGACGCGAGAACTCCCCCGGGCCGCACTGGCTGCCGTGCGCCCGAACGGTACCATCGACCTCGCCACACTGATCCGCTCGATGATGAGAGAGCCCCGTGAATTGCATATGCTGCGGCGAACCGCCCTTGATGCGCTGATCGGGTTCGCCGCGCTTGTTCGCTGCCGTCAATTGCTTGGACCGGGATTGGGGTTACCTTGGTTGCGCGAGCCTCAGCCAGACCCAAGGCCAAGCATTGAGATTTACGCGAACACCGGGAGCGTCAGCTAGAGCTCCATGCTCTTCAGGCTGCCGCATGCTAAATGACATTCCTTACGGGGCGAAAATTTGAAAGAGGTCTGGATGATCTGCGTCTGTTGCGAGATCTGTACGGGCTGGCTGGTTGCACACTATCAGGCCCGATCAGTCGAAATTCGGCCGGTCGGCATCAACGAGCGTAGGGTCGCAGCGCACCAGTACAGGCGTTCATCGACTTTGGCGCAAACTGCCTACCAATCCATTCGGGTCAGGTCGGCTTTGGCTCGGACGAGGACAAAGCCGTTGACCATCGCAGACGAGGACCAGAGTGCTACCAGCGAGCGAACGACATCGCAGAAAATCGTAGGATTGGTAGCGGGGGAGCGCTACCGCCTTTCCCCACACCAACCGAATCTACGCTATCTTCTTCGATCTTCCGCATGATGCAACTACCTTGACATGACGCCGAGGCGGGCTTCCCCGATCGTTGCGGCGCTGATGCTGGGGTGTCCGTCTCGGCGCACGCGGCGACGATTCAAATCTCGATGGAAAATCTGGTGATTTCGCCGGCGGAGATCACGGCCAAGGTCAGCGACACCGTCGAATGGATCAACCGGGACATTTTCGCGCACACCGCAACCGCGCGTAACGGCGACTGGGACGTGCCGATGCCGCCGAAAAGAAGCATCACTTTCGTTTTGAAGAAAGCCGGCACGATCGAATATTATTGTCGCTATCATCCCAGCATGAAGGCGATACTTATCGTTGGGCCGTAGTGGCTTCGCGAAACATTGGCAATACTTCTAGTCAGCTCGGACTGCCCAAGAAAACGCAAGCCAGAAGGGCGGCGTGCTCGTACACCGGGCTGCATCGTTAGCCCTTTGATACGCCACCATCGAGCGTTAGCTAAACGGCCCTCCGCCTTATTTCTGGCCTCTTTCATTTAGACGTCGTTCAGTGCCAAGCTTTACTAGTTCACCAGGTTCCTCATCGTGGGTTTTTCATGAAGCCTCAACGCAATTTCGTATTGGCCTTACTCTCGGTGCTTTTCTGGGGGGTGGCCCTAGCCAGCGCCCAAGCGGCGGAGACGCGTGTCGCATTGATCATTGGCAACGCGAATTATCCGTCCGGTTCGCTTCCGACACCTGCTAATGATGCCGGTTTGATCGCGCAAACTCTCCAGGCCGCCGGTTTCGATGTGGTCGGAGTTCGCGACCTTGATCAGGATTCGCTGCGGCGCACGTTCCGGGATTTTATTGCCAAGGTATCGGCGGCTGGCCCCGATACGGTGGCGTTGATCTACCTCAGCGGCTACGGATTGCAGCTGGAAGGCGAAAACTACTTCGTGCCAACGGACGCCAACATCGCCCGTGACGCGAATGTCTCGTCCGAGGCCCTACGCCTTTCGGACTATACCAAGCCGCTTGCGGCTCTCGGCATCAAAGCGAACATCGTCGTTCTTGATGGGGCTCGCGCCAATCCTTTTGCCAAATCCGGTCCCCCGCTCGCGGGTGGCCTCGCCCTTGTTGAGCCGGACCCTGGAACCTTGATCGCCTTCAACGCTGCGCCCGGAACGGTCGCGCAGAACGAGGCCGGTCCGTATTCGTCTTACGCGCAGGCGCTTGCCGAGATGATGCGCGAGGGCGGCCTTCCGGTAACGGAGTTGTTCAACCGGGTTCGGCTTCGGGTGAACGAGATCACCAAAGGCGCGCAGGTGCCGTGGAACGCTTCGAAGCTACAGGCGCCGTTTTACTTCTTTGATCGGGCGCCGGATGCGCCGCCGCCCCAGGTTTCGCCTGAACAGACTTCATCGATCCGATCCAAGCCAATCCGAGATCTTGACGCCCGCGACGCCTATCTCGCAGCCCTCGACCGCGACAATCTGCAGGACTATGAAAACTTCCTCGTCGCCTATCCAAATGATCCGATGGCACGACGGGTGCGAGCCATTGTTGCGGCCCGGCGCGAGGCCGTGACGTGGCGGCGCAGCCGGAGCGTCGATACGCCTCCCGCTTACTGGTCGTATTTGCGTCGTTACCCCCGCGGCTTCCATGCCGACGATGCGCGGCGGCGGCTTGCCTATTTGTCGGCCGCTTTCGAACCGCCGCCGAGATTCGAAATCATCAGTTACGACGTTCCGCCGCCACCGCCGGAAGAGGTGATTTACGTCGAACGTCCGGTATTGATTTTCGACGATCCGGATTTCGGATGTGAGCCTCCGCCGCCACCACCGGTATTTTTCCTGCCGCCGCGGCCGGTCTACTTCATCGATCTGGCTCCGCCACCGCCGGCGATTTATGCGTACGTTCTTCCAGTCCCGGCCTATGCGCCGGTGCCCGTCTATATCAACACGCCGGACTATGTTGCGCCGCCGCCAAACAATGTCATCTACAACAACATCCACAACACCGTTGTCGTCAATAACACCACCAATACCGTCGTTATTACCAATCCAAGTGGGCAGAGCCAAACTTTCTCCCCTCCGCCTCAGGCCCCTGCATCTCAGACGCAGCCTGCCGCCGCATCCAAGGCATCGCCCTCCAACGCCGGGATTGTAGGTGCCGGCATTGCTGGAGCCGGCGCTGCTGCCTTGCTCGCGCCCTCGCTTCCGCCATCGGTCGCCCCAAAAGCGATTCCAATTCAGAATACGAGTCCTTCAAACACTCCAGCTCCCGGTCAGACGCAGCCCACGCGGACGCCGCCGGCAAATGGCAAGCCGCCCGTCGTCGGTCAGCCATCGCCTACGCCGACGCCGACAGCATCGCCTGCGCCTGGGCAGAAGCAGGTCGTCCCCGAAACCAAAGCGGGTCAGCCGCTGCCTACGCCGACGCCGACAGCATCGCCTGCGCCCGGGCAGAAGCAGGTCGTCCCCGAAACCAAAG
>Ga0137377_10002948_pt1 | contig 12922 bp, 16 predicted proteins | sample SagtaG_22_FD_104815 | JGI IMG/M metagenome (GOLD analysis project Ga0137377, IMG submission 104815) | Vadose zone soil microbial communities from Sagehorn Ranch, Mendocino, California, USA - Sage2_L_40_16 metaG | ecosystem: Environmental > Terrestrial > Soil > Vadose zone | place: USA... | reverse complement strand
TTCACTTCGAATGTCGTAACACCACACATCTCGCATCGCGGTCCCGCGGCGGCGTCGGCGGGATCGTCCTGCATCACGGCACATTCGGCTACTGCGACGGTTTCGCCTCCGACGCTGACCATCGCTGGATCCCGACGGGTGGGGTATTCCTCGAGCAGTTGGTTCGGCAGGACGTCGAGGAACAAGGCGACGACGCGCGATACGTGCCGCATCCCATCGGGGGCGCTGATCCACTTCACGTCGCGCGCTGAATCGCGGGCAGCAACGACTCGCCACGGCCAAGGAGGCGATCGGCTAGACCGCTGAGTCGTCCACCGGTGGTTCCTCGGCAAGCCGCTCGATGCCATGTTCGGCAGGCCCGACGAGCGACAGCGCGCGTCGCACCGTCTCCGCCACTCGCTCGGCTCCCGCATCGCCGCTCGTCTGCTCAGCCACGGACGCCTCCTTGCTTCTTGCCGTTGCCCGGGTGGCGGGTGTCGACGGTGTGACCGTGGGCGCGCTCCTCCGGCGGCGCCGGATCATCCCGGTCGACGATCTCCTTCTCGCGCTCGATCTCGTCGAGGTCCTCTTCCTCGGCCTCCATGAATTCGCGGCGTGCGTGCGGTGTCGCGCGGAGGAGCTCATCTAGCTTCAGGTGGATCGCGCGCGCATCGCGGTTCTGCGTGTTCTGGATGAGGAAGACCATGAGGAACGTGGCGACGGTCGTTCCCGTGTTGATTAGCAACTGCCAGGTGTCGGAGAAGCCGAAGATCGGGCCGGTGACGGCCCACACCAAGATCACGAGGATCGCGGCCAGGAACGCCCACGGACGACCGGTGAAATCGGCGATCCGCGAAGCGGCGCGCGAGAACGAATGGCTCAGGCCACGCTGGGGCAGCTTCTGTTGCGCGGCAACTAGATGCGTCTTGCGCTCCGCGCTGGTCACACGCTGGTGCGGGGCATACGGCGTGCCAGCGGTCGCTAGCCGGGCAGCCGCTGTCCTCGCTTCTTGAAATCTGCCCACGGATCGCCCGCGGTCATGCGTTTCTCGATGGTCCGGATGGTGAAGCGGCGCGGGTCGAGTCGCGCGGTGACCTCGTCCCATGCGAGCGGCGCCGAGATCGTGGCGCCTGGACGGCGGCGCACCGAATACGGCGCGACGATCGTCTGCAGGTAGGCGTTGCGGAAGGGATCGGCGTAGACGCGCGCGCCGCGCGCCTTCTTGCTGAACTCCATCGTCACCAGCTCGGGCTCTCGTCGCGCGAGCTCTTCCCCGACGCGAACCGCGAAAGCCGTCACGTCCTCCTGCGAGTGGCCTGCGCGCAGCGGCACGAAAACGTGCAGCCCCCGGCTGCCCGAGGTCTTCGGGAACGAGACGAGCCCATGCTCATCGAGGATCGTCTTCAACGCGCGGCCCGCGCGGATGGTGTCGGCGAACTCTCCACTGCTCGGGTCGAGGTCGAACGCGAGCCAATCCGCCTCACGCATCGAGCCGACGCGCGAGTTCATGATGTGCATCGCTATGCACCCCACCCTGACGAGTCCGAGAAGTGCCTCGAGGTTGCCGCCAACGACGTAGTTCACGTCCTTGCCCGTGCTCTCGGCACGCAATCGGAGCCGCGGTGCACTGACGGGGATGTTGCCTTCCGGGAAGTTCTTCCGGTAGAAGCACCCGCCGAGCATCCCGTCGGGGCAGCGCTCAGCCGTGAGCGGACGATCGCGCATCCATGGAAGCAGCAATGGCGAGATCGCGTGGTAGAAACGCGCGATATCGCCCTTGGTGATGCCGTCATCGGGCCACCACACCTTGTTGACGTTCGAGATCGTGACACCGCCGATCTCGGCGCCGTCCGTCACTCGCGTCGTGCCCACGTGCACTCCTCTGGTTTCTTGTCGGTGCGGAGCCCCAGGAAAGCTGGCTGGCGCAGCTTTCCATCGGCCGTCCACTCCGCGTACACGAGCTGCGCGACGAGTCGCGGCTTCACCCATATCGCACCCGAGACGCGCGGCGCCGGATCGAACGGTGGCGTCTCTGTCCGCAGATCGTCGAGCTTAGTCCCGAGGTCGCGCAGTGTCTCCTGCGTGTACCCGGTCCCGACCTTCCCGGTGTAGCGCAGCTTCCCGGCGTCATACAGGCCCACGAGCAACGCGCCGAGCTCCGTGCGCGAACCCTGCGGCGGCGTATATCCCCCGATCACGAATTCCGATTCTCCGCGCACTTTGAGCTTGAGCCACGCGCGAGATCGGGCGCCCGGCTCGTACGGTGACGTCGCGATCTTCGCGATCACGCCCTCCCAGCTTTTCTCGCGTGCAGTCGCGAGGGCGCGCTCGCCGTCGCGCGGAAGCCGCCGCGACGGCATCAGCGGACCCGCGCGTTTCGGGATGAGCTCGAGGAGTCGTCCGCGTCGCTCTTCGAGCGGCCGGTGGAGTAGGTCGCGCCCTTTCGAACGGAGGCAGTCGAACACCACGTAAAGCGTGCGCGTGCCGCGATCGATGCCACGACGCTGGAGGAGCTGGAAGCGCGAGACGCCGCTCTTATCGAAGACGACGAGCTCGCCGTCGAGCACGAGGTCGGGATCGGGCAGGTTGCGAATGGCATCAACGATCGCGGAAAAACCGACCGTCAGGTCCTGACCGGTGCGAGACAGAAGACGCACACGATCGCCATCGCGATACGCGACCGCGCGGATGCCGTCGTACTTCTCCTCATAGACCCACTCGGCACCCGTGACCAGGTCCTTCGAGAGCGAGGCGAGCATCGGCGGGATCGCTGCCCTCACGGCTTGGCGGACGCGACGACTCTGCGCGGGGCGGGATCGCCGGTCGCGGCCTTTTCGACGTTGCCTCCTTCATCGCGAGCGATCTCCGCAAGGAGCCGCTTCGTGCGCACCGACCGCGGGCGCGAGACCGTGATGTCAGTCGTCCGCGCGTACGTGTCTCGTCCTTTGATGAGCAACCACCTCTTCGGTCCGGTGCGCACCAGGGTCCATCGCCCTTTGAGCTTGTGGCCGTCAAGCGTGAAGCGGATCTCGCCTTTCCTCAGCGCGACGGCGGGATCGACGTCGTCGAGCATCTCGTAGGTGCCCTCGTCCCAGATCATCACCGTCCCGCCGCCGTACTCGCCTTCGGGGATCACACCCTCGAAGCCCGCGTATTCGAGCGGGTGATCCTCGACCTGCATCGCAAGGCGTTTCTGGCTCGGATCGAGGGACGGACCTTTCGGCACGGCCCACGACGGCATCGCGTCGCCGATCTCGAGCCGGAAGTCGTAGTGCAGCGCGGTCGCGCGATGCTTCTGAACGACGAAGCTGCGTCGCGTCGCGGACCGCGCGGGTCGCGGCGCCGGCTCGGGGGTGCGCGCAAAGTCGCGTTTGCGCTTGTACTCGGAGAGGCCGCGACGCGCTGCTGGTTTCTTGGCCACCACGAATCTCCATCCTTGCACGCGAAATGCTCGGACGTTCGCCGATGATGTCCCCGGCCGTCTCTAGACTCGCGATGGCCCGCACGTAACCGTGGAGAGGTGAAGCAAATGACGAAAGGGAGCGTGGCGGTCTTCTTCATCGCGGCGGCCGTTGGCGTGTTCCTCGTTTGGCAAATGGAGCAGCTGCCGCCCGCATCTGCGGAACAACTCGACAAGGCGATCAAGCTTGCGAGCACGGTGCTCGGCTTCGCGATGACCGTGTTCGGCGCTGTGAAGTCGGTCCTCGGAGTCAGCAGGGTATTCGGCGCCACGACGGACGAAGTCGTTCCCGCGGGCGTGACCGCAGGCATCGGGACCCTGCTCGTCATCGCTTCGAGGATCGGAGGCTAGCTCCCGAGCCTCACTGCCTAGGATAGAACGTATGTTCTACAATGTCGAACATGGGGAGCGGCGTCAGCTATCGCGAGATCACGGTGAAGAGCGCGCTCACGCGCGTTCAGGGCATGCCCTTCGCCTGGAGCCTCAATCCGTATTCCGGTTGCGAGCGCGCCTGCGTCTATTGCTACGCCCGTGACTACCACGCGCGCCGAGGACGCGACACCGGCGCCGGCTTCGATCGCGAGATCGACGTGAAGGTCAACTTCCCGGACCTGCTCGCGCTTGAGCTCCGTCGGCTCAGGAAACGGGAAACGGTCGCCCTCGGCACCGCCACCGATCCGTACCAGCAGTGCGAAGGTCGCTACCGCATCACGCGACGAACGCTGGAGGCGCTCGTCGCCTCACCGCTGCCGCTCGTCGTGATCACGAAGGGCTCGATGGTGGTCCGAGACATCGATCTTCTCGCTCGCCTCGACGTGAAGGTCTGCATGAGCATCGGCACGGTCTCGACGGAGCTCGCGCGCACCTCCGAGCCGCACGCCTCGCCACCGAAGGCTCGCCTCGAAGCGGTCCGGCGCCTGGCAGCGGCAGGCATCGACGCGGGCGTGCTCGCCGCGCCGATCCTCCCAGGGCTCAGCGACAGTGAGGAGTCGCTCGATGCCGTCGCCGCCGCCGCGGCGATGAACGGCGCGACCTTCTTCTCGACGCGGCCGCTCAAGCTGGATCCGAGCGTAAAACCTCACTACCTCGCATTCCTCTCCGAGCACTTCCCCGCCCTGCTGCCGGCGACCGAGGCGCGTTTCGCTGAGCGCATCAATCCGGAGCGGGGCTACACCGACATGCTCGAGGAACGCGCTCGCCGTGTGCGCTCCCGTTACCGCTTCCACGAGCGGCCGTTCCGAAAGCCCGAGCCTTCGACGCCGTCGCAGCTGCGCCTCGCGATCTGACCGCAGCGCTACGCGGGGAAGAGGTCGCTCATGCGGCCCGCGCGCGCGAGAGCTTCGTGTGCGCGGCGAACGTCGTCGACGTCGATCGGCGGCGCAGTTCGCCTCGTGCCGCTCGTTTCGAGGACGACCATCGACTCGGCGTTGCAGTTCGGGCAGGCCACCACGACGATGCAGCGGCGCGTGGTCCACTCGACCTGACGCATCAGACCGCCGGCCAGGCCGCGCTGACAGCTTGGACACGCCAGCCTGGCGAGGCGATCGGCATCGACGAGCGACCAGTCCATGCCATAAGCGAAGCAGGCGGCGTGCCAGCCTGCTCACCCGACGAGCTCGCGCAGTCGCAGTGCGTCGCGCGGCGCATATGCGCGTTCGTCATTGTTGAAGTACGCGTAGACATCGAGGCCAGCGGCGCGCCAGAGACGGATCCGTTCAGCCCAGGCGCGCAGGGCGTGGTCGTCGTAGCTCGAGCCATACAGCCGAGTCTGTCCATGGAAGCGCAGGTAAACGAAGTCGGCCGTCACCGACCCGCGCGTCGGCCACTTCGGCGTGTCGATGATGCATAGGGCAACGCTTCGTTCGCGCAGAACGGCGATCGCCTCGTCCGTGAGCCAACTCGCGTCGCGCGGCTCGAGCGCGTGGCGCCTTCGACGGGGTGCCACGGCGGCGAAGAACCGCGCAACGCGGTCCGCGTCGAAGCGAAACCGCGCCGGCAGCTGCACCAGCACGACCGCGGCCTTCGGTCCGAGCCCGGCCATCGTGTCGTACGACCGCGCCACCATCGCCCGGTCCACGTTGAGTCGCTTCAGATGCGTGAGAAAACGATTGAGCTTCACGGCGTAGACGAAGTCGTCGGGTACGGCTCGTCGCCAGCGTTCGAACGTCGCTCGCTCCGGTTGCCGGTAGAAGGGATTGTTGAGTTCGACGGTGTTGAATCGCTCGGCGTAGTGCTCGAGCCAGCGTGATTGTGGCAGTCCCTTCGGATAGAAGGTCTCGCGCCAGTGCGGATAGACCCAGCCGGACGTACCGATGCGCACCTCGCCGGCCACTTACGTAGCCTAGGTCGCGATGCGTGAGCTCGCGAAGATCTTCATCGCGGTCGGCACGCAGTCGGTGGGTGGAGGCACCAGCACGCTGTTCCTTCTTCGTCGTTTCCTCGTCGAGCGCGAAGCTCGCCTCAGCGAACGCGAGTTCACCGAAGCGTGGGCGCTCTGCCAGCTGAGCCCCGGTATCCATCTCGTCGCGCTCGCGGGCCTGCTCGGCCAGCGCATCGCGGGCTGGCGGGGCGTCCTCGTCGCGGTCTCGGGGATGATGGTCCCGGCCGCGATCATCACCGCCGCGATGACCGCCGCCTACGGCATCATCGCGGATCAGCCGCTCGCCCACGCCGCGCTCGCCGGCATGGCGCCGGCGACAGGCGGGATGACGCTGGGTCTCGCGATCGTTCTCGTGCGCGGCGCTCGCCGGCACGGAGTGCGCGCGATCGTCGACATCGGGCTCGTGATCGTCGCGTTCGCCGTCCTGCTGCTCACGAACATCTCGAGCGTCGCCGTGATCGTCGGCGCGGCGACCCTCGGCGCGTTGTTCCTCGGTCGCGAGCGGCCGACGTCACGCGAAGGCGCGAGCGAGTAGCGCGTGGATCTCCTCTCATTGTTTCTCGTGTTGCTGAAGGACTCCGCGCTCGCGCTCGGCGGGCTCGGTTCGCTGCCACTCCTGCGGCAGGATCTCGTCGCGACCGGGGTGGTGACCGATACGGAGCTGGTCGAAGCGCTGGCCATCGGTCGCCTCTCGACCGGGCCGAACGGGCTCTGGATCGTCAGCCTTGGCTATCAGCTGGCCGGACCGCTCGGAGCGACGCTGGCACTGGTCGCCTCGAGCCTTCCACCTCTGATCATCCTTCCCGCGACCGCGGTCGCGCGACGCTGGCTGCTCTCGGTCCCGTTCGCCGGCTTGGTGCGCGGCGCGGCGCTTGCGACGGCGGGCCTGCTGTGCGCGACCGGCGCCTCGCTCATTCTTCCGGCCGGCGACGCGCCGTCATGGTGGCAGGTCGCCGTCGGCATCGCGGCAGCGGGGCTGACGTATCAAGGCCGTCTGCATCCCGCCGCCGTGGTCATCGGTGGTGCCGCGCTCGGTCTCTTACTGGCTCGCTAGGTCCATAGAATCACCGAACTTGAACGCGCTCGAACTCATCTCCGTGGTCACGCAGCTCATCTACGTTCTCATCTTCATCAGCGTGGCCCTGAGTGCGGTCCGGCAGCCGACGCGAGCGCACGGCGACATGACGCTCTTCTTCGGAGCGGTGGCCTTCATCATCCTCGCGTCGCGGGTCGCGGCGCTCGTCGGAAATGCCCCGCCGTGGCTGACGACGGTCGAGATCGCGGTGCTCATGGCGCTGCCGTACGTCCTGCTGAGGCTTGTCGACGATTTCACCCACGTGCGCAGCGCCATCAAGCGTGGAGCCGAGCTCGGCCTGGCGGCCGGGGTCATCGCGACGTACGCGACCGCGCCGGCGCTGCCGACGCCTGTGATCCTGTACGTGGTCCTGTACTTCTTCGGCGTCTCGATCTACTGCGCCTTCGCATTCATCCGCGCCGCTCGTCGCTCGCGCGGTGTCACGCGGCGCCGCATGGAGGCGATCTCGCTCGGCTCGATCCTGCTCGGCACCGACATCCTCATCGCCGGGCTCACACCTCTCGCGGGGCCGGACGATCGCGCCGTGCTGGAGGCCCTCGGGCAGCTGCTCGGTCTCGGCTCCGGCGTCGCCTACTACCTCGGCTTCGCGCCGCCGGCGATCCTCCGGAGGGCCTGGCAGGAGCCGGAGCTACGGGCGTTCCTCGCGCGCTCCGCGAGCCTCCCCCGACTGCCCGCGACGCTCGACATCGTGCGCGAGCTTGAGCGTGGCGCCGCGAACAGCACCGGCACGACGGCGCGGATCGGCCTGTGGCAGGACGACACCTCGAAACTGCGTTTCTGGAATGAGGACGAGACGACCCTCGATCTCGAGCCGGGCAAGCACTTCGCGGGACGCGCATTCGAGCTGCAGCGCGCGATCTTCAGCACGGATCCGATCCGCGACAACCCCGACGGCGCGGCGGACTACCGATCGCTCAACGTCGGCGCCGTTCTCGCGGCGCCGATCACGGCCGGCGAACGCCGTCTCGGCGTCCTGACGTTCAGCGCGGAGCGCCCGCCGATCTTCGCCGGGAGCGACATCGAGCTGGCGAAACTCCTCGCCGATCAGGCCGCGGTCATCCTGGAGAGCCGCGCGCTCATCGACCACGCCGCGCGCGTCAGGGCGCGCGAAGAGGCCACGCGTCTCAAGGAGGACTTCCTCTCGGCCGCCGCGCACGATCTCAAGACCCCGCTCACGACCGTCGTCGCCCAGGCCGAGTTTCTCGAGCGGCGTGCGACCCGCGAACCAAGCGCGCCGGCCGACATCGCCGGCATCCAACGCGTCGTGCGAGAGAGCAAGCGCCTCGCCGGGCTGGTCGGGGATCTGCTCGATGCGACGCGGCTCGAGCAGGGCCGGCTCGTCGGCGAGCGGGAGCCGGTGGACATCGCCACGCTCGCGCAGGAGGTCTGCACACACGACGCGAGCGACCTCAGCCTCTGTCAGGTCGAGGCGAGCGCACCGGTGGTCGGCGTGTACGATCGCCGTCGCGTCGAGCAGCTGCTACAGAATCTCGTCGAGAATGCGCGGAAGTACAGCCCCGAACAGACGCCGATCACGATCAGGGTCTGGCAGGAGGATGGAGAGGCGCGAGTGGCCGTCGCGGACTCCGGCATCGGGATCCCGGCAGCGGATCTCCCGCGGATCTTCGAGCGTTTCTCGCGTGCATCGAACGTCGACGACCGGCGTTTTCACGGCATGGGTCTCGGCCTGTTCATCTGCCGCGGGATCGTCGAGGAGCACGGTGGTCGCATCTGGGTGGAGAGCGAGGTCGGCAAGGGTTCGACATTTCACGTCGCATTGCCGATCGCGGATGGAAGGAGGCTCAACTAGGTGAGGGATCTGTGGGCTGGAGGTCCACCGCGCGACGAACAGCCGCCATCATCCGGCGGAGCGCGCAATGTCGCTCGAGGGCAAGGTCATCACGGCACCGTGCTCGTGGTGGATGACGACACATCCATCCTCGATACGGTGAGCTCGATCCTGTCGGGCGAGGGCTACGACGTCGTGAGCGCATCCAGCGGTCAGGAAGCGCTCGATGCCGTCGCGCGGAAGGTGCCGCTCCTGATCCTGCTCGACATGCGCATGCCGGTGATGGACGGGTGGGCCGTCGCGCGCGCGCTACGCGGCCAGGGCATCACCGTGCCGATCATCGTCATGACGGCGGCCGAGAGCGCACGGCGCTGGGCCGATGAGGTCGGCGCCGAGGGGTATCTCGCGAAACCGTTCGGCCTCGACGACCTGTTGGCTACGGTGGAGCGCTTCCGCGCATCCGGAGGGCGAGCGAACTAGGCACTGCCCCGCGGCTAGGAGCCCTCTTCCGTCCCACCCACTGTCGCGGCGAACGCGAGATCCTGCGGTCGCACCTTCTTCGGCTCGAAAGCGCGCACGTTCTTCGTCATGCGCGTGAGCGCTTCGGCGACCGACATCGGCGGTCCGGCACCCTTCTTCGTCGGGATCCAGCGGACCGGATTGCAGCGCGCCACCACGACCGCGCGGAGATACGGACTCTTCATCCCCAGCTCCTGCAGCGCCTTCACGTGCGCGCTCACGCGGTCGTCGATGTCGAGCAGGCGGACCGCCCACTGCTCCCGCTGCCGCAGCGCGGCGGGCAGGGTCTGATCGAGGAACAGCTCGACCCGGCGCAGCATCGAGTTGTACGACGAACCGGAGAAGCGATCGCGCTTCTCGTACGCACAACCCAGCGTGAGAAATGCCGGCGATTCGAACGATGTCGCGTGCTCCTTCTCCTTCGAGCGCGGCTGTTCCTTCGCCAGGGAGCGCGCCATCCGGATCACCTCGAGGCTCCGATCGCGCAGGTTGTGCGCTTTCTCGGTATTGAGCGCGAGGATGCGGTACGCGAGCGCCGGGTCCGCGGTGGCGAGCACCGTGATGGAGCGCTGACCGAGCTGGCGGGCCGCGGCGATGCGGTGACGTCCGTTCGGCGAGAGGAATCCCTCCTTGGACGGGATCGCGATGACCGGGTCGAGGAACGCGCCGGTGTCGCCGATCGCGGTCGCGAGCCGTTCCGCATGAGTGCGCGAGAGGTCGCGCTGGAACGCCGTAGCCTCGACGGCGCCGACGGGAACCGACGCGAACACCAGGGGCGTGCCGCCGTAGGGGTCGCGGTATGCACCGATCACCGCGCCGCGCGACGAACGAATGTGCGCGACGAGGTCGCCGATCTCCGCGTCGTCGGACGCGATCGCGCTCTGGGTCGGCTCCGGACCGCGCGGCTCCGCCGGACCGCGGCGCTTGCGGGTGGTCTTCCGCGTGGTCTTGGCGGTGGTCTTCCTGGCCGTCGTCTTCTTCGCGGGCATGGGGGCTCACTTTAGTCGCGCCAGCGCTCCGGCGCTCGTCTGCCAGCAACGCGTACGTCGCCCAGCTGTCGCGTGAAGCGATGCACGTCCGCGCCGATGCGACCTAAGACGCGATCGATCGCGACCTCAACGCCGCGTCGCTGGAAATACCGGGCGAGCGACGTGATGTCGCGCGTCAGTAGATCGTGCGCGGCCGGATGGGTGACGATATCGACGGTCTGTGAGAAGTCGATGAGGACCGCGCGCTCACGCCACCACAGGACGTTGAACGCCGAGAGGTCGCCGTGGACGCGGTCGATCGAAACGAGCACCGCAAGCTCGTCGAGCAGCTCGTCCCATACCCGCTGCGCGACCGCCGGGGCGAGGTCGACCTCCGAGAGACGCGGTGCCGCACGCTCGCCGTCGCCGACGAACGCCATCAGGTAGCCGTCGTCCAACAGCTCGACCGGTGGTGGAACGGTCACGCCGGCTTCGTGGAGACGTACCAAGCTGTCCCACTCGTTCGAGATCCAGCGGGCCTGGGCAGCTTCATGGCCGAACCGCGTGTTCTTCTTCATCGCGCGGCTCTCGGACGCGTGCCTCCGCCCCACACGCCGCGATACGTCCAGTCGTTCTGGAACGACCGACGGTCGCGCGCCTTGAAGCGTTTTTCGGCGAGCAGGGTCGTTCGGTCGCTCCCGATACGGGCGACGAGATGGACCTCGCTCTCCTTGCCAGACTTGATGACGCCCAGCCGCGTATCCCGGTAGGCACCGGTGACGAGCCAGTCGCTGGGAAACAGGTCGCGTGACGGCATGCGTCCTCCGTGGAGGAGGGCATGAGCGATAGAGGCGCCGCGCGCGGCGTGCTGCGGCGGCCTTAGGCCGCGGACACCACGGCGAGGAGGCCGGCGCTGCGGTCGCGTGCGGTGTAAACGCTCATGTCCGGCCTCCTTAGGTTTCGTCGCCCGTTGGGCGCGGCTGGATCGTACACGCTGGCAGCGCTCCCGCCCATAGGCCTTCGGTTCGCACAACGTGCGCGGTGTCGCGGACGAGCATCAACGAACTTGCATACGACCTCCGGGCGTGGTCACGTACGCGATCGCGTTCAGCAGGTTCGGTTCTCGGGCGGAGGCGCGCCAAACCCGGAAGAACGCTTAGCCCTGCAGCGCGCCGACTCTTCACACGACGTCGCGACTTTGGTAGGTTCTCGCTGGAAGGGCCTCCCATGCCGGAATGGGTTTTTGGCATGGCATATCGCGATCCTGAAGCGCGACGCGCGTATGAGCGCCGCTACTACGCCGAGCACCGCGACAAGATCCTCGCGCGCCGTCGTACGCGCAGAGCCACGCGAACGCCAGAACAACGGCGACGAGATTCTGAGCGTCGCAAGCGACGGCCTCAGCCGCGACGCGCCGAACTCGCGCCAGAGCGTCTAGAGCTCATCCGAGCCCGCGACAGAGCTAGGAAGCGGCCGATGAGCGAGGCTCGACGCGCGGCTGCGCGCGAGGCGACCCGACGCTGGTACACGCGCAACAAAGTGCGACTTAGGCCTGATCGGAGGGCGAAGGACCGCGAGCGCTACGCGGACAATCGAGGCTCAGTTCTATCTGCGAAGCGCATACGGTACGCGACCGACCGAGTTTTCGCGGAAACAATTCGCACAACCAACCGAGGCTCATACCAGCGCAACCGCGAGCGCTGGCGCGACAGCCGCCGGCGCTATTACGCGGAGCACGTCGAGGAACTTCGCGCACGCCAACGCCAACGGAACCGGCAGAAGTACGCGGCGGATCCGCGAGCATGGCTCGATTACTACAAGAGGTGGCGCGAACGGAATCTGGAACGAGCCCGCGCGTATGTTCGCGTCGCCGGTCACAAAAGGCGCGTCGCGTCTGCTGGTACTCACTTCACGTTCGCGGAATGGGCCGCGCTTCTTGAGCGGTACGAGGGACGTTGCGCGTATTGCGGCTCGACCGAGCGAATCGAGGCCGACCATCGTATCCCCCTATGTAGAGGCGGTTCGAACGATATTGGCAACATTTTGCCGGCCTGTCGTTCCTGCAATCGCCGGAAGCATCGCAAGACGGAAGCGGAGTTCCGCGGCTTGGTCGGACGGGAGGCTACTTCGCGGGGCTAGGGGACGGGCCGGTGAAGCCGCGCTGCGGCGGCACGATGAGGTCCTCTCCGAAGATCTTCGAACGCGGGACGTCGTCGAGAAAACGCTGCAGCCCGTTGACGATCGCCGTGGCCACCCCGTCCCCTCTGCTGACCAAAAGGTCGCGGTCGTGATCGTTGGAGAGGTAGCCCATCTCGAGGATCGCGGCCGGTGTATGTGCCGCGGCAGCATGTTGATAGCGACCCCAGTTGAAAGCGTAGTACGCGCTCATGGCTCGACTTATGTGCTCGAAGTCATTGTCAAGACCTGTCAGTTTCGCGTACTCATCGGTCAACACCGCGACCAATTTGTCCTCGTACGGGCCGCGCCGCGATCCGTGCGCGATCTTGAAGCCGCTGTTCTCTCCCGTGCCATCACCGTCGGCGTGAAGCGCAAGGAACACGTCGGCGAGATACCCCACCGGCATTGTCGTAGGGATGATGTCGACGATGTATCCGCGTGCGGTGAGCTGCGCCTTGATCCGCTGCGCGATATCCATGTTCACGTCGACCTCCTGCACGCCTGCCCAGCTCGTTCCGGTCTGGAACGTGATGCGCGTGCCGAGCTCGGCCGG
>Ga0137377_10002945_pt1 | contig 12927 bp, 9 predicted proteins | sample SagtaG_22_FD_104815 | JGI IMG/M metagenome (GOLD analysis project Ga0137377, IMG submission 104815) | Vadose zone soil microbial communities from Sagehorn Ranch, Mendocino, California, USA - Sage2_L_40_16 metaG | ecosystem: Environmental > Terrestrial > Soil > Vadose zone | place: USA... | reverse complement strand
TCTGCTCAACACTTCCTCTGAGCTCAATGGCTGGATGGCATGCAGAATCTTGGCTTGCTCATCTCGTACTGCGTCTGCATGGAATGAAATAGGTGGCTCCATCGAGGTCAGACTGATGAGTTGCATGATGTGGTTGGGCACCATATCGCGCAATGCGCCAGCCTGGTCATAATAAGTGCCGCGGCCTTCCACCCCTACGGTCTCCGCCACTGAAATCTGTACGTGATCGATGTAACGGCGGTTCCAGATCGGCTCGAAAATTCCATTGGCAAATCGGAACGCCAAAATATTCTGGACTGTTTCTTTGCCAAGGTAATGGTCAATGCGATAAATCTGCTTTTCGCTGGCTACCTGCAGAAGCTGCTTGTTCAGCGCGCGGGCCGATTCCAGGTCGCGTCCAAAGGGCTTTTCAACGATGATCCTGCGCCAGCGCCGATTCTCCGTCTCCATTAACCCGGTTTTCGCCAGTTGTTCCACGATGGGGCCGAAGTAATCTGAACCAGTGGCTAGATAATAAAAATAATTGCCATGCGTGGCGTGATCCTTATCGATCTTCTCCAGAAGCTCTTTCAAATGCGAGTAGAGGTTCTTATCCTTGAAATCTCCCTGGAGGTAATGCATGCGGCGCACGAACCATTCGCGCAAATCCGGATCCACACTGCCGGTGGCAAACTCGCTCAGGTCGTCGGAGACCTTTTTTCGGAATTCCTCCGTATTCATTTTGGCGCGAGCCACGCCCAGCACCGAAAACTCCCGCGATAACAGCTCATTTTTAGCCAGATTGTAGAGCGCGGGGATTAATTTGCGGCGGGTCAGGTCGCCGGCCGCTCCGAAAATCACCATCACACAAGGATCGCCCGGTTTCCCGATTCGCTGCTGCTGCGTGACTGGCATCACCTCGGCTTGGGACATTTGTCCTGTTCCTGATGAATGAATGGGCCGGAAGTCTTAAGCCGTCTTCTTCGCGCTCGCGGCTGGCTCGACGTGTCCGCCGAATTTCTGCCGCATGGCGGAGAGAACCTTTTCCGCGAAAGTGTGTTGCTGTCGAGAGCGGAAGCGCACGAACAGTGCGGCGGATAGAACATCGACTGGTACCGCCTCTTCAATTGCCGCCTGGATCGTCCACCGTCCTTCGCCCGAATCCTGAACGAAGCCGGTGTACTCGGAGAGTGTCGGACTCTCTGTCAGCGCCATCGCGGTTAGATCGAGAAGCCATGAGCTTACAACGCTGCCACGTCGCCATACTTCGGCGATGTCAGCGAGATTCAAGTCATAGCGATAACCTTCCGGCAATTGTTCGCTGCTGGCATTCCTGAAAATATCGAAGCCCTCGGCGTAGGCTTGCATCAGCCCGTACTCAATACCGTTGTGCACCATCTTAACGAAGTGTCCAGCGCCGGCAGGACCGCAGTGGATGTAGCCATCTTCGGCTGTACCCGCCATACGCTCACGGCCCGGTGTGCGCGGAATGTTCCCGCGTCCCGGAGCAAGTGTTTTGAAAATCGGGTCGAGTAGTTGAACAACTTCTTTCGGTCCTCCGATCATCATGCAATAACCACGTTCAAGGCCCCAGACACCACCACTGGTCCCGACATCCACATAGTGAATACCCTTCTCACTCAGTTGCTTGGAGCGGCGGACGTCATCTTTGAAATAGGAATTACCGCCATCGATGATGATGTCCCCAGATTTCATACGCTGAGCGAGAGCTTGAACGGTTTGCTCGGTGGGACCGCCAGCCGGCACCATGAGCCAAGCGACGCGAGGCTTGCCTAGTTTGCTGACGAAATCATCCAGCGAAGCGGAAGCGATCGCGCCTTCGCCGGCAATTTGTTTTACATTGTCTGGACTCAGATCGGTGACGACGACTTCGTGACCGCCTCGCACCAGACGGCGCGTCATGTTCGCGCCCATCCTGCCCAGACCGACCATCCCCAAACGCATTTTTGTGCTCCTCGGCGCCAATACAGCGCCGCCGATTTCCGGCTTATCCAACTCGAAATCAAAAAACGAGGCTATTGCAGCGCTTGCTGGACCGCTTTCAACAGCGCGCCTAGGCCGGACTTGAGATCCCGACCGAGATGGACTCGCAATGCTCGCCGTCCACGCTCGACAAGAACCTGGAAATCCCCACGCGCCTGTGCCGCTTTGACTACTCCGAACGTGTACTTCTGTTCGGGCACTGGCAAATCCACGGCGTCATCGCAGGTTACCTGCAAGAAGACCCCGGTGTTTGGCCCACCTTTGTATGCCTGGCCCGTGGAGTGCAGGAAGCGCGGGCCAAATCCTAGGCATGTCGCCACTCGCCTTTTATCACGGACAGCGTGACGTATTTTTTGCAACAGCGCTTCATTTTCGTCATTCATCGGAACAAAGGCGAGAAGAGCGAAATAATCGTGATCGCTCAAGCGGTTCAAGTGGGCTCGTAAATACGCGACCAAGGATCTCTCCGAACCCGTCACCTTGGCTAATGCGTCGGTATTTTTCGGATCAGTGAAGAGCTTGATGCCGCTGTCTTCGAGCACGGGCTTCTCAACCGGAAGCGAACCGGTCTTTTCGTACTCTTCAGTCAGCTTTCGAGTGACGATCTTGCTGGCCTCCACGTCCGGTTGATTGAACGGATTGATCCCGATAATGGATCCCGCGACCGCCGTGGCAATTTCCCAACGGAAGAATTCCTGACCCAGGTCGTAAATATCCTCAACCGAGATTCGAATCACAGCTTGGCCGGCTTCTTCCAACGCAGCAACTTTCGCATCTTGCGCAGCATCGGGCGGCGACTCCAGGCGCACATAGGCAAAGATGCGGTCCTTGCCATAAATCTCAGGCGATCCCAGCTCTTCGCGATCGACAGGAATGATGCCCTTACCTTGCTTACCTGTAGACTCGGCCAGCAGTTGCTCCAGCCAAGCCCCAAGATCCGAAATACGAGGAGAGGCGATGATTGTAATTTTGTCGCGTCCTTCTTTTGCAGCTGTACCAAGAATGATTCCCAGCACAACGCCAGGGTTCTCTTCGACCGGCACACAGGAAGCACATGCTTCGACCATTTCCTCTGTGCGATCGAGGAAGTTAACCGGGTCAACGCCCATCAATGAGGCGGGAACTAATCCGAAGTTAGAGAGTGCTGAGTATCGTCCTCCGATACTTGGTACGCCATGGAAAATGTGTCGGAAGTGATCTGCTTCCGCTACCTGCTGCAGCTTCGATCCCGGATCCGTGATAGCGATGAAACGGCTGCCAGCTTTATCCGCGCCCACAGTGTGCTTTACGCGTTCAAAGAAGTATTGTTTGAAAATGTTTGGTTCCAGCGTGCTTCCCGATTTGCTGGAGACAACGAACAACGTTTTTGCAAGATCTACTTTCTGCTCGAATGCCTTGACCTGAGCGGGATCGGTGGAATCAAGAACATACAACTTGGGATAGCCAGAAATCGGACCGAAGGTGAAGGCAAGCACCTCGGGACACAAGCTCGATCCGCCCATACCCAGTACCAGTATGTCGCGGAATCCTTCTTTCTTAATCTCTTCCGCGACGCGTCGGAGATTCTGATCCTGCCCAAGCTCCTCTTCTGTAACGTTGAGCCAGCCTAACCAGTTGGCCTCATCAGTCCCAGTCCAAAGCGACGCATCCCGCTGCCACAGTCGGCGTACTTTACCGCCGGCACGCCAATCTTCAATGTGGTGTTTTACCGAAGCAGCTAGCGCCTCCGGCAGCTTGTAGCTTTGCCGGTTTACCTTGGGACTGGTCTGAGATTTCGTGCTCCTTTCCACTGCTTGCAGAAGTTTGTCGAAAGCCTCTTCAAACAGGCGCACTCCGTCGTCCGTCAGCTTGCTGGTTATTGCATCGATCGAAATGCCAACCTTGGTCAGCGTTTCCATCGTTTCCTTGGCCGCGTCCACGTCTTCGGTAAGACTCAGTCGTGCCTGTCCGTGATCGCGGAACGCATCCAACGTTGCCGGAGGAATCGTGTTAACCGTATCCGGCCCAATTAATTCTTCGACGTAGAGAACATCGCGGTAAGCGGGATTTTTGGTGCTGGTGCTCGCCCACAGCACTCGTTGCGTTTGTGCTCCCTTGTCTGCTAGTTTTTTCCAGCGGGCAGTGCTGAAGATCGACCGATAAAGCTGGTACGTCAATTTTCCGTTTGCGATCGCTACCTTGCCCAGCAGGCTCTTCAATTGTGCCTGCTCGCGCGCATCTTTAGCATGCTTGAGACGATTCTCAATTTCTGAATCAACCAGTGAATCGATCCGGCTAATGAAAAAGCTGGCAACGCTGGCCATCTTGCTAACATCGCCTCCGCTTGCTGCCAGTTTTTCCAGGCCCGCCAGATATGCTTCTGTCACCTGCACATACACTTTTCGGGAGAAGAGAAGGGTAATGTTGATGTTGATGCCTTCACTCAAGAGTTGCTCAATTGCCGGAAGCCCTTCTGGTGTGCCCGGAATTTTGATCATTACATTTTCCCGCGCCACCGCTTTCCAGAGCCTTCTCGCTTCCTGGATGCTCCCTTCTGTGTGGTGCGCCAGATAAGGCGAGACCTCGAGGCTTACGTATCCATCGCGACGTTTGGTTTCCTGATAAACCGGACGCAAAAGGTCTGCAGCATCCTGAATGTCACGAATGGCAAGAATTTCGTAGCGTGCCTTGGCATCAAGATCGGTTCTGGATTGCAGCGATTTCAGCAGGTCGGCGTAATCGTTGCTGCCCGAGATTGCTTTTTCGAAGATAGCGGGATTCGACGTAATGCCCCGCAAGCCGTCTTCATCGATTAACCGTTGCAGTTCGCCACTGGTGATCAGGTTGCGCCGGATGTAATCCAACCAAACCGATTGACCGAACTTCTGGAGATCTTTTACTGGATTCGTGGCCTTGGCGGTTTCGAGAATTCCGGTGGACTGCATAAAATGCCCCTCTGTCGACAGATTGCCTTTGACCAAAATCGACTTTGAAAATTATTTCGACTGCGCAATTGCCTGCCGGGCAGCCTCGACTACCTTATCCGGCGTGAAACCAAACTTTTTCAGAAGCTCTTTCAAGGGAGCCGACGCTCCAAACGTTTTCATGCCGATGACTTTGCCGGCGGGACCGACATATTGCGCCCATCCAAAAGTGGAAGCCTGCTCCACCGCGACTCGTGCTTTTACTTGTGGCGGTAACACTTTGTTCCTGTAGGCCTCATCTTGATGCTCAAAGATGTCCCACGAAGGCATGCTAACCACGCGTGCTTTAATGCCCTCGGACTTAAGTTGTTCGTAGGCGTCCACGCACAAGGAAATCTCACTACCGCTGCCCATGAGAATGACTTGTGGCAGCCCGTCGGACGTGTCGGCCAGGATATAAGCGCCTTTGGCCACTCCCGACGCGGAAGCATACTTCGATCGATCCAGAGTCGGCACATTTTGACGTGTGAGCACCAACGCGGCCGGCTGTTCGCGAAGCTGCATGATCACCCTCCACGCCTCTACCACCTCATTGGCATCCGCGGGACGCAGCAACACCAGTCCCGGAACCGCCCGCAGTGAAGGAAGCTGCTCCACAGGCTGGTGTGTGGGGCCATCCTCGCCGAGCCCGATGGAATCGTGCGTGAAAACGTATATGACGGGAAGCTCCATGATGGACGCCAAACGAATGGCAGGCCGCATGTAATCGCTGAAGTTGAAAAATGTACCGCCAAAGGGCCGCAGTAGCGAAAGAGCCATACCGCTCAACGCGGCACCCATGCCATGTTCCCGGACGCCAAAATGAAGATTCCGGCCGCCATAGTCGCCAGCCTGAAAATCGCCCGCGCCTTCGAACTTGAGAGTGGTTTTGTTGGAAGTTGCAAGGTCCGCTGATCCGCCGATCAACCACGGCACATTTTGCGCCACGATGTTGAGAACCTTGCCAGAACTTTCGCGGGTTGCTATACCTTTTGCATCCGCGGGAAATGTCGGCAGATTCTTGTCCCATCCATCCGGCAGCTCGTGACGCTGCATGCGATTGAGTTGATCCGCGAGATCTGGATATTTTGTGCCATATTCGTCGAACCGTCTCACCCACTGCTGATGCAGTTCCGAGCCACGCTTCCCGATTCCTTCGCGGAAGTGTTCGCGTACTCCGCCCGGCACCAGGAACTTGGCATCTTCAGGCCAGCCATAGAACTCCTTCGCCAGCTTAACTTCTTCTTCGCCCAGCGGTTCGCCATGAGCTGCACTGGTGTCTTGTTTGTGCGGAGCGCCGTAGCCGATATGAGAATCAACAATGATTAGAGTAGGACGATCTTTGGTCTGCAGAAAATTGCGGTAGGCGTCGCTGAGCATCTCCAAATCGTTGGCATCGGTCACGTGAGTGACGTTCCATCCATACCCCTGGAAACGTAATCCCACGTCCTCGCTGAAAGACCACTCAGCGGGACCATCCAGAGTCACGTGATTGTTGTCGTAAATCCAACACAAGTTAGGGAGTTTCAGATGACCAGCCAGCGATGCTGCTTCGCTGGCTACGCCTTCCATCATGTCGCCATCGCCACACATCGCATACACGTTGTAGTCAAAAAGCTCGAAGCCGGGACGATTGTAATTTGCCGCCAGCCACATGCCGGCCATCGCCATTCCAACGCTATTGCCTACACCTTGGCCCAATGGCCCGGTTGTAGTTTCTATACCAGAGGTCAAGCGATATTCGGGGTGTCCCGGCGTCTTGCTGTTAATCTGCCGGAATTTCTTGATGTCGTCCAAAGTGACGGCGAATTCATCCCGCTGCTCATATTTGGAATTCACCGCACGGACGCCAGCCAGGTAAAGTAGTGCATACAGCAGCATGGAGGCATGGCCATTCGAAAGTACGAAACGGTCGCGATTGGGCCAGAGCGGATCTTGCGGGTCGTAACGCAGGAACTGCTGCCACAAACAATACGCAACAGGCGCCAGCGCCATGGGGGCGCCCGGATGTCCCGAGTTCGCCTGTTGCACGGCGTCCATGGCCAGGGTGCGGATAGTGTTAATGCTTAGCGTGTCCAGTTGCTTACTGGTCAGCAAAGTCTGCTCGCTTGCCACCATAGGCGTGTCCCTTTCGATGGCATCCGGCCGGTAGGAAACGCGACGGATGCACAAGGCGGATCGCTGGGAGATATGACAGAACCCGCAACGGGTTCTCTTCAATCAGTTTACCAAGTTCTGCTAAGACGCGCCTCCGGCCGGAACGATTCAGCACGGCACGTTGAAACGCCTCTCTTTATCGGATGATGAGACCACGGGAAGGATTCAAAGGGTGGTTTGAAACGCGAAACGTTGTGGATCAGGAGAAGACTAGCGCTTCATCTGCGCCAAGTATCCATGCTCGCTGGAATAGCCCTTGGTGGTGGTTTCGACAAATTTCAGGAATTCGCGCAGGCTCTCTCGCTCAGTGGATTCCATTTGTGCAAATCGGATACGAATGCCGAAGGTAGGATTGCTCTTGGTGACAACGCCGTTAAGGATGATGCCTTTCACCCAGATTTTGCCATTGGCCACCCACAGACCCACTTCCACAGGGACACCGCTAGGGACGGGAGTGGCGGTTTCCACAAATGATCCACCCAGGCTGGTGTTCGATAGATTGCCCCAGATCGGTGTGGCCGAGCCCTGCACTCTCAACTCCACCGCGACAAAGCATTTCATCCGGGGATACTGTCTACGGTCCTGTCCCCAGGATGGTGTAAAGATGTCTGGTTCAAAAGGAGGTGAGGCTTCGGGCGAGGTTGCCACGGGTGCGGCTAGGGATCCAGTCGAAGCTTTCCCCCGTCCTTGAGCGGCGACCGTACTTCCTGCGCCGCCCTTAATCTCCCGCATGGCCTCAAACAGGGCCTGGTCGCGCTTCTCGGGCGAAGCATCGCGATAAGTCTGGAGCAGCTTTCGGAGATGCTTTACCACGTCGGGATCGGACAGAAGCTGAGTCCAGTCCGCCCCCCGCGCAGAGGTTTTGGCGTCGCTCATAGGGTTGAACGAAAAAAGGCAGTCATCGCCCTGCATCAGTGTGAACGCGCGGATGCTTCATAGCAAGATGACGATGGTTACTTTCGTCAGTAACGCGGAAGAGAGTTACTTTTCCGAGGGTCAAGCTAGAGCCTCGTCCCCGCGCAAGTCAAATGAACGGCCCAATTGAACCTCCTCACTTCCGTGCGGCGAAAACCGCGACCAACGAGAGGACACTTATTACGATCGGGAACCAAACCTGAGAAACCCAGGGCACGGGTATCAGGAACAGCACATCCAAATCTTTGAGTGATGATGGCCAGCGAACGGTGGCCCACAGGCCCGCATAGTACATGAGATCCCAGATTGCGAACGTCCACAAGAAGATTGCACAACGTTCTCTTGTCCCAATCCCGCCGAGCAATGCCACTGTCGTCAGCATGACCATAGTGGCCACCTCACGAAAGACTTCAATCTTGAGTAGGCTTTCTGGAAATTCGCTAATGGATTTTTCTTGCTCATAACTTTCAGCCGAGGACCGGCGAATGTCTGACAATGTTCCGTGATAGCCCGGGAGCAAACCGGTTGCCGCCCGTAAATAAATGACTACCGAGGATTCCACGAAACCAAAAGCGCCCGCAAAAACCGCCAAGAGAATGAGCTGCCGCCCACTTATCACCAGGCGCTTTCGTCTCCACACCGCCCAGGCGATAAACGGAATCAGAGCGAGCAGGTTGACCCACCAAGGCTGTGCCAGCGCTTTGAGGTGTTGCATTCTCTGTGAATCATAAACTGGCGGAGACTTTTGTCTACGTGAGCCTAGTTTCTTATCTAGAGGATTCACTGTATGGACCAGAGTAGAAGCTTAAGTCAGTCTTCCAGCGCAGGTTCTACTCTGGTTTTGGAGGACATAATGCTGAACCTTTTCAGGATTTTGGTTGCGGACGATCATGAAGTCGTGCGGCACGGGTTGCGCTCCCTTCTGGAATCTCAACCGAACTGGACGGTATGCGGCGAGGCCTCCGACGGAGGCGAAGCGGTGGTCATAGCAATCGAGATGAAACCAGATCTGGTGGTTCTCGATATTGGCATGCCCAAGCTCAATGGACTGGAGGCAACCCGTCAAATCCTGGCTTCGCTGCCGACAGCAAAAGTGCTTATTTTGTCACTCTATGAGTCCGAACAGATGATCCAGGAAGTTCTGACATCGGGCGCACTCGGTTATCTGCTGAAGTCCGATGCATCCCGATATCTGGTCAAAGCCGCTGAAGCATTGAGGAATGGCAAAACCTTCTTCACGCCCCGATTTGGTCACCTTATCGTGGATGCAAGCCTGCGTCCGCATGGTGCTATGAACGCATCGTCACCTTCGGTGATCAGTTTGACGGCTCGCGAACGTGAGGTCGTGTATCTGCTCGGGGCGGGCAAGAGTACGAAAGAAGTCGCCGTGGCATTGGATATGGCGGTAAAGACGGCAGCGACACATCGTGCCCACATTATGCATAAGCTGAACCTTCACTCCATCACCGACCTGGTCCTGTATGCTGTCCGTAACGGAATTGTTACCACGCCTGGACCTGCACGCGAGCCGGTTGGCAGAGGTAATGGGCATTGCGAGCCATCGACTTTGGCAGCCGCTATTCAGGAAACTAGTATTCCCCCGCAGAATGCTGAGGTGCCCCCCAGCACCTTCATTTTGCGGTAACGTTGCCTTCGCGGCAGTAGTTGCGGCAGTAGTTAAAGATGAGCGTATGACGGAGATCAACCCTTCTTGACTGCCGGTTTTGCAAGCAATTAAGATGGTGAATTGAGGCGCATACCTCTGGCTCGGCAAGGTTAATACGAATGTCGAAGAGTGTTGTGCTTTCCTCACGAATCTTGAGCCGTGCCTGGGCGCAGTATGCATTTGCGCTGTTGGCTACGGCGATTGCGGTTCTCGCCCGCTTCGCATTGAATCCCGTTCTTGGCGACTACCTGCCCTATATTACTTTCTTTCCGGTGGTTGCCTTCTCGGCCTGGTACTGCGGCGTCATTCCATCCGTCCTTGTTATTATTTCTTCGCTAATTGCGGCCCAGTATTGGTTCATCCCGCCTCCCCACTCGCTGCATGTTCTCAACACGGAACAACTCGCTGGCATCGTGGCGTTTACGTTGGTTTCTATCGTAGTCGTCGCAATGGGAGAAGCAACACGCCGCAATGATGAAGTTTTGCGCAAATCTCAAGGCGAGCTGGAGGAACGGGTCCAGGAGCGGACGGCACAGCTCGATTCTGCCAATCAGAGTCTTCGTGAGCTAACGGCACGATTGCTCCAATTACAAGACGATGAGAGACGGCGCATCGCTCGCGAACTGCATGACAGCGTGGGTCAGCTATTAGCAGGTTTAACCATGAATCTGTCCGCCGTCGGCGCCGATATTGAGCGACTCATCAAGACCGCAAACATGGTTACCGACAGTGCTGCTTTGGTCCACGAGATAAATAAGGAAGTGCGCACCATCTCACATTTGCTTCATCCCCCTCTGCTGGATGAAGCTGGCCTTGCGTCGGCCTTGCGTTGGTACATCGAGGGATTTGCGGAGCGCAGCAAGATCAAAGTCGATCTGGAGTTTCCCGACGATTTTGGACGTTTGTCCCGCGAGTTGGAGACCGCAATTTTCCGGACCGTGCAGGAATGCCTAACGAATATCCACCGTCACGCCGACAGCCCCGTCGCGAAGATCAGCGTAGCTCGGACATCGAGCGATGTTCGAGTGGAAGTGGCCGATGTCGGGAAAGGAATATCACCCGAGAAGCAAGAGGAAATGGCGGCCCTAGGAACCCCGGGCGTAGGAATCAGAGGAATGCGGGAACGACTGCGTCAGTTGGGCGGCAGTTTGGATATCAACTCCAATGGCAAGGGCACGGTTGTGGTAGCGCGGTTGCCCATTGTCGGCAATTCCGCTACGGCTGCCGCTTGAAGCGAAAAAGGCATCCTACCCTTCTTCACTCATTGGTAAGTGAAATTCAGCTTATCCAAATACACAGAATAAGGCTGCTGTTTGCTGTTCCCGTCCATCTGGTAGTTGATGGTCAGCCCGTACCAGGTGGTTGGCGACGGATTGTCGTAGCGATTCAGGGTGTTAGTTTTGCCATTCAGCGTGATGGACTTGAACAACAGACGATTGTCTGAAGTCCTCTGCACCTGAATCACTAGATGGTTCCACGCGTTACTTACCGGGTTGCATGGAATTCCACTTTTCACCCAGTGCATATGGACGTTGTCCCAAGTGTCCCACTCATGACCGCTGGCAATGCGGCACTCGTGTCCCCATATGAAGGACATTCCGTTGAAGAACTGGTTGATATCGAATTCCAAGGCTTGGGAACTCTCCAGGTTGGTGCCGTAAAAATAGACATCGTAAATGAAATTGCTGAGGGTAGGCACCATTTTCTGATCCGGCAAATATTTGGTGAACTTAACATTCCAGAGGATATCCGCGAACGGCATAGTGCCGCCAATGTCGAACTTCATGGAGCCGCCACTACTCAGTGCAGGCGACTTGATTCCCTGAGTCGTTGCCCAGGTAGCCAGCGGACCCGCCGGGGTGCAGGTAGTACAAATGTTATAAGACGAGGGCAAAAGAGCATATCCATTCCACCAAGTGCTCCGTTGCAAGTCGGCGAATGTTGTTCCACTGGACGTTCCACTTCCGCTGGTGTCTGAGCTACCTACACTCGAGTCGCTCTTGGGTTGAGGCCCGAGCCCGCTCCCACAATTGGCCGACAGTAACGCCAAAGCAACGATTAGGAGCGTCGTCAGGTTTCTGTATTGTTTAAAACCATGAATTCTGTCATGAGAATACGAAGCGGCGCGCATCAACGGGGCGTGGTTGGGGAGAACGATCATCGGCGATTGTGACTATGTCATGGGGTAGGAATAAGCGGGAGATTACGAAAGCACTCGTACCAGTAGCTCCAGGCAGATGGTGGATGAACGGAAGAATGAACAGGCGCTTGTCAGAACGGGCTGGATGGGATGGAATTATGTGCTCAGGATGGACCGGAGAAGAAAGACCCCTTCATTGAGATGAAGGGGTCAAGGCTTGGCAAGGCTTAAGCGATCTTTCTGTCCTCATCGCTCTCATCATCGTGATCTTCGCCAGGTGCACGGCGCTTTTCCGGATCGCCCTGAAATTCTTCCCCACTTCCGGGCGCGCGTCGTTTTTGTTCGTTGCCCTGTGATTCCTGCTCGTCAAAGGGGTTTTGTTGCTTCTCTTTCGAAGGATCTTGCATTCCCTGCTCCCCGCCAGATTGGTGGCTTTCATCCCTATCGTCTGCCATTTGAGTCTCCTGAAGTCGAATTTCGTCACTTGTCTGAGATGGCGATCTCATAAGCGGAGGATGTATTCGTTCGGATCCCGCTGGTTATATCGTTGGGTGACGCAGATCGCTTTCAGAAGGGCGAGATGCTGCCGACAGCGACTATTGGCGGGAAACTGGTGCGCCCGGAGAGATTCGAACTCCCGACCTATTGCTCCGGAGGCAATCAAAAGACCCTCGGCCTACCAAGAATCAAGCGTTTGTAGCCGCTCCAGCGCGGCATTGTGCGGCACTATCGCTGCCAATTGAACACATTCTGAACACAACAGGCAGGGATCGTCCTCGCTACTTTGGCTCACGTGGAGGTGGTCGATGACCCTCTCCACGCTGAAGACCTCGGTCCCAAATTCTGCTGTCACTCAGGCCAGTCTCAAAATCGTTGAACTACTCGGCGCTGAACGGCCTGACCTTGAACTGATTATCTGGGCGAGCGTTGCTGCACAGACGGACAAAGAAGTAAACCAACTGGCTGCTCTGATTACTCCTGAAGATGCGGAACTGCTGGAGCGTGTCGTGAGGAGTGTGTTCTGGAGTTTTGGCTTGCACCTTTGCGACTGGGCAGGAGGACTGCCCTCGTGAAGAAGACCATTTCAGCCAAGACCACGGCACCCGCAAAGGGAAAGACGACTG
>Ga0137377_10002943_pt1 | contig 12930 bp, 12 predicted proteins | sample SagtaG_22_FD_104815 | JGI IMG/M metagenome (GOLD analysis project Ga0137377, IMG submission 104815) | Vadose zone soil microbial communities from Sagehorn Ranch, Mendocino, California, USA - Sage2_L_40_16 metaG | ecosystem: Environmental > Terrestrial > Soil > Vadose zone | place: USA... | reverse complement strand
TGCGGCGCGCCCCCGGGCCTCCGGAACCACGCGGCCCGCATAGCCGCGCGCCTCATTCTGCGCCCGCTCCTGGTCGGCCTGGGCTGCCTGGACGTCGCGGAACGCATCGATGACCTGCGCCGGCGGCTCGACCTTCAACATCTGCACCTGCGTGACCGTAACGCCGGATTTGTATTGATCCAGCGTCTTCTGGGCGAGATCGTGGACCTCGGTCTCGATTTTCTGGCGTGCGCCGGTGAGAATCGGCTCCAGTTCGGAGCGGCCGATCACCTCCCGCATGGCGCTTTCGGCCACCGCTTTCACGGTGCCTTCCGGGTTCTGCATATTGAAACGAAAGTCAGACGCACCTGTAGTGCCTGCTGCGACGACCCAAAATACGGTGAAATCCACATCCACGATGTTCTCGTCGCCGGTGAGCATGAGGCTCTCCTCCGGCACGTCACGCGTCTGGGTGCCGCGGCGGGCATCCTCGACCAGCCGCACGCCGATCGGGATAGAGGTAACCCGCGTCACCTTGGGAATCTCCACCGACTCGATCGGGTAGGGGTAGTGGTAACCGAGGCCGGGGTCGACCTTGCGGTTAAATTTGCCAAACCGCATGACCAAGCCGAGTTCGTCGGGCGCGACCTGAAAGAAACCGGAAAAGAGCCATAAAGCAACCGCGATTAGCCCGACGATCACGACACCAGTGCCGCCAAGACCGCCGCCCGGCAGCACGTTGCGCAGCTTGTCTTGCCCGCGCCGGAGCAGATCTTCCAGGTCCGGCGGCGAGCCTGACGGCGGGGTACCCGATCCCCATGGCCCTTTCGGGCCTGAGCCCCAGGGGCCACCGCCCTGATTACTCCACGGCATCAACTGACCTCCACATCGGCCGAACCGAAAACCCTGACCAAGAACCCTTTTTGGCCGACCGGGAATTTCACGTCCGGGCCTGGGTTATAGGGGACGCCACCGCGCCTTTCAACGCGCCCTCGCAGCGCATCCGTCACTCGTCGCGCCCCGCGGACCTTCCAAAGCAAGTTAGCGTTAACGCTGTTACCGCTAGAACTGCCTGTCGCGCGAGGCGAACGGCTACCGCAACGATCTATGGGGTTACTCACGACGTCTTTCGTGGTCACGTCTTTCGTAGGTCAATTCACGTCTTTCGTAGGTTAATGTAGTGAAGGGCGCTTCATCATCGGGCCCAGCCGCATATTCCTGCCGAGCGGCCTCGCGCCATTGCGCCGGGTCAATCCCCGGAAATATCGTATCTCCTTCCGCCTGGACGTGCACGCGGGTGATTTCGAGGCGCGCGGCCTTGTGAATCGTCTTGGAATATATGTCGGCGCCGCCGCCAACCACAATGGCCGCGGCGCCCCGCCGCAGCGCGTCACCCTCGGCTACCTCCATCGCGGCTTCCAGGCTGGGCGCCACCACAATGCCAGCGGCGGCGAATTCCGGATCTCGCGTGACGACGATGGTGGTGCGGTTTTTCAGGGGCTTCCCGAAGGAAAGGTAAGTCTTGCGCCCCATCACGACCGGGTGGCCGACCGTGAGTGCGCGAAACCGCTTGAGATCCGTCTTGAGCCGCCACGGCAGCGCGCCGGCGCGCCCAATCACGCCATTTTCCGCGATAGCGGCGACGAGGACCAACGGAATACGCGTGCCCCTTCCGGCTGCTCCCATCAAATCGCGACCTCTGCCTTGATGTGCGGGTACGGGTCGTAGCCTTGGAGGGCAAAATCCTCGAAGCGGAATGCGAATATATCCGTCACGGCCTGGTTGATCTTTATCTCCGGCAGCCGCCGCGGCACCCGGGCAAGCTGGAGCCGGGCCTGTTCGAGATGGTTGAGATACAAATGGGCGTCGCCAAAGGTGTGAATGAAGGTTCCGGGGGCGAGACCGGTGACCTGCGCCGCCATCATGGTCAGCAGCGCGTAGGACGCGATGTTGAAGGGCACGCCCAGAAATACGTCGGCGGAGCGCTGATAGAGCTGGCACGAGAGCCTGCCGTTCGCCACGTAGAACTGAAACAGGCAATGGCACGGCGGCAGCGCCATCTTGTCGACGTCGGCGGGATTCCAGGCGGTCACGATAAGGCGGCGCGAATCCGGATTGTGGCGAATGGCGTCGATCACGTTGGCGATCTGATCGATGGCGCCACCGTCCCGAGCCGGCCAGGAGCGCCACTGACGGCCATATACGGGGCCGAGATCGCCGCGCTCGTCAGCCCATTCATCCCAGATCGAGACGCCGTGGTCGTTAAGGTATCTGACATTGGTGTCGCCTGCCAGGAACCAGAGCAGCTCGTAGATGATCGATTTCAGATGCAGCCTCTTGGTGGTGAGAAGCGGAAAGCCGGCCGCGAGATCGAAGACCATCTGATGGCCGAACACCGACAGGGTGCCGGTGCCGGTACGGTCGTGTTTTTCCACGCCGTCGGCGAGAATGCGTTCCATCAGGTCGAGGTACTGGCGCATGGCTTTCCAGCGGCGATTCGGGCGTGAGAGTAACGCTCCGACGGCCGCCCAAACGCAAGTCCCCGGCCGCTGTTGTCCAACGCGACAAAAAATCCGGCGGGCCACGCCCGCCGGATTCAGGGATCAGGCATCAGGACAAAGCCTTAGAAACACCTGACACCTGATTACTGATACCTGACCACTGATACCTGATTACGCGTACCCGTCTCAGTCCTCGACGAAGACCTGCTCGCGCTTCCTGGCGATCATCGGCAGCGCTGCGAAGACCAGGAGCACGACCGCGAGGCCGATCAAAGCACCGGATATCGGACGGGTCACGAAGGTGGTTGGATCGCCGCGGGCGATCAACATGGCGCGGCGGAGGTTCTCCTCCATCAGCGGACCGAGCACGAAGCCGAGCAGCATGGGGGCGGGCTCGTAATCATGCTTGACCAGCCAATAACCGATCAGGCCAAACACCGCCGTAATCACGCAGTCGAACGGCGCGTTGTTGATCGAGTAAACGCCGATTGAGCAGAAGATCAGGATCGCCGGGAACAGGAAGCGGTATGGCACCTGCAGGAGCTTTACCCACATTCCGACCATCGGCAGATTGATGATGATCAGCATCAGGTTGCCGAGCCACATGGACGCAACCATGCCCCAGAACAGCTCCGGCTGCTTGCTCATGACTTGGGGGCCGGGAACGATGCCGTGAATCGTCATGGCGCCGACCATCAGGGCCATGACGGCGTTGGGCGGAATGCCGAGTGTGAGCAATGGGATAAACGATGTCTGCGCCGCCGCGTTGTTGGCGCTTTCCGGCGCCGCGACGCCTTCAATGGCGCCACGGCCGAACCGCGACGGATCCTTCGACATCTTCTTTTCAAACGTATAGGCCGCGAATGCAGCGATCACGGCGCCGCCGCCCGGAAGGATGCCGAGAACTGCGCCAAGCGCGGTTCCGCGGCCGATCGCGCCGGCGGAGGCCTTCAAATCCGGCCAAGTCGGCATCAGCCCGCTCAACTTGGCGTTGATGACGTCGCGCGTGCCGGTTTGCTCCAGGTTGCGCATGATCTCGGCAAATCCGAACACGCCCATGGCCACAACCACGAAGCCAATGCCGTCGGATAGTTCCGGAATGTCGAACGCCATGCGGGATTGGCCGGTTTCGATGTCGGAGCCGACCATCGATAGCATCAGCCCCAGCATCACCATCGCGAGCGCCTTGAGGATCGAGCCGCGGGCAAGCACGACGGCGAAGCACAGGCCAAGGGTCATCAGCGAAAAATATTCGGCCGGACCAAACAGCAGCGCGACCGACGTCAGCGGGACGCCCAGCGCGGCGACCAGCACGGTCGACACGCAGCCGGCGAAAAACGATCCGATGGCCGCAATGGCGAGCGCCGGGCCGGCGCGGCCCTGTTTCGCCATCTGGTGTCCATCAAGCGTGGTAATCACTGACGAGGCCTCGCCCGGAATATTGATCAGGATCGAGGTGGTCGAACCGCCATACTGGGCGCCGTAGTAGATGCCGGCCAGCATGATCAGCGCACCGACGGGCGGCAGGCCGAAGGTGATCGGGAGCAGCATGGCAATTGTGGCGAGTGGACCCACGCCCGGCAACACGCCGATCAAGGTGCCGACCATGGCCCCGATCAAGCACATGAGCACATTCATCGGCGACAACGCGACGCTGAAGCCGAGGGCAAGATGTTGAAGGAGGTCTAGCATGGCTGGTCAATTCGCGCTGTTGATGCGGGCCGCAGCCGGCATGGAATTCATCGGATTGTCGAAAGACCTTTAAGGATGGTCGCCAAATCCCAGTTATTCGGCCACAACTGCATCGGCAGATTGAGCGCGTAGGGGAACAGGAAACAGCAGAACGCCGTCAGCACCACCGCCCAGATGATCGTCTCGAGAGGGCGGGATTCCGGCGTCGCGCCGGCAGCCGCCAGGATGCTGAGGAAACTCGCGATAGCGAGGCCGAGCGGTCGCACCAGCCACGCAAACAACACCACCGAAAGCGTGACGAACAACGGCCCGCGAACATAAAAGCGATCGATGCCCGGACCTTTGGTGAGCACGCCCGTGGCCGCCACCGCGACGCCGAGCGCGCCGAGAACGATGGCGAACATGCGCGGCGCGGTGCCCGGCCCAAATGCGAAGCCGCGCATGCCCGGCAAATCACGGGACGCCCATAACGCAAACAATGCGAGAGCGACCAGCACCAGACCGCCGTAGAACTCCCGCGGTGCTCGAACAAACGATCCGCGGTCCCGCGGTTCCGGTACGCCGCCGACATTGTCCGACATTCTGTTCGTTCCTCCCTGCGGGGGTGATTTAGTCAAGCTTATGCTCTAGCCCATGCTTAACACAAGGCCGGGCGGTGCAAAAAAAAAGCGTTCATTGCGATGTCACACGAAGCCGACGAGCCCCAAGAGGGCTGCACAGGCGAACGCCACCAGCGGCGAGACCCGGCTCCAGTAGGCGACCGCGAACGTCGTTGCCGTGATCGCAAGGCCGGCCCAGTCGCGATCGGCTCCTCGCGCGATGATCAGTGCGCTCGCGGCGATAAGTCCAATCGTCACCGGCACCAAACCGGCCTGGATCGCAATGCGCCAGCGCGCCTTGCGGAAGCGTTCGACGACCTGTGACACCGCGCAGGCGAGGACACAACTCGGTCCGCACATCGCCACTGTTGCGACCGCGGCGCCGGGCACCCCCGCGATAAAATGTCCCAGCAGGGCAACAAACATGATGTTTGGGCCCGGCAACGCCTGCGCAATGGCGAACAGTTCGCTGAACTGACGATCCGTGAGCGACTGGGCGATCTCGACGGTCTGACGCTGCATTTCCGGCACAGCCGAGCCGCCGCCGCCGATCGCGAACAGCGACAGGACGGCGAACTGCAAGAACAGTGCGGTGAGCGTGGCGGGATCACTTCTCATCGGCGCGCCGCCAGGCAAATGCGATGCTCACGGGCACGATCACCAGCAGCACCAGGGGAAGACTGAGACGTAGCACCCCGACTGCCACAAATGTCGTGAGCGCCACGGCGTGCTCCGGGCCGAGCCGAACGCGAGCAAGCGGCTCGGCCATCTTGACGGCAGCCGCAATGATCACCCCGGCCGCCGCAGCGGCAAGGCCTGACAGCACGCCGTGCAGTGCCGGCAACGCCCCGAAGCGGCGATAAATGGTACCCGCCGCGATCATCAGCACGACCGACGGCCCGAGCAGTCCAACGAGGCAGGCGAGCGCGCCTGGAATGCCGCGCATCCGGTTGCCGAACACCGCGCAGAGATTGACAATGTTAGGTCCAGGCAGAAACTGGCACAACGCCAGGAGATCATTGAACTCCTCCGCCGTCATCCAGCCCTTGTTTTCGACCAGCATCCGGCGCGCCCACGCCAACACGCCGCCGAAGCTGGATATCGACACGCCTGCGAAGGTGAGACACAACTCGACGATGGAGGGCCGCGGAGCGGCGACCGAGGTGACGGCCGAGGGGGCGCCAGGTTCGGCCGCGGGAGCCGCGGAGGGGGTGGAATCCGACATAACCAACGGTTAACGCCTGACGTGACCGATGGCCAGACCCGTAATGCTGGTGTTACGCCCGAAGCCTGAGCAGCGTCGCGGAGCCGTCCGTTCGGGCATCCATCCGGCAGCAAAACCGCCCGCGTGCCCTTTCTCCTCGGCGCTTTAACCCCTATATTACGTATGCCGGCTTGCCGGCTATGGCGATAAATGGCCGTCGCAATAAACCATTCGGACCCGGGGGCAGTACCCGGCGCCTCCACCATCGGAGGTCAGAAGACAGAGGTCAGAGATCAAGATGCGGTGGTGCAACTGACATCTGTCATCCGACATCTGACCTCCGATGACGGGGGCGAAATAGGATCGACGAGGGCGTAAAGGGCGTGCTTTTGCTCGGCATGGTTCAGCCGTTATCGGGCCACTGCAATAGTTGCCAACGACAACTATGCTCCGGTTGCTCAGGCCGCGTAAGCGGTTTGAAAGACCGATCTAAAGCCCTGACGTCTTAGCAGCGTCAGGCGGGGTTCGGGGGCACCTGGCAACAGAAGCCCCCACTTCCCCCACCCTACCGTCCCCCGCTGCGGGAAGGTAGGGTGGGGGTTTTGGTGCCGGCCACTGCGGGTGCCGGCCGAATCGTGTAACCTGAGGGCTTGTCAGCAAGACAAGTGTCCCCAGCGGATTTTGAGCCCGGCCCCCACCCTACCCTCCCCGGCAAACGGGGGAGGGTAGAGTGGCGGCGCGGAACACGCGATGAGAGCCTGCTATGTCGGTCGACCACATCCGTTACGACCTTCTGACCCAGGACGCACTTCGTCGCGTCATTCGCACGGTACTCACCGATGTCGCCGTCAAGGGCCTTCAGGGGGAGCACCATTTTTTCATCACCTTCGATACCCGCGCTGACGGCGTACGCCTGTCGGCGCGTCTGAGGGCGAGCTACCCGGCCGACATGACCATCGTGCTCCAACATCAGTTCTGGGACCTCACGGTTGGAGAGGATCATTTCGATGTCGGGCTTGCCTTTAATGGCATCCCGGAACGTCTCCACATCCCTTTGAAGGCCGTAAAGGCATTCATGGACCCTTCGGTGCCGTTCGGCATGGAATTCACCGTCGATGGGGAAGCCGCCAGAAGCACGAACGGAGACGTGAAGGCGGAGACTCGTGCCGCGGCGATGAAGCCGGCGCCGGTGGGGAAACCTTTGCCCGCCCCGGCGAAGCCGCCCAAGCCGCAGCTTAAGAAGGAACCCGGGCCGCAGACAACCACCTCGGCTACTTCTCCTGTGTCCGGCAATGGGGATGCAACCGGAGAAGTCGTGCGCCTTGATCGCTTTCGCAAGAAGTGACGGCTGCGGCCTGCCCCATACCGTAGCCCGGCCGGCCCCGATGGCTCCATTCGGGCTACAGGGCCGCCCCTACCGCCCACCTCAGCTATTTCAGGTAAGAACGCACCACGTCGATCAATTCTTCAGCCGCATGAGCGCGCTGCGGATCGGGCTCATGAGCCGGATCGATAAGGTGCGCGCGAACATGATCCTCCATAACCTCGGCCATCAGCCCGTTGATGGCGCCGCGGGCGCCGGCGATGAGCTGGAGCACGTCCGCACAGCCGATTTCCTGATCGAGCGCCCGTTCAACGGCCTCGATCTGTCCGCGGATACGTCGCACACGATTAACCAGCTTGGTCTTTTCGCGAATGGTGTGGCTCACTGAAAGCTCCGTGGGTTGCCTCTCTGTTACACCGATCGGCCCCATTCGGCCAGGAGAAACCGCGCCCGCGGGCATTCGCGCCGCGGTGTATTGGGTCGGGCCAATTTAGTTGACTTGGTCATTCAGTCCAAGAGGCCGATACCGCAAAAGGCGGCCGATTTGCGCAAAGCCTCCTTCGCCCGCATAATCCGCCGCGGCATGTGGCCGTTTCACCACGGAGAACGCGATGTATCGCAACTCTTTCCTGGCGCTTGTCCTTCTGGGGCTGATGTCGGCTGGGGCGGCGCATGGGCAGGCGTGGCCTGCGCGGCAGCCGATCAAGCTCGTGACGCCGTTCCAGCCCGGCAGCGCAATCGACGCGGTCGCGCGGCCGGTTTTCGACGCGGTGTCGCATCAGATCGGCCAATCCATGGTGTTGGAGAGCCGCGCCGGCGCCGGCGGCACGCTAGGCATGGCTGCCGTCGCCAAAGCGGAAGGTGACGGCTACACGCTGCTCGTCAACTCCTCGGTGCATACGATCACGCCGTCGACCTATGCGCGGCTGCCCTACGACACCGTGCGGGATTTTGCTGCCGTCATTCCGCTCAGCCAGTTCCCCAACGTCCTGGTGGCGCCGCTCTCGCGCTTCAAGACCGTTCAAGAACTGGTCGCCTCCGGCAAGGCAAAACCCGGCTCCATCACCTACGGATCGGGCGGCGTCGGCGCCGCGACCCACCTCAACGCAGAGCGCTTTCGGCTGAGCGCCGGCTTTACAGCCGTGCATGTTCCGTTCAAGGGCGCCCCGGACGCGCTTCGCGAAATTCTCGGCGATCGCATTGATTTCTATTTCTCGCCGATGGCGGCAGTGGTGCCGCTGCTCGAGAGCCATGCGATTCGCGGGCTTGCGGTGTCGAGCCTCAAACGCAGTGCAAGCCTCCCGGACATTCCGACCACGCTCGAAGCCGGATATCCGGATTCCGATTACGTTTTCTGGATCGGCCTGTTTGCGCCCGCCGCGACGCCGCGCAACATCGTCGACCGGCTGCACGCCGAAACCGCCAAGGCCCTGAACGAGCCCGCCCTCAAGGATGCACTGACAAAGCTCGGCGCCGAGGCGATGGAGATGACGCCGGCGCAATTCGATGCATTCGTGCGCGCCGAGATCGAGGTGAATGCCGCCTTGGTCAAGGCTGCCGGCATCCAGCCGAACTAGATTGAGCAGTCCCGATTCGGCACCGCTTTGTGGAGTCATGGCCGGGCTCGTCCCGGCCATCCACGCCTTTTTCGCGAGGGCCTAAGTAAGTAAGAAAGACGTGGATGCCCGCGACAAGCGCGGGCATGACGGTGGAACGCAAATGGCCGGGATGATGATCCCGGCCATGGGCAACGTTGATTGGGCCTAGAGCGAAAAAAGCCTGGCAAACACCCGTTGGCGTTATTGCGTCAGTTTCTTCCCGAACCTCTCCAGCCGCTGGGCGCCCGTATAGCCGGCATAGATGTTGCCGTCGTCGTCCACGCCGACGCCTTCGAGGGCGCCCGGGTACTTGGTTTCCTCGATGAACCCGGTGACCTTGCCGTCCTTGGCGCTGCCGATCCGGATGCCCTGCTTGAAGCCCGGGTTGGTCTTGTCGGTCGACTGCGAGTCGGCGACATAGATGCCGTCGTTCTTGTCGATCCAGACGCCGCTCGGACGGCCGAACTGCTTCCATTCGGCGAGGTACTTGCCGTCCTGGTCGAAGATTTGCAGGCGGCTGTTGGCGCGGTCGGCGACGAACAGACGCCCGGCGGAATCGAGCGCGAGCCCGTGCGGCACGTCGAATTCGCCCGGTCCCTTGCCCTCCTTGCCCCACGCCTTGATGAACTTGCCGTCAGCGGAGAACTTGACGATGCGGGCGTTGGTCTTGTCGCCATGTCCGTCGGCGACGAAGATGTCGCCATTCGGGGCGACGACCACGTCGGAGGGCGCGTTGAAATGGGTGGCGTCGTCGCCCGCCTCGCCGGGCGTGCCGAGCGTCATCAGTACCTTGCCGTCGGGCGCAAGCTTCATGACAGTGTGGCCCGTCTTCTTATTCCGGTCGGCGCGCCCGTCGGTGATCCAGATGTTGCCGTCCTTATCGACGAACAGGCCATGCGGGAAGTTGGTCATGCCGGCGCCGATGCTCGCCACCACGCGTCCGGAGGCATCGTACTTGTTGAGCGGCGCAATCTTGGAGCCCTCGCAGCTGTTGCCGCCGCAGCGGTCGTAGATCCACATGCTCTTGCCGTCGCGATCGACATTGAGCCCGATGGTGGAGCCATTCCCGCGGCCCATGGGCTGCTTGGCCCAGCCTTCCTCGAGGCGGTAAGGATTGGGGGCGGAGTTGGCATCCTGGGCATAGGTCGGCACAGCCGACATCGCGATCGCCGCGACGGCGATTCCGCACAACAATTTCACGCGATCTGCATTACGCATGACAGTCCTCCCTGTTGAAACTCATGGGCGCGCTGTCCCAATTGGGGACAGGCGTAGGATGGGTTGAGCGAAGCGAAACCCATCGGTTGTCCGTTTGATGGGTTTCGCTTCGCTCGACCCATCCTACGCGCTATACGATAAAACGCCAGAGCGGTCAGCTGCTACATTTGCGAGCCGTTACATTTAAAAGCGCTGCGTAAGCGCCGCGGCTGCTCGAAGTCCGACACTCAGCCGGAGCACCGTGCCTTCCACCATGCCGCCCGAAAATCAGAAAATGACGGCGACGCACGGTTCGGCGAGCACCATGACGAGCAGGCACCGCGGGACAGCGTCTGGGAGGGACTTTCGCCGAATCGCCGACGGTATTCGACAGAAAAACGTCCCATATGGGTGAAGCCCCATTGCATCGCGATTTCGGTGACGCGCGCCTCCGGCGCGCGGCGAAGCGTTTCGCGGACCTTGTCGAGGCGGGCATTGCGCAGATACCGCATTGGCGAGAGACCGCGGCAGTCGCTGAAATGCTTAAAAAGGGTCCGTCCCGGAACGCCGGATGCCCGGACGATGTCGGCAAGCCTGATGGGCACGTCGAGATGCCCCTCCATGTAGTCGATAGCGCGCTTGACGTCGCGGGAAGCGATCGGCATTTCGCGGCGCCGCAATGCTGCGCTGTAATTATGCGGATGCGACATCAGCAGGGTTGTGAAGACGAACTGCTCCAGCGCGACCATCACCGCCGGAGTGAGATAAATCGAACCGGCCCGATCCAGATCGGTCGCCACCATCAGGATGAGGCGTGCCAGGCTGTTGCCGAAGCCGGTCGTAAGATCCATTGCGGGAGCAAACTCAAGAGGCGCGCACAGCGGCTCATCAAGCAGCGCTTCGAGTTGATCGGAAATCGCCGACTTGTTCAGGCATAGATGGATGCGGGCGCTGCCGGCGTCCGATCGCATCGCGTAGTAGTCCTGGCGGGTCGGCGAGGCGACCCAGGCACAATTCGGATTGCAGTCGATCCGATCGCGACCGATGGTCGCTTCCAGATGCCCGCTAAGCGGAAGCTGGACCCAATAGTCGTTGCGCGCCGGGCTTGCGCGCACCAGGACCGCAGAGCCGTATTGGGCGTAACCGAGATACATGCCGGGCAGATAAATGCCGTTCAACCGCACATCGAACCGACCTTCCGGTTGGGGCGGATAGTCGACGCAAAAGTCCACTTTCCGCAGCCAAGCTCGGGTCTCGTCACGGTCCCGACTGTGGAACACGGCAAAGTCATCGAGTAGAGGCTTTCCGTGCAAACGCATACCCACGTTCCCCAATAATCCGCGTCCGCCGTATCGAAACGACTTGTCTGCAGCAATCTCTGCGGCCTGTGCAATCGCAACGAGAAGCGGAAAGGAACAGGCGAGAAGGAAATTGCGTCAGGTCAGCGCAAGAAATTTGACGGCATTATGCCCAATTCCTCCGACGCTACAATCGCCACCGCGAGAGATGAAATTTTCCTGCAATTTTCGGATAGTAGCTTTTGTCGCTGCGGCGGATTCTGGCGCTATCCGGACAACCCCGGCAATCAGCGGATATCCGGGTGCACCGCGCGCCCATTAGCTTCGATTGACGTGGAATTCTACCAAGCGCGCGCATACACGATCCGCCGCGCCGCCCAGGTGCGGTTTGTCCAAGCGCTGAGACAGTGCGCACGCTCGGTGCTGCGGTGTGCGTACAAATTCATTATACGGAAGGAGATGACGATGACTCTTCAAATTGGCGATACCGCCCCGGATTTCGCAGCCGACACCACCGAAGGCCACATCCGCTTTCATGACTGGATCGGCGATTCGTGGGCCATCCTGTTCTCCCATCCCAAGGACTTCACGCCGGTCTGCACCACCGAGCTCGGCACCGTGGCGCGCCTCAAACCGGAATTCGACAAACGCAATGTCAAGGTCATCGGTCTCTCGGTCGATCCCGTCGCCAACCACACCAAGTGGGCGGTCGACATCAAGGACACCACGGGCTTTGCGCCGAACTATCCGATGATCGGCGACACCGATCTCAAGATTGCCAAGACCTGGAACATGCTGCCGGCCGCCGCATCGGGCGACGCCGCGCAGCGCACCCCGGCGGACAACCAGACGGTCAGAAACGTCTTCATCATCGGGCCTGACAAGAAGATCAAATTGATCCTGGTCTATCCGATGACCACCGGACGCAACTTCGACGAAGTGCTCCGCGTGGTCGATTCCCTGCAACTGACCGCGAAGCACAAGGTGGCGACGCCGGCCGACTGGAAACAGGGCGAGGACGTCATCATCGCCGGCTCGGTCAGCGACGAAGATGCCAAGAAGACCTACCCGCAGGGCTGGAAGGCGCCGCGGCCTTACCTGCGCATCGTGCCGCAGCCGCATTGAAGCTCCATCGCGAACAACTGCTTGTTGCGACCGCAGCCGTCGTTCGCTCCCGCGCACGGGAAAACGCGCCGTAGGGTGGGCAAAGCCAACGGGGCCGGCCAGAGGCCGGACCCGTTGGGTCGGGCCCGATGACCGGCTGCGCGTGTCCACCCGTCCCCACCCTAGCAGCGACTCCCGTCGGTCGCATCCGAGCGACAGTATTTTCCGGTCGACTTGATCCACTCGATCGTCATGCGCGGGCTTGACCCGCGCATCCACATGCCGCGTCTCGCGAAAAAGAACCCGTGGATGGCCGGGTCAAGCCAGGTCAAGCCCGGCCATGACGACGGTAGCTAAAGAAAAGCCCCGGCCGCAAGGCCGGGGCTTGAACGATCCGCCTGAAGCTTGGGATCAGTCGCGCTGACCGAGCAATT
>Ga0137377_10002938_pt1 | contig 12941 bp, 13 predicted proteins | sample SagtaG_22_FD_104815 | JGI IMG/M metagenome (GOLD analysis project Ga0137377, IMG submission 104815) | Vadose zone soil microbial communities from Sagehorn Ranch, Mendocino, California, USA - Sage2_L_40_16 metaG | ecosystem: Environmental > Terrestrial > Soil > Vadose zone | place: USA... | reverse complement strand
CGGGTTTTGAACCGGCCGCCACCGCCGGCGGCACCAGCCCGGCGTCGGCCATGCGCGCTGCGAGCTCTGCCATCACCGCATGCCGCTCCGCGCTTTCCATCCGGTGCCAGCGCGCGATCTCCGGCAAGGTACGTCCACAGCCGAAACAGAGGCTGGTTTTGGGATCGATCATACAGACTGCGATGCACGGCGTTTCTTTGCTCATTGAGGGAGTGTGAAATGGTTTCGGTCAATTGCGCAAGCGCTCCCGTTACAATCCGGTACCGGCACTCATGATGGGCTTGTTGCGGGCCCGGCGCTTCTCGTCGCCGGTGGGCGTGCTGGCGATTTCCGGCTGCAGCGGCGGCGCGTCCTCGCTCATCGGCGCCAGCGCGGACATCACGCGCTCCGGCGGGAAGGTCACGATCACTTCCGTCCCGATCCGGAGCTTCGATTTCAGCGTGAACGTGCCGCCATGCATGTCGATCAGGCTCTTCGCAATCGGCAGTCCGAGGCCCGCGCCCTGTTCGGCCGATTTGATCGAGTTGGAGCCCTGGCCGAACGAGGCCAGCACGATCGGGATTTCATCCTCGGCGATACCCGAGCCGGTGTCCTTGACGCTGAGATATTGCCCGCCCGAGGCGGTCCATCCGACCTTCAGCCAGATCTCGCCGCCCTGCGGGGTGAACTTGATCGAGTTCGACAACAGGTTGAGCACGATCTGCCGCGTCGCGCGCTCATCGCCCCAGATCCGCGGCATGCCCTGCTCGAACACCTCGTGAATGGTGATACCGCGGCTCGAGGCGCGCAGTTTCAGCAAATGATGGCAATCGGCGACGACGTGCACGAGGGAGACGGCTTCCTCGTTGAGTTCATACCTTCCGGCTTCGATGCGTGACAGATCGAGGATTTCGTTGATGAGATTGAGCAGATGCACGCCGGAATTGTGAATATCGGCCGAATATTCCTTGTAAACCGGCACGGTGTGAGGGCCGAAGATCTCGCTCTTCATCACCTCGGAAAACCCGAGGATCGCATTCAGCGGCGTGCGTAACTCATGGCTCATTTGCGCCAGAAACCGCGACTTGGCGACATTGGCCGATTCCGCGCGATGACGCGCCTCATCGGATATCGATTTCGCCTGCTCGAGTTCGCCGATCAGCGCGTCCTTTTCGGCGCGCGCCTCCAGCGTCGCCAGCGTCGTCGAATGCAGGCGATGGGCGAGCAGCGCGAAATAGCCCTCCGCGGCGAGCGCCAGCAAGGCGAGCACGTAATTGTCGAAGGTGCCGCTCAGCACGAAATTCAGTGCGATCGCCGCCGTGACCGGCGCGGTTGTCGCCAGTGCGGCGATCGGCAGGCTCGCCGCCAGCATGCTCGATACCGCGATCACCAGCAGCATCAGGAACATCATCAGCGTGTTCGAGACCACATCGAGGCTGGCGGGATGGATCAGGATCGCGGTCCAGCACAGGCCGTACAAGAGATCGAGCAGGACAAATTGCGTTCGCCATTTGCGGGTGATGGTGAGCGAGGCTGGCTCGCGCAGGAACCTGCTGCAATTGCTGATGATGACGGCATGAATGCAAAGCATGCCGCAGGTCCACGCGGCGGCGGAAATCGGCTGCATCCAGAAGCCGAATAGGAGGCCTGTTGCCACCACAAGCAGCATGACGACATAGGATGCCGACATGCGCGTCTGGGCGTATTGCCGAAGCAGCTCGCGATCGAAGGCAGGGCGGGTTCCACTGGTTGACGTTAACCGGTCGCGCGCCTCGCGTACCCGCTGTGCGGCCACGCGGCGGTTACTCACCGGCGGTGCGACAGGCGTTTCAGCCGGAAGCTGGACGACTTCTGGCTTATCGGCGGGGTTACTCATCAAACAACACAAATCCTGCCCGCCGACGGAGCGGGCTTTTGCATTGTCTATCTCTGGGGCTAAATTATTAAGAGCTGCCTTAAAGAGCTAAAGAAACTCCTTAATGAGCGGTTAAATTAACCGGTGTGGCGGGTTGCCGAGGTTACTGTTCCAGCCGGGCTGCGTGATCTAAATCATGGCAAACGGATCCCAGTAGTCGTAAAATTATCGACGATAGATCGAAAGCCATTGAACGGCACCTTCGATGAAAAACCCAGTTCGCTCAATTGATGAGCCGGAGCCGAAGAAAGCATCACGCGCCGATAGGCCTCCGACCGAAGGGTTCGTGCTGATTGTCGACGGCCATTTCAAGTCGGAATTTGACACCGCCGAGGCTGCCGAGGCATCGGGCCGGAAACTGAAGTCGGCTTATCCGATGCTTCAGATCGAGATCTATGACGCCGCTGCAAAGACCCGAACGTTGTTGAGCTAGGAAACTTGGGCTATCGCGCCGTCATGTGCGCCGTCTGCGGCCGTGCCGGGCAGGGTGGTAGAGCGGGGCCCGGACGAGCGGCCATCCGAGCCGCCTGCACAAAACCGGAACCGCACCCCGGGACCATGCAAGCGCGAACTTATCTCACGGGATCATGGAACAAATTGATCTTGAGCAATGCTTACCTAGGCAGGCAACCAGAGCGTTTTCAAGCGAAGTGGACGCCGGTTCGCGTCCAGAAAACGCGTCAAATAAAGACTCTAGTCGTCATCTGACAGGAGCAGAAAAATGGCTCTCCTAAAGCGCGAACTGTATCGTCAGGTAAGCGGCCCGGAGATCACCCACGCGGATCGTTGCACGCTCGTTTTCGATACCGATGTCAAGAACTTGTACGTGGAGCGAGAAGTGGCGCATTTGGACGTGAAGGCCGGGGGCGCAATTGAGTTCCGAACCGACATCATGGACATCGCGGGATATCTGACCCAGGGCGGTCAAACCGCCGGACACCGCGAACTCTGGCGATTACTGCGAACGCTGTTCAAGGAAGACAGCAATCCCGACGGAGAGATGAATTAGAGCAGGATCCGGAAAAGCATGCCCTCGGGCCACGCCCCGATGGGTGAAGGCGGGTTTTCCCTCGGGACAAACGCGAAGCGTTTGCCCGCAGAACCTCAAACAGAGATGGGATCATGATCCGATTCAAACTAGTCGGATCGTGATCTCGCCCGTTCAAATTCGCTGCTTTGAACGGGGTCGCTCTCAGCGCCCCCGCGCGAAGATCGCTCCGTCGGTTAGCTGACCGGCAGTCGAGCCCGATCTCGGTTTCGCGCTCCCGGCACTCAGCGCTCCAGCCGCGCCAAAAGGCTGGAAGTGTCCCAGCGCTTGCCGCCCATCTTCTCGACTTCGGAATAGAACGCATCGACCAGGGCGGTGACCGGGAGGCTCGCTCCGTTGCGCCGCGCCTCGGCCAGGCAAATCGAGAGATCCTTGCGCATCCATTCCACCGCAAAACCGAAATCGAACTTGCCCTCGTTCATGGTCTTGTAGCGGTTCTCCATCTGCCAGGATTGGGCGGCGCCTTTGGAGATGGTGTCGATGACGGCGTTGATGTCGAGCCCGGCCTTCTTGGCGAAGTGAATACCCTCCGAAAGACCTTCGACCAGGCCGGCGATGCAGATCTGATTGACCATTTTTGTTAATTGACCGGAGCCGGCCGCGCCCAGCCGCTTGCACATCCGCGCATAGGCCGCGATCACGGGCTCGGCGCCCGCATAGGCGTCTTCGGTGCCGCCGCACATCACGGTCAACGCGCCGTTTTCCGCGCCGGCTTGGCCGCCCGATACCGGGGCGTCGACGAATTTGAAGCCAAGCTTGGTCGCCTCGGCGTCGAGTTCACGCGCGACTTCCGCGGAAGCGGTGGTGTGATCGACAAAGGTCGCGCTCTTCTTCATGCCGGCAAAGGCGCCGTCGGCGCCGAGCGTGATCGCGCGCAGGTCGTTGTCGTTGCCGACGCAGGCCATCACGAAATCCTGGCCAGCGGCGGCGGCTTTGGGCGTCGGAGCCGTCTTGCCCCCGAACTTCTCGGCCCAGGCTAGCGCCTTGGCCGGCGTCCGGTTGAAAACCGTCACCTCGTGGCCACCTTTTTTCACGAGATGTCCTGCCATGGGGAAACCCATCACGCCGAGACCGAGAAAAGCGACTTTAGCCATGTTTGCAACCTTGGGGTTTCGCCGGCATTGACTAGCCGGACCGTGTTCTGGAGGAGCGGTGGGGGCTGGTTCGGCCTTCGAACAGACCCCACCTGAAGACGAGGAAGCGGCACCATAAACCCTGCGCCATGAAGGGCAACGCCCCCGTTTGGCGGCTGGGCCGGGTTTTATGCTAGGATAGTGGCCTGAAGGCTGGGATTTCAACATCACGGGAGTGACATCGCATGAGCGTAGGCGTGCTCGATCATTTCAACATCCGGACCCGCAAGCTAGCCGACACGGTTCGGTTCTATGAGGACATTCTGGGACTGGAAAAGGGCGACCGGCCGAATTTCGCCTTTCCCGGGGCCTGGATGTACAGCGAGGGCAAGGCGGTGGTGCATCTGGTCGATATTTCCAAGACCGACGAGCCACAGAAGGCGGATTCCGGCGTTGTCCATCACGTCGCTTTCGCCAGCCGGGGCTTTGCCGGGATGAAGCAGCGCCTGGAGTCCAAAAGGATGGAATTCGACTCGCGACAGGTTCCGGGCGGCGATCTCTGGCAGATCTTCGTCAATGACCCCAATGGGGTCATGATCGAACTGAATTACGAGGCCGCCAAGGAGCAGGGCGCCGGATCGGCACCGGCCGAGCGCCGGGACGATGTTGGGGCCAGATAGCCTTTTGAGCGCGCCCGCTCTAAGGGTCGCATCCGAAAATAGTTAGGAGATGCGCCGTGAGCGTAACGCAACAACAGATTCTCGAAGTTCTCGGCAAAGTGAGGTCGCCGCGCGGCGTCGCCTTGCCCAGTGCCAATGTGCTGTCGGCCATCACGGCCAACGACGGCAAGGTGTTCTTCTCGATCAATGTCGAGGCCACCGAAGCCCGCGCCTGGGAAAGCGTGCGCGCCGAAGCGGAAGCTGCCGTGCGCGCCATTCCCGGCGTCACCGTCGCCATGATCGCCTTGACCGCCGAGCGCAAGCCGGGTGCCGCGCCGCCACCGCACCGCCACGCCCAGGGCGTGCCGCACGTCTCCTCGCACAAGCCGCCGCAAAGTCCGGCATCGCCGATGTCAAAGCAGTCGGAAATCCCCGGTGTCGCGGCCGTGATCGCGGTGGCCTCCGGCAAGGGCGGCGTCGGAAAATCGACCACGGCGCTCAATCTCGCCTTGGGCCTGCGCGATCTCGGTTTGCGCGTCGGCCTGCTCGACGCCGACATCTACGGGCCGTCGGTGCCGAGGCTGACCGGCATTCGCGAGAAGCCGCAGCTCAACGACGACCGGAAAATGATTCCGCTTCAGCGTTTCGGCCTTGCGATCATGTCGATCGGTTTTCTGGTCGAAGAGGATACCGCGATGATCTGGCGCGGGCCGATGGTGATGTCGGCCATCACCCAGATGCTGCGGGATGTCGCTTGGGGAACCCTTGATATTCTCGTGGTCGATATGCCCCCCGGTACCGGCGACGCGCAATTGACGCTGGCGCAGAACGTGCCGCTGAAGGGCGCGATCATTATCTCGACGCCGCAGGACCTTTCCCTGATCGATGCACGGCGCGGGCTCGCGATGTTCAAGAAGGTGAATGTTCCGGTGCTCGGCATCGTCGAGAACATGAGCTATTTCCAGTGCCCGCATTGCGGCACGCGATCGGACATCTTTGGTCACGGCGGCGCACGGCATGAGGCGGAACGGCTGGCGGTGCCGTTTTTGGGTGAGATTCCGCTGCACATGTCGATTCGCACTTCCTCCGATTCGGGGACGCCGGTTGTGGAAAGCGAGCCCGATGGTCCGCACGCGGCGATCTACCGGGCGATCGGTGCCAAGGTCCGCGATCAGCTCCAGGGCGTTATCGCCGCGGCATAAAGCGTTTTCAAGCGAAAGCCTGCCCCGGACAAAAGCGCGAAGCGCGTCTTCGCGCTAGGTGATCCGGGGGGAGACCGGTTTGCGTCCAGAAAACGCGTCAAACCAGGAATTTAGAGCCCCGTTTCGATTCAGTCGAAACGGGGCTCTAGCCCATTTTCCGGGCCGCATGCGACTTTCGTTTAATCGGTGCAGCCATGCCTTTGTCGCGTTTTCGCGGCCGAACTTCCGTGTTAAAGCGCCCCCGCCAGAGCACCTTCGGCAGCCGCGCAAATCTCCTCGCCGATGAGATGCTCCAGGAAATCTGGGAAACGCCCCAACAAGGAGATGCCTGAATGACGCGTCGTGATTTTTTGAAAGTTTCCGCAGCCGGTGCTGCGGCCACCGCGGTGGCCTCGCCGGCGATCGCGCAATCCTCGCCCGAGATCAAGTGGCGCCTGACGTCAAGTTTTCCGAAGTCGCTCGATACGATTTATGGCGGCGCTGAATACTTTGCGAAACAGGTTGCGGAAATGACCGACAACAAGTTTCAGATTCAGGTCTTCCAGGCCGGCGAACTCGTTCCGGGATTGCAGGCGCTCGACGCGACCGCCAAGAACACCGTCGAGATGTGCCACACCGTCTCGTATTATTACGTCGGCAAGGATCCGACGTTTGCGATCTATGCGTCGGTGCCGTTCGGACTCAATGCGCGCCAGCAGAACTCCTGGTGGTACCAGGGCGGCGGCATGGAGATCGGCAACGAGTTCTTCAAGAAGTCCGGTGTGATCGCATTTCCCTGCGGCAATACCGGCACCCAGATGGGCGGCTGGTTCCGCAAGGAGATCAAGACGGTCGCCGATCTCTCCGGCCTGAAGTTCCGCATCGGCGGCATCGCCGGCCAGGTTTTGCAGAAGGTCGGCGTCGTGCCGCAACAGCTCGCCGGCGGCGACATCTATCCGTCGCTGGAGAAGGGCACCATCGACGCGGCCGAGTGGGTCGGACCGTATGACGACGAGAAGCTCGGATTCCAGAAGGTCGCGAAGTACTATTACTATCCCGGTTTCTGGGAGGGCGGTCCGACCGTTCACGCCTTCGCCAACCTCGACAAGTGGAATGAGTTGCCCAAGGGCTATCAGGCAGTCGTTGCCAACGCGGCCGCGAACGCCAACAGCTGGATGGCCGCGCGCTACGACATGCAGAACCCGTCGGCATTGAAGCGCCTGGTCGCCGGCGGCACCCAGCTTCGTCCCTTTACCAACGAAGTGTTGGAAGCCTGCCTGAAGGCAACCAATGAACTGTGGACTGAAATTTCCGCGAAGAATCCCGACTTCAAGAAATCAATCGACGCGATGCAAGCCTATCGCTCCGACCAGTATCTGTGGTGGCAGGTTGCCGAATACACCTTCGACAGCTTCATGATCCGGTCGCGCACCCGCGGCTGATACACCTTTAGTCGTAGTTCGAAAGCCCGGCCTTTCTTGAGAAGGCCGGGCTTTTTGCGTTTCGATACCAGAAGATCGTGGAAATCGGGAACCGGATGTTCCATGCTGGCCACAAGCCTCGACACGAAGGCTGGCCGACACATCACCAAGGAGAGGAATAACAATGAAGCGACGAGATTTTATCAAGGTCACCGGCATGGGCGTAGCCGGCGCAGCCACCATGGCGGCGCCGGCGATCGCCCAATCGATGCCGGAGATCAAATGGCGCATGCCGACCAGCTGGCCGAAATCGCTCGATACGCTGTATGGCGGCGCCGAGATGATGGCCAAGGTGGTGGGCGAAGCCACCGACAACAAGTTTCAAATTCAAACATTCGCCGCAGGCGAAATCGTCCCGGGTTTGCAGGTGCTGGATGCCGTACAGAACGGCACCGTCGAAATCGGCCACACCGCGTCCTACTATTATTTCGGCAAGGACCCCACCTTCACCTTCGGTTCGGCGGTGCCGTTCGGGCCTAATATGCGCATCAACCAAGCCTGGTACATGCTGGGCGGTGGTAAGGATCTGCTCAACGAGTTCTACAAGAAGTACAATTGCCATTCTCTGCTCGCCGGCAACACCGGCTGTCAGATGGGCGGCTGGTTCCGCAAGGAGGTCAATACCCCGGATGACCTCAAAGGTCTGAAATTCCGCATCGGAGGTTTTGCCGGACGCGTGCTGCAGAAGCTCGGCGTGGTGCCGCAGCAGATTGCCGGCGGCGACATTTATCCCGCGCTTGAAAAAGGTACGATCGACGGCGCCGAATGGGTCGGCCCCTACGATGACGAGAGGCTCGGCTTCTACAAGGTCGCTCCGCACTATTACTATCCCGGATGGTGGGAAGGCGGCCCGATGCTGCTATCATTCGTCAATCTCGACAAATGGAACGCGCTGCCGAAATACTATCAAAGCGTCCTCGAGCAGGCCGGTCATTATGCCAACAACTGGATGATGGCGAAGTATGATCAAGCCAATCCTCCGGCGCTGCGCAAGCTGCTCGCGAACGGCACCAAGCTGCACGCGTTCTCGCCGCCGATCATGGATGCCTGTTTCAAGGCGGCAAGGGAACTGCACAACGAGGTCTCCGCGACCAATGCCGACTTCAAGAAGGTCTACGAATCCCTGACCGCTTTCTCCAACAACGGCTATCAGTGGTTCCAGGTCGCCGAGGTCGGTTACGATAACTTCATGGCGCGTCGCTCACAGAGCTGATTGCCTGGAGCGCTCAGACGAATGAAAACCCCGGAGCGAAGCTCCGGGGTTTTTGCTTGCGAAGACGAAAGATCGTTATTGCTTTGGCTGACCGAAATCGAGCGGTGGCAGGTCGATTTGCGGAATCTCGATCTTGATGGTGTTGGGGTCGATCGTGGACGCGACGCCCTTGTAGTGCATCACCATCGCCGGGAACAGGATCACCAGCAGCACCATGATCACCTGGATCACCACGAACGGGACCGCGCCCCAATAGATCTGGCCCGTGGTGACGCCGTCCATGCGCTTGCCGGTGACGCGGTCGATATAGGATTCCTTCGGCGCCACTGAGCGCAGGTAGAACAGCGCGAATCCGAACGGCGGATGCATGAACGAGGTCTGCATGTTGACGCCGAGGATCACGCCGAACCAGATCAGGTCGATGCCGAGCTTTTCCGCCGCGGGCCCGAGCAGCGGGATGATGATGAAGGCGAGCTCGAAGAAATCGAGGAAGAAAGCCAGCACGAACACGAACGCGTTGACGAAGATGAGGAAGCCGACCTGGCCGCCGGGTAGCGAGGTCAGGAGGTGTTCGACCCAGACGTGACCGTTGACGCCGTAGAAGGTCAGCGAGAAGACGCGCGCCCCGACCAGGATGAAGACCACGAAGGCCGATAGTTTCGCGGTCGATTCCGTGGCCTGCCGGATCAGGTCCCAGCTCAGCCGGCGCTTGACGGTGCCGAGAATGATGGCGCCGGCCGCGCCCATCGCGCCACCTTCGGTCGGCGTCGCGATGCCGATGAAGATCGTGCCAAGCACCAGGAAGATCAGGAACAGCGGCGGCACCATCACGAATGTGGTCTGCTGTGCCATCGCGGAGAGGAAACGGAAACCGGTCAGCTTATCGATGATCCAGTTCGCCACGGCGACGAAGAATGCGAACAGGATGCCGAAGAACATGCTGAGCACGACGAAATCGGCGCCATGCGTGTCGGAGTTCCGCATCATGAACCAACCGAACACGCAGCTCGCCAGGAACAGCATGCCCAGCGACAGCAATCCTCGGCTGCCGTCTTTCTCGCGAAAACCGATGGCGTCGGGCGGCAGGCCCGGCGCCGCCTTGGGAAAGATCAGCGTGACAAAGAAAGCGTAAAGCGCATAGAGACCGGCGAGCACCAGGCCCGGAATGAAGGCGCCTTCATACATGTCGCCGACCGACTTGCCGAGCTGGTCGGCCATCACGATCAGCACCAGCGACGGCGGAATGATCTGCGCCAGCGTGCCGGAGGCCGCGATGATGCCGGACGCCATCCGGCGGTCGTAGCCGTACCGCAGCATGATCGGCAGCGAGATCAGGCCCATCGAAATCACGGAAGCGGCGACGACGCCGGTGGTGGCCGCGAGCAACGCGCCGACGAACACGACGGCGTAGGCGAGGCCGCCGCGGATGGTGCCGAACAACTGCCCGATGGTGTCGAGCAGATCCTCGGCCATGCCGGATCGTTCCAGCACCAGTCCCATGAAGGTGAAGAACGGGATCGCCAGCAGCGTGTCGTTGTTCATCACGCCATAGACGCGCTCGGGAAGCGCCTGCAGGAAGTCAGGCCGGAATTCCCCGAGCTGAATGCCGACAAAGGCGAAGATCAGCCCGACCGCGCCAAGCGAGAACGCCGCCGGATAACCCGCCAGCAGGAACACAACCAGCGCCGCGAACATAATCGGCGCCATGTTGGCGATAAGAAAAGATGCCATCTAGATTCCCCCGCGACCGCGCCCGGCGATCAGTCTTTTTTGAGCGCCTCGACGAGATGTTCGACCTCGGCCTCGAGTGCATGCACCTGCGATGCGTGTGGATCCGGAATAAGGCCGCGCATGACCGCGACGCGCTTGATCAATTCGGATATGGCCTGCACCAGCAGCATGGCGAACCCGATCATGATCAGCGATTTGGCCGGCCATTGCGGCAGGCCGCCCGCGTTGCCCGATTGCTCGTTGATCTCCATCGAGCGTCTGAAAAACGGAACGCCGGTGATGATCATGACGATGCACAGCGGCAGCAGGAAAAAAGCGTGACCGACAATATCGATGCTGTCGCGCAGCTTCTTCGGCAGCATGTTGTTGACGATGTCGATGCGGATATGTTCGTTGTCGAGCAGCGTCCAGGACGAGCACATCAGGAAGACGACGCTGAACAGCAGCCATTGCAGTTCGAGCCAGGAATTCGACGAGGTGTCGAAGGCCTTGCGGACGATCGCGTTGAGCGCCGAGACCACCACGGCGACAAGGATCAGCCACGCCAGGCGCTTGCCCATCCACCGCGTGAACGCGTCTATTCCACGGCTCATTTTCAAGAGCGATTGCAACGACAGGTCCTCCCCAGTTGTGCCTCTGCTGTCTTGACCGCGCCGTCGGGCGCAGCGGCTTGTCCAGCCGGGCTAGCATGAAGCAGCCGCACCAAACCAGCGCCCAACGCCGCCGTCAATTGGAAGTTTGTTGATATTGAAGGAGAATTTAATACCGGCGCTCGCGCCGGGGGGCTCAGCCGCCGGTAACGCTCATATGGCGGCTGACGCTCGGCCGGTTGTGCCGGCGATCGATGATGAAGTCGTGGCCCTTCGGCTTCAGGCCGATGGCACGGTCGATGGCGGCGCTGAGCAACTCGTTGTCGGCGGAGGCCCGCAGCGGCTTGCGCAAATCGGCGGCATCCTCGTGGCCGAGGCAGGTATGCAGCGTGCCGGTGCAGGTGATCCGCACCCGGTTGCAGGACTCGCAGAAATTATGGGTCATCGGCGTGATGAAACCGAGCTTGCCGCCGGTCTCGGCGACGCGAGCATAGCGCGCCGGGCCGCCGGTATCATCGTCGAGGTCGGTCAGGGTGTATTGCTTGGCCAGCCGCGCGCGCAGCAACGACAGCGGCACATATTGATCAATCCGCCCTTCGCCGATATCCCCCATCGGCATCACTTCGATCAGCGTCAGCGCCATGCCCTTGCCATGCGCCCATTGCATCAGCGCGGGGATTTCATCCTCGTTGACGTTTTTCAGCGCGACCGCATTGATCTTGACGGCAAGACCGGCCGATCGCGCCGCCTCGATCCCGGCCAGGACCTTGTCGAGGTCGCCCCAGCGGGTGATGGCGCGGAATTTTGCCGGGTCGAGCGTATCCAGCGAGACGTTGATGCGGCGGACGCCGCAGTCCCGCAATTCACCGGCGAAGCGGGCCAGCTGCGAGCCGTTGGTCGTCAGCGTCAGTTCATGGAGTGCGCCAGTACCGAGGTGGCGCGACAGCGAGCGCACCAGCGACATCACGTTGCGCCGTACCAGCGGTTCGCCGCCGGTCAGCCGCAACTTCCGCACGCCCTTGGCGATGAACGCCGAACACAGCCGGTCAAGCTCCTCCAGCGTGAGCAGATCGGCCTTGGGCAGGAATGTCATGTCTTCCGACATGCAATAAAAGCAGCGCAGATCGCAGCGATCCGTGACCGATACCCGCAGATAGCTAATGGTCCGGCCGAACGGATCGGTCATCGGACGGGACAGCGACGCCAAGGGGCTCAGGGAGGGGCTCTCTGAGGGATTCACGCGGGAACTCACAGGCGATCCGTTCATTCAAAAGTGCCTTTTCAGCGCGGGCTGCCGCAACGATGGAACGGCCCCGTACGGCCAATCTAGGCACATTGCGGCCCCCGCACAATCCGCAAGCTTTGCCGGAAACGTTGGTGCTGCGGGGCAAGCGATCAGCGGCTGGCCGCCGGTGCCGGCGCGGGGAAGGCCGATCCGGCCGGCGCCGCCGCGCTCTTCGGCGGCTTTGGCGGTTTCGGTTTCAACATTTTCTTCCGGGCAGTTTTGGGTGGCGGATCCGCCGGCTGGAGCTCGGCGACCACCGGATCGGGATCGACCGTCGTCGAGCCTGGCGCGGAGAAATCTCCGGGGATACGGATCACCTGCACCGGAATGGTCATCGGCTGGAACTTGTTCAGCGTGTAGGTGACCGAGAAGCCGCTATCCGGCGCGGGCACCGCAACCGCGCAGGGCGTCTTGCACGCCGGCCCAAGCGAGGTGACGGCATCGGCGCCTGGCGGCGTCGACTCGAGCTGGATCTGTACGGTTGGCGGCGTCGGTTTGAAGGAGTCCAGCGAGAACGAGGAGCAGCCCGCCACACTATACCCTGCAACCGCAATCGCGATGACACGACGCATGATCCATCCGCCACCTAAGAGCATGATCCGGAAAAAATGGCCGCCGGCTTTCCGAAAAGATCGTGCTCGAACAAGAAGCTGGAGCGCGAGGTGCGCCAGTGCGCCTACCGCCACAGTATTGCCACGAGCATAGGAGCGTCACTACCACCGCGCAACCGCACGGTTCCCTATAGTTAAGTAATGGTTAACAACCGGAATCAGAGATTTTAAAATG
>Ga0137377_10002935_pt1 | contig 12943 bp, 10 predicted proteins | sample SagtaG_22_FD_104815 | JGI IMG/M metagenome (GOLD analysis project Ga0137377, IMG submission 104815) | Vadose zone soil microbial communities from Sagehorn Ranch, Mendocino, California, USA - Sage2_L_40_16 metaG | ecosystem: Environmental > Terrestrial > Soil > Vadose zone | place: USA... | reverse complement strand
GGACATATGGTGTGGTATGCTGCAAATCCCCGTTTCGCCAATCGAAAAAAGTAAAGGCGGCCGCTGTGCGGCTGCATAAGACAAGGAGAGAAAGAAGATGAGAACCAAGTCCCTGGCAGGCGTACTGATCGTGTTGCTGTTGATGGCGGGAGCGGCAACTGTATCGGCACAAGAAGTAACGCAAGCGGAGAAGGACAAGGCGCTGCAGTATCTGGAAACGACGAAGAAAAATGTATTGGAGGCGACGAAGGGGCTATCGGAAGTGCAGTGGAATTTCAAGTCGGCGCCGGACCGCTGGTCTGTGGCCCAGGTGATGGAGCACATAGCTGCGGCGGAAGATTTCATCCGCGGCATGTTGAAGGAGAAGGTGATGATGGCGCCGGCAGGAGAGCCGGGGCGTGACGTGAAGAAAACCGACGAGGGAGTGCTGGCGATGGTTCCCGACCGCACGAACAAAGTGCAGGCGCCGGAACCGCTGGTGCCGACAAACCGTTTTGGATCGCCGGAAGGCTCGGTCAAGCATTTTGTGGAGAGCCGCGCGACGACGGAAGACTTTCTCAAAAGCGCGACGGGTCTGCGCGACCACGTGACAGACAGCCCCATGGGGAAGCTGGATGGGTACGAGTTTGTTCTGCTCATCGCAGCGCACAGCGAACGGCACACCAAGCAGATCAATGAAGTGAAGGCCGATCTGAACTTTCCGAAAAAGTAAGAAGAAAAAAATTTAACGCAGAGATCAAAGGGAAATCATACGCTGTGCGGGGACAGATGGAATGTCCCTTCGCGGCGCATCTTACTTTTGGCCAAGTTCAAGAGCTTCTGATGAGCAAGGCTTGTTCGAGCTGGGGCCTCGCACAGAAGTGTTGTGGGCGCGCGACAGTGCTTGATCAGCAACAGTGAGACTGACGTCAGTTGCTTGCCGTGGGTGGGCAGAGTATCTTTTGGCCAGTTCCGGACTTCGACTTTTTGACGGAGGCGAGTTAGATGAAAACCATTCGGATGGGAAGTGTGAGTGTCGCGTTGATCGGTATGGCCGCGCTTGCAGCGGCGGTATACAGCCAGGAGAAAAAAGAGAGCGCCGCGCCGCCCAAAATTATGCACTTCGGCGATTTGAAATGGACGCCGATTATAAAGGGATGTGACCTTGCGAACGTGGCTGGCGACCCAAGCGCCGAAGGAGCGCCCTTCGTGGTGCGCCTACGGTGCGTTGACGGAGCCAAGATTCCGGCGCATTGGCATCCGACCGATGAAAACGTAACTGTGTTAAAGGGAACATTTCTAGCAGGCATGGGCGAGACTTTTGACGAAACAAAAATGATAACGATGAACGTCGGCAATTTTGTGACGATGCCGAAGGAAATGCGGCATTTCGCGATGAGCAAGGGCGAGACCATCGTGCAGGTTCACGGCGCGGGCCCGTTCAAAGTGAATTGGGTGAATCCGTCCGAGGTGCAGCCGCCAGATGCGCCGGCAGCTGCAACGGCGAAGCCTAAATCCTGATCTGCTTGCGAAATCTGCCAGCGCATTAGAGATCCTGACCAAAGAAATCCAATAATCCGGGCCCGCGCGTTCTGGCTGGGCTGGAGACGCTGTGCTAGACTTTTCTCTGCTCTCGCGGGAAATGGACGCGAGTGCCGGAGCGTGGAACTTCGGGCTCTGTGCAACGAGGTCCCGCGAACCCCGCCAGGCCCGGAAGGGAGCAACGGTACCGGGATGACCTCGGGTGCCGCAGATCACCCGAAGTTCCTCTCACTGAAGCAATCGTCAGTAATTGGTTATCAGTTTTCAGTGGGAGAAAAGACCGAAGATGCTGTTAACTTCTTCTCTGTGCTGATTACGGAAGATTGAGAACTGAAAACTTTCCCATGAGCTACCAGGTCATAGCCCGCAAGTGGCGCCCGCAAACGTTTGACGATCTCGTCGGCCAACAGCACGTAACGGAAACGCTGAAAAACGCGATCAAGAATGACCGTGTGGCGCATGCGTACATTTTTTCGGGAGCGCGGGGCGTCGGAAAAACGACCGCGGCGAGGATCCTGGCGAAAGCGCTGAATTGCGTGAAGGGGCCGACGTCGAATCCCTGCGGGGAATGCGATTCATGCAAGCAGATTGCGGCGGGGACTTCGCTGGACGTAATTGAGATCGACGCGGCCTCGAACCGCGGCATCGACCAAATTCGCGAATTGCGCGAGATGGTGCGCTATGCACCGGCGGCGTCGCGAAGCAAAGTTGTAATCCTCGACGAAGCGCATATGCTGACGGGGGAAGCGTCCAACGCATTGCTGAAGACGCTCGAAGAACCGCCCGACCGTGTTATTTTTGTGATGGCGACGACTCAACCAGAAGACCTGGTGGATACGATTCGGTCAAGGTCTCAACACTTTCATTTTCGCGCGCTGACTTTTGCGGAGATCGTCGGGCGACTGGAAGAGATCGCAAGGAAGGAGGATTTGAAGATCGAGCCGGGCGCGATGGGGGTGATTGCGCGCATGGCGGAAGGCAGCTTGCGCGATGCCCTGTCGCTTCTCGAGCAGGCCCGCGCGTATTGCGGCGACACGATTCCAGACAAAGAGGTTCGTGATCTGCTGGGCGTGGTGCCGGATGATGCGCTGGAAGAGTTGATCCAAGCAATCGCCGAAGGGTCGGCGGATCGCGCGCTCGGGCTGGTACACACGTTCCAGAAAGAAGGGCGCAACCTGCAGCATTTCTGCCGGGAGGCGATCCGGCACATGCGCAACCTGCTAGTCGCGCGCACGTGCGGGGCGGATTCGGACTTGATAGCGGCGACTCCGGATCAGCGTCCGGCGCTGGCGAAGGCCGCGGCCGTGTTTAGCGAAGAAGACCTGACGCGGTTCTTCCAAATTCTGCTGCAGACGGATGATGATTTGCGGCGGAAACCAGATCCACGCGTGCATTTGGAAATGGGATTGCTGCGGCTGATCAACGCCTCACGGCTGGCGCCGTTGGAGGAGCTACTCGCGGAATTGAAGGGTGGCGTGCCGAGCGGGTCTATGGGGACGGGAGCAGCGCGTGGCGCAACGGCTGCGACAGCGCTTGCGCCCGCTCCAAAAATCGCCACGCAGAGCGTTGCGGCGCCGATGTCTCAACCTCGCAAAGTTGAGGCGGGGATGCAATCCCCTTCTCCGTTTGCGACAGGGCAAGCTGCTTCTGCAACCACAGCGTCCGCAGTTGCGCCGGCAGCAGTCCCACCATTGGCCGAAGGAAGAGCAGAAGGGGAAGAATCGATCGCCGCGGCAAAAACGAATGACGCCACGGCGGAAGCGATCGGAATTTCGCAAGAAAATGTCGCCGAGATCAAGACAGCGATTCAGGCGCAACAGAAATTTCTGGGCGAATTAGTGCAGCAGAGCAACCGGTGGGAATTAGAAGGGGCGGAGCTGCGGCTTTATTTCTCTCCGGAGAAACGGCCGTTCGCGGAATTACTCGAAGGCCGCGACTCGCTGGAAAAGATCCGTGTCATTTCGAGCAAGGTGCTCGGCCGGGCGGTACGCGTCTGTGCTAAACTTGAGTCAGTTGCAGCAGCTGCTGCCTCGGCGGCGCGCGGTGCGTCCGGCACACAAGACTTGCGTGCGCAATTCGAGCGCGATCCGATGGTGCGGTCCATGTTGCAACGCTTCGGAGGCAGGATTTCCGAAGTGAAACGAAACCAAGAGGAATCCTGATGGAAGTCAGCGCTCTCCAACAGATGCTATCGCGATTCCGGCAACTGCAGGAAGACCTGCAGAGGCAGGTGAATTCCGTAACCGTGGAAGCTTCGGCCGGCGGCGGCATGGTCAACGTGAAAATGAATGGCCAGAAGCAGATCGTCGACGTGAAAATTGAGCCGGAAGTTTTTGCTGGCAAAGACCAGGAGATGCTGCAGGATCTGGTCCGCGCGGCGGTGAATGAAGCGTCGCGGCGCGTCGATGAAGAACTCGCCAACCAGATGAAAAACCTCGCGGGCGGCATTCCCGGAATGGCCGGGATGAAGATTCCCGGATTGTTTTAGCTGATTGAGACTTCTCCTGAGCTGAGTTCTCTTCCAGTTCTTACTTCACGCATGCTCACCTCGCGTATTCCCCGTTGTGCACTTCGTATTCGATGCGGAAGGGCTTCTGCGTTTTGCGATCCTCCCAATGTTGCTCGGCGATAATGCGCTGGGCTTGTGCGAGACGTTCAGAGGGCAGCGGGTGTGAACGGAAATAGCCGTTCAAACTCTGAATGGCCAGTTCGGATAGTTCCTGGTTCGGGCTTCGCGCATGGATGACGTACTCGTCGCACAGCTTGGCGATGCGCTCGAACATATCGACGGAGCCATAGGGTGAGTAGCCGGACCGAACTGCTAGAAACATGCCTTCGCGATCAGCTTCAAATTCTTCGTCCTTGTGGTAGCCGGCCTCCCAAAAATCAATAGGGATATGCAGCACGGCGCCTAGTATATCGAGATTGAGATTCTTCAGCTTCGCTTCCAGCTGCACGCGCTCGACGCAGTGATAGTGGTCAATGTGCTCGATCTCATGCGCCAAGACGTTGGCGAGCTCATCTTCGCTCATCATGAGGTCGAGCATACCTTCGCCGATGTAGACCGGCCCGCCTGGAAGAGAGAAAGCGTTGATCATGCTGTGATCGGGAAGGACGGTGAAGGTATAAGGCAAGTGTCGATGCGCACGCAGCGCCACTGCGCCGCCCACACGCGCGACGTACTTTTCGAGGCCTTCCTCTTCGGGAGTGAGCTTTCGCGATTGGGTTGCGTAACGGGCGGCCAGTTCCCTGCCAATAGTGTTTTCCTGTTCATCGGAGAGGCGCGTGAAGTGCATGGGAATGCGGGAGAGGTCGCGCTGGGCGTCAGCAGCCATATTCAAGATGGCGTTGGCGGAGACGGGAGTGGATTTCGGGCGGCGCTGGCTCCAGTAGAGCCCCGCGAGGGCGAAGCCCAGGATGAGAAAGAAAACGACGAACACAACGGAGCGTTTCATAGGTATTGGCGAATGGCGTCGCGATACTTGCTGTAAAGAAAGGAAACGAGCACCAGCGCAGCGCCAACAATTATGAAGGTGACGTAGCGATCGCGCGGCTGAAGTCCCCAAACATCGAGGGCCATCACTTTTGCGACGCAAAGCAGAAGAATTCCCAGGCCGGTGAGGCGGAAGCTGCGCTCCTTGACCGCCAGCGCCAGCAAGAAAATCATCACGCCTTCAATGCCCCACGACACGGTGACCATGCCCGCACGCATTTTCAATGCGAGCATGCAGGTGAGCAGAATGACCGGGACGAAAAACTCGACTTGTTCCGGGCGATTTGCAATGACGGCAAGCGGCCTCATCCAGGTACCCATATTCTGCGGGACGCCAAAGCGTCCCCGCAGACGGAAAGCGAAGAACAGGCTCGCGAGCAGAATTGTAACCGCGGAACCGAGGACGAAGTAGCGGCCTTGCCAGTCGCCTTCACCGAAATAGCCAGCGCCGAATAGATTGTGCACCATGCCACGGCCAAGAACGAGGACCGTTAGAAGCAATCCTTGATAGAGGAAAAGAGGGCGATCCACAAGCAGCGCAGCGCCAAGAAGCGCGAAAACGACAGCAGCCCAGGAGGTGACCACCCATTCAATCGGAAATTGAAAATAGAAAAGCGCCACGATCGTAGCAGTGCCCAGGTACACAAGCAGGACGTCGAAGTGCAGGCGGCGGTCGCGGCCCGTGTTTTCTTCCTTCTCCGGCAATTGCGCGTAGACGAAAAAGAAAATCAGCACGAGCGGAAGGATAGTGTACATGCGCGGTCCCCAGAACTCGCCGGGTTCGCTTGAAGTGAGATTGGAAAAGAAAATCCGGGTGAAGGCGGCGATTAGCGCAACATACGCCTGGTAACGGAACTGCGTGATCTTGCGCAGCAGGCCGTATTCGAACAGCACGAGGCCGAACGCGCCCCAGGCTACGGCCACGCTGGTAGGTTGTGTTTGTAATTCATACCAGAGGAGCAGCCCGCCGATGGTGGATGCCACCCAGGAATAAATGTGATGGATGTCGCGCTGGCGCCACTCTTCGGGCATGCGGATGAGCCGAGAGAGCGCGTAGAAAATTACCGCGACGATGGCCAGGGACAGGAGACGCACGCTGATGCCGTGCCAGGTGGCGTTGACGTAGAGATTCACGCTGACGCTCAGGATTAGCGTGAGTCCCGCGAGAATGTGCGATTGCCAGGGCAATTCTTCGAGCTTGAGGCGCTGATCCACGATGGCCAGGACCACAGCAAACACAGCCCAAAGCGGAGCCAGCCAACCGTTGGGCGCTTCGTACCAGGCCAGAAGTGCAAGGAGCCCGGTCGCCGCGAAAGAATGAAGAAAGGCGATGGCCCGGGCGTAGCGCTCTTCCGGCGCGGCTTTGCGCGAGAGGAAATATAAGCCGGCGGCGACGACCGATATTGTAAAGATGCGCAGAGAAATAGGGCCCCAGAATTTTTGTTCGAGGTTGTAATTGTAGAAAAATGCGCGGAGGAGCGCGCAAGAACCAACGACATTAGCCTGCCAAGAAAGCTGCTGGTAACGAATCCAGCGCGTCGAGAGCGCCAGCGCAACCGCGAAAACGATCCAGCCGACGGCAATCCAGGGCGCATGGAGCGCTTCTTGAAGGATCCAAACCATCATACCGGTTGCGATCCAGGTGTAGGCCACACGCGCAAGCCCGAGGTGCCGTTCATTCGTGGTACCGAGCCGCTTGGCGAGCCAATAGCCGCCGACAACGACGGGCAATGCGCAGAACGCCCTGACTGGAATAGTGTGCCAGCGGTGAATACCACTCTGATCAGCTGTTAACGCCGTGAAGACGGCAAGAGCGGTGAGGAGATAAGAATGCCAGGCAAGCACGTGATAACGCAGCGCACGCGCAGCCTCCGACAGAATCACAGCGAAAGCAATGAACGCGAGTGGCTGCCAAAGCTCCGGCGCCTCGTACCAGATGAGGAGAGCAATGAAGCTGCTTCCCGCGGCAGCGAAGAGGCTGCGAATGGTACGTTGATCGGGATCATTGCGCAGAGAAGACAACTTGGCGGTGAGATAGAACGCGGCGCTGAGAATGGGAAGAGTGAGCAGCCGCAAGCGTATGTGAGCGTGTTCAGGGGATTCGAGATGCAGATTGACAGCGATGCCGCGATAGAGCGTAAGTGCACCGACAAGAGCGTACTGCACCTGCAAGTGGTGCGATTTGAGAGCGCGGCCAAGAGCCGCGACGATGATCATGACGGCGGCGAATGCCAGGGCAGTCCAGTCGTGCGAAAAAAGAGCCCACGCAGCGGATGCGGCGGCGAACCCACCAAGATAGGAATGGATAGTAAGCAGCGGGCGATCAGGCGAGTCACTAAACAAATCTTTCCAGCACGAGCCGGCACCAACGGCGTTGGTATAGAAGACGACGGCACAGAGCGAGAAAAGGACACCAGCTGCAGGCGCCAAACCTTCATTTTCAAGACGCTGGTTGAGGAGTTGGCGGAAGTCAACGCCGATAAGATGCAAGCCGACGAGCAGGCCCGTCAGGAGGCCAAGACGGCGGAAAACGATTTCTTTCATGATGATTCCAGCTGCCAGGAAGACTTCTGCGCCCACGAGCCAGAGGATTGCTACGTTGTTCCCGGAATAGTGGAAAGGAACAGCGGCAAGCATCAGCGTGGCTCCAACCACGCTCAGGACAACAAAAGCCTGCCGTCGGCGTTTGGTGATGGGCAGTTGGGCCAGGAAGAATTCGAACGCGCCAACGACCAGAAGCGCGAGATAGGCGAGTTCCGGCTGGACGGATTGAAACTTCATGACGCCGAGGAGTAGGAGGACGTTTAAGAGAGCGGCGAGCGTGGAGACGTGCTCTTCGAATTCGGTTTTAATCGTGCGGGCAATATAGGAAATGCGGAAAGTCAGCCAATAGAAGAAGAGCAAAGCCAGGCTGGCATGATATTGCTCGAAGTGGCGACCTTGAGCTCCTTCGATGCCGAGGATGCGGTAGAGCCAATAAAGATGATTCAAGTAGCTGGAGAGAATTCCGAAGACTTCGAGTTCGAACCAGCCCATTTTCAGGACGATCGAAACGAGACCGATGGCGAGAAACACGCCGGCAGAAAGGCTGTAAACGGTGTCCTGGCTGAGGGCGACGGTAGTGTAGCCAAGCAGGAATGCCAGTCCAGTGACGAATTGCGAGCGATAGCGAAGCGTATGGAAGGCCATGGCTACCGCGACGAGGAGCATCAGAGCGCAATCAAGCGTGAGCGCGCCGGGGTTTTGAGAAAGAACGCGCATGGCATCCACGTGGTAAATCCCGAAGGTGCTAAAGAAGAGCAGCGCCCACCCGCCACCAATACCGGTGCGGCCGAGCAGGCGATACCGTTCGTTCTTCTCGACATAAATGCCGCCCACAAGAAGAAACGCGGAAGCGAGGTAAGAAATCCCGACTTTGCCGAGCGGCCCAAGTGCGCCGAGTTCGTAGATACCGAAGAGAGCGACGCCCACCACCAGAATGATGATGCCGAGTTTGTTGAGCCAGTTTGTGCCGAGAGTCTCTTCGATCGCGGAGACGGTTTTCATTCGTTGTTGAAGAGTCGGCCGAGGAACAGGCACGCGATACGCAGACAGCGGCGGCGAGGAGATGCGGGCGGCCGCAGAAGGAGGAATCTGCGCTGGCGCCTGCGGCTTGGGCGCGGGAATGCCCGGCGCGGCAGGCTGGGACGAAGGAACAGATGGCGTAGTCGTTTGCGGTGGAGCAACCGGCGCAGACGGTTTTGCTTCTGCTGGCGTCTTCGTTGCCGCAGGCAAAACAGGCTTCGGCTCGGAGGGCACGCTGGGCGGTGGCGGCTGGGCCTGGGGAGTGGGCGCTGATACAGCCCGGGGCAGCTTGACTGGCGCGGGCAACTCAACCTTCGAAGATGGGACACGCGTATCTTCTACGGTATTCGCTTCTGGTGACGGAGCGACGACAGGGCGCTCCACTGGTTTTTCAGCGGTTCGCGCAGCAGGATGGACCGCGACGGAAAGTTGCCGCTTTAGATCAGCAAGTTCACGCTGGAAGGAAGTGTGCTGCCGGGCGTTCTCCTCGTTGAGCCGATTAACCTCCGCGCGAACCTTGCTGTACCTCACCAGAAGGATGAGCGCGATGATGGGGGTGGCGATCAGGAAGATCCCGATCAGAAAGACCAGCAGGTCGACCATGGGCATTGGGCGTCCTTGGGAGTGCGTTTTTCTTTGTCTCCATGTTAGAACGAGGCCAAGAAGGAATCTTGCACTTTTGTTTACTTAGTGGCCTTGCGAGTAAACGGCTCCGGCGTAAGACATTCTGAATGAACGACTTAGCGGCTAACGGAAGGTCCATAATTCATTGCTCAAACCGGAAAAGGGTGGATTCCGTAATTTAATGGTTACGAAGAGCCCCCAGCTGTGATATAGTCTTTTTGCGCTTAATACCTCGGTTGTGTTGTGCGGTCCCTCTGGTGCAGTTCTTGATCTGAGACTCCCCGCCTGCAGTTTTCTCCGTACGTTTTACGCGTAATCTAAAAAAGGCTGGCAAAGCAAGCCGCCGGTCCGCCCGAGAACTCGTGTGCGCACCGCGACGGCTTCTGCCAGCAAGAAAGTAATATTGAATGTTGAATGTTTCAAAAGTGAATGCAGAGCGCTCCTCGGAGGCTCTGCCGGAACGCACGTTAGCGCGATTTTCCGAAATGCTGATTTCTCCTTATGTGAAGGAGCGATTGGCAGCGGCGCGGTTTACCACGCCGACGCCCGTCCAGGCCGCGGCCATCCCGCAAGCGCTGGAAGGCAAAGATGTGCTGGCGACAGCGCAGACAGGGACTGGCAAAACGCTGGCGTTCCTGATTCCGGTGATCGAAAAGCTGCTCAAGGATAAAACACCGGGAATTGCGGCGCTTGTGCTGGTTCCCACACGCGAACTTGCGATGCAGGTCGTGGATCAATTTAACAAGCTGCGCGGCAATCAGCTTCTGCCTGCGGCGCTCGTTGTCGGAGGCCTGTCCGAAGGCGGGCAGCTCCAGGCGATTCGCAAGGGAGCGCGGCTGGTGGTCGCAACTCCGGGACGGCTCGAAGATTACCTGGACCGCAGACTTTTCCATTTTAATGCGTTGCGCATACTCATCCTCGACGAAGCGGACCGCATGCTGGACATGGGATTCCTCCCTGCGATTCGCCGCATCGTCTCGATCCTTCCGAAAGAGCGGCAGACGATGTGTTTCTCCGCGACGATGGAAGGCGACATGGCGCGCGTCGTGAAGGATTATCTTCGCAATGCTGTACGCCTTTCGTTCGGCTCCACCTCGAAGCCCTCGGAAAACGTGCGCATCCAAGCGTTTGAAGTTGCCATGGACCGCAAGCAAGAAATGCTGCAGCGCCTGCTGGCCAAGGAAACCGGTAAGTGCCTGGTGTTTGCTCGAACTAAGCGCGGAACCGAACGCATTGCCGAGAGCTTGAATCGCAAAGGCTTCTCCGCCGCCATGATTCATGGCGACCGCTCGCAATCGCAACGCACCACGGCGTTGGCTGGGTTTCAGCAGGGCCGCTTCCGCGTCCTCGTGGCCACCGACCTCGCTTCGCGCGGGATTCACGTGCAGGACATCGCGCACGTCATCAACTACGATCTGCCCGAAGTGGCGGAGAATTTCATCCACCGCGTTGGGCGAACCGGACGCAACGGTGGACACGGCGTGGCTTCGACGCTCTTCGTAAAAGAACAGCGCTCCGAATTGTTCCAACTGGAACGCTCGCTCGGTATCAAGATGGAGCGTCTCCGCACAGAGGAAACGGCTGGGCTTCCCGAAAAACAGGAACGGCTGCCAGTCAATCTGCCTCGCGTGGAATCCATTCAACGACCTGCAAGGTTCGTGCTCCCCGGCGAGGTTTTCCAGACGCAGTTCGAAAACTAGACAAGTCTATTCACCGCTTAAAAACGGGCTCCTCGATACGATCGGGGAGCCTTTCTTTATTTTCCGAGCACTCGTGGCAAACTACGAGCATGCTAATCCGGCCCTCAACCGACAGAGACAAGAACGCCATCTGGGCAATCATGGAGCCCATCATCCGCGCTGGCGAGGCTTATACGCTGCCCCGCGACATGGATAAAACAAGTGCGCTCGCGTATTGGTGTTCAAGTGAGCGAGAGGTTTTCGTCGCCGAAGACAATGGCGACATCGTTGGAACCTATTGCTTGCAAGCGAACCAGAGAGGCGGCGGATCTCACGTCGCCAACTGCGGCTACATGACTGCGATAAATGAGACGGGTCGCGGCGTGGCCCGCGCAATGTGTGCGCATTCCTTGGACCGAGCCCGAGAACGCAGATTTCGCGCTATGCAGTTCAACTTTGTTGTAAGCGCAAACGAGCGGGCAGTGAGATTATGGCAAAGCTTCGATTTTGAGATCGTCGGCCGCCTTCCGAAGGCGTTCCTTCATCCAACTCGTGGATACGTGGACGCCTACATCATGTATCGCGATCTCTAAGTCCGTTTGCGCTGATACTCACGGCTATGCTACACATGCTACATGCCCGATTTTGCCGCTCCTGTCGAACGCCTCATCGACGAACTGAAACATCTCCCCGGAATTGGCCAAAAGACTGCGCAGCGGCTGGCATTTCATTTGTTGCGAGCGGCCCCCGAGGATGCGCTGGCGCTGGCGGACGCCATTCGCGACGCCAAAGAGAAAATCCGCGCGTGCTCTATCTGCTCCAACATCACGGATTCCGATCCATGCTTGTATTGCGTGGGCCCGACGCGCAGCAAGAAGACCATCTGCGTAGTGGAAGAAGCGCACAACATCATGGCCATCGAAAAAACGCGCACCTATAGCGGCATGTATCACGTCCTGGGGGGTTCGCTTTCGCCGCTTTCCGGCCGCGGACCGGAGCAACTCCACATCAAGTCACTGATCGAGAGGCTGAAGGGCGGCGCGGTCGAAGAGATTATCATCGCCACAAATCCCACGGCCGAAGGCGAAGCCACCGCGGTCTACCTTTCCAAGCTTTTGAAGCCTCTCGGCGTGCGCGTCACGCGAATCGGCGTCGGAATCCCCGTGGGCGCGGACTTGGAGTACGCCGACGAAGTAACCATGCTGAAGGCCATGGAGGGCCGGCGGGATTTGTAGCGTTTTTCCCACGTCACAAGCGGCCTACTCGTTTTAGAACGCAATAGGTGAACAGAGGCATAACTCTTAGTACGCTTAGGACGCTCTAGCCAATCCTCGCATTTAGGTATACAGTTTCATTCTCAGGGTGGCTGTCCTCCCCCCAAACCTTGGGCAGCCGCCGTCTGGCTGACAGGAGGTGCGCTAAATGCCGAGCCTGGCGCACTACATGACGCAGTACGATCACGAGCACGAATCCGGCTGGAATAAATTCCTGCATGGCGTTGGTATCCCGATGATTTTTGCCGGGGTTATCCTTCTGCTTTTCACAAAATGGATCTTGGGAACGGGATTTTTTTTAGGCGGATGGGTGCTTCTTTTTCTCGGCCACCGGATTGAGGGAAACCATCCGGCGTTTTTCCAGGGACCGATTTATTTGCTGGTTGGACCAATTTGGGTTGCAAAGGAAGCATGGATGTTCCTAACGGGCACGCACCGCAGGCCGACCTCGGAAGGTACTCCGCAAAGTGACGCGATGAAGTAGATGCAGCGATTTCAGTCGTCTGCGCGAAATCTTAAAATACTGAGGGACAGCGGCGGTCTGTATGAACGAATCAGGCAGCAATTTTGCCGATGAAATGATGGAAATGGTGTCTGAGAGCGCCGATAACGCCAGTGCGGAATTAAGGAAGCGCCGTAGCACGCGGATCGTGCAGGCGGTTCCCCTGGTGGTGACGGGCGTCGATGCGCTGGGGCGTCCGTTCGTGGAACGAACGTCGTCGCTGATTATCAATTGCCATGGCTGCCGCTACCAGTCAAAACACTACGTGCTGAAAAATATGTGGGTG
>Ga0137377_10002933_pt1 | contig 12945 bp, 11 predicted proteins | sample SagtaG_22_FD_104815 | JGI IMG/M metagenome (GOLD analysis project Ga0137377, IMG submission 104815) | Vadose zone soil microbial communities from Sagehorn Ranch, Mendocino, California, USA - Sage2_L_40_16 metaG | ecosystem: Environmental > Terrestrial > Soil > Vadose zone | place: USA... | reverse complement strand
TCACTGTCCAGTCGACCAGGCTGTGGAATTTGCCGCTGATGCCGCGCGCGGGCCCTTCCGCATGTTGCCGCAGCAGGCGGCTGCACATCATCGGCGTGAGCGTGAGCGACACCACCGCCGAGGTGATGACCGCGATCGTCAGGGTGAGCGCGAACTCGCGGAACATGCGCCCCACGATGCCGGTCATGAACAGGAGCGGGATGAACACCGCGATGAGCGACACCGTGAGCGAAATCACCGTGAAGCCGATTTCGCGCGCGCCGCGCAGCGCCGCATCGAACGCGGTTTCCCCCTCCTCCATGTGGCGCACGATGTTCTCGATCATCACGATCGCGTCATCGACCACGAAGCCGGTGCCGATGGTCAGCGCCATCAGAGAGAGGTTGTCGAGGCTGAAGCCGCAGAACCACATCACCCCGAAGGTCGCGATCAAAGACAGGGGAAGGGCCACGCCTGCTATGATCGTGGCCCGTATCGTGCGTAGGAAGATGAGAACCACCAGCACCACCAGCACGACGGCGAGCACCAGCGTGAACTGCACGTCGTGGATCGAGGCGCGGATGGTGCCGGTGCGGTCGTGCACCACCGTCAGGTGCGCATCGGCCGGCATGGCGCGCTGGAGCCGCGGGAGCTCCTTGAGCACCAGCTTGACGGTCTCGATGACGTTGGCGCCGGGCTGGCGCTGCACGTCGATGATGACGGCGGGAACGCCCTGGAACCAGCCGCCGACCTTGGTGTTCTCGAGGCCGTCGACCACCTGCGCCACGTCGCTCAGCATCACCGGAGCGCCGTTGCGATAGGCGACCACCACCTCTTTGTAGGCTTCGGCTGCGGAAATCTGATCGTTGCTCGCGATCGTGTAGGATTGCTGCGCGCCGTCGAGCGATCCCTTGGGGCCGGCGACGTTGGCGAGGCTGATGGCGCCGCGCAGGTCTTCCATGCCAAGCCCGTAGGCGGCGAGGCGGGCGAAGTCGGCCTGAATACGCACCGCCGGGCGGATGCCGCCTTCGACCGACACGTGCCCCACGCCGGTGAGCTGGCTCAGCCGCTGCGCCAGCAGCGTGTCGGCGAAATTGCTCAACTCGCGCAGCGGAATGGTCGGCGAGGTGAGCGCCAGGGTGATGATCGGCGCGTCCGCCGGATTGACCTTCGAATAGACCGGCGGGTAGGGCAGGTTCTTCGGCAGCGTCGATCCGGCCGCGTTGATCGCCGCCTGCACGTCCTGCGCCGCGCCGTCGATGTCGCGGTTGAGGTCGAACTGCAGCGTGATCTGGCTGATGCCGTAGGAACTCGACGACGTCATTACGGTGAGCGCAGGGATCTGGCCGAACTGCCGTTCGAGCGGCGCGGTGACCAGCGATGCCGTCACGTCCGCGCTCGCGCCGGGCAGCTGCGTCGTCACCTGGATGGTGGGAAAGTCGACCTGCGGCAGCGAGGAAACCGGCAGCCACCAGTAACCGAGCCAGCCGCCCATCATCACTGCGACGCCGAGGAGCGAGGTGGCGATCGGCCGGTGAATGAACGGCGTCGAGACACTCATGGGGTGGCGCTCGGCGCGCCGTCGGAACTGCGCCGGCGCTTGCCGCCGCCCTTATCCGTGCCGCCGGACTTCTGCGCTCCAGTCCCCGCCTTCTCGCCGCTCGCCGCCGGAGCGGTCGCAGTGCCGGCGGGCGCGCCCTCGGCCGCTTGCGCCGGCGCGACCGTGACCGGGCGCTTGTCTGCGAGTTGGGTAAATCCTGTGGTGACGACGCGATCGCCGGCGTTCACGCCGCGTGTGACCACGGCCTGGGTTTCGTTCTGCTGGCCGACGCTCACGGCCCGCACGGAGACGGTGTCGTCTGGTTGAATCACATAGACAAAATTCGTGTTGGGCGGCGGTCCGCGCTGCACCGCCACCGGCGGCACGACCACCACGTCGCTCAGCGTGTCGATCAGGAGCCGGACGTTGACGAACTGGCCCGGCCAAAGCTGCAGGTTCATATTGGGAAACTCGGCCTTGAGCTGAATCGTGCCGGTGGTCTGGTCGACCTGATTGTTGACGACCTGGAGCTTGCCGCGGTCGACCACGGTCTTGTTGTCCGCGCCCAGGGCCTCGACCACGAGGGGACCGGAACCGGCGGCGTTCGCCTTGACGATGGCGGCGTTGACCGGCCCGAGTTGCTGCTGCGGCAGGGTGAACAGCAGCGCGATCGGTTGGATTTGGGTGACAACCACGATCGGCGTGGCCGTGGCCGCGCGCACAACGTTGCCGGAGTCCACCAGCCGGATGCCGGTGCGCCCATCGATCGGCGACGTGATCGTGCACCATCGCAAATACGCCGCCGCATTGTCGATCGCACCCTGGTCCAATTTCACTTGCGCCTCGAGCTGGGCAACGAGGGTGCGTTGCGTGTCGACCTGCTGCGGCGCGATCGCATTTGACTTGACCAGATTGGCATAGCGCGTGAGGTCGACCTTGGCGTTCGCGAGTTGCGCCTCGTCGAGGGCCTTTTTGGCGACCGCCTGGTCGAGCGCGGCCTGATAGGTCACCGGGTCGACGCGCGCGAGCACGTCGCCTTTCTTGACGTCCTGTCCCTCGCGGTAGTCGACGCTCAGCAGCGTCCCGTCGACAAGCGACGTGATGTTCGCAGTGTTGAGCGCCTTGGTGGTGCCGACCCCGTCGAGATAGACCGGCACGTTCGCGGTCTGAGCGGTTGCGGCGACGACTGAGACCGGCCCGCTTGCGTCGCGGCGCCCGGCAAAGCCCTTCTTCTGTTGGACTTGGCCGCGGCCGAATATGCTCAGCGCGACGACGACGACAACGGCGCCGACCAGCAGAATTCCGATAAGCCGTGGAAGTCCCGCTTTCATCGCAGGCCCTGAGTCGCCATTCCCCGGATGCTCGTGCGCCGACGCGCCGCCCGGTTCAAGGGCGTCGCGGCTCGGTATCCAGCAGCCAGCCGCCGCCCAGCGCCTGATATAGGGTGACGATCGCCGCTAGGCGATTGAAGCGCACCTGCGCGAGCAGGTCCTCCTGGGTGAACAGCGTCTGCTGGATCTGAATGAGGGTGGTCAGATCGAGGGTGCCGGCGCGAAATTTCTCCTCGGACAGGTTGAACGCCTTGCGCGCCTCCGCGACCGCGCGCCGCTGCAGCATTTCCTGCACGGCCAGTTGCTGTACGGCGGCGAGCGCCTTCTCCACGTCGGTGAAAGCCGAGATCACCGCCTTGCGATAATTGGCGAGGAGTTCCTCGCGGATGCCCTTTTGCTGGTCGAGCTGGCCGAGCAGCATGCCGCCGTCGAAGATCGGCTGGGTCACGCTCGCCGCCGCCGTGTAGAAAATGGAGCTGGGGAGCAGCAGATTGCGCAGCATTGCGCTCGAGAAACCGCCTTGGCCGGTGAGCTGGATGGTGGGAAAGAACGCGGCCCGTGCCGCCTCCACGTTCGCGTCGGCCCCCGCAAGCTTGATCTCCGCTTCGCGGATGTCGGGCCGCTGCGTGAGCAGTTGCGACGGCAGGCCGGGGGTGACGCGCGGCACCCCCAGGCGATAGAGGCTGCCGCCGCGGATTTTGACGTGCTCGGGCACGCGTCCGATTAGCAGCGCGACGATCGCGCGGTTCTGCTCCATCTGTTGCACGAGCGGCGGAATCTGTGCGCGTGCGATCGCGACGAGGCTCGACTGCTGAGCCACGTCGAGGGCCGATCCGCTGCCCGAGGCTCCGACCGGTGCCCCGAGCGGGGCCGCTCCGCCGGCGGCGAACCGGTCCTGGATCACCTTGAGGATGCGCTCCGCCGCCGCGACGTTCTCGTTGGCGACACGGATCCGATCCTGCGCTTCCAATACGAGAAAATACGCGTTGGCGACGCTTACCAGCGAGGTGAGCGCGGTGACTTCGCGATCGAAGCGGCTTGCCGAGGCATTGTCCTCGGCCGCGCGCAGCAGGGCGCGGTTGCGGCCCCAGAAATCGAGCACGTAGCTCGCGCTCAACGACGTGCTGTAGATGGTGCGGTCCGTCACCGAGATCGCGTTGGTGCCGGTCGTGGCCGATGGGCGCGAGCGCGTGTCGCTGGCGGAGCCGGTGATGTTCGGCAGCAACGCAGCTCCGACCTGGCGTGCGAGCGCATCCGCCTGCACGATGCGCGCGATCGCCGCCGCGATGTCGAGATTGGCGGTCTGCGCCTGCTCCATCAGGTCGGTCAGCTCGGCGGAGCGGAAGCCGCGCCACCAGGCGAGCGGGGGCAGGGCCGTCTGCGCATCGCCTTTCGCCCGGGTGTATTTGTCCGGAACGTCGAGGGCGGGGTCGAGCTTGTCGGCGGTCAGGATGCAGCCGGCGAGCGCCGGCACGAGCGCGAGGCTCACGGCGAGCGCAAGGAGCGGGTGCGGCCGGCCCCATGGAAGCACTCGCCTGACCTCCACTTTTCCCCGGCACTCTGACGAGCGGACGCGACCTATCGGCTCTTCTCATTGCCGCTTCTTCGGTACGGCGTCCAGTCCGCCAAACTGCGGCGGCCCTCCGGCGTCATCGCGGCGCCGGCCGTGGCGATGACGTCCTGGAGCGCTTCGTCGAGCTTGCCTCGCGCGGTGCGGGCCTCGGCCATGGCGGCGCGCAACGCCTCGGCATTGAACGGTTCGGCGCGCAACGCTTCGCGCATGTGGCGCTGGGCCTGCCGGTACACTGTTATGGCCGCCTCGATGTTCCTCTGGTGCGCGCGGAACTCGCCACGAAGCTTGTCGCCGTCGCCGGGCGGGAGCGATGCCGCCAGCCGCTCGATGCGCGTGGCGGGGTTCCAGGGCCGATGGCGTTCCCAGGCATAATGGCGCCACGCGAAGGCCGCCCAGGCGCCGACGAAGAACAGGTTGAGCGCGAGCGAAGCGAACAGAATCCAGCGCGACCAGCGGCCGGCAGGCGCCGGGGCAGGCGGGCTTGCCGTCACGGATGTGCCTCCGGCAGCGGATCGGGCGCGAACACGACGGCGCCGATGTCGTTGTCGGCCACGATCGAAGCCGTGTCCTCGCCGTTCGCGCCGACCGTCATCGGCCCCAGGTCGACGAGACCGATGACGAAGCCGAGCGCGGCCACACCCGCAAGCGCGGCAACGCGCGGCCACGCGGGCACGAAATCAAACGTAAGGAGATCGCTCGGCCACTGCCGCCACAGGAATCGACGCCGCTGCGGTGGCAACGGCCGCGCCGCGAGCGCGCGCAGGACGCCCGTCGCGTCCGCCTCGGCCGGTGTCTCACGCGCGATCAGCGCGTGCAACGCGCGGGCCTGCGCGAGCGCGGACGTGGCGGTCCTGTCCGCCGCCAAAAGGCGTTCCGCCGCGGCGCGCTGCGGCGGCGGCCAGCGCGCGAGGTCCGCCCCATGAACGTCGAGGAGGTGCTGAAAGCGGGCGAGCGTCATCGTCATTTTTATTTGCTTCCTACGTCGAGCATGGGACCCAGTCGTTGCCGCAATGTGCGCTTAGCGCGCACCAGCAACGTCTCCACCGCAGAAACGGACGTCCCCAGGGCCGCTGCGGTTTCGGCATTGCTCAAGCCCTCGTGATAGGTGAGCGCGATCGCGGCGCGCTGACGCTCGGGCAGTTCGGCGACCGCCGCCGCGAGCGCGCGATCGATCTCGCGCCGCTCCATGCCTGCCGCCGCGTCGGGAGTGGGATCGGCCGGGTCGCTTGCCTCTTCGATCGGAAGGAACGGTGCGCGGCGCTTCCGGTTGAGGCATAGATTGATGACCACGCGATAGAACCAGGTGCGGTACGAGGCCACAGGACGCCAGCGCGGTGCATTGACCCACAGCCGCAGCAGGGCCTCCTGCACGATCTCTTCCGCATCCGCGCTGCTGCCCATGACGCGGCGCGCAAGGCGCAGCGCGAGCGGCGCGTAACGACGCGCGAGAACCCGGAACGCGGGTTCATCGCCTGTGGCGATCCGGAGCATGAGTTCCTCATCGCTGGCCCCGTCCATCGAAGGTTGGTCCGGTGATCGCGCCTTCGCCGGGCATCATCGAACCACGCCTGTCGGTAAGGCGAAAGCGGCCGGTGTCGCCCCGCCCGGCGCGCGGTGCGGCGGGCAGTGCCGGCGCTTCCGGCGGGCGCCCGCCGCAGCGCATCGGCTATGACAATAAACCCAGAGGGGCGATAAAGCCTGCGAAACCGGGCCATATAGGGCAAAATACCGCCGCGGACCCGCTGAACCCGGCGAGAAAATGGGCGTTAGGCCTCATGCAACGCCCAGGAGGAAGCTTCCATGCGATATTTCGCGATCGCGCTCATCCTCGGAGTAGCGCTCGTATTCACGGGCGGGGGCGCCGCGCGCGCCGGCGCGTGGTGCGCCTGGTACGACCCCTACACGTACAACTGTGGCTTCAACACGTTCCAGCAGTGCCAGGCGACCGTGCTCGGCGCCGGCGGCTATTGCGCGCGCAACGTGTACGACGCACAGCCGGCGCCGGAACCGCGGCGACGCCCGCGTCATTGATCGTCCAGAACGACGCTCTTAAGCTGACGCGCTGTTCGCGGTCGGAGGAGACGATGCGCGCCATCACGATTGCGGCCGTACTCGCCGCCGGCCTCGCCTTGCCGAGCCTCGCCGCCGCGCAGACAGGCCGCGGCGGTACCGGCGGCGCGCCGGTCGGCCACCGCCAACCCGCCACGAAGGAGGTCACGAAAGACCCCGCGACTCCCCGCGTCACGGTGACCAAGGAAGACCGCGCTCTCGACCGCGCGCTCAAGGGCATTTGCCGCGGCTGCTGATCCGAGCGGCTACAAACAAACCAAGATTTCTGATTGCCTGGGAAGTGGAGGCCACGCCCGGAATTGAACCGGGGTACACGGTTTTGCAGACCGTTGCGTAACCACTCCGCCACGTGGCCGATTTGGCTCGCTATATAAAGGAGCGGGGAGGGCGCGGCAACGCGCCAATAGCGAGGACTTCGCCCGGCAAGCTTGCCTTTTCGACCCGCCTGTCCCACAAGGCGGCGATAATTGCGCCCCGGACAGATCGTGACATGACGGACTTCGCGCAAGCGCGGCGGATGATGGTCGACGGCCAGATCCGCACCAACGACGTGACCGACCTCAACTTGCTCGCCGCCTTCGACGAGGTGCCGCGCGAGCGGTTCGTGCCGGAGCGCTGGCAGCCGATCGCCTACCTCGACCGCGACGTGCCGGTCACCGGCACCCGATGCCTGCTCAAGCCCATGGTGCTCGCGAAACTTATCGAGGCAGCCGAAGTCGCGGAGGGGGATCGGGTGCTCGATGTGGGCTGCGCCACCGGCTATTCGTCGGCGATCCTGGCTAAATTGGCGCGCGTCGTCGTTGCGCTCGAGGACGACGATGCCGTGGCGGCGGCTGCCGCCCGCGCACTGGCGGGCATTGGCATCGGCAACGTGCGGGTGGTCACCGGCAAGCTGACCGACGGCTGGCCCGGCGAGGCGCCCTACGACGTGATTCTGCTCAACGGCTCAACCGAGGTCGCGCCCCAGGCGCTGCTTGACCAATTGGCTGACGGCGGGCGTCTCGTCGCCGTCGTGGGCCGGGCGCCGATTGGCCGCGGCACCGTCTACCGCCGCACCGGCACCCACGTGAGCGCCCATCGGAAATTCGATGCGGTGGCGCCGCTGTTGCCCGGATTTTCCAAGCCGCCGGCCTTCGTATTCTAAAGTTTTCCGAGCCAACGCTCGGGGTGTTGCGCATTTGCGCCACTCGCGAACTTTTTAGCGGCCGTTGGGTAACGGGGGTTTCGCGCCGCCGGACCCACCCCTATTGTCCAGTCGGGAAAAAGGGACGGGAGCCGGCGGACGAAGTCCGCAAAGGGGCCCGCATTGGGTGGCGGAGCGGGCGGTGCGTAGGACCGGTTGGAGCGCCAAGCGAACGGTCCGGGGAGCGGCGTTGGTCGCATGCGCCGCCGGTGCAGTCTTCTACCCAGGGCGGGCCTCGGCAGAGACCATCGAATCCGCCTTAGTGAAGGCCTACCAGAACAATCCGCAGCTCAACGCACAACGCGCGAGCGTTCGATCGATCGATGAGCAGGTGCCGCAGGCGTTGTCGGGTTACCGACCGCGCGTTTCGATCACCGGCACGGGGGGCGAGCAATTCACGGACGCGACCGCAAAGACCGTCGGCCGGGCGCCCGTTCCCGGCACCAACCGAACAGTGCCGACCGTCACCTATACCGGCGCGTCCGCATTGGTGACGCCGTGGAGCTACGGTGCGACTGCCCAGCAGACCCTGTTCAACGGCTTCCAGACCGCCAACCGCACGCGGGCGGCGGAGAGCCAAGTGTCCTCGGCGCGCGAAGGCTTGCGCATTCTGGAACAGACGGTGCTCCTCACGGCGGCGGCGACCTACATGGACGTGCTGCGCGACACCGCTAGCCTCGAAGTCCAGCGCAGCAACGTGCGCGTTCTCCAGGAGACGCTCAAGCAGACCCGGGACCGGTTCGAAGTGGGCGAGGTGACGCGCACCGACGTGGCGCAGGCGGAAGCGCAACTCGCCGCCGGCCAGTCGGCGATGCTCGCGGCGGAATCCACGCTGAACACCTCGAGGGCGAACTACCGCCAAGTGATCGGCGTCGAGCCCGTTAATCTGTCGGCGGGTTCGCCGGTCGACCGTTTCATCCCGCGGACGCTGCCGGCGGCGACCGAGCAGGGGCTGGTGGAAAACCCCAACGTGACCGCGGCCATGTACGGCATCGACGTGGCATTCCTGCAGGTGAAGATCAGCGAAGGCGCGCTCTATCCGACGCTGGTGGCGCAGGCGCAGGTGCAGCAGGGTTCGTTCATCCAGAACATCGCGACGCCGCAGTTTTGGACCGCCTCAGCCATCGGTACCCTGACCGTGCCGGTCTATCAGGGCGGCCAGGAATTTTCGCTCATTCGCCAGTCAAAGGAGACCCTGGCACAGCAGCGGCTCAACCTCGAACTGGTGCGCAGCCAGACGCGTCAGCAGGTGGTGCAGGCCTGGGGCCAGAACGAGGCCGCCAAAGCGCAGGTCAAAGCCGCCAACTCGCAGGTCTACTCGTCCGAGGTCGCGCTCAACGGCGTGCGCGAAGAAGCGCGCGTGGGCCAGCGCACGACCCTCGACGTGCTCAACGCCCAGCAGGCGCTGGTGAACGCGCGCATCGCGCTGGTGAACGCCCAGCACGATCGAGTCGTCGCGTCCTATAGCGTGCTGTCGGCGTCGGGCCGGCTGTCGCCGCAAACACTGCACCTGCCCACGACGCTCTACGATCCGACCGTGCACTATCAGCAGGTGCGCGACGCGTGGATCGGCGTGCGCACGCCGGACGGACACTAGTCTAAGAGGCGTTTCCTGCCGTTTGGGCACATCAGCAGCTGACACCCCGTCCACAGGGTGTTGCTTGCGTTCGACCTTTGCCATGCCATACTTCGCCGAATCCTGCCGATGTGTTCGCGCCGGTGATTCGCGCGCGGCAGCGACGCGGTTTTTTACAGGGATGCGGCGATGACCCAGCCGGCGAAGGCCCCGGAGCCCTCGATGGAGGAGATTCTCGCCTCGATCCGGCGGATCATTGCCGATGACGACGCGGCCAAGCCAGCCGCCAAGGCGCCTGCCAAACCGGCGGAAGCGCCGCCCGCGAAGTCTGCCGCGCCTGCGCCGGCTACGGCGCCTCCCGCAGAGGCGGCGGGCGGGGACGAGATGGATGCCATGCTGGCGGACCTCGACGAGAATCCTCAGCCCGCGCCTGAGCCGCCCGACGAGGTCTTGGAGCTCACCGAGGCCATGGCGGCGCCCGCCCCGGAGCCGGCGCAGCCGAGCTTTCGCCGCATCGACCCCGACCAAGCGGACGTGGTGTTCGACGACGTGGCCCCGGCTCCGCCGCCACAATCGCCGGCCGCGTCACGCATGCCTGCCGCCGACTCGCGGTTGCTCTCGAACGCCGCCACCGCGGCGGTACATTCCGCCTTCGGGACCCTTGCCCACTCGGTGCTGGCGCAGAACCCGCGCACGCTCGAGGATTTGGTCAAGGAAATGCTCCGCCCCATGCTCAAGGCGTGGCTTGACGACAATCTGCCGGTGATGGTCGAGCGTTTGGTGCGCGCGGAGATCGAACGCGTGTCGCGCGGCCCGCGCGATTGAAGTGGGCCAATAGTGAACAGCGAATAACGACACGCGACGGCGCGTTCCCATTCGCTACTCGCTATTCGCTGCTCGCGCGTTGACATCGCCGCGCCGCCTGGGCTTTACCCCCCGCCATGATCGAGAAAACCTACCGCCCGTCGGAAGTCGAGGCGCGTATCTACGCGACGTGGGAAAGCGCGGGCGCGTTCCGCTGCGGACGCCCCGAACGCGCGGGCGCGCGGCCCTATTGCATTGTCATCCCGCCGCCGAACGTCACCGGCACGCTGCACATGGGGCACGCGCTCAACAACACCTTGCAGGACATTCTGGTCCGCTTCGAGCGCATGCGCGGGCGTGACGTGCTGTGGCAGCCCGGCATGGACCACGCCGGCATCGCCACCCAGATGGTGGTCGAGCGTCAGCTGATGGAGCGCCAGGAGCCCGACCGGCGCACCCTCGGCCGCGCGGAGTTCATCAAGCGTGTGTGGGCATGGAAGGAAGAATCCGGCGGCGCCATCACGCGGCAGCTCAAGCGGCTCGGCGCGTCATGCGACTGGTCGCGCGAGCGCTTCACCATGGACGAGGGCCTCTCGCGCGCCGTCATCAAGGTGTTCGTCGAACTCTACAAGGCCGGGCTGATTTACAAGGATAAGCGGCTGGTCAATTGGGACCCCAAGCTGCGCACCGCGATCTCCGATCTCGAGGTCCAGCAGGTCGAGGTCAAAGGCCACCTGTGGTACTTCAAATATCCGATCGAAGGGCTTGAGAATACGTTCATTACGCTCGCTACGACCAGGCCGGAGACGATGCTGGGAGACACCGCCGTCGCCGTCCATCCTGAGGACGAGCGCTACCGGCACCTGATCGGCAGACACGCCGTGTTGCCGCTGGTCGGCCGCCGGATTCCGATCGTCGCCGACGAATATTCCGATCCGGAAAAAGGAACCGGCGCCGTGAAGGTGACCCCGGCGCACGACTTCAACGACTTCGAGGTCGGCAAGCGCCACGCGCTGCCGCTCGTCAGTATTTTCACCGCCGATGCGATCCTCGACCTTAAGAACAACGCCGCGTTCCTGCACGACGTGCCGGCGTCTGCCGATCTCGACGAGACGCTGGCGCTCGAGGGGTGCGATCGTTTCGAGGCGCGCAAGGTCGTGGTCGCCCGCATGGAGGCGAAAGGTCTCATCGAGAAGATCGAGCCGCACGTCCACATGGTGCCGCACGCGGACCGTTCGGCCGCGGTGGTCGAGCCTTTCCTCACAGACCAATGGTTCGCCGACGCCAAGACGCTCGCCAAGCCGGCGATCGAAGCGGTGCGCCGCGGCCGCACGACGTTCGTGCCGAAGAATTGGGAGAAGACCTATTTCGACTGGATGGAAAACATCCAGCCGTGGACCATCTCGCGCCAGCTCTGGTGGGGGCATCAGATTCCGGCCTGGTACGCCGAGGATGGCAAGGTGTTTGTCGCGATGAACGAGGCCGAGGCCAAAGCGGAAGCCGCGCGGCACTACGGCCATGACGTGCCGCTCAGACGCGACGAGGACGTGCTCGACACGTGGTTCTCCTCGGCGCTGTGGCCGTTCTCGACGCTCGGCTGGCCCGACCAGACGCCGGAACTCAAGCGCTTTTACCCGACCGACGTGCTCGTCACCGGCTTCGACATCATCTTCTTCTGGGTCGCCCGGATGATGATGATGGGCATCCATTTCATGAAAAAAGATCGACCGGCCGAGTCCCTAAGTGAATGGGTTCCATTCCGCAACGTTTACATCCACGCGCTGGTGCGCGACGAGCGCGGCGCCAAAATGTCGAAGTCGAAGGGCAACGTCATCGACCCGCTGCACCTGATCGACGACTACGGCGCCGATGCGCTGCGCTTCACGCTCGCCGCCATGGCGGCCCAGGGGCGCGACATCAAGCTCGCCACCAGCCGCGTCGAGGGTTATCGCAACTTCGCGACCAAGCTGTGGAACGCCGCACGCTTTGCCGAAGTGAATGGTTGTAAGGCGGATCCAAGCTTCGACCCGCTTTCTGTGAGGGAGACCATCAACCGCTGGATTGTGCATGAAACGGCGAATGCTGCTGGTGTGATCACCGTGGTAATCGAGACCTACCGATTTAATGATGCAGCAAGCATGGCTTATGCGTTTGTCTGGAACATCTACTGCGATTGGTATCTAGAGCTCGCCAAGCCGGTTTTGCTCGACCCAGCTGGACCCGGAAGAGACGAGACACGCGCCACGGTCGCTTGGACCCGCGATCAGATCTTGAAGCTCTTGCACCCCTTCATGCCCTTTATTACTGAAGAACTATGGGCCGTAACCGAGAGCCGCGAAGCGCTTTTGACGCTCACAAGTTGGCCGAACCTTTCCACCGCTTTTGAGGACCCGAGGAGCTTCAGTGACGCGGGAGCTGAAGCGGAAATCGGTTGGCTAATCGAACTCATTGCGGCCATTCGATCGATACGAGCCGAAATGAAAATAAGCGGGGAAATACCGGTGGTCCTAATCGGCGCAGGCGAATACACCAAAAAGCACGCGCGCACTTGGGCCGATTTCATTAGGCGACTTGCGCGTGTATCGGAAATTTCGTTTGCAGAGACAGTGCCGGATGGGTCAGTCCAGTTCGTTGCGCGGGGTGAATTGGTCGCATTGCCCCTCAGGGGCGTTATCGACCTCGCCGCCGAGCGGGCGCGCCTGGAGAAGGAAATGGCCAAGGTGAAGGGCGACATCGCCCGGGTTGACGCCAAACTTGCCAACGCGGATTTCCTCAAGCGCGCGCCGGAAGAGGTGGTCGAGGGCGAGCGCGAGAAACGCGAAGAGGCGGAGGCGCGTCGCGTGAAGATCGTCGAGGCGCTGGCGCGCCTGGCAAGGGCTTCGTGAGTTT
>Ga0137377_10002928_pt1 | contig 12956 bp, 8 predicted proteins | sample SagtaG_22_FD_104815 | JGI IMG/M metagenome (GOLD analysis project Ga0137377, IMG submission 104815) | Vadose zone soil microbial communities from Sagehorn Ranch, Mendocino, California, USA - Sage2_L_40_16 metaG | ecosystem: Environmental > Terrestrial > Soil > Vadose zone | place: USA... | reverse complement strand
GAAAGGCCTGCCGATCACGCGCGAGTGTGGTAGGCAGGACCTCGAGACTCGCGAACCGCACGACCTCACCGCGTGCCACCAGTTCGCTGAGGGCCGGGAACTCCGTCGTGAAGGCGGCAGACCCGTTGACCCAGGGAGTGACGAGCGCCGGGGCCGGCAGCAAGCTGACGCGGTCGACGCCAAGACAGCGGGCGAGTCGCTGCAACCAGCGGGTCACGAGCGCGGACATCTCGCCCGGCGCAAGGATACTCACGCTCGACGACAGCTCGGACACGAGCGTTTCAAATTCGAGGCGTTGCTGAAGGGAACGCTCGACCAACCGCCGCTGCCGCCGCTCGAGCAGGAGCGCGAGGACCAGCAGAGCCACCACGGCGACGACGGTCGCTTCGAGGACGCTGGCCCGGTCGTCGACCTGCAGCCATGCCAGGACTCCGCGCGGCCCGCCATAGGAATCCGCGGCCGCGGTGCCGAGCGCACTTCGAGTATCACTCCGGGGGACAGCGATGAGCGTCCAAGCAGTCGCGCGCACGACCCACGGCAAGTGTGACATAGATCACAGGGCGGATTCTACCGCTAGGTCGTCCGAGCACCAGAGGGCGATAGTTGTCCTTTGGGGCAACGCCCAGAAACCCCTTGATTTGCCTAAGGTCTAATACGGGCGCGAGGAGGGGCGTCAGGCGAAACTTCCCGCTGTCCGGCACTGCAACTGGTACCGGACCGTCATATCGGGCCGCAGGGAAGTGGGCTCCTGGGCGTGGACCCCCATCGGGCTGCAGAGCAGCAGGAGGGGAACCGACACGAATATCGAGCGGCGCACGAAAGCGAGTCTTGAGACGACGATGCGATCGGGCTATCGCACCTAAGGGCAACTAGTCGGCTTCGAGCCCTGCGCGTTCGAGGATGAGATGGAACGTTGCGCCGCGATCGGGATTGTTCACCGCCCAGAGCCGGCCACCGTGGGCGGTGACGATCGTCCGGCAAATCGCCAGGCCCAGGCCGAGTCCATGGCGCTTGGATGTGAAGAACGGCTCGAACACCTGTTCCAGCCTTCCGGGGGGAATGCCGGTGCCCTGATCCGCGACGGAGATCCTGACGCCGCCGTCCGGCGACCAGCCGGTGACGATCGTCGCCCTGCGTTCCTCACGAGGCTGCTCGCTCATCGCGTCGCAGGCGTTCAAGATCAGGTTCATCAGCACCTGCTGGACTTGCACCCGATCGGCCGCGACGCGCGGCGCGTCCGGCGCGAGCACCGTATGCACGATCACTTCCCGCCGGATCAGCTCGCTATGGACCAGCTGGACGACCTCTTTCACGATCTCGTTGACGTCGAGCGGCTGGAGCTGCAATTCGCCACGCTCCAGCAGCGCGTGCAGCCGGCGGATCACTTCCCCGGCACGCCGGTCATCGCCGACGATGTCCTCGAGGATGCTTTCCACTTCACGCGCGTCGGGCGGCCGGCGCGCCATCAGCCGCTGCCCGGCGCGGGCGTTGGCCATGATCGCGGCCAGTGGCTGGTTCAGCTCGTGGGCAAGCGCGGCGGACAGCTCGCCCACCAGTGCCACGCGACTCAGATGGGCGAGCTCGGCGCGCTGCTCCAGCAGCTCCATCTCCGCACGGCGCCGATCGGTGACGTCCCGAATGGTGATGAGAAAGCAGGGCTCGTCCGCCATCGCGACGGACTGGGCCGCGATCACCCCCCGCAACACGGCGCCGTAGCGACTGCGCAGTGGCAGCTCGATCTCGTGTACGTGGTCCTGTGACGAGAGGTGGGCCTTGAACCGGTCCGCGTCCGAGGCGTCCAGGAACAGGTTAAGCTCCGCGGGCGAGCGCCCGATAGCCTCCGCCCGCGGTTGGCCGAACATCGCCTCCCACCGCTCGTTGACGTCGACGATGTGGCCGTCGGTCCGGCGGGTGATCGCGAATGCATCGGGACCGGAGCGGAACGCCACGGCGAAGCGCGCTTCGGAGCCGCGCAACGCCTGTTCGCCGCGGAGCCGCTCGGCCATCACGGCGCTGAGCGTCAGGAGCGGGATCGAGATGACGAAGAGGAACTGCTGAACGGACAAGGCGTTGACAGTGGGCGATGCCGCGTCGAACGGCCGATGCCCGTGGATCGCCGCCCAGATCGCAAACAGCGCCATCACGAGGACACTGGCGCTCGACCCGCCCGGGCCGAACCGCACCGCCGCCCACACGAGAAACGGGAACGGGACGTACAGCAGCGCAGTGCCCATGCCCACCCCCGACGTCCCGATGAAGACGGCGATGCAGGTGGCAAGCAGGCTTACGGTCAGGACACCGGCTTCCAGGTAACGCCGCCAGGGAATCGCGCGCAGCCCAGCGAGATGAACGGTCGAGGACTGGATGATCACCGGCACCAACGCCAGGGTTGCGAGCGCGTTGGAAACGAACCGAGTACCCCACACCGCCCAATATCCCGCCGCACCGAAGCCATTCCAGGTGACGAACGCCGCGTCGAGGAAGGACGAGAGGAAAGGGGCGAGGAAGACGCCGGCCCCGAGAAAGACCGCGACCCGTCGGAAGCTGTCGACTCGTGGCGAACGTTCCAGCACGCGTATCGCGCCGGCGCCAATGAGCGCCTCGCTGGCGTTGCTGATGAACCAGCACAGGACCATCGTCAGCGGGATGCCCTCCGCCAGCTCGCCGGCCAGGTGGGCCGGCAACGCGGCGAGGAGCAGGGTCCACCACGTGCGCACCGGGGACAGCAACAACGCGGCGAGGAGAATCGCGTTCGGGGGCCACAGCGTGGACACGGGATGCGGTCGCATCGTCAGCGCGAGGCCGATTCGCACGCCGATGTAATAGGCCGCGGCCACGATGAGCATCGCCCGCACCGTGCGCGCACGCGTCGACCCGGACTCGACGAACGCCCGCATCAGCCACCGGACGCCCGGTTGCATGCCTTAGGATGGAGCGGCGCGAGCGAGTTGGCCAGTACCGGCCGCAGGTTGGCCTTGATCTCAGGTGGAGGGAGGTCGAAACCATGTCGCGCGCCGGACGCGCGGGACGGTTGTCTCGGTTTCGCTGCCAATCGGCGAGACGCCGGTCGACCCGACCGGCCACAACGGCTAGGGGGTCGTGCGCGTCAATCGGTTCCGCGCTCGGCGACTACGCCAAGGCAACGCGGAAGCCCCCGTCGGGGGGGGCACGGGCACAGGACTTCGAGCGCGGCCTCCACCGCCGCACTCGCGCGCAACGAGGGCCGCTGGGACAGCCCGAACACCCAATGGACACAGGCGCCGGCCACGAGAGCGAACGGCAGGCGCCGGATCACCCAAGCCGGGCACGCCGGCCGAAACGCGCCCGCTGCCACGCCCCGACGAATTACCGCGGACAGTATGCACGTGCCGCGCCGCACCAGCTCCCGTCGAGCAAGCAGCGCGCGCACGCCGTGCTGCGACGCATCGAGCCCACTCTCGGCAGCCGCCCACTCGATCGTCTTCCAGAGGGCCTCCACGATCTCGCGCAGGGCGGTGGTCGAGTCAGGATCCAATCTGCTCTGATGCTCGAGCTGCTGCAGCCGTCTGGCAAGCCGCTCGGGCAGGAGCGATCCACGCATCGTCGCGCGCGGATGGGGAGCGATAGCACGCAACGCATTCACAGCGGAACTGGTACTCGCGTCCATCCCATGCGCCACGACCCCTTCCCCGTTCTCCCCGTTCATCGCCCCTCTCCCCTGGTCCGGATCGCCTGCTACGACTTCCGCAGCGTCATCACGTAGGCCGCGACCGCCGCCACGTCCGCGTCGCTCAACGCACTCGGATAGAGCTTCGGCATGCTGCCGGTGGGCGCTTTGATATACGCGATGACGCCTGCCAGGTCGCGCTTGGAGGCCTGGAGGTTCGCCCCGATGCCTCCCTCCCCGCGCGCGCCGTGACAGGCGGCGCAGACCTGGTAGACCTTCTCGCCCGCGAGGGTGGCCTCTGCGGCGCCAGCTCCTGTGATGTCCAGCGCAGTGCCCGTCGCTATGTCGGGCAAGGTGATTTCGGCTGCCCCCGCTCCGTCGGCGGCACCCGCCTGCCCCGGCCTCCCGAGGCCCAGCACCACCAGTGTCGGGCTCCCCAGGGCACCGAACGTCGTGCGTCCGATGTTGCCCGCGGTCGCGGCGACGTATTGCCGGCCCCGTGCGGCGTAGGTCATTACGCCGCCCGCGATGGCGCCACCCAGGTTCGTTTGGAACGCCACCTTACCGGTCGAGTCGTCGAAGGCGTAGAGACTCCCGGCCAAGTCTCCCGTCAACACCAGACCGCCGGCGGTGTGGGTCACCGCCGCCACGATCGGTGCCGGTGTGCGGAACCGCCACCGGACCGCGCCGCTTTGGGCGTCGACGGCCGTCAACCAGCCGCGGGCGGTGTCGGCGGGAGTTTGCTTGAAGTTCGTGGCATAGTACCCACCGCCGGGCACATATTTCACGGGACCGGACTGATAGATCCCGCACCAGTCGACAGCCCCCACGTAGATCGTGCGCGAGCGCGCATCGAAGGCTGGTCCATTCCATTCGACACCGCCCAACGAGCCCGGGCAGGCGTGCACGCCCGCCGGCGTCGGCGTGGAGCGGGGACTCGAGATCGTAGTGATCGGTGTCTTGAACGCGAGGGTGTGCGTGCGCCGGTCGAGCGCGTAGAGATTCCCGTTCTTGCTCGCGAGCAGCACCCGCGGCACGCCGCTGGCCGTCGGGTACAGCACGGGCGCCGCGCCGAGGTCATAGTCGAATCCGTCGTTCGGCGTCAGTTGATACCACCATTTCAGGGCCCCGGAAGCGGCGTCGAGCACCACGACGGCGTCGGTAAACAGGTTGTCGCCCGGTCGCGTGGCGGGCGCCCAATCCGGTGCCGGGTTACCCGCCGACACGAACAGCTCGTGCGCGAGCGTGTCCAGGGCGTACGACGACCAGGTGCCGCCCCCCCCGCGCGCCGCGGTCTTCGGGATGTGCCACGTCTCGGCGCCCCGCTCGTCGCCCATCGGGACGGTCCAGAAGCGCCACTTCTCCTTCCCGGTCGCCGCATCGAAGGCCATCATCCGGCCACGGACGCCCCAATCACTCCCCGCCAGGCCGATGAAGACGGTACCGCCCCAGGCAATCGGGGCGCTGGACGTGAACTCGCCCACCGCGGGATTGCCGACCTGGACATTCCAGAGGACGCGGCCCGAATCCGAGCGCAGCGCGACTAAACGACCGTCCGGCGTGCCCCGGAACAGCCGGCCGTCGAGATACGCCACGCCGCGATTTACGGCGTAGACGTCCGCCTTCGTGGCCGGATCGACGAAGCGCCAAATCAGCTTGCAGGTCGTGGCGTCGAGTGCGACGGTCGAGTGGGCCGTCGTGACGAACAACGTGTCCCCGATCGCCACAGGGCCGGCCTGCAACGTGCCCTGCTCCCCGAGCTTGACCCGGCAGAGCGGTCGGAGGTTTTGCACGTTCTCCACGTTGATTTCGGTCAAGGGTGAGGACCGGACACCATCGTAGCTCATGTTGTACATGGCCCAACCCACGTTCCCGGTTTCCGTACTCGCTCGGGACGAGTCGGCGCAGCCGGAGCAGACGGCAACGCCAAGCAGCAACCCGAGTGGCAACCACGCCGCGGCGTGTGACACCACGTCACGCTTTTCGATCGGCATTGTGCGTTCCTTACGTTTCCCACTGATGGGTCACAAAAACTCCTTTCGTGCTGGCCTACTACGGCTTCCGCAGCGTCATCACGTAGGACGCGACCGACGCCACGTCCGCGTCGCTCAACGGACTCGGATAGAGCTTCGGCATGCTGCCGGTGGGCGCTTTGACGTACGCGATGATCCCGCCCAAGCCCAGCGTGGACGTCTGCAGATTCGCCCCGACGCCCCCTTCGCCGCGTGCCCCGTGACAGGCCGCGCAGACCTGGTAGACCCGCAGACCAGTCGCTCTCTCCTGATCTGCGCCACCCAGCTCTCCGTGGCTCAGTGCGGTGCCTGTCGAGATGGGGGGCAGCGCGATTTCAGCCACCTGTGCCCCAGCGCCGCGACCGGCCCGCGCCGGCGGTCCGAGGGCCATAACCACGAGACTTGGGCTCCCCAGGACGCCGAACGTGGCGCGTCCGACGTTGCCGGCGCTCGCGGCGATGTATTGCCTCCCCCGCACGGCATACGTCATCACGCCTCCCGCCACCGCGCCGCCCAGATTCGTTTGGTATGCCACCTTGCCCGTCGCCGCGTCGAACGCATAGAAGTTTCCTTTCAGATCACCCGTGAGCACGAGACCGCCCGCGGTATGCGTGACGCCGGCGACGATGGGGGTAGGCGCGTGGAATTGCCAACGAGGTGTGCCACTCTCGGCGTCAACCGCCGTCAACCAGCCGCGCGCCGAGTCGCTCGCCTGCGACGTACGCGTGCCGAAATACATTCCGCCTGCGACGAGCTCCTGCTGTCCTGCGAGGTACGTGGCGCAGAAATCGACAGCGCCGACGTAAAGCGTCCCCGAGGTCGCATCGAACGCCGGACCGTTCCACTCGACTCCACCCAAAGGACCCGGACATGCGTGCACGCCGTCCGCCGTGGGAACCGGACCTGCACGCGAGACCGTGGTTATCGGCGTCTTGAACGTCAGTTTGTGGGTGCCCCGCTCGACGGCGTACAGATGCCCGTCTTTGCTTGCGATCAGGACCCGCGCCGCACCGCTCTTCGCCGAGTAAAGCACCGGCGCCGCGGCGAGGTCATAATCAAATCCATCGGCCGGCGACACCTGGTACCACCACTTCAGCGCGCCGGACAGGGCATCGAGGACCACTACCGAATTGGTGAAGAGATTGTCGCCGGGCCGCGAGGCGGGCGTGAAGTCAGGCGACGGATTGCCCACCGGAACGAACAGCTCCTGCGTCAGCGTATCGAGTGTGTACGACGACCACGTCCCACCGCCGCCGTGCGTGACCGACTCCGGGATGTGCCAGGTTTCGGCGCCGGGCTCATTACCCGTTGGGACGGTCCAGAAACGCCACTTCTCCCGCCCGGTTTTGGCGTCGAAGGCCATGACGCGACCGCGAATGCCCCAGTCGCTGCCCGCCAACCCCATGAAGACCGTTCCCTGCCAGGCGATCGGCGCGCTGGCCGTGAACTCCCCCTTGGCCGGATCGCCGGCTTTGACGTTCCATAAGACGCGGCCCGAATCTGAGCTCAACGCCACCAGACGGCCATCCGGCGTGCCCCGAAACAGCCGACCATCGAGATACGCCACGCCGCGATTCACGGCGTACACATCCGCCGGCGTCGCGGCATCCACGAAGCGCCAAATGAGCTTACAGTTCGTGGCATCGAGCGCCACGGTCGAGTGGGCGGTCGTCATGAACAACGTGTCTCCAATGACCACGGGGCTGGCCATCAGCGTCCCCTCTTCGCCCAGCTTGACCCGACACACGGACCGAAGATTCTGGACGTTCTTCGGGTTTATTTCGTTCAGTGGCGAGGACCGAATGCCCTCGTAGCTCATGTTGTACATCGCCCAGCCCACGTCTCGCGACTGAGCGGTCGCCGCCCTGGACCCGCCGCCGCCGTACAGCACCGCCACGGCGAGCAGCAGTGAGGTCTTCCGTGAACATGAGTTCATCGTGCTACCCTCGGCATCACTTGGGGAACAGGAACTGGAACCGCGCGGACCATTGCGGCGCGGCATAGGCGATTAGGCAACAACGAGGCCACTGCGTCGCTCGACACGCGGCGCTCGGCAAACTCCCGCGCAACGCAGTGTTACAGCGAAGTGCGCCGCGGCGGCGCGGAGCAACGCAACCCCGCCGGCGCCGCGATATCTCGCGAGAACTCGGCGGGTCGTGGGAGGTAACCGCGAACGCTCGTGGAGCCGATGAAGCCGCGCCCCGACCGGGGGATCGTCGGACGCGGAGCTACGCCGGGATCACCGCTGCGTGTTCAACCGGATGAGCTGTTTCAAGACGCGCACGTTGTCCGCTGTCCGCGACAACCACAGGAACGCGGGCACCAGGGACTGCCCGAGGGACTCGCCGCCGCCCGGCGTGTCCGCCGCGATCGTGTCGGACATGGTAACGGTGGCGACCGCGAACATCACGCCGATGCTCCGCCAGTTGGGCTGCCGCAGCGCCACCCCGACGAGTTGCGGCAGCATCGTCTCTCCCCATGCGTCTACCGTCATGCTGGTCGGCATCTCGTCGACCATCTTGACCACCCCCATCACGGCGGGATCGTTGCACGTGGCCCATGGCTCGTCCGCCGGGCGCAGGCTGTCCACCTGCACGAAGGTGGCGGCGCTCGAATCGAGAGCGACCCGGCCGATCAGGCAGACAAAGGGGTGCTGCGTGCGCTGCGGCCACAAGCGTGCGAACTGTGCCTCGACCGAGGCGACCGGATAGCGGGGAAAACCGTCGTCCACGGGACGTACCGGCGCCTGGCTCCGGAGCTCTAGGCAGGAGCCCAGCATGATTGCGGCAGCAGCAGCCATTGCCTTCATTCTCTCATCGTCCCTTCGCGCTGCGCCGTCGTCAGAAGTCCAGGGTGAGACCGCCCTGCCAGGCGATGTCGTGCTGGGTCTTGTCGAAGCCGAAGCGGTCGAACTTGTAGACGAAGTCGCGACCCTCCGCGCGGACGCCGACGCGCCCAAAGCTGTACTCGAGCCCCGCGCCGAAGTTGCCGGCGAACTTGGACCAGGTGCTGTCGGCGCCGAGCTGGTGCACGCTGATGGCGCCGGCCCCGCCGAGCAGGTACGGCGTCAGCGTGGCGGAGATGGGATGCCTCAGCACCAGGTCCGCGTTATAGTTGAACTTGTTGAACTTGCCGCGGCCCGTGAGCGCGGCGCCGCGAATGCTGTCCTGCGCCCAGCTGCCGCTGGCGCGGATGCCGACGTGCCGGCGCAGCCACACGGTCCCGTCGATCGAGGCGATCCAGCCCAGGCGCCAGTCGACGGTGCCGGCGGGGTTCAAATTGGCGGCCCCCGAGAGGCCGCCGAAGGCGCCACCCAGGGTGACGCGATTGGACCGCGCGGGGCCCGGCGCCGGGGACGTGGCGCTGTTCTGGGCGCGGAGCGCGGTCGGCGCGAGTGCCGCAACGAGCGCCGCGGTGACGAGGGACAACGTACGCTTCGACATAGACTCCTCCACTTAGGGCAAGAGGTTCAGGGTGCACGTCTTTCGTTACATCATTCGCTACATCACTCACTGCGCGTGGCGTGAGCCATCATCCCCATCATCCCGCCCATCCCGTCGGCATCGCACCGCAACCCCAACGGGTGTCGGAGGTCGGCCTGGTACCGCGGATCTCCTACCGCGACCGGCGACCGTCATCGACGAGCCGCAGGTAGGGGGAGCGCGCGGCGTGCGACGCCGTGGGGTCGGCGCTCGACCGCGGCTTCACAGCCCCGCCTCGCTCCTCGTCAACCCACGGCCCGTTCCTGATGAGCCCAAAACCGATCCCGCAGCACCCGCTTGAGGATCTTACCGGAGCCGCTCTTCGGGAGCTCGGTCTCTGAAAACTCGACGCGACGCGGGATCTTGTAGTTGGCCAGAGATCGCCGGCAATGCGCGAGCAACTCATCCACGGTGAGAGTCTTGCCCGGCTTCAGCACTACGCAGGCCATCACGAGCTCGCCCCACTGCGGATCGGGTATGGCGAAGACGGCCGCTTCACGCACCGCCGGATGTCGGTCGATCACCGCTTCGACCTCTCCGGAGTAGACGTTTTCGCCGCCCGTCACGATCATGTCCTTCAAGCGATCGAGGATGAAGAAGTACCCGTCGCTGTCCTGATAGCCGACGTCTCCCGTACGAAACAGCCCGTCTCGGAACGCCAGTGCCGTCTCTCTCGGATTGTTCCAGTACCCGTGCATGACGTTCGCACCGCGGGCTACCAATTCACCGGACTGTCCGGGCGCGACTTCCTTCCCAGCCTCGTCCACCACCCGCACGTCGATCCCCAGACACGGCCGGCCACACGACTTGAGCCGGTCGTCCGTGTGCTCGTGGTCCCTGAGACCAGTGAGAAAGCCCGTTTCGCTGAGTCCGTAGACCTGAATCAGCTTGACGCCGGGCAGCACCTCTCTCGTGCGGCGGATGAGCTCAGGGGCGATCGGTGATCCGCCGTAACCCAATACCTCCAGGCTCGTGAGATCATGGCTCGGGAGCTCGGGGAACTGGGTCAGCAGATTGATCATCGTGGGCACCAGTACCGTGTGACTAACGCGCTCGAGTGCCACCGTCTCGCAGAAGTTTCGCGGGCTGAACTTGGGTATCGCGACCTGACAGGCGCCCGCCGCCGGTGCGGCGAACATGACCGGGAAGTCCGCGATGTGAAACATCGGCGCCGCGTGGAGCCACACGCCACCTTCCCGGTACGGGATCCAGTGGTGGAGGTGGTCGACCGTCGCGAGCATCGCGGCGTGCGTCAGCATGACTCCCTTGGGACGGCCCGTGGTGCCACTGGTGTAGACGAGCGCCAGGGTGGCGTCAGGGGCGTAGACGGGGTGCGGAGCGGCATTACTCCCGACGTCCAGGGGATCCCGGTCGAGCACCACCTGCCACGAAGGCCGGACGGTGGGGACGGGCAGGGACGAATGCCGGATCAGGCCTCGCGGGCCGGCATCCGCGAGCACGAGATCGATTTCCATTGCCGAGAGCCGTGTGTTCAATGGCACCACGATCACACCCAGCCAGCTGCAGGCATATACCAGCTCGATGTACTCGGGTTCATTGGGGAGGAGGATGGCCAGCCGGTCCCCGACTCCAAAGCCATGCCTGCATAGCGTCGCGGCAACAGCCGCCACCCGATTTTGAAGCTCGCGAAACGTCGAGCGTCCTCCGGCTGACACGAGCGCCGTCCGTTCGGGATAGTATCGAGCGGCCCGTCCCAGGGAGTACGTATGCATCATCGTGGGGGCCTCGTGGTGACCATGACGCCTGGCCGGACTAGGAAGCCGCCTCCGTTGCGGGGATGTCAGCGTACGCGATCCCGGTCAGATTTCCCTGAGCCACGAGCAGCACGGTGGGACTGGAGCCGTCGAGCCTCGCGGTATAGACCGAGCCGCCGAAGTCGGTCACGAACATGCGACCCCCCTCCACGTCGAGTGAGATGCCGATGCCTTCCATCAGGTGAGTGAAGAGAATCTCCGGGGCGGGACGCCCCTTGCGGGCCGCATCCATGGGGGCGCGGTTCACCGTGTTGCCCCGCGGCGGATCGCCCCGGTCGGTCCAGTAGATGAGGCGGTTCTTGAGATCCAGCTCCACGTCGATCGGCTCGGGGAGCCGGTCGTACAGCACCTCGATGTCCCTGCGGACGGAGGCAGTCTGGCCTTTGGGTATGTCGACCCCTGCCCGGTAGAGCCGCCCCCGTCCCGCGTTGTCCGGCCCCTTTTGCGTCCAGTAGATGTGGCCCCGCTCGGAATCGACCGCGATCCCGACGCACCAGTTCATCTGGTCCCGGCGATCGGTGTCGCCCTGGCCCGTCTGTACCAGGGTTTCAATCCCTGAACCATCGAGGTTCGCCCGCATCACGCGCATCCCTTCCCGATCCGACCAATACAGCTTCCCGCTTTGCTTCTCGAGCTGGAGCTGTTTGGGAGTGAACGTGCCGCCTTGGGGCACGATCGTCTTCCGATTGCCACCGTCGAGATCCGCCCGTTCGATAGACCCATCGTTCCGGCTGAAGACACCCATATTGGTCCAGTAGATGTGCCCGGCCTCGCGATCTACTGCGATGCCATCCGGATGGGGGCAGTCCGCGGCGAGGACCTTCTTGTCGGAGCCGTCGGGGTTCATCGAGAGCACGCGGCCCGCGCCGAGATCGAGCACGAACAAGCGACCGGTCGCGACCTTGCCAGCAGGGCCCTGGCGTATGGCAGTCTTGGATGCGGTCATCGTGTCTCCTTTTCTCCAGGGCGGCCGGAGTGCCCTAGCTTACCGTCGCGACTTGCTTGGGGCTCGTGATTGCACCGCTGCCGCGCAGGCTGTCGATTTCCTGCGCGTCGAATCCGAGTTGTTTGAGCACCTCTTCGTTGTGTTCTCCAATTTCGGGAGCGCGTCGCGCCGGCACCTTCGTGACATCGTGCACCTGTATCGGACTGCTGACCGTCAACGTCAGGTGGCCGCCGGCGCCCTCGAGCGGAACCACCATCTCGTTCTGCCGGAGCTGCGGGTCCTTGATCACGTCACCGGGAGCCCGCACTACGCCGAACGTGATGTGGGCGTGGTCCAAGACGTCGCGCCAGTACGCCATGGGCTGTGCGCCAAAGACTGCGTCCAGAATTGCCGTGAGCTGGGCCGCATTCGCCGCCTGCTTGGCCGGATCGGCGAATCGCGCATCCGACAGGAGCTCCGGGCGACCAATTCCCGTCGCGAGCGCCGGCCATCGGTCGGGGGTGAGGACGATCAGGAACCAGGTGTCATCGGAGGCTCGATACACGTTGAACGTTGCGTTCGGTGGATTCGTCCGGTCGTGCAGCGGGAAGAACGTCGCCGCGGACAACGCGGCCTGAATCGGGACACCGCAGGCCCAGACCCCGGCGGCGAGCAGCGACGTGGTGACATAGGAGCCCTTGCCGGTGCGCTCTCGCCGATACAGGCCCATGGCGATCGCGGAGAACAACGCGACCGCCGTGGCATGATCGCCGCTGCCCGCGACCGGCAGCGTCGGCGGCGCGCCCGCATCGCGCGTCAGGGAGAGCAAGCCGCTGCGGGCCCAGTAGGCCGTGATGTCGAATCCCGGAAGCTCGGCATCGGGCCCCTCGTCGCCGTAACCGGTGACGTCGGCGTAGATCAGACGGGGATTCCACTGCACCACGTCCTCATAGGTCAGCCTGAGTCGCTTGCGTGCTGGATGGGGGGTGTTGACGATCAGCACGTCTGCCCACTTGACCAGTCGCTCGAGAATCTCCCCCGCCTGGGCCGATTTCAGGTCGAGTGCCAATCCCCGCTTGTTGCGATTGTTCAAATGCCAGGGATAGTTCTCGGTGG
>Ga0137377_10002923_pt1 | contig 12964 bp, 8 predicted proteins | sample SagtaG_22_FD_104815 | JGI IMG/M metagenome (GOLD analysis project Ga0137377, IMG submission 104815) | Vadose zone soil microbial communities from Sagehorn Ranch, Mendocino, California, USA - Sage2_L_40_16 metaG | ecosystem: Environmental > Terrestrial > Soil > Vadose zone | place: USA... | reverse complement strand
TTCCTCGATAGCTCAACGGTAGAGCGGCCGGCTGTTAACCGGTAGGTTACAGGTTCGAATCCTGTTCGAGGAGCCAAAATCCAGGAAGCCTTTTTCGGACACTTCAGTAGGAAGTGCGAGAAGAACAGGGGCTTCCTTTTTTATGGCTACTTCCCAGTCGCAAACTTGCACAAAGTGAAGAGATGATACGTGTTACTGTTGAGTGCCCTGAAAATGGACCTTCTCATATGTATCAACAACAGTTTACATGTTCTAAAACATGAGGGATGAATCGTCTATCTTACGACCCGTTCTCTACTTATCCCATTGAAGTACGAGCCGGAAGGGAATGAGTAAAAATTTACAAGACTGGAACGCTTTTCAATCATCACGTATAATATGCAAGGAAACCTTACTAAAGTCGGTATCAGTCGTGCGGTGCTGCATAAGCTGTCGTAGAACGTGTTTCGAGTAAAGAGTTTGAGTACGTTTGTGGAGATACCGGCATGGCCCAATACACGCGTGAGTTATTTAAGCCTGGTAACTTTAGCCTGGCTTTCGAACAGATGTGTAACTTCGCTGCAATTGCGAAGACCCGAAACGCTGATGAGACACTCAGGCAATTAATCCTCCAATGTTTTGTGGTTTTCCCCGAAGAAAGATTTCAGAACGCGGCGCAGCTAGCAGAAGCAATTCATATTTTTGGACTGCGGGTGCCAGAACATCAGGTTCAAGTGAGCATCGATCGGCTCATAGCTGATGACCGCCTTCAACAATCTGTGGACTCTAGTTTGACTCTGCCAAACCAGGATCGTATGAAGCTCAAGGGACGGATTGACGAAGCGAAAACCCTTGAGGAAAAAGTAAAAAATGACTGGCTGGAAAGTATTTCAAGAAGGTTTCCGAGCTTGTCACCTGATAAAGCCTGGCAAGGATTGCAAGGCTATCTTTTCAGGGCATTTCGCTGTCATGGTTTGCAGACAGCCGCGCTTTTAGATAATTCACTTGATATTGCTCCAGTATACTCGGAAAGCCTTTTTTCTCACCTGAGTGAGAGCCTCAAGGAAGTATTCTCACCTGAATTACTTGCTCCTGCAAGAGACGCTCTTTTAAGTTTTTTTGTCGATATTGAGAGTCATCCGGAGCAGGTGGCATATATCGAACAGCTCGAAGACGGTGTTTTCAATTACTTCTCACTGATGGTCGATCCAGAGATCGCAGTTCGTTTTCAGAAGGAGCTCAATCAACTCACCCTTTTTCTCGATACCAATTTTTTGTTTGACATTCTAGACATCCATGAGAAAACCTACTATGTTGAGATTTCCTACGAACTTCTTGACCTCATCAACAAGAACAATCTCCCTTTCAAATTGCGTTATCACGAGGCGACATACAGGGAAATGCGGGCAACCATTGCTTACCTTGAATCCGAACTCAGGGCACAGGAGAGAACTCAGGCATATGGGAGGGCTGCCAGTTACTCGCCACTTGCTGATAGGAGTAATTCGCAATATAGCCGGCGAAATGGAGCAACTACCTTCGACGCTGATTCTTTCCACAAACGATATCAGCATGTAGATACTCTTCTGAAAGACAAAAACATCTTTGTGTATAGATCGCAATTCGAACGGCGACGCGAACGAGATGAGCTACTGGAGAAGTACACGCAGTTCCTCGTGTCTAGAGGGAGGGTGAAACCATATGAGACAATGGACCACGATATAGCTGTACTGGATATGGTTCACCAAATGCGATCAAAGGCAAAATCTTCTTTGGAAGCCGGAGCGCTGTTCATTACATGCGATAATCTTTTGTGTATGTTCGACTGGCAAATAAGCAAACAGCAGGAACGTGCTGCCTGCGCGGTACTTCCCAATAATTTCTTGCAAGTCTTGCTCCCTTTTGTACCAGCAAATACAGATTTTAATCGTTCTTTTCAGGAGACGTTTGTTATCCCCGAATTTCGTGTCATCGAGAGCAAGACTGGCGAGGCTCGTTCGAAGATGTTAAGTTACCTTGCCGCATACGAATCCTTACCAGAGGAAATCGCCACACAGCTACTTTCTAACGACTTGTTGCTCGAACCCCTGTATCCAAAGGAGAATGAGCAATTTCATAATTACCTGGAGTCGGCTCTTCAAGGCCAGAACGTTACCCTTTTGGAAGAAAAGGCCGCCCTGGAAAAGCAAGTTGAGAGCGTACTTGCCGAAAAAGAGGCGGAAGAGAAGAGGCTTGAACAAGAAAGAATTGAACGTGAAAAGGAGAAAGCTAGAGCTGATAGGGCAGAACAGCTCTTGCGCCAGAGAGAAAAAGAAATCGCAACGCTCAAAACCAAACAAAAAGAATACGCTGGGTCAGTTCCAGAGGTCATCAACCGCGATAAACAGGCAAGAGAGGAAGTCGAGAATCGGATAGAAGTGGAGGTATTAGCAAGAGTACGGGCTGAACGAAAAGTTGAAATCTATGCAATAATCGCCACTATTACCGTATGCCTTGTCCTGATCGGTCTTTCCGAGTCTCTTATTACCCTATTCAATTTGTTCCATCAACACCGCGCTGGACTCCAGCTTGCGTTAGGTGCCCTTCTCGCTCTATTCGTTGTAGGTGTCTTTCATCCAAAGTGGCGCAAGTGGTGTTGGGGTGGCGGCGCATTTGCCATTCTTCTCGTCATCATTCAATTGGTTGGATAATGAAAGAATTCTTAATGCCTGGGCTGCTCCAAATCAACCGACCGGTATTTTTGTGATACACTATCTCTTAATCGGTAGGTTACAGGTTCGAATCCTGTTCGAGGAGCCTTCAATAGGGCCACCTACGAAAGAGGTGGCCATCATTGTGTTTGCATGCAGTATCAGCTCAGTGAGGAGATCCGAGTTGGTCGAAGATAGCACCATTGATTATCAGCACTTCTTCCAGGCGCTGCTCGAAGCAGTACCCTGGCCGCTCTTAATTATTGATCGTTCATTGTCTGTGCAGTATTATAATCAAGACGCCGTCCAACTGCTGGAAGTGCAAGAGCCACTGCAACAACTACAATTGGATCAACTGATTTCCGATAGAGCAATTCTAGAGCTTGTTCAGAGAAGTATACAGATTGACAGTCCTGTTGAGGAGGAATGTACCAGGGAGGGTACTGCCATAGCCTGGAAAGTATCGGTGAAGCCGTTAACGCACAGACCTCACAAAACTGGAATCAGCCAGGAGAATATCACCCTCAACCGGATGCATCACTACTTCGCAATCGCGATTGAAGACCTGACCCAATTGCGACACCTGGAACGCGCGCGACGTGACTTTATCGCTAACATCTCACATGAACTACGCACTCCATTGGCCTCTGTTCGCCTGCTGGTTGAGACGCTGGAAGATGCTATTGATACAGACCCTGATCAGGCACAAACCTTTATTGAGAAAATTGAAACAGAGGTGCAACATCTCACGGAGCTAGTATCTGAGATCCTCGAACTTTCACGCATCGAATCGGGACAGATTGCTATGAGATTCGAACCAGTTGAAGCGGAGCAACTGGTTCGCGAAGTAATGGCGCGCATGCTGACGTTAGCGCAACGTCATCGCGTAAAGCTACGCACCGAAATCGAGCAAGGAAAATCGCTGGTTGTCGCTGATAGTAAACAAATACTGCGGGTACTGGTTAACCTTGTTCACAACGCTATTAAATTTACGTCTTCTGACGGCATAGTGGTGATCGGAACGCGTTTGGAGGCAGGTGGTAGTACGCAATCCTTCTTTGTTCGTGATACGGGAATCGGTATCTCTCAGGAGGATTTACCTCGCATCTTTGAGCGTTTCTACAAGGTCAATCAAGCTCGCTCGAAGGCCGATTTTATTGGAGGACCAGGGGGAGGAGGTAGTGGTTTGGGTCTGGCAATCGCTCGTCACGTTGTAGATGCTCATGGTGGTCGTATGAAAGTGGAAAGTGTAATTGGTCAAGGAAGTACCTTTACCTTTACTTTACCTGTAGCTATTCATGTTTTATAAGCTCCCAACCTTCACATTATGTAACTTCTATCAAAATTCTTAATTACATCTTTATACAAATGTGTTGAAACACGTCAATTCATATGTTACTATTTGTTGGGGATCAGTATTTTGGATGAACATCTATTTTTCATGCCCTATGGATGCCGCATTTCTCAACTAAAACCTGGATTGGCTTCTTGCGATTCCGTATAGTTTAATAATTATGCAGGTAAGCTCCTAATCCTGGTAGTAGGGCCTGATCTATTTATAGGTCTATTCTTATTGAATAGGCTGGGTTATAGATAGTAGTGTGGGAAAAGAAAGAGGATGACAGTATGAGCAAACTGGTGATGATCATTGATGATTCGCTTACAGTACGAAAGATCATGGAAACCAGCCTGAAGCGTGAAGGCTTCGCATCTGTGAGCTACCCCGATGGTATTGAAGCACTACGTGCACTGAGCGAAAGACGACATGCTGTACCCGACCTGGTTTTACTTGATATTGGCCTCCCCAAAATGGATGGGTATGAAGTGGCCCGACATTTGAAGACAAAACAGCAGTTTGGTAATACGCCTATTGTCATGATCTCTAAGCGTGATGGGGTGATTGATCGTCTCAAAGGTCGGCTTGCTGGTGCAAAAGACTATATTACCAAGCCATTCAAAACACAAGAAGTAATGACTATTGTACATTCTCATCTAAATACTCCGACGATTGGCTAGTCAAATCACACCTCCTGATTTTTGCGGAGCAAAAATAGCTGCGCGCACTCCTTGCAAATTGGATGGCTGCGTTGCACTAGAGGCACCAGCCTCGTTTCCAATCTGTCTAAGTTCAGCAGCATTGGAGGGTGTGGATAGATACAGAACAATGGTGCCTCAACACGGCTTATCGACAAATGACCTTGAACATATGGCTGACGAAGAATTCTGGAACTATGCACGCGTGCAAGCGGATATCGTTCCACAAATTTCACCCCAGGAGAGAAATTACCAGGTTCAACATCTAGAATGCGAGCTTAGTCGGGGAAATTGTTTGATTCCCTTGAGAGCTATTGTCGAAGTATTGCCGTCCCCTCACCAGTATACCCGACTGCCTCTCATTCCCAAGTGGATGCGTGGTCTTGTAGCATGGCGTGGTGAAGCCATACCATTGCTTGATCTTGACATGTACCTATGCGGAGTAAGTGCCTCTCGTCTTGCTGGAATGCTGTTAGTGGCAAACTATATGGATATAACGGTTGGTTTGCTTGTTCCAGGCATTGGACTGACTACCACTGTTCAGTTCGAGCAAGTGAATCCATCTATAGGTACAACGGTATCTTATACACCCATTCGAGCAGGCGTGATTCAAGGAGTCTATGCCGAGAAGCCCGTTCTGGATGTATCAGCTCTGCTTCCCGATGTGATCCAGCAGATAGGAATGGCTGCCTACTATGGATGATTTCGACTCGCCTGATCATCAAGAGGACCTTTCTAAAGAAGATATGGAAGTGCTACAGGCTTTTCATGATCTTAAAGAATCCACCACATCAGATGATTCATTCCTCCAGCAGACAGCGCCCGAAATTTCTACCACATACCTGACGAACACAGACCAATACACAGCATTTCTGTCTGAAGATGATATGTTGGCTCTCTTCGCTACTGAAGTTGATGAAGATATTACAACAATACGCCTGGCAGTTCAACAGTTGGAACAGGCCAATCAATTAGATTCAACTGGTCTGAAAGCTCTGAAACGAAGTGCACATAAAATAGCAGGGACAGCAGCAGCGATTGGCTGTGATTCAATGTCCACTATTGCTCACCATATAGAAGCAATTATCAAGTTAGTTGAGAATGGTAGTCTTATCTTTCAGACAGGATTGATTGCTCTGGTCAATTCGGTGCAAGCACTCGAAGCGACCCTGCATAGTATAGTTAGCAACGGCTACGAAAGTAAAAATCCTTTACTGGAACTCGAAGAGGAATACAAGAGGCTCAACATAGATATCCAGGTTGTATATCATAAGAAGCCCCCTTCGCCCGAAGCTGCTAATGACAGCTCTTATTACTGGCTTTCGCAGCATAGAAGCGAACAAGACCAAAACTCATCATGGTTGCATGTAGATTTACAGCACTTCGATAAACTTCAGGAATACACCGAAAAATTAATTGAGCTAGATACTCCAATGGAGAATGCTCAGAAACAGGTTGAAACGGCACTGAATGAATTGCAATTTGCTCAAGCTCGTTTGCGCCGTTTAGAACCCTTGCTGTCAGGCTTATCAATTTCTGAAAATACTGAATCAGATACATTGATTGAGGGTGTCGGACATCCTCCCTCGTCGCTTGTTGCGCGAATCTTGCAAGATGCCTCAGAACATATCGTCAATGGTCCGCAGATAAAAAATCTTGTGCATACTCAACCATTGCTGATTCATGAAGCAGCCTTGTGGGATGAGATGGAAATAGATCGTTTTTCGGAGACGAATGTATTGATGCATTCCCTCAGTGAGGCTATCACCGATGTATCACTGGCGACTTCTCATTTGCGACAGGCATTGACGCATCTCAAATCTATTGTCGCGCAGCAAGTAGGCGAGGCGCGCAAAGTGCGTTCCGAAGCGTTTTTGCTCCAATCATTACCATTCAGCGTTTTGGTAACACGTATACGAACGGCAATAGAGAAGATGGCAGCGGCTCAAAGCGAGCGTATCCAATTTGAGGTTTCGGGTGAAACATTTGAGATCAACCAGGAAGTTCTGGAGAAATTGACAGATCCACTTCTTGAACTTGTTCAGATGTATATAGCAGAAGTCTTGTTTTTCACTAAGAGGTTAGAGCAAGATGCTGAACAAAGTCATCGTATATGGTTCAACGCGCATACTACAGGTAATGAGTCTACAATCGAAATCGGCTTCTCGCAAGAGTTTCCTTCAATGGCGGTCGCTCTACTACAAGATACTGTGCATCGTTTGTACGGGTCTGTCTCTCTGCAAAAATATGACACAGGGAAAATAACTCTGCAACTCCGTATTCCACGATTCCAGCGTATCATACAAGGATTACTTGTTCGTGTAGAAAGTCAATTTGTTATCGTGTCCGTCTCACAAGTGAAACGAATACATTATAACAAACAGGGAATAAACGGGACGTCCTCGCAGGAGAGGAACTCTCTGGACATGCTCTTAAATGATACACATGAGGTATATCATCTCAATAGGTTACTGGGCTTCCATACTGTTAAAAATACTGCTGAAAAGACGGTCCAGACCGCGTTAATGCTGGAGTTGGATAGTCCGCAAATTGCGATTGAGGTTGACGAAGTAGTCAAAGAAGTTGAGCTGGTGATGAAGCCGCTCTCAGCTCATCTCTGTCGTCCAGGAATAACAAGTACAGCTATCGATGGCGATGGCAATGTGCATCTGGTGCTAAATTTGCCCGAAATGCTCAGACTAAAAGAGATATATCAGCAAGCTGGCGGGGTTGTCATAGAAGCAGATAGTGAAAACGATCATGAACTATCATTTCCGCAACCTGGGACAGAATCGTGTCGCAAGATACTCATTGCGGATGATTCAATGTATATCCGGCAATCTATAAACAAAACCTTAAGCTATGAAGGATATGATGTGCTGGAAGCAGTAGATGGTCTACAAACGCTTGAACAGCTATCGAAAGAATCTCCTGACCTACTTTTATTAGACATAGAAATGCCCAATCTGAATGGCTATGATGTACTCAATATCCTTCGTACCCATCAAGAATTCTCTGCATTAAAAATTGTCTTATTGACCTCCCGTTCTTCAGAGAAGCACAAGCGCCGTGCCAGGGAATTAGGCGCTCATGAATACCTCACGAAACCTTGTCCGCAGGATGTGCTGCTCAAAACTGTCAAATCCTTGCTTGGCGAGGAAAAGGAAAGCATTCCTGAGGGAGAAAAGTAGGAAAACGAGGCCAGTCCTTTTACAAATTGTGGTCAAAAATCTATACTCCATCTTTTTAAGAACAATAAAGAGAATGTTACATTGTCTTATCGGATAAAGACTCGCGCTCCACGCGGAAGTGTTCCTGATACTATCGAAGTCATTACAGACGCAGAACAACTCGGGGCTGTGGAACATGATGCTGCTAACTATCCAGGAGGTAAGGCCTTCGCTCTCGTTCAACCCCGAAGCGAAGCGGAGATTGCAGCAATTTTGCGACGGTATGCAAAGATTTTACCAATAGGAGCACAATCGTCGGTCACTGGTGGAGCAACACCTGATGGTGAAGTGCTCCTCAGCCTTGCACGACAGGATCGTATCCTTGAAAGAGGATCAGAGTATGTTCGTGTGCAAACTGGCCTTTCTTTGAGGGCATTGCGGGAAACATTAGCTCTTGAAGACAAGTACTATCCACCCGTACCATCATATGATGGGGCAACCGTTGGTGGTGTGATCGCCACGAACGCAGCAGGTCCCGCAACATTCAAATATGGCGCCACTCGTTCGTGGGTTCAGGCTTTGACGGTTGTTCTCGTTTCTGGAGAAGTGCTCGATCTCGAACGGGGTCAGTGTAACGCACATCCAGACGGCTACTTCGAGATAGACGCGGGAACAAGCCTCCATCGCATTCCCATTCCCTCCTACAAGATGCCCCAGGTTCCGAAATGTTCGGCAGGATATTACGCAGCACCTCACATGGACCTGATAGATCTCTTTATTGGCTCAGAGGGAACGCTCGGGGTTATCACTGAAGCGACGTTGCGTGTAGTTTCTCCACGCCCTGGAATCTGTATAGCCCTTGTTCCATGTTTGAACGAAGCGCAAGCTCTTACGCTCACACGAACATTGCGTGAGCTCTCACTCAAAACCCGGCAAACTCATAACCAGCGAGGACTGGATGTGAGTGCCATTGAATACATGGATGCTCGCTCGGTAAAGATTCTTCGTGAGGATGGGAGTGACAAGCGAAATAATATTACGCTGGGATCCGATGCACAGACATTGCTACTCATTCAGCTTGAACTACTACCTGAATGGGTTGAACGTGCTTATGATGATCTGGCACAAGCACTTGAGCCGAATGCCCCTGATGTTCCTCTTGTTCAATTTGTACAGATACTCGAACAAAGTGGAAGGTTAGAGGAAACGGAACTGGTCATGCCGCAAGAAAGGATACGCATTGAACAGCTGTATGCGCTCCGAGAAGCAGTTCCCAGTGGAGTCAACACTCGTGTGTTACATGCTAAACAAAGCCAGCATTCATCCATTACAAAGGTAGCTGCGGATATGATAGTACCCTTTGACCATCTGGAAACGATGATACAGGTTTTTCGTAAAGGCTTCGAGGCATATGGATTAGACTACGCCATATGGGGTCATGCTTCTGATGGAAATATGCATCCAAACCTCCTTCCTCGTTCATTGAATGATGTACTTCTGGCCCAACGAGTGATTTTGGAGGGGGGAAGAGCGGTAATCGCCCTTGGTGGTTGTCCTCTTGCCGAGCATGGTGTCGGGCGTAATCCGACAAAACAGGCCTTGCTCAGGGATCTCTATGGGGACAGTGGTCTCCGGCAAATGCATGCGGTCAAGAGAGGACTCGATCCCGAATGGAAGCTCGCACCGGGCAATCTCTTTGGTTCTGTATGAGTCGTGCATGTTGCCTCAACCCCTCCTGATAGGCTATACTTGCAACAGCAAAGCGAACCCCCTGCAGGAGGAGAGATGAGCACAAAAAAAGTAGATACTGACAGTCGGGGCCTACCTCTCGTGCCTCTACATCTGCAACAGCAGGCGCAGAGACGTAAACGCTCCGTTGCCCAGATGCCTCGGTGGCGTCGTCCCTTGATCGGTTATGTGTTGAGTATCCCAATTATTGGGGTAACGTTGCTGGGAGTACTGTGGATACAACACTTGTTTCCCCATTTCTCCTTCTTCGACGGACCTCTCTTACTCGCGATCATGGTCATGGCACTGATGTGGGGTGTTGGCCCGGCACTCTTTTCTGCACTCGTCAGTACCGCAGCTCTCGTCTCTCTGTTTATTCCTGTTTCTCAGAGCCTGGATGTTACCACCTGGAAGGCTCTCTTGCCGATTGCGCCTTTCTTCCTTTCCGGTGTGATCATTGCTGTCATTACCGGCCAGCGCGAGTCAGCTCGGCGCCGGGCCCACTTTGCAGAGCAAGAGGAGCAGGAGCGGGCTAATGAATTGGAGGCAACCTTTGAAGCGATGGCGGATGGAGTAATTGTCTACGATGACAAGGGACACATGTTGCGCACAAATGCCGTCGCCCGCGGCCTTTTTGCATTAGATAACGGGCTCAAACCCAAATTCTCGCTCCGTTTGCGGCGTGAACGGAAACCTGCGTTGGAAATGCTCGATGAGTACGGTCAGCCCCTTTCCGAGGAGCAATCGCCGCTCTCGCGCATTCTGAACGGCGAGGTATTGACGAGCGCGAATGCGATGGATGTGATGCTGCGCACACAGGATGGGAACGAGTTACAGTTGAACGTTACCGGTGCCCCGGTGTACAACTTCGGAGGCCGTCCGATCGGTGCTATCTGTGTCTACCGCGATGTGACGGAGCGTCGGCGACTGGAACGACGAACCCAGGATGCGCTGCATGCCTTGCTAGCGATGGCAGAGGCCCTCGTGCAGGTACCTGATGACACCAACTCCGTACAAGAGCACCTGGCGGTGGAGGAGCAAACACCGGCCACGGTGACAGTAGCAGCAAGGCGATTGGCCGAACTGACGTGTAGTGTCCTGGGCTGCCGTCGTGTTGGCCTCATTGCCGTAGAGCCGGAGACGGATGTGTTGCGCCCTGTGGTAGTCATCGGACTCTCGGCTGAGCAGGAACAGCAGTGGCGAGCCGATCAGCAACAGTACAGCCGCTTGAGTGACAACCTATACCCTGAACTCGTCTCTCGGCTGCGCGCTCATGACGTGTTGCTGCTCGATATGACGCAGCTACCATTTCTTGGTCAACCAAACCCGTATGGTGTGCGCACTGTGCTGATCGCGCCGATGTTCGTAGGCGATCAACTGGTCGGCCTTCTCTTGCTGGATTATGGCGGCGTAGAGCACACTTATACGCAAGAAGAGACGGCGCTCGCCGGGGCGATAGCGAAGCTTGCAGCCCTGGTGATTGAGCGTGAGCGTCTGCTCTACGAACGAGCGAAAGCGCAGGCAAATGAACTCGCCTTGCGTGAAGCCAACCGGCGCATGGATGTGTTTCTCGGCATAGCCGGTCACGAGTTGAGGACGCCGCTGACAGCCATCAGTGGCAACATTCAGTTGGCACTGCGCCAGGTGAAAAAAAGCATTGATGAGGACGGGACGTATGCCGACGAGCTAGCTAACAAAGTTGAACTGATACAAACCCTACTCGAGCGTGCGGAGCGTCAGGTGTGGCTGCAGAACCGCTTGGTGGGCGACCTGCTGGATATCTCGCGTATCCAGGCGAACAAGATAGCAATGCAGCTGGAACCCTGCGATCTGATGGCCATTGTCCGTGACGCTGTCCAGGATCAATGCCTCTTGGTCCCCACGCGCAGCATTCGTCTCCATATGCCTGCGGAGGCGACTATTCCTGTGGTAGCCGATGCTGATCGTATTGGTCAGGTTATCACCAACTACCTGACCAACGCTCTCAAGTACTCAGCGGCTGAACGGCCCGTTGAAGTCTTCCTTGCGATCGAAGGGCAAATGGCGCGTGTTTCGGTGCGTGACGAGGGACCAGGACTGTCCCCGACAGAGCAGCAAGCTATCTGGGAACGCTTTTACCAGGTAGAGAGCATTAAAGTGCAGAATGGTTCTGGCGTCGGGTTAGGGCTTGGATTACACATCTGCCAGACCATTATCGAGCAGCATCAAGGACAGGTTGGTGTTCAGAGCTCACCGGGAGAAGGGTCCACCTTCTGGTTTACCTTGCCGCTGGCGCGAAAGTAAACCTGGTCCGCAGCTCACTTTTTCAGCTTCCACCCTGGTTGAGACAGTTCCCAGGCTGAGCTTCCGACGACCTTCTTTCCACTCGTGTGGTTCGTGTTCTTGCTTCATCCCACTCGTTTCACTGGTTGAGCAGACCAGACGGTAGTCAGTAGCCCTTAAAACCAGCGGTACCGACGACGAGGCCGACCAACGTAGCCGCCACGTCGAGAGGAGCGAGCATAATACCCAGACGCGTGACGATACGCGAAAGCGCTCCAGAGAAGCACTACGACTGCCGCAGCCAGGATGGAAGTGATGACTGGCACTCCATTGAGGTAGGGCTCGCCAATGATGTGCCAGTGCAAGACGCCGACGACCAGAAAGATGGCGATGAACCCTACCATGATCGCCCCGACGATCCCAAAGGGGGTACGCCGTCTTGCTAGCAATTCACCAACAGAGCCAACCAGCGCTGCTATGATCAACCAGACAATCACAACTCCCAAAGTAATGACCATGACCAGAAACCTCCTAACTCAGTCGTAACCCCTTCACCAGGGATCAGGTAGACAAGACACATCAAGACAAGAGCCAACTCACAAGATATTCAACCGCAGTAGCCTGCGCGATCTCCCCGCCTGCTTTTTAGCACGTTGGCGAGACAGCCAACCAGTAACATCATCCGCCTGCGCGCCAACAACCGTCAGATTTGTTGCTCTCGATGCGGCTGTCCGCATACACACCAATGGTTCACTCCGACAAGAGATCGGAGTGAACTCCTACAGGTCAGTGGAAGAGCGTCACATCGACGTTCATCCGAGAACTCGCTCTCTTTCAACTCCGCTTTGCTGTTTGCCTGGTTTTGTCGGCGACATCCTGGCTAGTTTGCTTGATCGTCGCAGACGTCTGCTGTGCCACATTGCCCAGATCACCTCCAGCAACTCTCACCCTCTTCAACGCCTGCTGCGCCGTGTCTTTCACCTCACTGGTTGCCTGTGAAAGCCGATCAGCTACTAGCTGGGCAGACTGCTGGACGTGTTCAGGTTCTGGGAGAGCCCTACGCAGTTGCTGCCAGCGTTCGCGCAAGAAGCGCTGCGTCTT
>Ga0137377_10002919_pt1 | contig 12969 bp, 10 predicted proteins | sample SagtaG_22_FD_104815 | JGI IMG/M metagenome (GOLD analysis project Ga0137377, IMG submission 104815) | Vadose zone soil microbial communities from Sagehorn Ranch, Mendocino, California, USA - Sage2_L_40_16 metaG | ecosystem: Environmental > Terrestrial > Soil > Vadose zone | place: USA... | reverse complement strand
GGTTGCCAGGCGTCTCAGAATTTCATTCTCCTCGTCGTGCAGCTCAGAAGGGATGAACATGAAGATAGACTGTCCAATCGCTTCTTCCTCCGTATATCCGAACATTTGCCGCGCACCACTGTTCCAGGTTCGAATCAAACCTTGCAAGCTTTTGGAAATGATCGCATCCTGGGAAGACTCGATAATCGTGGCGTGCCGTGACAGGTCTTCTTGTGCCGTTCTTCTCTCTGTAATGTCCTCGACCATCGCAACCACGAGCGACGAAGGGCGACTGTTCAACAGGGAGATACTCAGGCGCCCCCAAATCAGGGAGCCGTCTCGCCGGAAAAAGCGCTTGTCCAGCCGATAGTGGTCTATCGAACCCGCTCGCAACTGCTCGAAACAGGCCCAATCCCTCTTTGCATCTTCGGGAGGAGAAAACTCGACACAGTGTTTCTTGCACATTTCCTCTTCGCTGAATCCAAGCATCGTGCAAAGTGCCGGATTCACGAACAAAGGCCGCCCTTCTAGATCCTCCACAGCAATCCCGATCGGACTCGCCATAAAAGCATCGTAGAAAAGCTGGTTATCGGGTTTCCTCGTTTGGGTCTTTGCATCTCCCATGAGGCAGGCATAATACCACGGAAAAATTATTCCCGCGTTAACTACTGGTTAGCTGTCAAGCCCATAGCGAAAATCGAATGGCCAGCACCAGCTAGCAGCCAAGTTAGTCCCACGTCTGGAGAATTCAAGGCACCACCGCGAGAAAAAGAAAGACGGCAAAGATAACCAGGTGGACGATCCCCTGAAGCACGGTGGTACGACCGGTTCCGATCGTGAGGAGACTAACAATAAGCGTCAGGGCGAGCAGCAACTCTTCTTTGGCGCTGAGACCGAGCGTTAACGGTTTGTCGAGGAGAATGGACACGCAGGTAACAGCCGGGATGGTCAGCCCAATGGTGGCCAACACCGACCCCAGGGCCAGGTTCATGCTGGTTTGCAGGCGATTTGCCTTTGCCGCGCGATAGGCGGCCAGTCCTTCGGGAAGAAGGACCAACCCCGCGATGACGATTCCGACAACACTCTTTGGCGCACCAACGGTTGCAATACCGCGCTCGACCGTTGGCGTAAGGATCTTAGCGAGTGCCACAACCAAGATTAACGAGACCAAGAGCAACCCCGCGCTCAAGAAGGCAACCCGGTTGGGTGGCGGCAGAGCGTGCGCGTCTTCCTCACCTCCTTCCGGGAGGAAATAATCGCGGTGGCGAACGGTCTGCACAAACAGAAACGAGCCATAAAGGATTAAAGAAACTATGGCGGCGAAAACGAGTTGCGACGAGCTGAACGTCGGGCCTGGGGTTGTCGAGGTGACGTTCGGAAAGACCATGGTCAGCGTCGTCAGCGGGATGATGACAGAAAGTGCGGCTTTCGCGCCCTGAAGCTGAAAGCCCTGCTCACGATGGCGTACGCCACCGGCGAGAAGACAGAGTCCGACGATGCCGTTGCAAACAATCATCACTGCGGCAAAAACGGTGTCACGCGCTAGCCCGGCGGTGTCTGGTCCCCCCGTAATCATCACCGAGACGATGAGCGCCACCTCAATAATGGTGACGGCCAGAGCCAGCACTAGGGTTCCGAATGGTTCACCAACACGATGCGCTACAACTTCCGCGTGATAGACTGCGGCAAAAACGGTGGCGACCAGGGCGAAGGCTTCAAGCGCGCTCATCGGAACGTCCGGGCGGAGTATGGCCTGGACACCTAGAATGACCAGCCCCAAGGCTGGCCATGTCCACGTCCACCACGGCGTTCGTGTTGGCGTTGCGGAAGCCATGGTAATACTGTTGGTGGTGCTCAGAGAGTTGATGCTTCCTCAAGGAGTTTCTGCTGCAGCGCGTCTCGCCAGTTTGCGCGCCGCCGTCCCGAGCATAAGTCGCGAGATGCCGGTCATCATCAGGTTCACGCCTACCAGCGTCCCGATGGCCCACACCGAGCTCGATGGCCAATGAAACCAGATCAATCCGCCCAGCAATAGGGTGATGAAGCCGTTAGCCAGCCGCCATCCCGAGCCGCCTTCGTTCCGACTCCGGAAGTAGACAATGAATTCCAGCACTGCCTCAGCCAGCAGGATGCCACCCAGAAGCAGCGTCAGGGTGCCCAACCCCAGCAATGGATGCGTCAGAAAGTAGATTCCGCCAACGATGTAGATAATTCCCAAAATCAGCTGCCAGATCACCCGTGCTACCCCGCCTCCACTGAACGTCCCCAGCAAGTGCGCCGCGCCGGCAAAGATCAGCAGCCAGCCCACCAAAAGGGCCACCGCCAAACCCGCAAGTCCGGGTTCTACGATGGAAAAGATCCCCAGGACGATAAACACCACGGCCATTGCGATGTACCATCTGCTCGCTCTTTTAATGAGTGCAGATCCGCGCAGTCCTTCTGTTGCATTTGCTGTAGCCATGACTCACCTCCGCATGGGCCTCCGTCGTTCAAGATCTGCCGCGCCCTGCAAGATGCTCGAGCTGAGGCTCTCGTGTGGTGAAAAAAGAAAACCACTGAAGGCCTTCGAGCGCTCTACCACACGAGCGCGTGAACAGCTGTTGGAACCAGGGATGGCTCCACCTCTTCTTTCCGATTTGTACTCGCATCAGCCCCCTACCAGACGCAATTGAGGTTGCAGTTGCGAAAATCCAAAAACAGCGCTTTCGAGTTCCGCCGCTCTCCTGATGTTGCGCAGCCAGCTCCAGGAAAAAACTTCAAGCGACGGCTACTTGGCGTGACGCCAAAGAACCAAGCCAGCCGGCGCAGGGCGGCCTTGCGGTCGAACGAAGGCTCCTCGAGTCCCTTCTTGATCTGGCGCTTGCCAGCGTAAATGCCGATCGGGATGAGCAGAAGACCGGTGAAAAATAGCGCCGGGAGGATCAGGAAAATAACAATCCCAACATAAGGATTGTCGACATGGCCGCGGATTCGTATAGGAAGCACGAACAGCCGGGAAATAACGGCGGTCGTGACCAGGGCAACTCCAACAAGGCTGAGCCAATGACGAGTGAGTACGAGCCAGGAGGGCCATTTGATCGTTTCATTCATGCAGGTCGCACTCAGGCAACGCAAAGGTTAGAAGCGTCTTGCGGGCGAGCCGACTGTCAAAAGTGACAGTTATCCGCGGCTTCGCCCCGATGCCATCCTTGGAACCGCGGGCTATCCGAACCAACCGCTCTCTCGGCCAGCCAGGAGAGCACACCCATGGATGAAAGGGACAAACAGGTGAGCGAGCAGCCTTCGCGCTGCGGAATGCGATGCGGCTATCTCGACCACAAACCTGCCGACAATGAGCCGGCGGGACTGGTTCAGGGCCAGCGTGGGCGCCGCGGCAGGTCTCGCGGTCAGTGGGTTGATCGACATCCCCACAGTGAGAGCAGCAACACAAAAGCTGAAGCTCGAGAACGTTAGCGAGTCCACCTCCTGCAATTTCTGTTCGTGCGGGTGCGGCATGATCGCCGCCGTGCGCGACGGCAAGCTGATCTGGAAGGAGACTACGACCACATCGTGAACCGCGGGTCGCTGTGCGTGAAAGGCATCTCCATGTTCGCGACACACACGTCGCCCAAGCGTCTCACGACTCCGCGCTACCGGGCACCGGGCAGCGACCACTGGGACGCTGCGGAGCGGGTGGCGCGGAAGATCAAGAAGGTCCGCGACGAGCCCTGGATCGCGACCGAGAAGCTCGGCGATCGACAGGTTCAGGTAAACCGCACGGACGCGATCGCCCTTCTGGGCGGTGCCCAGAACACCAACCAGGAGTGCTACCTCTTTCAGAAGGCAGCTCGGCTCTTGGGGATGCCTTTTGTCGAGCATCAGGCCCGACTTTGACATAGCCCCGACGGTCCCCGGTCTCTGGGGGCCTCGTTCGGGCGAGGGGCGATGACTAACCACTGGATCGACATGCAGCATGCCAAGACGGTCCTGGTGGAAGGCAGCAACGTCGCCGAGAACCATCCCATGGAAAAGGTGCAAACCTCAGGCGGTTTGCTGTCGGCGATGACTCATCACCCAGGGTAGAGGCGAAGCACCTTGTGCGTCTGTTGGATGCACCCGCGAAGACCTTGCTGCGCTCACTTCCTGGTGCGGTCCCCTAGGGGTTCAATTCTTTGTTTGGGCGGCTCGCTTCCGCTTGCGGCTCTGAGATTTGCTGCTTCTCATCCACGGAGAAAAGCATGTAATCGCTGAGGCTGTGGCGCCGATGCATACGCTTTCCTCTCCAGTCGCAGTACACGTCGGCGCTCTGGGGTAGCCACATTTCTACATCACGGTTTTTGAATCGTACCGGGCCATATTCCACCACGGTGTGATCGACAAAGAGGCGGATTTCCGGCAGGGTGTTTACCAGATCTGTTTCCATACGCACGATCTGATAACTGTATGCGGCGATCCACGCACGCCCTCGCAACGCAACAGGATAGGAAGGGCCATTCTCGCCAATCCTATACGAGCGGATGGTATTCGGCTTGTCTGGCCTCTGGCGGAAGTGGACTTGCCACGCCGGGGTTCCATTCCATTGGCCCAAACCTTCGCAACTCAGTGCAAAGCTTCCAATATTATTCGGATGAAAAATGAGCGCCATCGACGGTAGCCCGCGTGTTTCCACGCCGTCCGGGAATTGTGCGGGCGAGTATTTGTTGCCCCGATACTCGCTCACATCGAAGCGACCCGGCCGGTATTCCTCGATGCTCACTTCATAATCGAACCTGCGCGTTTCCGGGGACTCTGCAAATCCCCATTTATTGACGGACTCGTGTCTGAGGGATTCACTGGCCGCGAAACGGTCCACATTTTTGATGAACTCCTCGACCCGCTCTCCCGCTTTCTGAACGACCTCATCCAACGCACACGGGACGCCCGGGTCAACGGGCGGCACCTTCTCATCCACATCGGGAGGCAACCAGTTTGACGGCAGCGGCAGCGAAATGGCCGGCTCCGTCGCCGTTGTTGGTTTGACTTCGGCGAGAGCCGCCTTTTTGGCGGGGAGGATGGGCACGTCCGGGGCTTGCAAACTCTCGAGCTGCTTGCTCGCGGCGACGTCATGGGGATGGTCCCGAACGTATTCTTCCAGAACTCTTACAGCGCGTTCTTTGTTCCCCCCTTCCGCCAACGCCCGCGCCAGCAGCGGCTCGACGATCGCGGCTTGTCCATGTCCAAGTTTCAGTGCGTGATCGGCTTCCGAGATGGCCTTTTCCGGCAAATGCGCTTTCAAGAGAACGTCTGCGAGGATCGCATGCGCACGCCAAGAGTTGGGGTCAGCTTCCACCGCCCGCGTTATGTACGTTTCTGCTTCGGTGAGTTTTTGTTCACGGATCAGCGCCTCGCTCAAAGCCAGCAGCGCCGAAACATATTTGGGATCAAATTCCAGAGCCTTTGCCCAACAGGACTTAGCCTTCTCTTGATCCTTTACTTGCAGGAAGTAAACGCCGTAAAGATAATTCACCGCAGGATGATTCGGGGCCTTGCCATAGGCCGCTTCAAGGTGACTTCGCGCCTGCTCTGGCTTGTTCATGCGCAACGCTTCCAGAGCTTTGCCCAACTCCTTCTGGACTTTCGGGGCAAGGAGCATCTGCGAGGAGCCCGCGCCGGTTTTTCCATTCAACGCCGGGCGCATGTCAATAATGATTGTCGACGTTCCCGCATCGAACGGGCGAAATTCTTTAGCAACTCTTTCATAACCCGGTGCAACCACCTGGATGGTATATGCGCCTACAGCAACTCTTCTGAATTCTATGGCACCACCCAGCGTTGTTCCTTGCCTGAGGACTGGCCCTGTTGCGGCAAGCAAACTAACCGTTGCCGGGACTTCAATGGGCCCGCCGTCCGCTCCCATCACATAAATGTCTATATCGCCCGCACCGTGTCTTTTCGATGGACCAAGGTTCGGCGCTGATGACTGCGCGAAAACCGCATTGGGGAGCGATGTTGTGCAGAAAAGAAGCAGGAAAACGAGACACTTCGTGATGCGGAAGGCCGTGACCAACTCTACTCGCTGACGGACAAGGCTACGCAAGTTTGTCCCACCTCTTCTTGTGCCACTTTTTTATACGAAACGTCAGTACCCAGGCACCTGTCAAAATAACTAGCGGCGGTGTTCTGTGAATCGACCGTTTGACGGCGCCCTCTCGGCAATTGAGCGGCCAAAGAGAAGGTGCTAGACGAACGAAGCGTTCACAGATCAAGTACGAGCCAGTGCAAACTAACCAGGATAGTAATTCAAGGATTCGGATACATCGGACGGTCCCAGCGGAAGGTTGCACTCAAACGAAACCAATTCGCCACGGGCGTTCATTTCCGACATTAAAGATGTCGCGACGTCAGCGGCTCTCTTCGAGGTTACCTCCAAGTACCGCCGTTGGCCCGGACGGTCAGCGCCAAGGAAACCACCCACAGAGCCCGGAGGAGAAGGGGACACTGTCGACGGTATGACGGTATTTTTTTACAGGCGTATTGGGAGTTTCGGTTAGCACAAAGCTTGTCTCCGTTTGCGTCTTGCTCCTCTCTTTCTTGTGCGCATCGCCAAGCAGTTTCGCACCCTGTTACTTCTGACAGTCGGAGAAAGTGAGTGAGTGATGCATGCTGGAACCACTATGGATCCCAAAACGATACTTCTTGGGTGAAAACATGCGGATTCTGCTGGTGATGGTCCTTACCCTAGCTCTCCTGCCTGGCGACACGATGGCAGCGGTACCGTTCCCGCAGCCAGCACCTTCGCAGTCCGGCGAGCAGGCTTCCAAGATTCCGGCCGACCAACTGGATTCCCTGGTGGCGCCAATTGCCCTTTATTCTGATCCGCTGCTGGCGCAAACGTTGGCAGCGTCAACCTATCCGCTCGAAATCATTCAGCTTCAGCAATGGCTTTTGAAGAACGCGGGGCTGAAAGACAAAGCGCTGGCCGACGCGGTCGCGAAACAGCCGTGGGATCCAAGTATCCAGGCCATGGCTGCGCTGCCGGACGTGGTAAAGCGTCTGGCAGACGACATCCAGTGGACCACGGATCTGGGCAACGCGTTCCTGGCGCAGCAGAACGCCGTGATGGATGCCATACAGCGCATGCGCAAAAAGGCCCAAGACAACGGTAATCTGAAATCGACCGAGCAACAGAAGGTGGAAACCAAGGTCATTGAGAACAAGAGCGTGATCGTGGTTGAACAGGCCGATCCGCAAGTTGTGTATGTGCCTTCGTATGATCCCGTCGTGGTCTGGGGCGCACCAGTCTATCCTTACCCTCCCATTTACTACCCACCGCCCGGGTACTACGCCGCAGGACTGGCTCTTTCATTTGGTGTTGGCGTGATGATGGGCGCGTTCTGGAGCGGTGGTTGGGGCTGGGGATGCGGCTGGAGCAACAACAACATCAACATCAACAACAACAACAATTTCAACCGCAACTCGAACATTGGTGGCAACCGCAACAATCTTGGGGGCGGTAACCGCCCATCACAACAACCCGGCCGCGGCGGCGTTGGAGGAGGCCGTGGAGATTCCAGTTGGAAGCACAATCCGCAACATCGTGGCGGAGCACCGTATCGCGACCGCGCGACCGCAGACAGGTTTGGTGGCACTACGCGAGGCGACTCCCTCGCCAATCGTCAGGCCGGTGCCAGACAACAGCTTGGCCGTCAGGGCGGCAATCTGCCAAGCAATCGCGCTGGAGGTGGAGGCGGGGGCCTCAGCAACCGGGCCGGCGGCGGAGTCGGTGCGGGCAATCGCGCTGGCGGCGGAGGAGCGGATCGCATCGGAAGCCGGGATCTCTCGCGTGGAGGTGGCGGAAACCGAGATGCCTTCGGAGGAGGTTCCCGGGGTTCCCGCGGCTACAACGGATCGAGCGCACGCGCCAGCAGCAGCCGCGGCTCCTCCAGCATGGGATCCCGAGGCGGAGGCGTCAGTCGTGGCGGCGGGGGGCGGCGCAGATAAGAAACCACCTGGAGCACCGAGATGAAATCAACGTCTGCGAAGAGACATTTTTCGAAGTATCTTTGGCTCGGCTGCGCCGTGGCCTCGGCCTTTCTGTTTGCGGCTCCTTTCGCCGCGCAGCAATCTGCCATGGAAAAACCGTCGGCCACTCCTGCTGCCTCTACTGTAGGAACTCGGAGCTTTGACTCACCGCAGCAGGCTGCAGACGCGCTGATTGACGCGGCGCAGAAGTTCGATGTAAGTGCGTTGCTCGAGATTTTCGGTCCTGGTGGCGAGGACATAGTTCTATCCGGCGAATATCCGCAAGACCAGCAGCACGCCGCCAATTTTGTTGCTGAAGCCCACGAAAAGAAGAGCGTTTCCGTGGACCCGAAAAGCGGGAACAGGGCGTTCCTCCTCGTGGGCAACGAGGACTGGCCGTTCCCTGTCCCGATTGTGAAGAGGGGTGATAAGTGGTTCTTTGATGGAAAAGCGGGCCGACAGGAACTCGTCTATCGCCGCATTGGTGCCAACGAATTGGACGCTATTGAAATCTGCCATGGCTATGTGGAAGCCCAGCACGAATATGCTCTCCAAAAGCGCGACGGCTACGAAGTGAACCAGTATGCCCAGCGCATCATCAGTACGCCAGGCAAGCAGGATGGCTTGGCTTGGCAAGACGCCGACGGCTCCTGGGCTGGGCCAATCGGCGAAAAAATCGCTCGCGCTATCGAACTGGGCTATTCAGCAGGAGAGCCGTACCACGGCTATTTTTTCAAGATTCTAAAAGGAGAAGGACCTTCTGCGCCGCTTGGCGAAATGGACTTCGTCGTGAAGGGAGTGATGATTGGGGGCTTCGCGCTGGTAGCTGCACCAGCCGAATACGGCGTGACAGGCGTCAAGACCTTTATGGTCAGCCACGATGGCGAAGTCTACGAAAAGGATTTCGGGCCGAGGACCGTGGCCGAATTCCAAAAGATGGAGCGCTTCAACCCCGATAAATCTTGGACCCCGGTCTCCGAGAATGACGAATTGTGAGTTGGGCAGTTCTTTAAAGCTGTTCGCCATGCGCAAAAAGAGGGATCAACGTCTGGAGGTCTGTTGACCGGGGACTAGCAAATCACGAGGAGGATAAATCTATGACCCATTTCAATTCACTTAGAATGATCCGTGGTGTAGGTGTGTTGCTCATTGGACCTGCATTGTTGAGCACCATGGCCCTAGCGCAGTCCACCAAGTTCGAGGGTCTTATCAAAGCGCGAAACGGCGACACCATGACTCTCCAAACTGCGGACTCCGCAAACCTGGTCGTCCTGCTGACGGACAACACTCAAGTGGGACAGGTCCAGGGTGTGTTCAAGGCCCGTAGGAAAGAAATGTCGATGGCCGCGCTCATTCCGGGACTCGAGGTTAAAGTAGAGGGAACATATAACGATCAAAGCCAACTGGTAGCGACGTTGGTCTCCTTTAAAGGCAACGATCTGGAACAAGCGCAAAAAATAGAAGCTGGCATGCACGAAACTCGAGCGCAGGCGCAGCAGAATAAAGCGGAGCTGGAAAAACAGAATGTGGCCTTGCAACAGCAGCAGCAACAGATCGCTGCCAACAAGGCGTCGATTGACGCTGCTGTCGCGCGTTTCGGCCAATTGGACGATTATTACATCCTCGACGAGGTTACTGTCTCCTTTGGCAACGGCAAGGTCAAGGTTGATCCCAGCTATCGCCCGCAACTGCTGGCGTTGGCGGAGAAAGCCAAGACCATTAATGGCTACGTTATCGAGGTCAAGGGCTACGCCTCCTCCGTCGGCAGCGTGACCCTGAATCAACAACTAAGCGAGGACCGTGCCAACGAGGTGGTCAATATTCTGATTCAGGAAGGGCAAATTCCTCTTACCAGGATGCTTGCACCAGGTGCAATGGGAGAAAGCCAGCAAGTCGGCAACGACACGACGGCAGAAGTACAAGCGGAGAATCGTCGCGTGGTCGTGCGTGTTCTACAGAACAAAGCCATCGCTGGAGTATAGAAAACAGCGCTTCGGTTGCCATCGCCGGAGGTGTTCCCTGTCCGACAAAATGGTCGGTAATCGAGCGAGCAGGGACACGCTTTCCGATCTCGATGACCAAATTCCGGCATCCTCTTCCTCCAGAGGGCAAGCCGTTGGCGTGGTAACTTTGGATAGCGAGACGGGATTATATTGGCGTTGTTCCAACGAGGGATGTGTGCGTCGCTGCCAGCCTTTGCTTTCATAACGTACCTTGGTGCGCTCCCCGCTCCTTCGCCTCGCTGCGAACGCCCAACGCCCCCGCTCAAACGCCAAAATTCCCAAAGTTCCAAACGTGGAAAGACAAAACCTCAACTGTCACGAATTAAGCCATGCTAGGCGACATCCATATGGAGGCCAAGGGCTGCGGAGCGACCGCGCCGCTTGAGATCACTAATGAGCAAGGCCGTCAGAACAGCCGAAGCACCACTGCGTGACGCGGCCGGTATCAACATGAATGAATCCTGAACGAGGATAGTATCCGACTCCTCCGCGGTGAAGCGACCGGGCAGCACTTCGGAGATCGAGTGTGGAGACGCCTGGGAGACGCATATCGATTGCCCTCGCTTGCATATGGAGACTGTGCTTGGCAACGCCGGCGGTGTGGGCCCGCAGGAATTCGTTGCTCCATGGCGAACGGTAGCCGCAGACGACGGCTATCTCGGCGTCGGGCTTCCCTGCGGCGGCGGTAACGTCCGCCAGAAGATCAAACAGATGAGGATCGTAATGAAGCTCTTGGCCGGTGCGGTGGTCACGCAAAAAGTGATCCAGCTTCGAAAGTGCGTCGTCGAGGTAGGCGTCGCCACGGCGATAGACGATGTCGATGCGCTCACCGGTGTGCGTATGGAACAGGCGTAAACGGCGTTCCACCGGGGAAACGGGCGGCGCAGCAGCGGGCTCCCTGGCTGCGAGTGACAACATCAGAACCAATCCAGAGAGAGCAACAATTGCGAGAAAAGGGTTTCGGAACCGCACTGTGAATGGATCTCCGTAAAATTCTTTGACAGGATGACGGACTTGCTGGAAGACGACTTGCGCACGGAGGGCTTCTCGAAGGGCATCCTTGGAGATGCTAATACTTCCGACTTTATGACGTCGTTGTCCCGGGGCAATCAGAACTAAAAACCACCTCAGGCAAACAGCGGGGAAAGGACCAAGCCAGGCTATTTATGCGCGGTGGTGCGAGCGAGGGCGCATGAGATCTTACCGGAGAAGTTGCGTTCGAGTTCGAAGCAAGCCCCTGTTACTTTTGACAGCTTTTTCGCCCCGAGCAAACTCATAGCCTTCAACACGGCTCTCAGATGGGTCCGGCGCAGGAGGACCTACTTTAGGCCGAGTTGGGGACTGCGCCGGGCCCTTCTGGGTGAAAGCTGGCCGCAGCGCCATCGCGATCAAATTGAGTCAGGCTGGGCTTGCGCGGATTAGAGCACCATCGACGGATGAGAAGGAGACATTCCGTGGTCAAACACCTGGTAACGATTATGACTTTATGTTTCGCAACACCACTTCTGGCCCAATCCCTGTCAGCGAGTAGTCCAACATCGGCGCTTCCCGCGACACAACAATCCCAAGCGGCATCGTTCCCAGCCCAGAGCATTGGCATGTTTGCCTATCCGAAAAACCAGCAGACCGCAGACCAACAGCGGAAGGATGAGAACGACTGCTTTGCTTCAGCCAAACAACAATCGGGAATCGACCCTCAGGCTCCGCCCCCGGCAACCAAGACTGAGGAACAGAAGAAAGCAGAGCAACAGGCCGCCGCCGACAATGCCAAGCAGGTAAAAGGAGGGCGTGCAAGGGGAGCTGCCAGGGGCGCTGCCGGAGGTGCCGCGATTGGGGGGCGATTGCTGATGATGAAGCGGGCAAAGGAGCCGCGGCTGGAGCCACTGCGGGGGCTATGGCGGGTGGAGCAAAGCAAAGGCAAGCCAACAAAGCGGCCAAGCAGCAGGCAGCACAGGCCACTGCGCAACAACAACAGCAGCAGGAAGCGCAAGCTAAAGCCACCCACCAACAGGGTATCGACACCTTTAAGCGAGCCTTCTCTGCTTGCATGGACGCTCGCGGATACTCCGTCAAGTGACAGTCTGGGTTCAAATCCGGAGTAAAAGGCCCTCACCAGACAACCGAATTCGGGTTCAAAGAATGTCCCGGTATTCTTATTCTTAAAATCCCCATGCAAACCCGCAATCCGCTTGTCGAGCAATCGAATTTCAAGCGCCCATCGAGTATTCCAAGTGTTCTTTGACCTACGGATCTGACTTTGCCGGCTGTTTGGCAGCTTTTTGAGTTGGCGCGCCGTTTTGGCGGGAGAGATAGAGCATGATCGGAGTGACTTCAAATGGCATCTTCTCGTATTCAGCCGCCGGACCTGCCGCCTTGAACTTGAGGAGATGCAACTGGCCGTCAAAGGGCTCAACTTTGATGCGCCCTCCGAGGGTCAAAGCGACTACCGAAGCGGCTGTCGGAACCTTGGCAGTTTTTTCCGTCGACGGCTGGGCGGATGTCGCACCTTTGGCAATGGTCCAATTTGTAAGAATGCTGTTTCCTAGATGCGGGCTGATCAGGTTGGGAATCTCTCTGGAGCGGCGCTGGAGATCCTGGAGAAACCGCTGCGCGGTGGTCAACTGGTCTTTGTAGGGCGACTTCGTCAACAGCTCCGTGCCTTTCTGGTTCGCCGCAAGTTCCTCTTCGGGAGTCCGTGAAAAGCCGAAGTGACGAAAGGTGTCCTTTTCGTCGAAGCGGAGGCGATCAAAGAACGCGAATTGTGTGTCCATACGGTGCCCAAGCACGACGTGAGCGAGCTCGTGTGCCAAGATTGCGGCGAGACTAGCCTCGTCGGGAAGTACGTCCAGTAAGCCACGACTCAAGACCAAGGTGTGGCCCATGGCATAGGACTCAAAGGTGGAAGTCAGCAGCACTCGGCAGCGGATCTGCGGCTGGATGTCGAGGCCACTGCTGACTTCCAGGTTGTTGACCACCACCTCGAGAATTTTGTCGACCTCGCCCGACG
>Ga0137377_10002916_pt1 | contig 12974 bp, 16 predicted proteins | sample SagtaG_22_FD_104815 | JGI IMG/M metagenome (GOLD analysis project Ga0137377, IMG submission 104815) | Vadose zone soil microbial communities from Sagehorn Ranch, Mendocino, California, USA - Sage2_L_40_16 metaG | ecosystem: Environmental > Terrestrial > Soil > Vadose zone | place: USA... | reverse complement strand
GACAATCGCGGCCCTATAGACCACGTTGGACGGTTGCACCGCGATAAGGGTTGCAATCGCGAGTTGGCCCACTCCCGCTGCAAGGAACCCCACGGCTAGATAGGGGGACTCTCCGGCGTGATCCCCAAGCCGTGTGAAGTGTAGAGAAGCGGCCAGAAGCAAAGCGAGTGACAGAGGTGGGTTTACCGACACGGCGCAAGGCGCTCCAAAATAGATTTCACATATACGAAATCCGGAGCCCATGCGTCTCCTTTATACGCGGAGTGTCAAGCATCAGCCGAATTGGCACAGAAATCTGGAGCCGACGGCCGGATTCGAACCGGCGACCCGCTGTTTACAAATCAGGCAGCAATTGAATTCAGCTCGAAATTTTGGCTTTCCATGTATTCGTAACGCCTCCATATGGTCTCAAGTATTCCTTCAGCTTGGCTACAAAATTGGCTACAGAAAATCGAGCCCTTTTCGGGCCCGCGAGACCTACGCAAGGCGACTCTCCGGCTGGCATGTTTTGGAGCGGGCCGCGTCATACAGGTATGGGCTCGTTCGCATGGGCTCGGCGCGGGGTGATTCTTGGTGCGGCGGCAGCCGTCGTCGTGGTGGCTGGCCTCAGCCTGGCGGTTGGGTCCATTGTCCGAAATAGCCCGATCCGGGTTGCCGGTTCTATTTGGCCAATGCAACGGGCTGCCCCAGACGTGCGACTGGGCCCCTGCGGGTAACAGCGTTACGATCCGACAACTGCCTTTGCCTTGGCGAACAATTCAGGCGACGCCCGATAGCAGAGGGAAATTTTCAGTCAGCATTGTTCCAGGCCGGTATCAGGTTTCAGTTGCTGGCTGCAAACGTACGATTCGCCGGGACACAAAGCGCCTGAATTTGAGCTGCACGCGGACGGCTCAGTCGATTCCGATGGATTCGCTGCGCTTCACTGCTTGGTCGACGCCGCCGGTAATTGCCGATCGATTCCGCTGGGCACCGCATTTGTCGTCGGCCTTCTAGCTAAGGCGAGGCATCTAGGGCTGCAATCCGGCACGTCTACGGAAGCCGCATCCGACTTGGGTTGTTACTGGTGGTTTAGCGCAGCGCCCTGCGCGCTTCAGGCACCGGCAGACGCCAGCCTTTGGCCTTGAGCGGGGACCCTGGCGAGCTCGAGAGCACCACCTCGCCGGACGTGTTAGGGGGTGTCTTAAGGAGGTGTTCCCAGAGCTGATCGTTGCCCTCATCGCGGTCGAGTGCATAGACTTCCAGGGTTTGGACCGTGTCCCGGAACGCCCTGTTGATCGCTTCGCGGACCAGTTGGCGGACGTATCCTCCACCGCGCTTGTCGGGGTGGACAAAGAGCGATTCGAGAAGCGCGACCCCATCCTGGCGTACCAGGAGGTGGATCCAGCCAACGATCTTGCCATTGATGAGGCCGGCGATTGCCTGACGCTTCCGCCAAGCCGCAGGCATCCATGAGGCTTTAAACCGTCCCAAGTTCATGCCATCAGCCTCATCGGCTGCGTACCATCGCGCCAGCAAATCCACCGTCTGTGCAGCGATCAACGCCTTGAATTCGGCGCCGCCGACGACAAGGGTGTGCGGACGCATCGGTTGATTACCTGGAGTCACGGAACTCTATGCTCGCTGCGAGCGCCACATCAGGTACGCCTGTAGATGTGAACCTGCAGCTGCGCGGGCATTCGTCAGGTGCCCCGCGTCAACCGGATACTCGCGGGATGGCCGGCCAACCAGTTCCGCCCTCCCAGGCATTGCGGGCGCCTTCTCTGCTCCGGCCTCGGTGTTGTCCCTTTCATGTTCAGGTTACCTCCAAAAATTCGCACTGGGTGTCGTTCTTGTTCTGCTCGCGGTGGCAGGTGCGTTCTACGCAGCGACCAGGGTAAAGGCGAGCCTCTCGAGTCCGCTTATTGCCTTTGTCCTTACCGGCCTCATCATGCTCGTAGCACTCTGGATCGGGAGATATGTGCTAACCGGCCTCGGGGTTGACCACGACTCGGATGGTCTGTGGATTATCCGCCACGACCTTCACGCCACATGGGCAGCCGGCTCGCGCTTGCGCCCCACCGACCGGCCACGCTAGGCGAATGGATCGAAACTATCTCGGGGAACTAGCGCTATCGGTAGGTCCATGATCGCCTCGAAAACCAGATGTGGCATGGCGTCCAATGCTCTGTTCATCGTCAGCTCGAGCGTAACCGCCGTTCGCGAGGCATCCACATTGAGTGCTTGGGTCCAGGGAACTGGGTGATACCGCGCAAGCATCGAGAGGCCAAAAAGGAGCACCCACCAGGTCATCAACGGAGATGGCGGCACCTCGGTACCGACTACTGAGGGGCGCATCCAGCGTCTGCCTCTGTAGCGGTATTGTGGAAGCGCCTCGTCCAGATTTGCTTTGTCACCAAGCCAGACCAATCCGACGCCGGCACCGCTAGGTGTTGCCACGGTTGGGAGGGTCGGAAATGCGCTGGCGACAACAGGATTGACGCCAATCCGATTCTCGTCAGGATACTTGCTCAAGGCGGCTCCAAGAGCCGCCGCGGCTACATGTTCTTCTTCCATTACGAGCGCGATTTTGGTTTGTCCTGGAACCTCGACGCGCTCCCATGGCTGAATGAACAAGGGCAGAGCTTTTGGCCAATCGGTCGAGGTCGCAAGTTCGACGCTCATTTCGGGCAGGGAATGGATCAGGGCTCCCAGTTGAACGGGCTCGTTTATGAGGGGCGACTTGACCGAAGCCGAGACGGCCTGGAATTGGCCTACTGATTTGGGAAGCGCCTGCCGTTCCACCTTGGACTCAAGCAAGTTGGTTGGTAAGTTCCGATCGAGCCTCAGGCCGTGGACCTGATGATCGGCTCCACCTCTGGCTGCCACGATGGCGCGGCCGGCCTGACTCAATGCATAGAACAGAGGCAGAGGACGAGCAGGGTACCCGACCGATGCTGCTGCTTTAGTCAACTCCTCAAACTGTTCCAGGGCAGCCCGATACGTGGCAGCCGCGACAAGGGTGTCCTTGGCCGCTCCAGGTGGATCAGATCTGGTCATCCGTAGCCAATCCCACATCTGGGTTGTCATCTCAATGGCGAGCCTAGCTATTGCCGCACCGGCCAAACGGTCGTCCAACGATACCGATCGCCGCACGAGCCGATCTAGACATTCAGCTGCGCCCAGAACTGCGCTGATGCCGGGGCGTTAGGCAAACCACGGGTGTTAGCGCGCAAATCCTGGAGGAATGTGCGAACCGCAGGCGAGCCGACTTGCCGTTCTACGTAGGCTAGCCCGCAGACGAATGCAAAGGTCACGCCGGTGGAAAGGTTTGCAAGGAAGGTGTCGGCCGGGATCGTTCGTTGCCCGTACGTGATGTAAATCGCATCTCGATAGTTGGCTTTGCCTCGATACCGGAAGGCGCAGTGCATGAAGCTGACGTGCGCAAGACGATTTTGCAGTCTCCTGTTACGTAGCTCCCCGGCAGCGTTGGTTCTAAAGTCAGCGAAGGCATGGTGCTCAGCCAAGAGGCGTTTCTTAACCGCGTTGACCTCGTACCTCGCCGTTCCGCTCAAGTACTCGAGGAGCATACCTTGCGCTTCAGCACGCGTACCTCCAAAGGCCATCTGCAGGCTTGCGGGGGTGGCTGCCGGATGCCGTGGAAGCGAAGGCGTATAAGTCTCCGCCTGCTGCCAGGTCGCCACCATGTCCAAGGGGTGCGGCATATTGGTGCGAACCATGCCATCAAAAGCGCGAATTGTGGACGCATGGGTGTCCGTTGCAGCGCCATGGCCGTGGGTGTGCAACATAGCGTGAACTGCAGTGTAGTAACCGTAGTACCACCAGACTATGGCCCCTGGATACAGCCACGGCTGGGCGCCAGGGGCCCCGGCGACCAGCGTTGCCAATGCCATAGCGTGGGTCAGGGATTGAAGTAGTGCCTCGAAAACGTCGCCTAAATCACGCTGAACCCGTGAGGCCTGAAATCGCTGTTGGAAGAATTGGCGACAAGAATCGAACTGGTTTTGGGGAGTCGGGCCGTGCTCGCTCACGATTTCGAAGCTCAGCGCCTTGATCCAGTTCAGAGTGCTCTGCAGGGCAAATTGAGGACTGCGCTCAAGGTCCGTAGCACGGATCTGCTCATACAACCAATGAGGCATGTCTAGAGTTGTCGCCCCATTGCCCCGTTGGACGAGTCTCAGGTGTCGGCGGCTTCAAAATAGCCCAGGTCGGTCAGAGCCGCACGAAGCCTCTGGCGTTGACCTGACATAGTGGCATCGGCTGACGCTTTCAACGCCCGCAGCCCGATTTCGGCCATTAGGGAGCGCTCCCACGGCTCATTGCGTCCCCGCAGGAGACAGACCAGTATCTCCAGGCCTGTAGTCGTCATCGGCTCACGCACTGAGCGCTCGGCGACTTCGACGCATAAGTCCAGCCGACCGATGGCCTGCTGACAGGTTCGAAGCATCATCGCTTCCCATACCTCGCGGTCAAGGGCTTCAACCTGAGCCCACCATCCGAACCCCCGGAATGCCTCGGTGGTGAAAGATGACTTATCAAGCACCTTCTCCCAGAATTGAAGGCCAGTTTTGGCATAGATACTCGCCTGCTCAGGAACCAGAAGTCGGGCGAGAGATGCACCGGCTTTGGAAACCATCGGTTGCCCCATAGGCGACAGAGCGCGAAGAGTCTGGTCGATCGAGTAATCTGGAATTTCCCATAGCATCGCTACTAACGCCTGTTCAAGTGCCGAATCTGATCCGGTCCGGATTGCACGGAATACTGATCCGCGGTGGCGCTCGAGCAGCCAGCGGTTCGGCCGGCCCCACTTCAGCGCAAGCTCAACGGTCTTTTGGCCGAGGTCGCTTGCTGCTTTGTCCCCGAACAACCTAGAGTCACGACTCTCCACCCAATCAGGTGCAACGTGCAAGAGAAACTGCAGGCGTGGAGCAATGATGGCGCGATGTTCGGCGCCGCTCCACGCTTCGAGACTCAACGCTTCGTCGAGAAGCTCGATGGCATCCTCACGGACCTTTCTGCCTCCTCGAAACTCGGTGGCAATCAAATGGAAGACCGCCTCAAGAGCCCGAGTACATGGCCGGTTGATCGCAGTTTCTAGTGGGTCTTCGCGAGGCGAAAGGCCGCTCTTGCTCGACCGGTCCCTCGCAACGGCAAGGACCACGCGCCAGGCGTCCTCGTAGTGGCTACCTAGATCCACATCCTGCTGAGCCAGACTGCCAATGAGGCTGACGCCGGACTCGTCTGCGGGTACCCACGTAGGGTCATAGTCAAAGTCGTCGTTTCCCAAACGTTCGGTTTCCCATGGATGGGTCCTTGCGAATACCACGGCTTCGACTATCTGCGGTCCCAATCCCGAGAGATCCTTTGCGGCTTTCGCCAAGCCCTCGAAGTAGTGATGCACGTATGTCGCATGCCGCAGCACTCCCAAGACTTCCAGCGGCCGCTCGGACCAACGGCGAGCGTTAGATGCGACAAGCTCCTCAAGCGTTCGACCGAGCTCGCGGGCGATCGTCATCTGGTCGTCATCCGGACGCCAGGAGGAGATCCTTCGGGCTGCTTCTGCAACATCGAGCCCTTCAAGCTCTGCCTTCGTCATGGGGCTTCGCCCGTATTCAAGTTCCAGGTCCGATCTTGGGCTCAGATAATCGGCTCGCGTCGGGGCATCCACGCGCGAAATTAGGGTCGCGGTCGAGCGCCAGGCATCTCCCACTGGATCCGGTAGCAATCGTCGCCAGAGACGCGCCCGCAGCCACTCGCGCGGAATGTCATGTGAAGCCAACGTCCGTCCCACTACCTCGGCGGCTGGCGGGTGCCCAATGGCGCTTTGCCACGCTTCGATGTACGTATCCGGCGACGCGTCTCTTGTGATGCGATCGATTATGAGAGTGTCCTCGGCGGTCGGGTTACGATGTCGAATTGCATCGGCGATCTCCGACACAAGCGCTTCGTCTGGGAGATCCGGGGCTTCGGCCAGGACCATCGCCCGAAAGCGGGACTTAAGGCCAACGGGAAGCGGCTCGATCAGTGCGAGGAGATTGTCTGTGGGGAATCCAAGACGAAGGGCTTGCCTTACGGCTTCAACCATGCCCCTGATCAGCAGCCGCCCTCCCCGGCTTTCATCCTCCATTGCCTGCTCAACTAGAGCTAAGGGACTGAGGAACATCAAATATCGGATATCGTCCCTTGTCGATACCTTCCCAGCGAGCAGTGCGATCCTCGTCTCGGCGTTTTCGACCGTCATGCCGTCCACAAGCGCTTTGATCGTCTGCGCACCAACCCCTAAGAGGCTCGCCTCATCATCCGAAGTCAAGAGAACATCAGCCGCGGCCGCAACGAACGGGCTGCTCGGATGCATGTCCTTAATCGCAAGTGCCGCTTGGCCGCGGATCCAACGAGATCTCGGATGCTGCCGCAGTGCGCTAAGCAGCGTGTTCGACGCTGCCGGTAAGCACTGCCGGGCCGCGAGGGCGATATAAGCGGCTCCAACCTCATTCCGGCCCCAGGTCATGTTTGCCTCTTCGAGCCACGTGGCGACTTCTTCAGGAAAAGCACCCCCGAAGTGTTCGACTGCTGGGAGAACCGGCCAAACGCCACCACCCTGAGGAGGATCCAGAACGCCGTATGGAGCCAGCAGTGCCAGCCAGCGGGGCGTGACCGCTCGGCTCAGGAAGTAAGTCAGGTGGTGCGAGGTTGAGCAATAGGCGAGCAGGCGACCAACGTCATGCGCCTGTGGATCAGTAAGTGGGGCCAGGGCGTCAAGTTCAGCTCGGCGGACCTGGAAAGGCGCGAAGACCGCATTCAGTACTGAGATGGCGCGTCCGAATTGCTCTCGCACCTGGTCGACCGACGGGGAGGAGTGAACCGCCTCCTGGTCGATCTCTCCAACGAGGCGCTGATATTCTCGAATGGAGAGGGTAAGAGGCGGCACTCCAGCCCTCCTCTCTATGAGCGCCGTTAGTCGCCGCTGATGCTTGCCTTGCTCGTTCCTCTTGAAGTCCTCCAAGCCCCCGGCGGCCCTAAGCAGTTCGTGGAGTGCACCCGTCTCATCGGCACCAGGCAAACCGCGGGCAGCCTCAAACCGTTTCTTCGCTTTGACGACGTCGTCAGATAGCTTTCGCCAGGGTGGCTGACCAGACTCTTCGGGAAGTAAGCGCTTAAGCGCCTCGCGAACGCAGTATGCGGCCGCACCCGCTTGGCGCCGCAATCTCAGGGCGGCTGGGTCGTCCAGGAGCTGCTGGGCGGTCTCAAGGAACTGAACCGCATCGAGTCCTACCTCCCCGAATTCGCCAGCTAGATAGTCGAATAGTTCCTTGTTGTCCTGCGGGTTTGCCGCCATCCAACCCTGTTGTGACTTTCCGAGGTCCTCGGTCCCACCGACCGAGTCGGTTTTAAGTCCTGATTGGTTCGCGTCGCGCGGTGGTGCCTTGGCAAGTGGCCTCCTGGGCGCGGTCCGCGGCGAATGGCTTCTCGTGAGCGGCGAGGGATCAACATGCTCTGTCTTATCGGCACTCGAACGCTGTGTAGGCGTCTTCTCTTCCTCTGAGGCCCGTTGTACCTTGAGGTAGGTGCGAAGCGCGCGTCGCGTCAACTCGCTCGGGGAAAGATTCCCCCCGCTCGCGGCGCTTGTCAGAGCATCTCGGAGCTCCGGATCAAGTCTCACTTGAAAAATAGCGGCTGCCTCCGACCCAATTGGTGGCCGCCCACGTCGCGCACGGGCGCGGAGTCGCTTAACGTCGTAACCTCGCTCGGCGGCATCGGCAAGGCGTTCAACGAGAGCGTCGGTGAGCTCTACTCCACCTGACTTCCCAAGTTTCGGCTTTCTCATGCTTGGCCTCCCGGCGGCAAGAGCTCTTCGTACCCCCGCCGCATTTTCATTGCGTGGATCGCAAGCTCGGTGCCGTCATCTCGTTCGATGACAACGACCTCGAGTAAATTCGCCGCCCGGTCTGGGCCGAGATACAGAACCTGCCAGGGCGGTTCATCCTCGAGGTAGTCCCGGTACAGAGCGTGAGCCACGGCATGGCGCAGATCGTCATCTGAGACGCCGTGCTTCTCAGCCGACGGGCGGATTTCCACATGACGCAGATTATCGTACTACGAAAGTCGGCCCGTCCTGGTGACGCTTTCGTCAAGAGCGAGGTCCGGGTCGCGGGCCAAAGCCTCTGGAGGGCCCTTTTAGGGCTTGGCCCCGACGCATAGATGTAGGTACGACCGAGCAGCCAATTCAACGCTGGAAAGCAGTTTTGGGGATCGGTAGGGTGGCCATCTATCTTGGGTGCGCAGGACGTCATAGATCGTTTCGAGCAGCGTGAGATGTCCCTCGCTTAGCTGGTCTTGCGCCATTTGTCCTGTTCCCTGGGCCATTCTCCCATTGAGGCCCGCTAACGGCTCCGGAGCCACCAGGGGATGCTGGCGGGCGACCGAAACCCTGCAAAATCGGGCGGATTCGCGTATTGTGCGGCAATATGAAACCCCCTGAACCTGAGAAACCGCCCGCCGTGGCCGTTGTCGAGGACCTTTTGGGGATCGCGGCAAGTCGGCTGCGAAACGACTACGTCGGCGAAATCTCCAACTGGGCCTTTCTGGGTCGTGACGTCATGCTGGCCGTGCTGACCCGTCAGCAGCCCACCCAGTAGCTTGCCCTTGGGCCGCTTCTGGCCGTAACGCAGGTTGCAAGGTAGAGCGAGCAGGGTTGAGCCGCGTATCATCGGGTTAGGAGGAAGGAATGTCTGTTACCCAAACTAAGCTCGAATACGAAGTGATCGAGGACCGAAAGTACCCAGGCGACTGGCGCGTCGAGGCCATCAACCGCGACGGCGACGGTGAGGTTTTTGTCGCGATCTTTTCCGGACCGGACGCCGAAGCTCGGGCCGCCGAGTATGCGGCCTGGAAGAACAGCGGGCGCTAGTAGCTGACCTCGACGTCTACCTGATAGACGCAGGTTTGCGGCCGGGTGTGATTGGGCGCAGAGTGCCAATCACCTTCCCTTACGGAAACGTCACCTAGCTCATCGATTGGGATGCATCGCCAGTTGTGCCGTGATCCTGGGGCACCGAGCCCTCGACTGCTGTCGCCAGCAAACTGGTAAAAAAGGGCCTGCCGCTCGCCCCGTTTGTTGAGTCCCAACACATGCGGGCACATCTCGCGGCGATATCCGTTGTAGGTGGCGATCACCTGCTGCTTCCGAGCGATGGCTTGCGCGATGAGATCGTAGATATCCACGATGCCCTCCCTATATGGAGAAACCGCCCGAAGAGCCACCGAACACCTCAACCGCCTTCCCGGTCTTGGGACGGAACTCCTCGCCGGGCTTTCCTGCGAGGCCATCAGCCAACGGGCCGCCTGGTGGCGTCACAAGCTTATCCGAACAGGCGTTCCGATGCAATGCTCCTTGGCGCTACCCGCGCCCGACCCACGGAGCTGCTGACAATCGAGAAAGGGAACCGACGTGTTCTGAGCCCGGCGGCTGTGCTGGCTTGGGCGAGTGCTCAGCCGGAATACGACGTCCTTCTTGCCGCCGCCGACGCCCACTGAGCGCACCCGGCCGTTGCCGCCACAGACCGATTGCCATAATCGGGCGCTAAAGTCTGCAGGGAAACAGCATGACGCGCTCAAGAGACGTCTTCGTGTTGGGTTCTGGCTCTTCGCGGGACGTGTCTCCCGTTTAGAAATCACAGGCTCCGCTAGCTCCGTGAGGTAGGACTGCAATGCGTGACCGCGGTCGGACTCTCTCCGTATCGGGTGCTCCGAATCGTGAAGTCCTATAAGCAGTAAACCGTTGAGGAAAGGGGGCCGCCCGACGTCAAGACCCTTAGTGGGTTAAGCGGCTTCTCTGTTCGACAGGGCGACGAGGATTAGGCCAACCCCAAGTGCCACAGCGCCAACAGCCACTGCCATGTGATTGGATTGCGGGTTACGCTCCTTGCAGATTGCTTCGGCTGCGAGTGGCAAGAGTTGAAAGACTAAACCCCATCCTGGAAACTCGAGTGCAAGCGCATTCAGGGCCGCCTGGCCTAGTGGGCTGTTCAGTAGTTGGCAAAGTTCGGTTGAGTTGGGCTCCTGCTGCAGCGCTTGCACTACAACTCCGATCGTATTTGGGTACCGGCCGACCATAGCGGCGAAATGCTCCGCGCGAACCAGCGCAGGCAAGCCAGGATTGCTCTGGAGGAATGGACGTAGGACACTTACCGGCCTAGCTAGGTCGAGCGCACCGCTGGCTGGCCTACCAATCATCGCGGAACGGGGCCCCCAGCGTATTTCGGGCTTGGCTTCTTGCCGGCGTACACGGCGCCAAGCTGCCTGGCATCGAGTCCTTGCAGGCTGGCACGTGCGTCGTCAAGGAATTTCTTAAGCTCAGGGCTTTTCTGACGAGCTAGAAGGGCTATCGCTTCATCAATCACAGCACCCTTATCCACGCCAAGAGCGTTCGCCATCAGATCGACGCGCCTTTTGCTAGCTGCTTGGATCTTAAAATTGGCCTGAACTCGGGCCTTCGGCTGGACCGCCATTCGATTCACCTCCTTAGCTAGAATGCCAGCTAGACAGCTAGCTGTCAAGTTTTCTACGCATTGTTAACAGCTATTTTGCCTACTCGTTACGGTGAATTCCCCTGAGCTACCATTCTGTCCGAATACGACGCCGGGGCCAAGATGCTGGCTTGGGGGGTAAAAGCTGGTCAACTACGATCTTTGGGTAACGGACCGCTGCGCACGGGAAGACCTCCGTCTGGACGCGTGGCCTGACCCTAAGGGTGTGGCGGGAGTTGACCACCCGCTGATAGTTAAGTTCCGAGAGGTCCGGATTCAAGAGCCAGAACCCGAGAACCAATACATCGACCTCCTGAAGAATCCACCGGGATTTAAGGTCAAGGTGGAACGGTGGCGCGGGGCCACCTGGTACGACCGAGAGACGGAGGTGGTCTTCCTACTTGCGGCAGGCTGGCGTGCGGATGGAGACCCGGACGATTTCTACAGGGAGCTGGAGGCTCTTCGCGATCAAGGCCGCCTGACTCCGAGCGATAGTGACTACGAAGAGCTGGCGATCTGGCGGGGCGGGGGATGGCTCCGCGAGATAAGGGATACCGCAGGGCCGAACTTGCTGGCCGAGGCGGCTGCGGAGCCTGAGGTCCCCCGGGAACTCGATATGGGCCGATGTACAGCCATCGTCGTGGCGTATCCCGTCAATGGAAGCCGCATCTTTTTGATTAGGCTGGACCAGCCGCCAGAAGGTGAATTCCTCACACCTGAGCAGGCCGGACTAATTGCCCAAGCCATCGCTTTACATACCGGCGAAGAGATAACGCAAGTGTACGGCTGGAATGGTCAGCCGTTGCCTTACAATTCCTACGCTTTCGACTTAGTGACCTGACTATATTGCTTCTGGCAGCATCGCCTTTATCACTGACGCCTGTGACTTTTGCGAGTTCGATACTCGTGTTTCCCGCCGACCGCTTGGCCCCTTGCCAGTAGGAACGTCGTCGTGACGCCTCCCTCGGTTGACACGTCAGATTGCGGATTGCATTGCTCCGCCTGCTCTCCCTCGAGCTTAGTACGCCTGGCGATTTCGTAGCGAGTACGGCGTTGGAAGGGCGCCGTCCATCGCCGACCGGCCACGTCGTGAGCTGACTATCAGACACTTCGGCTCAGCCCCCATTGCGGCCATTAAGGCTGCGTGCGCGTCCTCCGGTGCGAGGTGGCAATAGACATTGGTGATCATGGCGAGCGACGAGTGGCCAAGGATGTCTTTGAGTTGGACTGGATTCATGCCCTTGCTCAAGGCCCATGTGGCGAACGAGTGCCGGAAGAGGTGTGGGTAGACCCGCTTCCTGACGCCCGCTACCTTTGCCAACGTGCCAATCATCTGGGTGATACCCGAAGCGCCAAGCGATTCAAGACGGCCTCCGCGACTTCGTCTGGCTGCCAGAAACAACTTGGCCAATTCCGAAAAGTTGGGCCGCGTTGCACGGACGTACCACGCGAGTCGTTCATGCAGGGTGGGCGTGAGCGGAACAAGTCGATCGCGCTGGCCCTTACCGGTGACATGAAGGTAGTGGCGGCCGTTGTGCTCGATGATGCTATCGGGCCGCAAACTGACCACCTCGCCGAGACGAAGGCCGGTGTCCGCGAGGAGTCGGACGATGAGCTTGTCGCGTTCACGAGAGGCGACATCCTCGATCCGCTGCATTTCCTGCCGCGACAGCACATCGACGAGCTTTCGATGCGCGCGGGGCAGCTTTGCCTTGACGAGCTCAATGGCGCCAGCTCGAGCAGCCCAGGCGAGGAACTGGTTGAGCGTGCGAACGTACGTTATGACCGACTGCCTGGCCAGCCGGCCTTCCTTCCCGCCTTGGATTAAGAGCTCGCCGACGAACCGATCGAGGAGCCGACTTGGTAGGCGCCGAGGATCGCCAATGCCGACGCGAGAACACCAGGGCACGAAGACATGCCGCAGCGGGTAGCCATACGCATAGTCGACCGTCTTGGGTGAGAGGCCGCGCCGGCGGCCGTCGGCGAGGTACTCCTCGACAAGCGATCCGATCGACAAGCCAAACGGCGCCGGCTCAAGGAATTGGTGGACCCAGGAGACCGTGGAATCCATTTGTGGCTCCCTCCTCAGCAGGAACTGTGTGGACGATTCCCCTGAAGTGGAGCAATTGTGTTTGGCAACCCCTGGAATCGGAGGCCGGAGGCAACGGCGCGAATTCGGATGAGCCGCTGTTTCTGAAACAGCTGGTCAGCGGGCGAACAGATATTCCGGCGCCGTTAGCGCCGGACGCTAGCGTTTGCTGAGTGCCCGACTAGCGCAATCGTATTCAGAAATAAGCCGACGGGGAGATTCGAACTCCCGACCGACTGTTTACAAAACAGCTGCTCTGCCAGCTGAGCTACGTCGGCGTGCGCACCGATTATATGAGGGGCTTGCTTCCGCAGAGGAAGGCGCTGTTTACGAAGTGGCGACCGTCGTGTGCGCCGGCT
>Ga0137377_10002912_pt1 | contig 12978 bp, 11 predicted proteins | sample SagtaG_22_FD_104815 | JGI IMG/M metagenome (GOLD analysis project Ga0137377, IMG submission 104815) | Vadose zone soil microbial communities from Sagehorn Ranch, Mendocino, California, USA - Sage2_L_40_16 metaG | ecosystem: Environmental > Terrestrial > Soil > Vadose zone | place: USA... | reverse complement strand
GCTTGCCATCCAGCTTGCTGATGCCCACCTCTGCGCCGCGCTTCAGCGTGCCGTTGAACACGCGCCCGATTGCGATGCGTCCCAGAAATTCGCTGTAATCCAGGTTCATCACCTGAATTTGCAGTACGCCCTCGGCATCTCCCGGGGGAGCTGGAATGTATTTTACGATGGCTTCGAAAAGCGGCAGCAAGTCCTTCGAGCTGTCGCCTGGCGTCCGGTGCGCCACGCCGTCGCGCGCGTTCGTATAAATGACGGGAAAATCGAGCTGGTCTTCGGTGGCGTCCAAATCGATGAAGAGATCGTAGATTTCGTCCAGAACTTCCTTGGCGCGGGCGTCGGCGCGGTCAATCTTGTTCAGCACGATCACCGGAGGCAGTTTGGCCGCGAGGGCCTTTTGCAAAACATAGCGCGTCTGCGGCAGTGGGCCTTCGCTGGCGTCCACCAGCACCACCACGCCGTCCACCATGCGCAGCGCGCGCTCCACTTCGCCGCCAAAATCGCTGTGCCCCGGCGTGTCTACGATATTGATTTTCGTGTCATGAAAAAAGAGCGCGGTGTTCTTCGCCAGAATGGTGATGCCGCGCTCGCGCTCCAGATCGTTCGAGTCCATCACGCGCTCGACGACGGCTTCATTCGCGCGAAAAATCCCGCTTTGCCTGAGCATGGCGTCCACCAGCGTGGTCTTGCCATGGTCCACGTGCGCGATGATGGCGATGTTGCGAATCTTTTCACTCATAATTCCTGCTTGTCATGGCCGGTTCGCGGCCAGTTTCTCTTCTAAAGACAAAAATAGCTGCTGAAACAACCAGCAGCCTTGATGAATGTACCTTTTATGTAGGTCGACCGCCCGGCGGTCACACATCCCTAGGTGCGGCCCAGCAAGCTACAGTTTATCAGATGTAGTGCCCTCCAGCCAGCCCAGAAAGGCCGGAAACGGAGCCTGAGAATCAGGAGAATCGGGAGTTCACCCTAGCAACATTCAAGTGTTTACCCGATTGTTCCCGAAGTGGGAATATAGAAGATTGCTCCCATGCTAGATGACTGGCTGGGAGAACTCGCGTTTGTGCATTACTGGCGGGTACTCGAAGAGCACGGTTATGGTGCGATGAAAGCGCCGGAGTTTACGCATTTAACCCTCGCGGAACGCCAGGCTTGGATCGAGGCCGCCAAGGCCATTGAAGAACAAGTCCGCGGGAGTTCCTGGCTAACATCCTCTTTGGACGTCCACCAGCAGGTTCCCGGAACCGTTTCCCCCCATCCTATTCAACACGCAGGGCGATGATCGGGTCCACGCGCGACGCGCGGCGCGCCGGAACATAGCAGGCTACCAGCGCGGCCAGGCCGAACACCACCGCAACTCCTAGATACGTCAAGGGATCCGTCGGCGTTACTTCAAAGAGCAGTTGCTGCAAGAGGCGCGTCAGCCAGAGCGCTCCGAACAGTCCAAGTACCACTCCAACCAATGCCAGCGCCATGCCCTGCCTCAGAACCATTTGCAGGATTTCTCCCGGGCGCGCGCCGACGGCCATGCGTACTGCAATTTCATGCCGGCGCTGGCCGACCGCCAAGGCCATCACGCCGCTGATGCCCGTTGCTGCGATCGCCAGCGCCAGCAAGGCAAACAGCCCCAGCAAGTTGGTAGTCAGCCGCGGTGCGGCCACGGATTCTGCACGCACTTGCTCGAGCGACTGTACTCGCGCGACCGGTTGATTCGGATCGATGGCATAGAGCAACTCGATTACGCTGCGCGCAATGCTCATGGGCTCCGCGGCGGTTTTGACCACGAGTATTCCATCCAGCAGCGGGCTTTGCGCCAGCGGCACATAGATTTCGTCCGGCACATCTTTGTCCAGCCCGTATTGCTTAATGTCGCCCACAATCCCCGTAATCTGAACCCAGCTTTTCCCGCTGTCCGGCGAGAAGCGTTTTCCGACCGGATTCTGTGCGCCCCAGAAGTGGTGCGCCGCCGTCCGGTTCACAACCGCCACGGCCGGCGTGTTTGACCGATCCGCGCGAGTAAACCCGCGCCCATCGAGAACGGGAACGTGCAGCGCCTCAAAATAGCCCGGACTCACCACTCGAAAATCCGCCACCGGAAGCGCTTGTCCGCGAGCCGGCGGCTGCCCTTCGATCTGGAAATCGTTGGTCATCCGCATGTTCCCGCTTAGCGGAATCATCATGGAGACAGCTGCGGATTTCACGCCGCTCTGCGCCTGGATTCTGTCGAGCAGCGTCTCGAAAAACGCCAGTTGCTTGTCGTTGGAACTATATTTGGTGAAGTCCAGACCGATTTGCATCGTCAATACATTTTCCGGCTGGAAGCCCGGGTCGACGTGCTGCAGCTTCGCGAAGCTGCGCAGCATCAATCCGGCGCCAATCAGGAGGAGGAACGATACCGCCACCTGCGCCACGATCAGCAAGCTCCTCATTCGGTGCCTGCCGCGTCCAATCACGGATTGTGCGCCGCCTTCTTTCAAGCCGCCCACAACTGTCTCGCGCGCTGCCAGCGCGGGAGCCGTTCCAGACAGCATGCTCGTCAGAACCGCCACGCCAAGCGTGAACAGCAGCACCGGGGCGTCCAGACGAATCTCGCGGGCCCGTGGCGTGAATCGCGCCGCGAAGCTCACTAGCAAGCTCAGTGTTCCCCACGAGAACAAAAGCCCCAAGGCGCCACCGATCAGCGCCAGCAGCGAACTCTCCGTCAGCAATTGTCGGAACATCCTTACGCGTCCCGCACCCAGCGCCGCGCGCACGGCCAGCTCACGTTCCCGGCGAACCATGCGAGAGAGGTTCAAGTTCGCAACGTTGGCACACGCAATCAGCAGAACGAAACCCGCCGCACCGAGCAGCACCAGCATCGTCGGCCGGGCGTTGTGTGTCAGTTCTACCTCCAGCGAGGATGTCGCCAGGGAGTAATCAACGGACGGTGGATAGTCGTTCGGATAAGCCTTCTGCAGGTTGGCGGCGACACTATTCAAATCGGCCCGCGCCTGGCTCACACTGATTCCCGGCTTCATCCGGCCAAACGCTTGCATCATGCGGGCCTGCCGATTCGCGATAAATGCGGCACGCGAACGGAAAGGGCACGCCGTTGTCGGCATATACACGTCATTCTCGTCCGGATATTGCGGCACGGGCGGCAATATTCCCACCACCTTATGCGGCCTATCGTTCATGGAGAACGTCTTGTTCACCACTGTGGGGTCGCCGCCGAAGCTCCTGATCCAGTATTCATAACTGAGCATCAGCACGGCGGGCGCGCCGGGTTGTTCGTCTTCCGGACGGAAGGCGCGGCCAAAGAGCGGCTTCACGCCGAACACGTCAAAGTAGTTCCAGGAAACGACTCCGGTTTCCACCCGTTCCGGTTCGCTTCGGCCGAGCAAGATGAAATTCATGTTGTGATACTCGACCAGGCCGTCGAGGGAATGGCTTTGCGTCCGGTAGTCGTTGATCTCCGCCACCGAGAAGGGTTGATTCAATAATCCCGCGCGCGGCGCCTGCTGTTGCAGCGTCACCAGCCGCTCCCCGTGTTCGTACGGCAGCGGCTTTAGCAAAACCGCATGCACGACGCTGAAGATCGCCGAATTCGCGCCGATTCCCAGGCCCAGCGTGAGGATCGCCGCAAGCGTGAATCCGGGGCTCTTGCCCATCATCCGCAGCGCGAACCCCGCATCCTGGCGCAACATCGCCAGGTGCTCGCCCGGGGCCGTCCGGAAAATCCCCACAATCGTTTCCCACCACAGCCTCAGGACACCTGGGGTTCCGTTGCGCCGCCCTGCTTCCTTATGCTGTTCGTGGAAAACGGTTTCCATTTCGGGGCCGAAGTCGCTCCGAAAATCGAAGGGGAGGAGCCGCAGAAGTGCCCGATAAATTCGCGTCGCCCTGGAATCAGCCGCTGCCATGGTGTCCTCCCGCGGCGCCACCACAGCACCGCTCTTCGGACCACTCCTTGTTTCTGCAAACCGCTCGTCCGCCGCCGGAGATTTCTTCACGCCGTCCGAGTTTTCTTCAGCAGATTCCTCGACCGCGCGATGGACAGGATTTCATCCATCCTCTCCGCCTCCGCGGTTGCCACTTGCCGCCCGTGCGGCGTCAATCGGTAATAACGCCGCCGTTCGTCGTCTGTTTCCGCTGGCCGTGAACGGAGCTCCACAATCAAGCCATCGTTCAGCAAGCGCTTGATGATTCCATAGAGAGTCCCCGTGCTCAGCCGCACTTTGCCGCCGGTGCGCAGCTCTACTTCTTTAAGAATGGCGTAGCCATGGAGGTCATCGCCCGCAAGCGCCAGCAGCACATGGAACATGGCGGGCGTCAGTGGCCCGAATGATTCAGGGTTATCTTGTGCAACACTCACGGCTACAACTCCTGAGAAAGAGCATTCAGTCGTCATACGCTATATCGTAACACGCCATAGTGTCAAGGGGATTTTCGCGGCGCCATCCGTGAAAAACCTATGGCTTGCGCGTTCCGCTGGCGTTTTCTCTGCGGGTATCTCGCTTAAGCGCACGACGCACGCGGCCGCCGCGAAGCGTACGTCGTCTTTCGCGGAAACGAGCGAGCGATCTCCCCGCTGCGAGATGGCCTCCAGTGCGGCCGCTCGTATCGACCAATTCTTGTCCGTGGTTGCTTTGACCAGCGCTTTCGCGGTACCCGGATTCGCGTCGCGGGCCAGTTGTTTTGCCGCTGCCGCCCGTACCGGCGAAAGAACTTGCCTAGGAGTAAGGAATCGAAATACCCGCGTCCGGCTCCAAGCAGGATTGGTTACTTCTTTCGGTTGTAGGTGAAATCGTACTCCACGAACCACGTCTTGCCGCCGTCATTCGAGCCCTGGCTGAATTGCCGCACCTTATCAGCTCCCATCTTGATGAACTGGAGATGCCGTTTTAGTTTTTTTCCGTCCGGTTGTGGAATTTCATCCGTCCAGTAGTCCATCATTCCGTTCTTCAAGCCGCCATAGAAAAAAATGTTGCCTCCCGCGTTGTCCACCCAATATTGTTCCCACCGCTTCAGCGCCCCGTTATAGATGTTGTAGCTCTTCCCGGAGTATCCAACGTTTCCCGCGCTCGTCCAATTTTCCTGCACCACGCAATCGCCGAGGATCAATTCAATTCGGCTGTCTCCCGCCGGAGTCTCACCATGGCTTGTCACTACGCTCCATTCACCCAGCCAGAAGTCGAATTGCCGATTTTCGGGCGCATAAGCGCATGGCTTCTGGTTGCGTGTCGCCAGTTCCAGAATTTTTGCGAAACGAGGGTCGGACCGCAACTCCGCCAGGTCGGGATCGGATGACAACTCGTCCGGCTGACCCAGGCCCTCTTGCGCCGCTTTTTCCAGATGTTCAAACGCCTTTTCCTTGTCTTTTTTCGTTGCGAATACGGCCGCAAGGCCATATTCCACGAATTGCGGCGGCAACCCTGCGGCTCTGCCTTTTTCAAAAGCTTCGATGGCCTCTTCTTTTTCTCCAGCCTTATTCAAGGATACCCCTAGCCGGTACCAAACCCGTGGACTTGGCGCTGCGTGCGCGAGTTGGCCAAATAACTTGGCCGCTTCGTTCCAGTTCTTCGCGTCATATGCAGACGCCGCTTGGACGGCCACTTGGGACTGGGAAGGCGCCTGTCTCGAATGCCCCAAGGCAGCCGCGCCTACCATCAGAAAAAGAACAGCACATGCCCCGGACACGGTTACAAAACGACGCATTGGACTCACCTCAATAATATCGCCGAAAGCGCCTGATTTGCGGTTTTAGACGGGGAGTGCCAAAAATTGGCGTTCCTCCTACAGCGCAAAATTCCAGTAATTCATATGTGTTTTATCTAAATTTCCGCGCTTTACCTAGCGACATCCCGATTTCCAGATTATTGTCGCTAGGTTCCCGAGTGCCGCTGCTGGAGTCAGCCGTTTCACGGAACCTATTCATGAATTTTTTCGTAACCCTAGAAAACACTCTGATGGATTTTACGTCTATACACCATAAGGGTGGGCGTCTATGTCACCGGAAGTGATCTCAATGCGAGAGCCGGATGAGGCGACTGTCTCAGAACGGACGCTTTTGTCGTCGGGCCGGTATGTAAGTTTTGGACCGTTTCGGATTGACCAGCAGCGGCAGGAAGTGTCGCGAGATGGAGCCCGGCTGAAGCTGCAGGGCAAGGTTTATCAGATTCTGCTTACTCTCCTCGAGAAGCCCGGCGAAGTCGTCACCCGCGAAGAGCTGCGCGTGCGGCTCTGGCCCGCCGATACGCACGTAAACTACGACGCCAACGTCAATACCACTGTCAACAAGCTCCGCCAAGCGCTGGGCGATTCCTCCGATAAGCCGCTCTACATCGAAACCATTCCGCGCAAAGGCTACTGCCTCCTGGTGCAGCCGGAGGTTTCGGATAAGGCCCCGCATCCTCGCTTCACGCGGAACGAGCCATCCGCCGATTCTGCTCAGGAAACTTCGCGGAACTCGGGCGTCCTGACGTTTGCAAAATCGGATGTTTGGATTGTGCTCGGCGTGATCGGTTTGATTCTCGCCGGGATGCTCCTCGGGGCAGGAATTACGCGGCTCTGGATTTCTCACGCGGCGCCGATCGCCCCTCACCCCTTCGCAATGATGTTTCCCAGTACATCATCGACCACGTTTTTCTAATTTTTGTCTGACTCTTTCGAAACCTGGCCTGACCGGAACTCCGTCCAAGGGCCTGCCTTCATGTCCCGCAAATACGGTTCTTCCCAGGCAAACTCCGGATGCGCGGCGAGAAATGGCTTGGCCAGAAAATCTCCGCCGCAGGGATGGCCCATGCGAGCCACGAACCGCATTTCTTTCGCCATGGTTGCATCTGTCGCTTTTCCCTGCACCGCTCCGCCGGGATAATATGCTTGCCATTCCCACTCTTTCACACCGCGCGACGATCCATCTACGTGCCCGCATAGCGTCCGCTCGTTTGGCTCTTCCTTTTTCTGGGCAGTGTCGGAATGGTCGCCGAGCATCCTTTCCGCAAGCGCCACGTCGATCTTTCCTTTGTTTTCCGCCAGCAACTCCTCCCACCGTGCCCGTCGCGCGTTCGGCGAACTTTCCTTATTATTTGGATCAAACTGTGGCGTGTCTTCCTTGAGCACCTTCGGGTCGCGCGCCCAGTTTGATCCCGAAAGCACGCCATCCTTGGTCCTCCACAGTTTGTGTGCTTTTAATCCAAGTTCAAGTTGCGCGATTTCGCCAGTCTTCCGGTCGCCCAGCAGCCAGTCGTTGGCGTATCCCCCGTTGTTTCCGTCCAGCATGATTCTTGCGTATTCGTCGATCGAACCCGCATACTGCAGCGCCTTTCGTGCCCGCACAAATTCCGCCTTGCCGTTCGGGTCCCAGCCCTCAAACTGTGTGATCGTCGTTTCCGTCACCATCAGCCCGTCGCTGTTGATGCCGAAATCGTCGTCGCTGGCGATCACTCCGGGGAATCCATCCATCAGGATTCTGTAACCGTTTTTCGGCGCGATGTCGAACACAATCCGCCACCGTTCTCCGTTCCGGTAGCTCGTCCAGTTGTTGTGTGCCATCACGATTTGCCCGTCTTTTGTCCAGCTTCCCGTGGCCACGAAAGCGCTGCAATTTCCTGGGCTCTTCAGGTTCGGCGCATTCGCCGCTTTTTGCCACTTGTTCAGCCACGGCAGGTAATAATCCGGCAGCTCCTCGAATGCGTTGAACGCCACGATGTCGTCCACATCCAGCTTCGACCCGGTGCGGGTTCGCAGCCCCTCAACGATGCCTTGCAGCTCCTGCTGATATTCCGCGTCGATCTTCGGCCACAGCATTTCGTGCGCGGCTTTCCGGAAGAATTCCCAGTCGCGTTGGGTGGAATGCATCATTCCTGCACTTACTGCCGCGAACCCGTCTTCGATTTCCGGCGCCAGCAGGTATCCATGCTGATACCCCATCGCGCCCGGATCGCCTTCCAGATGCACGTAGATCCAGCCGCCCTCTTCGAACCGCGACGCCCCTTTCAGCCGAGGATCGTTCGACGCTGCACGCTCCCGTGCCACCGCGATCGTGGCCACCATGGCGTCATTTGCCGATGCCGAAGCCTGTGCTCCGCTCCCCGCCCACCAAAGCGCCGCTCCTCCCAGGATCACCAGCAAAACCGCTGCTGCCCGCCTCATCGAATCCGCGCCCATCTCGCCCCCTACTTTCCCGCGCCGTTTCTCCGCGTAAAAATCATACCGCGTGTCCGGCCGGCATCCAGCGTGAAGCCTTTCACGCCTTGCTGTTGGTCCCTTTCGAACTGAATCGTGATTTTTGGTTCATTCATTTCAAATTTATCCGCCGCCGTCGCATCCACCGTAATCCCAGGAAGATTTCCGGTGTGCGCGGAGCCTGTTGTATCCAAGAGTGCGATCACCCTTAGCTTCCCATCCACAATCGCCAGTCTATACGCGACGCCCAGTTCATCGCTCCAGTAGTCGCCCTGGTAGCTCCTAATTTGTTCCGGAGGCAGCGAAACCGCCTTCTGCTCCTTTTCCCGCTGTTCTGGCATTTCTTTATTTGTTTCTTTGGGCTTCATCAGGCCGGCCAGATACACGTCCGCCACGCGGTGTGCTCGGTTCGACGGCCTCGCGCTTCCCAGATTGCACAAGCACGCCACGGAAAAGTGCTGCCCTGGAAAACGCAGCAATTCCGCGCGGTATCCGCCCCAGGCTCCGCCGTGGCTCACGGTATGCAATCCGCGGTAGTCCTGGATGAACAATCCCTTCGCGTAATCCAGCACCTTGCCGTTGTTCAGTTTGCCCTGTTGCTGGATCTCCGCGAGGAAATCCTTCCCGCCGATCTGCCCGCCGTAGAAATTTTCATCCCACTTTAGCAAATCTTCCACGGAGGTATGTACCGCGCCATCGCCGGTTTGCTCGAAGTACGAAACGTTCAGGCGAAAACCTACGCCATTCTCCTTGGGATCGTAGGCCAGCGCGCGGTTCGCAACTAGCGACGTGTGGTCGTCGCGAAACTGCGTATGGGTCATCTCCAGCGGCATAAAAATATTCTCCGCCGCAAATTCTCGCAGGGTCTTCCCGCTCACGCGCTTCACAATCACTGACAGCAGAAAAAATCCCGTGTTGCTGTAGAGCCAGTCGCTCCCGGGTGCAAAATTCAGCGCCTTCTGGCGGGAAATCATCTGCAGCGCGTCTTCATCCGTCGTCACGCCGTCCGTGTTGATTCCCGCCAGGTCCATCAGCGTAAGGTAATCGCGCAGCCCGCTGGTATGGTTCAGCAGATGAAGGATCGTGATTCTCTGCCCGTAATCGGGAAGTTCCGGAATGTACTTTCCGACGTCGTCATTGACGGAAAGTTTGCCCTGCTTTTCCAGGAGCAGAATGCTTGCGGCCGTGAATTGTTTGGATGTCGAGCCGATGTCGAACACGCTCTGCGCCGTTATCGGCACATTTTGTTCGACATCCGCGAGTCCATATCCTTTGGAATAGATCATCATGCCGTCGCGGTAGACTCCCAATGCGCATCCCGGCGAACCTGGTTTCGTCATGTCCACGAAAATTTCATCGACGGCCACTGCTTTTTTCTCGTCCGCCGTATTCCCAGCCGCCGCAACCGAGCCGCTGAAAAAAAGCGCACTCGCCAGAAATCCTGCGCCAATCCTCCGACCAATCGCCATTCCAGTCGCTCCTCGCTCCATTTCGATGCCGAGTCTATACACTCCGGCGCGGCGTCTCAACAATATCTCGTGTAAACTCCTGTGCTTGCCATGCTCACCGCCATAACGCGCGCCGTCAGCCCAGCCATCGTCCATTGCGAACTTTCCTTCATTGATCGCAAGCCCATCGATCTAGCCGTCGCCCAAAAGCAGCACCACGCTTACGAGAATCTGCTCGGCAAACTGGGTGCCCGCGTTATTTCTCTTCCCGCCGAACCTGCTCTTCCCGACTCCATGTTTGTCGAAGATCCCGCCATCGTTCTGGATGAATTGGCAGTGATCCTGCCGCTCGGAACGAAAACTCGCCGGCGCGAGGCTCAATCGCTCGCTCATGCTCTCGCCAGGTTTCGAAAGCTCGAATACGTTTCTATTCCAGGAACTCTCGAAGGCGGTGATGTCCTTCGCATCGGCCGAAAACTCTTTGTCGGCCTCACCAAACGTAGTAACGCGGAGGGCATCGGCCAGCTTGCCGCCATTCTTGCGCCGTACGACTATGAAGTCATCGCCGTTCCCGTCAGTGGCTGCCTGCATCTAAAATCCGCCGTTACCCAGCTTGGTGGCAACACGCTCCTTGCAAATCGCACGTGGTTTGACGCGGCGCCACTCGCTGGCCATGAATGGATCGACGTCGATCCCGCCGAGCCTCACGCCGCCAATGCCCTGGCGCTCGGCGGCACGATCATTTTTCCCGCTTCTTTTCCACGCACCCGCGCGCGCATCGAAGCCCGTGGCTTCTCCGTCGCTTCCATCGACATTTCCGAGCTTCAAAAGGCCGAATCCGGTTTAACCTGCTCAAGTCTGCTCTTCGCAGCGAAAAACTCAGATAGCCGTTGAGGCCGTTGGAATGAGAATCCATTTAGTTGTGTTCGCGCTTCTGGTGACCGGCCTGTCCGGGGGATGCCAGAAAGAGGAAGCGCAACTCATTTCAGAACCGCAGGTCGCTGCCGTCGGTGACGGCTGGCTGATGTTCAGTCTTCGTTCCGCCGATGGAGCCTCGTCCGATACCGTGAAACGCTATCAGGCCGCTTACGTCGCGGACGGCAAGACCGCCCGCTTCGATATTGAATTGACCATGGCTCGTCCGTCCGGCAAGATTCCCGTCGCTTTCACGAAAGGCAAATTCATCGCCCTGCCAGATTCCGACGCCTCCGGCCTCCTTGCTGCTTTACAGAAGACGCTTGAGGCAAAGAGCATTCCATCGAAGGCAGTCCGCGTCGCCGAACTGCCGTTTAGTGCAGCCATACTCGGCGAACACGTCAGACACTCTCCCAACGGAGGATTTACCGTCAAGCCGGCGGGCAATTGGACCACCATCAAATTATTCTTGGGAGATGGCTCATCAGAAGTTTTTCTTAACCTCAATCCTATTTTAGGGAAGGGCGAATTCTCCATCAAGGATCCGGTATATGGTGACAGAGTCTTGCAGGAACTAGCCAAAGTCCTCTGAGCAAAAGAAAACGGCCACGCGGAATGGTTCCGCATGGCCGCTTCTTCACTTCGGATTGTTCCAAAAACTTGTTTCCGCGAGGTCTATGGATGGAAATTGAACTCCAGCTGGGTTGTGGTTTCTCCGCTAGCTGGCGCGTATTTCCAATTCTTCAGCGTGTCCTCGACGGCGCTCACCAGGATCGGGTGTCCGCCGATGACATTCTTCTCCTTGATTCGGCCATCTGCGCCGATCACCACCTGCACCTTCACCACGCCGCTCAGGCGCATCCTCCTAGCCACCTCGGGGTAAGCCGGGACAGGATTGGACAGCACCTTGCGGCCTTCCTGCGCCTGCAAATTCGCCGCGCCCAAGCTCAGCGTCATCGCCAGCAACGCACCCCCCAGGATTCTTCCCTTACGCTCGTTTCTCATCTCCACGTTCCTCTTGAATTGGCGTTCCGTAGTTTATTGAACGCTTTGGATTTGCCATGCGCGGGACAAGCTTGTAACTAGTCTCCACACTACGCGGACCCCTCCGCCTGCGCATTCTTTCCCCGGAACAGGTGTTTCTCCTGCAAAACTGCTCGCTAGGACTAAGGAAAAACCTGTAGAGGGGTCAGGTAGATCACTTGAGGTGCTTTTGCGGTTTTTTCCCCCTTCACTTCTGCCCACCCGCGTGCTACTCTTTCCTTGCAATGATGACTGCCACCGCCAAGCGAATTACGTCCAAGTCGTCCATGTCGATTACCTCGACTACGACTAAGAAGACTATTTCCGCTTCCGGCGCGTGGAGAAACACCTAGCAAAGCTAGAAAAAGTTTCCAACCCACCGCCGGAAGCGACCTGGCGGTGGGTTTCTTCTTTTAAGCCCCCTCCAGAGACGCTCCAGCGGCACTGGAAACAACAAACCAGGAGCGCAGGCCATGAGTCTCGAAAATGTTCAGGAAGATGTTTCAGGCGAACGCAGCCCCGCCGCGTTACGAGCCGGCCATTCCGCGGCCGCTCATGACGAGGTCGTACACTACGCAGGCGGGTTAGCCAGGCAACTCCGGGAGATCGTCGCGTTCAAGTTCGGCGGCAGTTCGCTTCTCGGTGCGGACCGTATGCTCCACGCCGCAGGCCTCGTTCGGTCCGCCGCCCGGTCTTCCAATGTCGTCGTGGTTGTCTCCGCCATGAAGGGCGTCACCGACCATCTCCTTTCCATTGCGCGGGCGCTCGCGGACGGCAAACTCGCCCACGCTCGCCATGAAGCCGAACTCCTCCTGGACCTTCATCTCGATGTGCTTCTCGAATTGCAACTCAGCGAGCAGGAGAGCCTTCGCGTGCGCTACGAGTTGCAACTGCTGGGACGCGACCTTCTCCACGAAGTTCCCGTTCACGGCAGCGTCGCGGCCGGCGCCGAACTTTTCGATCGCCTCGCCTCCTTTGGCGAGCGTTTCAGCGCCAGGCTTTTCGCGGTGGCGCTCGAAAAGTCGGGCGTCCCCGCAGTACCTGTCACTTCTTCGGAATTCGTTCTGACTTGCGACACTTTCCGCGATGCCGAGCCCCATCTCGAACAAACCAGGCAGCGTGGCCGCGAAGTACTTCTTCCGCTTCTCGAAGCCGGCATTGTGCCCGTTGTCACCGGCTTCATCGGTGCGACTCCCGACGGCCGCATCACCACTCTTGGCCGCAACAGCTCCGATTTTTCCGGGGCCATCGTCGCTCACGTTGTGAACGCTGACGAGCTCGTAATCTGGACCGACGTCGACGGCATCTACACCGCCAATCCCAGCGAATCCGCCGAAGCGCGCCTTTTGCATGAACTCAGCTACGACGAAGCTCGCGCCCTTGCCGACAGTGGCGCGAAAGTCCTTCACGCCAAGGTCTTGCCTCT
>Ga0137377_10002893_pt1 | contig 13005 bp, 16 predicted proteins | sample SagtaG_22_FD_104815 | JGI IMG/M metagenome (GOLD analysis project Ga0137377, IMG submission 104815) | Vadose zone soil microbial communities from Sagehorn Ranch, Mendocino, California, USA - Sage2_L_40_16 metaG | ecosystem: Environmental > Terrestrial > Soil > Vadose zone | place: USA... | reverse complement strand
CCACCTTTGCGGCGAATCGCTCCCGCAACGCCCGCGCCCAAAACTAAATCGTTGTTGGCCGCGTTGACGATGGCGTCCGTGTCCATCTCCGTTAGGTCGCCCTGCTGAATGACGATTCTCTCGCCGAGTGATTTCACCGTGGCCTCAATCCGTTCTTTCCGGCGCGGCTACGCTTTTTTCTCCGCGGCTTTGTTGCGGGTACTCATAAACGCCGCGTCCCGTCTTGCGGCCTAGCCGTCCTTCTTGCACATATTGCCGCAGCAAGGAATTAGGACGGTACTTTTCGCCCAGCGTTTGATGTAGATACTCGAGAATTTTCAGCCGCACATCAAGCCCGACGAGATCGACCAGCTCGAACGGCCCCATGGGATGATTCAGCCCCAGCTTCAGAGCCTTGTCGATGTCTTCGGGTGTCGCAATCCCCGCTTCCAGCATATTGAACGCTTCGTTGCCGATAAGCGCGTTCACTCGCGTGGTGATAAATCCGGGAGCTTCGTTCACGATCACCACTTCTTTGCCCATGCGCCGGGCGACTTCGCGGCAAGTAGCCACGGTTTCATCGGAGGTGTGTGGCGTCTTCACGATTTCGATGAGTTTCATTTTCGGCACGGGGTTGAAGAAATGCATCCCGATGCAACGATCGCGCGAAACGGTCACGTCCGTAAAATCCGTAATCGAAAGCGATGAAGTATTACTAGCGAAAATAGCGCCGGCCTTCGCGAACTTGTCGAAGATGGTGAAGAGTTCCAGTTTCATCTCCAGCTCTTCCGGGACCGCTTCGATGATCAGGTCGGCATCGCGAATGGCGTTTTCGACGTTGTTCGCAGTCGAAATCAGTGATAGCGACCGATCGCGCACGCCGACTTCGACTTTTCCGCGCGCCACTCCTTCTTCAAAGGATTGGCGGATCCAGGCAACGCCCTGTTCGAGCACCTGGCGCGAAACGTCTTCGAGAACAGTGGTGTAGCCGCCAAAAGCAGCGGCGTAGGCAATTCCCCGCCCCATCGTGCCCGCGCCAATCACTGCGATCGTCTTCACATCCATTCATTGGTCTCCGATTGACAGAACATCACTCTATGATTTTCCTGTATTGCTCTTCGTCGAATCCGACCACGATCTGCGAGCAGCGGAGCACCAGCGGCCGGCGAATCAGATTCGGCTCTTTCGCCATCAATTTTATGGCCTCCGCGCGCGATGGCGGATGTTCTTTCATTTTCTTCGTCCGGTAAAGCTCGTTTCGCGTATTCAGGAATTGCTTGTAATCGCGGTCGCCGATCAGTCCTTCGAGTTCGGCCTCGGTCAATCGCTCTTTATCAAGGTCGCGTGAATCTAGCTCCACGCCCATTTCCAGCAAGAGACCTCTTGCTTTTCGGCAAGTACTTCACGTCGGCTTCTGCAGAAATTTAATTTTGTCTCTTAGCAAAGCCTTCTTCTCCAATCGTGTTTCTTGTTCTTGTAGGGACGCAGCATCGCTGCGCCCCTTTCAGTGAGGTCGCGCCTAGTATCGCGGAACCTTTGGATCGATCTCGACGGACCATCGCTCAATTCCGCCGGCAAGACTCTTCGCTTTTTCAATGCCCTGAAATCGCAGCCACGCCGCCGCATCCAGACTGCGCATGCCATGATGGCAATAGCAAATCACTTCGTCCACATCCGGAAGCGTCTGCAGGCTCGCCGCAAGCGAGCCAAGCGGCACGAGTTTCGCGCCCTCGATCCGGCAAACCTGATGCTCCCAGGGTTCGCGCACATCAATGAGAACCAATTCTTCGCCGCGATCCATTCGCGCCTTTACCTCCGCGGGCGTGATCTCCAATTCGTCCATCTACTTTCCCTTCCAATTCGGTTGGCGCTTTTCGAGGAAAGCGAGAATTCCCTCCCGTGCATCAGGGCTCCTCATCAGCACAGACAAGTATACGCGTTCCGCTTCTTTGAGTTGCTTCGCGAAATCCGCCGAATGGAGATGCCGCAGTGTCTTGCGCGTCAGACGCAGAACACTCGGACTCAACTGACCCAGTTCGTCGAGCAAGCTGTCCAAAGCAGCAGGCAGCTCCGCATCAGGAACAACGCGCGCGACCAGGCCGAGTCGGCAGGCCTCCGCCGCGCCGATTTGCTCGCCAGTTAAAATAAGACGAGCCGCCGAACGCATCCCGATGAGCTGAGGCAGCGTGATCATCGCCACAGAAGGAAAGCAGCCGAGCTTAATCTCCGGCTGGCCAAACTGTGCGGATTCTGTGGCAAGAACGAAATCGCAAAAGCTCGCGAGTTCCATCCCGCCGCCAAGACAATACCCGTGAACGGCTGCGATGGTCACGCAATCCGCGGCAGCGAGCCTGCGAAAAACAGCGTGAAACGCAGAGAGCATTTTCCCGACGCGCTTGGGAGCATGGTCGGCGATTTCCGCTCCCGCCGAAAAAGCTTTGCGACCAGCGCCTTGAAAAATCACGAAATCGCATTTCGAAATAGCACGTTTCAGCACCGCATCCAACGACTGCATCATCGCAATGTCGAGAATATTGAGCGGCGGCCGGTCGAGAGTGATCCACGCCGTGCGATTTTCGAGCCGCAACTGAATCGTTTCGTAGCTGTTAGTCATGATCGTCGAAGGATTGGAATCAGGAAGGCTATTTTCCCTGAAATTTCGGTGGCCGCTTTTCGAAAAACGCTCGCATTCCTTCATTGCAGTCATCGGACAGGTAACAACGAACCTGCTCGCGCACTTCGCTGTCGAGCGCCTGCGCCAGTTCTTTTTCCTGGCTCGCAAAAAGCGCCTTCTTCACCGCGCGGATGGGGAGTGACGGCCCTTGTGCTATTTTTTGCGCCAACGTCTTGACGGCCGCTTCGAGCTGAGCGGCCGGAACGACTTGGTTTACCAGACCGAGTGCAAGCGCCGTTTTCGCGTCAATCATGTCGCCAGTGTAAAAAAGCTCCGCCGCTTTCGCCGGCCCCACCAGTTGCGGCAGGAAATACGTTCCGCCGTAGTCAGGAAACAATCCAACCTTTGCAAAACTTTGTCCGAAGGTCGCTTCTTCCGCGGCAATGCGAATATCCGCGGCCAGCGCAATGTTCATTCCCGCACCGGCGGCAGCTCCGTTCACAGCAGCGATCACCGGCTGGGGCATGGTGCGCATCTTGAGGATCATTTGCATCCCGGCGCGCAGCAACGGTTCCAACTCATGCGTCGCGCCAGTTTGGCGGCCCTTCCCCAGCGCGCCAAGGTCGCCGCCCGCGCAAAAAGCGCGCCCCGCTCCAGTAATCACAACTACATTGACGTTCGGATCTTTCGCGATTCGGCCGAGCGCGTCATTGAGCGCCGAGGCTAGTTCATTGTTCAGCGCATTCAGCCGGTCGGGGCGATTCATCGCCAGTACGGCGATGCCCTCGTGTCTCTTTTCAAGGATGATCGCTCCGGCTTGCGCAGGTTGTGGAGGATTGCTCACGGGGAACTCCGTTCAGTGGGCCTTGGTTTCGTGTTCTTTGCCGATGCGCGCAACGAGCTGCGCCAGCTTTCTAAAATGCCGCAGCTTCTCGCTCCTGCCGGTGGCGTTCGCTCCGCTCGTCGAAGGCAGGACATACACGCGCGCGCCGTAGAGCAGCTCTTTCTGAATGCCAAACTTACATTTTCGCTGCGCAAACTGCTCGTAAGTCAGTTTCCCATTAAATGCCACAACATGGGGAGCGAATTCCTCAAGCTTCTGCGAGAGGACGATGCGGCCTTCGGCGTAGTCCTCGCGCTTTAGTTCCTCGATACCCTTGGTAGGACGCTTCACAAGATCGGTAAGCCCGACGCCGAATTCAATCACTCGCTTGTCGTCGTGATAATCAAAAGGCTCCGGCACAACTCCGCTCTCATAAAGCATGGGCCAGAATTCGTTTCCGCGGCCGGCGTAATAATGGCCCACGCGAACGGAAGACTCGCTCGGATTGCAGCCGACAATCACAAGCTTCATGCCTTTCCGGAGGTGGTCGGGAAGTGTTCGCATTTCGTTAGGTTACTATGGCTTTAGATTTTACTACTTACCCTTGAAGCCGCCAGCGCGCTTTTCGGCATAGGCCGCCAGGTCATCACTGCCCTCTTTGAGAATGGAACCTAGCTTCCTGACGCCAGCCATTCTCGTGCCATCCTCGGAGCACACCAACAACGTAACTTTTCACCATTTCCTGAATCCTATGGCCAGCGAGAGCATCCAAACACTGGGACTGAGGAAGTGTTCGATGCTCTGTGCTACCTTTATTGATGGGAAAGCGAGGATGCAGCCGCCGATCGGGCTGCTCATACCATTGAACGCACCGAATCCTCATCGCCTGCCTTCGACTGTCGCGCGCGAAGACGAGCACCTGTTGGTGGCCGCCGCTAAGCGCGGCGATGCGCATGCCTTCGAGGAGCTGGTGAGCCGCTATGAAGCGAAAATCTTCCGGCTCACCATGAACATCACGCGAAATCGCGAAGACGCCGAAGATGCCATGCAGGACGCTTTCCTCAAGTCTTACGCGCACCTCAAGGATTTCCAGGAAGACTCACGCTTTTACACCTGGCTCGTACGCATCGCCGCGAATGAAGCTCTGATGCGCCTGCGCAAACGCCGCCCGAACCAGTTTTCGCTTGACGAACCAGTGGAAGGCGACGAAGACCTCATGCCCCGCGAGATTGAGGACTGGGGGCCAAGCCCGGAACAGCGGTTTGCCCAGACGGAAATGCACGAGATTCTTTCCGAGGTCATCGACAAGCTGGAGCCGGACTTTCGCGTTGTTTTCGTGCTGCGCGATGTCGAGGAACTTTCCACGGAAGAAACCGCCAAAGCGCTCGGCATCTCCGTTCCTGCGGTAAAATCCCGGCTGTTGCGGGCCCGGCTCAAACTCCGTCAGAAGCTGAACCGTTATTTTCGCCAGGGTGTTGCAAATTGAACTGCAAAAACGTCATTCGCGAGATTTCCGACTATATCGATGGGGATCTCGATCTGTCGGTGAGGCAGGAACTCGAGCGCCACCTCGAACACTGTGAAGACTGCAAAGTCGTGGTCGATCAAACCAGGATGACCGTGCAATTCTTTTGCGATTCGAAACCCGTCGAATTGCCCGGCGACGTGAAGTCCCGGCTGCATGACGCCTTGCACCGCAAGCTCCAGGAAAAAAGCAGTTAGGTTGCCTTCTTAGCTTTTCGCGCCGTCACTCCATAACGGCAATTCCCTGCCAAGTCCCTTTTCTTTCGCCTTTGCATACACTTGCATCGCCACGGCAAGATCCCAGGAGGCAATCCCGTTCGATTTGAAAAGTGTGACTTCCGAATCGCTGGTTCGGCCGCACGCTTTTCCCGCCACGATTTCAGAAAGCTTTTTGACCCGGGTCCAGCAAATCTCATCACCATGAAAAGCGATGATCAGATCGCCCGCTTCCTGCCGCGACTGTTCCACGGAGTCCACGACGATGACGTCGGCGCTGGCGACCGCTTCATCATCCAGCTCGCGCTTGTGCGCGTGGTTCGCGCCAATGGCATTGATATGCGCTCCAGGCGACAAATCCGCACCGCGCGCCAGCGGCTGCGAGGCAGTGGTCGCAGTCGAGACGATGTCTGCGCCGCGCACCGCCTGTGCCGCCGAGGAACACGGATGCACGGGAATGCCGATTCGCTCGGACATTTCGGCACAGAACTCCTCGCGCTTCGCAGCGTCGCGGCCATAGGCGCGCGCCGATTCGAGCTTGCGAACCAGGGCGACCGCTTCGAGCTGCGTCCTCGCCTGACCTCCGGTGCCAATGATTGCGGCGATGCGAGAATTCTTGCGCGCCAGGTACTTCGTGGCCACGCCTGAGGCGGCGCCGGTCCTCAGTTGCCCCATGTAATCCGCTTCGATCTGTGCCAGCAAGTCGCCGGTGGCCATGTCGTAGAGTGGAACGAGAAATTGCAGTTTGCCGCGAACATAAGTGTACTGTTTCATGGCCACGTAGCCAGCCGAGTAATCCGCCGCGGCCATGTAGTGAAAAAATCCTCCACCGGGCAATTCGAACCTCCGGCGAGGATGCACCACGACTTCTCCCGTCGACTGCTTGCGCGAAATCTCTTCCACGGCCTCCAACGCTCGCGGCATCGTCAGCACCGCCCGCGCTTCCGCCTCGTTGATATGCAGCGTCATCGTCTTACTTCTGCCTCAGTCTCTTGATCTCAGGGTGCGAGCGACATATCGAGCGCCGATTCCAAAATATCTCAAAGCGATTGAAGTCATCTCGACGCCGGTTTCGCTATTTTCGTCGAGCCGTGTTTTCCAGAAGGTTCACCCGGCTCTCGGATACGGCGAACAACTGTCTGGATCAACCGGTAGACGCGTTCTTCCTTTTTCCCGTCCATCACCCGGAAGCGAAACTCCGGTTCGCCGTTGGGCCCCTTGCCAAGCCGAACGGGCAACTGGCCGCACAACTTATTTTCGATAAATGCCGTTTCGTACCGGCTCCTCTTGGCATACCACGTGTAAACGCGCAACGTCGTAAAGTCGCAGGCCTGGCCTTCCGGCCCGCGCGCGCCCCCCAAAAGGTACTGTGGCTTGTCGCCCGAAGGGTCGCTGACGCGATTCAGTTCGAACCACGCCACCGGCCGGACATTTGCCGAAGCTGCTCCCTCGCGTACTGGATCCGGCAAGTCCATCTCGATGAAGCGGGCCACTACCCAGCCGGCGATTGGCACGGTCTGGTCGCCGGGTTGCGTGGTATTAGTGGGCTCGGCCGTTCGCGTTGAGGGGTCTCCAGGCGGTCGCGTCGCCACACCACGCACTAGAAACCAATCCTCTTTCTTCGTTTGCTCCGGTTCATTCGAATTGTCTTTTTCGTCCGAGACTTGCACCCAATCCGCGGTGGCGCGTCCTAAAATCTCCACGGGCGCGTTTCGCGCGAATTGATAGAGGCGAGGCTCCGTCCGCCCAGGCTGAACGTGCAAATTGGTGGACTTTTTAGTGCGCCCGCGCGACTGCGCCGGCATTCCGCGGGTTTGATCCAGCAGCTTGATGCTGCGCTGCCACAGGGACGGGTCCATCAACTGCCGGCTATCCACCCAGCCAATCGCGCCCGCATTGGTCCGCACTTTCACGTAGTCATTGCGTTTCGCGATGACGTCCACCCGCTCACCGTAGCGCAGCTCTCCTATCTGCTCGCGGACTTGCGCGATACTGCTTAGGAGCGGCACGACTTTTTCACTGACAAAGGCTTCGCCCTGCGTCTCGCGCTTCGGCCGGAGCATCCAGGCCACCAGCGTCACTACCGCCAGCAGTGGCACGGCAATCAGGAGTTTCCTCTTCATGCGCGGTCCTCGAACGACGCATTAGCAGCCGTCGCCACTCCGATAGCCACACCTATCGTTTCAGCCTTCGTCATTATTCCCTGTGGTCCTTCTTGACTCGTTTGCAGGTTGCTGAAAAAAGGGCGTCGATTGTCATTCCGAGCGAAGCGAGGAATCTGGTTCTCTAAAGCAGCAAGAAAAACAGATCCCCCGGGCAAACCCCGCCCTCGGAATGACAAGTTAAGTGGTGTTTCAGCAGCCTGCCAAGAATTGTACCTGAAACGCAGGCGCTCCGCGGGTGTCCGTGACGGCTTTGCTTTTCTGCTAGAATCCCCAGGCGTGCGAAACAGACTTTCCCAAGGAATCGAGGAGGACTGTAAATGAAGTTTCTCAATTCGCTTCAGCCTCTGGGGTTACTGGTCCTTCGTTTGGTTCTCTCGCTGATTTTCTTCGCCCACGGTTATCCCAAGGTGGCGCACTCTGCCCCAGGCATGCAGGCATTCTTCGTGGAGCACGGCCTGCCGGGATACTTCGTTTACATTTCAGGCGTATTGGAAGTCTTCGGTGCCGTTCTCCTGGCCTTGGGAGTGTTTACGCGTGTGGTGGCGCTACTCCTGGCCATAGAAATGGGCGTGGCCATCTGGAAGGTCCACAGCGCCGGGGGCTATCTGGCCGTGCACAACTACGAATTTCCCCTCGCCATACTCGCCGCGAGCTTCGCGCTTGCCACAGTCGGCGCAGGCCGATTGTCTCTCGACCATCCCCTGTTCGAGGGCAAAGGCAAGTAAATCGCACGCCCCTCAAATAGATTCGCTTATTCTTCGTCCCTGTGATGGTAGACAGCCCCTCCGCCATATCGTACTATTCCGCTCCCCCGATACTTCCGACTCGGCTGGAGGACTGTAATGAAACGGTTGGTTCCAATTCCTTGTGGGTGTGCAGAACATCTGAAAAACGCGGAAGAGACCGGCTTCGGTTATCAGGTTGTTTCCGTGCAACTGAAGGATGCAAGGATTTTCGAGCAAGTGGTCATCAGCGAGGGCTGCATTATCGAGGTACGCGGATACAAGGAAATTCCCTTTTCGCCGGATGAGGTGGCATCGGTAAGCGTCAATCACAAGCGCTGGAATTTCAGGGACCAGTCGGACACGCGCGCGAAAAGCAGGGCGGCAACCGCTTAGCGCCTAATGAAATCTGAGTCAATTTCCGATAACAGGAGTTACTTGTAGCAAGAGAATGACCCACTCTTCGCGTTCCTGCGCGACGATGACCGTCATGCGGTGCATGGACCTCGTTGCTTCGTCCCCGAGGGTCACGTTCTCCCGCAATGTGTTTGCCACGGCGGATTCAGCGGGACCCAGGTAGGTACCTTCGAGCATGAATGTGACGTTTTCTTTGCATAGGGAGCAAACAGCACTTCAAATTGCTTCTCGATCTCGTCTCGCCCTCTCCAGCACTTTCCCTTCGAATCAACGAAGTGCACATTCTGGGCAAAAAAGAGGGCCAGCTGTTCCCAGTTGTACCATTTGAGTCCGGCGAGGAAACTGTCGAGCGTAGCGATTGCTCCCCTATTTGGTTCGAGCGAAGCTTTGGGACTGACTGAGCCAGGGGCCTTTGCCAGTTGCTCTCGGATTGCATCTGGCTTGAGGCCTCTCACGCGCAGGAGTCGGGCAGCGAGAGAGCCTTCCACCCTTAACAAAGCCACTAGAATGTGTTCCGTTCCGATATCCCGCTGGGCAAGTCGTTCTGACTCCTCCGCAGCGAGCTTCAGGACCTTCATGCACTCCTCTGTCAGAGGCATCTCGACGGAAGTGGAGATGCGCTCACGTTGAGTAATCTGTCTCTCGATTTCAGTGCGAATATCTGCCGCGACGCTGCTTGGTCCCAGGAACAGCCTCCGAAGCCCTGAATCTTCTCGTAAGAGCCCAAGCAACAAGTGCTCGGTCTCGATGTACGGGCTACCGTACTGGCTTGCCTCGTAGCGTGCGAAGAAAATCACGCGGCGAGCCCTTTCACTGTAGCGCTCGAACATAGTTTGGTCCCTCGCCTCGCTTTTGTCGGGTTGCACGGGCTTAATAGGACTCCGCCAAGGGCTTACGTGTATGGTCGGCTATATCGAGGATGCAATCGGCAGCAAAGGTTAAGACCTACGAAATCTCATGGCGCGTGGTTTTTGCTGGCAGCTAAGAAGCCGTGGCCGCCGAGGTCGGAATTACTCCCGCCGGTGCAAGCGGCAGGACGATCCAAAGAATCGCATAGAGGAGAAGGCCAGTCCCAGCACAAAGCACCGCCAGCAACCAAACTACGCGGACGATTGTCGGATCCAAGTCAAAATAATCGGCTAGGCCGGCGCACACGCCGGCTATCTTTTTGTCGGTGCTTGAGCGCATCAGTTTCTTCTTGCCGCCCGTCGCAGGTGACAAGCCCGGTGGGGGAGTTTCCGGCTGCTTAGCCCCGCAGTTGTAGCAAAAGCGCGAACCGACGGCGATGTCTTTCTGGCAGTTTACGCAAGTCACTGGGTCACCCCCACAGAGCGAGTTTTCCTGGCTTCCCTATCTCTAATTACGCAAACGGGGTCGAAAAAGTTTCCTCGCGAAATAGTCAAAACCAAACGGCTCAATACTCCAGAAGCTGCTTTACGGCCGCCGCAATGTGGCTGGTCTGCGGCAGGGTCACGTCTTCGAGCTTCGGCTGATACGCGCAGAAGGTATCCATTGCCGCAACGCGACGCACCGGAGCGTCCAACTCCTCGAACAGCTCGTCCGCAATCCGCGCCGCGATCTCCGCCCCATAGCCCCAGCTCAACATGTCCTCGTAAGCCACGATGACCCGGTGCGTCTTAAGGACCGTCCCCGCAATGGCTTCCCAGTCGTAGGGCGATAGGGAACGCAAATCGACGATCTCCACGGATACGCCTTCGCGCTCCAGTTGCGCCGCGGCAACTTCCGCCCGATGAACAACGGCTCCGTAGGTAATGATGCTCAGATCAATGCCCTCTTTCACCATGCGAGCCTTGCCAAACGGAATCGTAAAATCCGGCCCGGGGTTTTCCGACCTGTTGTACGGCTGGCGATACAGATGTTTGTGCTCGAGGAACATCACCGGGTCGTCGCTGCGAATGGCCGTGCGCAAAAGCCCCGCCACATCGAGCGCCGTCGAAGGCATCACCACTCGCAGCCCCGGACAGTGCGTGAAAATCGATTCCCCGCTTTGACTGTGATACACGCCGCCGCCGGTCAAATACCCGCCGATCGCGACCCGAAGCACTACCGGCGCCTTGAACGCTCCGTTCGAGCGCCAGCGCATCACGCAAAGTTCATCGCGAATCTGCATCATCGCGGGCCAGATGTAATCAAAAAACTGGATTTCCGCGACGGGTTTCAATCCCCGCGTGGCCATCCCCAGCGCACGCCCAACGATGCTGGCTTCCGCGAGCGGCGTGTTGAACACCCGGTCGCTCCCGTATTTGCGCTGCAATCCCGCGGTAGCCTTGAAAACGCCGCCCTTTCCTTTAACGTGCTTCAGGTTGTCTTCACGGCTGGCGTCGGCTACGTCTTCGCCAAAGACGGTGATGCGCTCGTCTCGCGCCATTTCGTCGGAGAGCGTCAGCGCGACCATTTCCACCATGGTCTTCGGCGCGCCGCGAAATTGCGGTTCCGCCTCAAACGCAGCGGACGTCGGATCCACGTCCGGCGAATACACGTTCATTCGAATCGAATCAATCGACGGCTCTTCCGCCGCCAGCGCCTGGTCGGCGGCATCGCGCACTTCATTGTCGATTTCCGCTTCCAGGCTCTCGATCTGCTTCTGGTCTAGGATGCCTTCCCGCACCAGAAATAGCGCAAACTTTGAAATTGGATCGCGGCGCGCCTCTTCCTCGCGTTCCTCGGCGGACTTGTACAGTTTTTCGTCGTCGGAAAGCGAATGCGAATATGGCCTCGTTACGTGCGCGTGAATCAGCGCGGGCCCGCGGCGCTCGCGGCAATACTCCACCGCCTCCTTACATACCGCGTAGCTTTCGATCGGATCGGTGCCGTCGCATTCCGCCACGTGCAGCCCGGGAAATCCTCGCACCAGTTTCGAGATGCTCCCGCCCGCCGTCTGCACTTCAATTGGCACGGAGATGGCATAGCCGTTGTCTTCCACCAGGTACAGCAGCGGAAGTTTCTTCCCGCACGCCACGTTCAAGGATTCCCAGAATTCGCCCTCGCTGGTCGCCCCGTCTCCGCCCGAAACGTAAACAATTTCGTCGCGCTGGTGATTGACATATTCGCCGAGCGGCGCTTTTTTCGCCTGCGTCAGCGCCTTAGGGCGTCCTTCATAATAAAGCGTTGCTTCCGCCGCGCCCACTGCTTGCACGAATTGCGTGCCGGTGCATGAGGACTTGCTCACGATGTTCAGCTTGGGCTGGCCCCAATGCGAAGGCATCTGCCGCCCGCCCGAGCTGGGGTCATCCTTCGCGCCTAGCGCCGCCAGAAGCATTTCCAACGGCGTCACGCCAAGCATCAGGCACAGCGCGCGGTCGCGGTAATAGGGATAAACCCAGTCCACTCCGGGCCGCAGGAATAACCCCATGGCCGCGCAAACTGCTTCGTGCCCCGCGCTCGAAATCTGAAAATAGATTTTGTTCTGCCGTTTGAGCTGAATCTCGCGGTCGTCCAGCCGACGCGAAAGGAACATCGTGCGGTAGATGCGAATCAGGGTGTCGTGATCGAGGCCGTGAACCTTGGGGGCGTCAAGCTTTGTCAATTTGACGCGCGTTTGTAACGCCATTCGCTCTGCCCTCGACTTGGAGTTCGGAATGGTGCCTTCGCGGAATTCAATTATACCGGATTTCCGTCATGTCCGGCCCAAATCGGCGCTTTCGGCCAAATCCAGTGCGCCGGGCCTAGGCAGCCAATTTGGCCTTGCCTTGCGATTCTGGCAGGCCGCTTAAGAACTGCTCATACCAGAGTCTCAAACTGCTTGTCCGTCGCCTCAAACTCCGCGTCGCCGTGATGAATAACTTTTGGCGAAGCGCTCTTGAACGGCTCCTCGGAGGGGATGCGGTCCAGCCATCGCTGTTCGGAGAGTTTTTCGTGCGAAGAAAAATAGAGCCTCACCAGCAAGGCGACTCTCCCGTTGGACGCAGCCGCAGGTTTTTCTGCAGCGGACGCGCTCGATTTAGCGGAAGCCGCCTTCCCTTTGATCTTTTCCGTCCCTTTTCCTTTGGATTTCTCCGCTGGCGCCGCCTTTGCATCAGGTTCGGGTTTGCTCAAAGTGTCGACACCCGCGCTGTCGGGACGATCCACCTTGTACTGCAGCTTTTTGTCGAGGCGAAAAGCCTGCCTCCAGCCGTCCAGCTTGTGCCGCGCCTGCTGTGCCTTCTCCTCGTCGGTGCCAAAATCAAATCGTATATAACTGTGTGCCATGATTCGAGTCTGCGACGCCCCGCAATTCAAGTCAAGTTAGAGCCTTCCGCAGGAGTATGCGATGGCCAAGAGCAGCGCCCCGCGTGAGAGACTTCCGCGATTGGCGTATAGTGTGAGGGGAGCGAGCTATGTCGTTGAAACGGCTTGCAAGCTATGGCGTCTAACGCTATAGTGCCTGACGACATATACGGGCTCGCGTGCCATATGCAAACTGCGCGTCTCCATCGCCGCCGTTCGATTTCTGCAAGCATCTGCTTGCTTATGGTCGTTTTGCTGTACGCGCCCCTTGCCGGTGCCGCTTGGTCGTCCTATCAATCCGCCTGCTGCGCGTCCGGT
>Ga0137377_10002887_pt1 | contig 13016 bp, 10 predicted proteins | sample SagtaG_22_FD_104815 | JGI IMG/M metagenome (GOLD analysis project Ga0137377, IMG submission 104815) | Vadose zone soil microbial communities from Sagehorn Ranch, Mendocino, California, USA - Sage2_L_40_16 metaG | ecosystem: Environmental > Terrestrial > Soil > Vadose zone | place: USA... | reverse complement strand
GTCCCCGATGCCCGCTGGCTTGCCGCGGGGGAGCCGAAAGCGGTGGCCGCGCGCGCGATCTGGCGGCTCCGGGCGGCGCTCGCCGGTGCCGTCTCCGCGGCGCACCCGGCGCTCAGCACCGCCGAGTGTCTGGCGGCGGTGGAGCGGGCGCGGCCCGACATGCCGCTCCGGGAGCTGCGGGACCTACTGGAGCAGCTCGACCGCGTGGCGTTCGCCTCCGCCCACGGCACCGACGTCGCCGGGCTCGCTACGATGGCCCGCCGGCTGGCGCGGGAGATCGGGGGGCGCAGGAGCGTGTCGTGAGCTTCGCGCGGCCGCTCCTGCTGCTCGCCCTCGGCGCGCTGCCGCTGTGGTGGTGGTTGCGCGCCCGCCGGCTCGGGGGCTTGCGGGGCACCCGCATGAGCGACGTGCGACCCTCCGCGGGAGCGGGGGAGCGGCTGTGGGTCGCCCGGCTACCGGTCACGCTGCGGAGCGCGTGTCTGGGCGCCTGGATCGTCGCCGCGGCGGGGCCACGCGTCGGGGCGGCGCGCAGCGAGACGCGCAGCGAGGGGATCTCGATCGTCCTGTGCGTGGACTTGTCGAGCAGCATGCTCGCTGAGGACTTCGCACCCGCGAACCGGATCGACGTGGCGAAGCAGACGGCGATCGAGTTCGTGCGGGCCCGCAGCTCGGACCGGATCGGGCTCGTCGCCTTCGCCGCGCAGGCGCTCACGCAGGTCCCGCTCACCACCGACTATGCCGTGCTCGAGCAGGGCATCCGCGGTCTGAAGATCGGGATGCTCGAGGACGGGACGGCCATCGGCACGGGGATCGCCACCGCGGCGAACCGACTGCGTCGCGCGCCGGGGAAGAGCAAGGTGATCGTGCTGCTCACCGACGGCGTCAACAACCGCGGCACCGTCGATCCGCGCACCGCGGCTCAGGCGGCCGAGGCGTTCGGCATCCGGATCTATACGATCGGCGTGGGGACGCGGGGCCAGGCTCCGGTCCCGATGGGGCAGGGGCTCGAGGGGCTGCGCTACCAGATGATGCCGGTCGAGATCGACGAGCCGTTGCTGACCGAGATCGCCTCCACGAGCGGCGGCCGCTACTTCCGCGCCACCGACACGGAATCGCTGCGCCACATCTTCGAGGAGATCAATCGGCTGGAGAAGTCGAGCGTGGAGCAGGTGGTGTACCGCCGCTTCGACGAAGCGTACCGCGTGCCGCTCGCGCTCGGGCTCGTCGCCCTGGCGCTCGAGATCGTCCTGTCCGCGACGTTCGCAGTGCGGGTGCCCTGATGAGTTTCGACGCCCCCGTGGTGCTGGCCCTTGCGCCCCTGATCGGTGGGGCGGTGTGGTTCGCGGCGGCGTGGGCGCGGCGGGCGCGCATCCGGCGGGCCGGCCTGTGGTCGGAGGAAACCGTGCGCCGGGCCCTCGCGGCCGGACGCCTCGGCCCCACCGCGCTCTCGATCGCGGCCTTCCTGGGCGTCGTCGCGCTGGCAGGACCGCGCTGGGGCGAGGAGCGGATCGTGGCAGAGACCCGAGGCCTGTCGCTCGTCGTCGCCGTGGACATCTCCCGCTCGATGCTCGCCGAGGATGCGAGCCCGAGCCGCCTGGGGCGCGCGCTGCGCGAGGCGCGCCGCCTGGTCCAGGACTTGGAGGGCGACCGCCTGGGCCTGGTGGCCTTCGCGGGCTCGAGCTACATCCTGTCGCCCCTCTCGATCGACGGCTCGGCGATCACGCTCTACCTCGACGCGCTCGATCCCGACGTGGCATCGGAGGGCGGGACCGGGCTCGCGTCGGCGCTGCGCCAGAGCGGGGAGCTGCTGCGCGCGGGCTCCGACCTGGCGGATCGCGTCCTGGTGATGTTCACCGACGGCGAGGCGCACGATACCCTCCCCGCGGTCGTCGCGCAGGCGCAGCGGCTCCAGTCCCTCGGGATCCACCTGATCCTGGTGGCGGAGGGCGGCCGCACGCCGGCGCGCATCCCGGTGCGCGACGAGCGCGGCGCGCTCGTCGGGTGGCAGAAGGACGACGCCGGTGCGGTGATCGCAACGTCGCGCCGCGACGACGTCCTCGGGGCGGTGGCGGACGCCGCGCAGGGCACGCTCGTCGCCGCGGACCTCCCCGACCAGGCGGGTGCCGTGCGCGACCTCGTCGCATCCTACAAGCGCGCCCGCGCCAGCGAGGCGCGCGCCGAGCGCGGCCGACCGCGCGCCTGGCTGCCCCTCATGCTGGCGGTGACGCTGCTCGTGGTCCAGGCCGCTTCGCGCCGGACCGCGGCGCTGATCGGGCTGGCCTTGCTGACCCTCGGGACGCCGCGCGCGGGGGGGGCCCAGCAGGCGCGGCGCCCCCGCTCGCCCGCGGAGCGAGCCTGGGACCGCCGCGATCTGGCACAGGCCCGCGACGCCTACGTCGCCGAGATCCCGCGCCGCGGCCAGGACGACACGGCGTGGTACAACGCTGGCAGCGCGGCCCTCGCCGCCGGGGACGCCGAGACGGCGCAGGCCGACCTGGGACACGCCGCCGCCTCGCTCGACCCCGAGCTCCGCTTTCGGGCGTTGTACGATCTCGGGGTCCTGGGGCTGCGCGAGGCCGTAACCGACAGCGCCAACCGCGATGCGCACCTGGCCGATGCGGAGCGCGCCTATCGGGAGGCCCTGCTGCTCCAGCCGCACAGTTTCCCGGCGAAGTGGAACCTCGAGCTCGCGGTGCGCCGCCGCGGGGGGAGCAGCAGTCAGAACAACCCACCGCCCGCGGGGGGCGGAGGAGGTGGTGGGGCACCGCAGGGCGGTGGCGGGGCGGGGGGCAGCGCCGCCCGGGGTGGCGGCGGGGCTGAAGGCGGCTTGAGCCAGTCCCAGGCGGATCAGATCCTGCGCTCGATCGGTCAGGAGGAACTGAACACGCGGCGCGACCGCACGGGTCACATGCGGCGGGCAGTCGAGCCGGGGGTGAAGGACTGGTGATCGCGGCGCTGGGGCTCTTGGCCGCGCTGCAAGGGGCGCCGCCGGACGTCACGGCGCGCGTGGACCGCGCGCGGCTCACGGCTGGTGAGGAGCTGCGCCTCACCGTGCGCGCCCGCAGCCGCACCGCCGAGCCCGTGACCGTGGTGCTTCCGGCCCTCACCGGCTTCGCGATCACCGGCTCGCGCGAGGTCACCGAGGTGACGATCGAAGGGCTCGGCGCTCCGGTCCGCACGACGACGCGCGAGCTCGCGCTCCGAGCCCAGCGTCCCGGCACGCTCGTGATCGGTCCGGTGCGGGTGCGGCAGGGCGGGCACGAGGTGGCGACCGCGCCGATCACGGTGACGGTGGATAGCGCCGCGGTGGGACTCGCTACCGCGCTTTCTCCCATCGCGCGCGGCCTGCTCGACGCCGCACCGCCGCCCGCGCGCAACGACCAGGTGGCGGTCACGGTGATCGTCCCGGGCGACTCCGTGCTGGTGGGGCAGCAGGTGGACGTGATCGCCGCGGCGTGGTTTCCGCGAGAGGTGCGCGAGCGCCTGCGCCGCGCGCCCATCCTGACGATGCAGACGCCCGAAGGCGTGTGGGCGTACCCGGGGGCGGCGCCGACGGCCGTGGCCGCGTCGCGCCTGGTGCGCGGCCGCTGGATGGACCTGTTCGTCGCTCATCAAGCCGTCTTCCCGCTCACGCGGGGCCTGATCGTGATTCCACCGGCCGTGGTCGACTATGCCGTTCCGGTCAGCTTCTCCTTCTTCAGCCGCGAGGACCGCTACTCGCTCCGGAGCGATACGGTGTCGTTGACGGCGCTGCCGCTCCCCGCGTCAGGGCGGGCCGCGGGAAGAGACCAGCGCGTCGCAGCGCAGGGACTGACGCTCGACCTCGTGATCGATCCGGCGAACGGCCGGGTCGGCGAGCCGATCGACGTGACGGCGCGGCTCTCGGGGGTGGGCAACGTGGCGCTCTGGCCCGAGCCCGGAATCCGCTGGCCTGCGGGCTTCCGCGCGTACGCCGGCGAGACGGGCATGCGGGTGGAGCCGCGCGACGGCCGGATCGCGGGGACGAAGACCTTTCACTATCTGGTTGTCCCCGACTCCACCGGCTCGTTTCTGCTGCCCGAGATCCGTTACCCGTACTACGACATGGCCGCGGGCGCGTATGGCGCCGCGACCGCCGCGCCCCGCGCGCTGGCGGTCGCGCCCGGTACGGAGCCGCGCGCGGCGCGCGCGCTGCCACCCCTGATGCCCGGCACGGCGGAGGTGTGGAGCGACGCCCTGGCGCGCGATCTCGCGCCGTGGGGCTGGCTGGCGCTGCTTGTCGGGCCGCCGCTCGTCGCTTGGCTGTGGCGGCGCCGCGCCGCGCGCGAGGTCGCCGCCGACGACGAGCTGTCTCAGGATGGGGGCGCCGGGAGCGACGGCGGGGGAGGACCGGCGCGGCCCGGCAGGCTGGGGCGGCTGGAGCGGGAGTTCCACGGCGTGCTGGCGAGCCACGTCCCCGACGCGCGGGCACGCGATGGGGATGGGTTGGCGCGGGCGCTGCGCGCGGCGGGGGTCGAGAGCGCGGTGGCGGATCACGTCATGCGGTTGCGCGACCGGCTGCGGGCGGCGCGCTACGGCCCGCGTGGTCTGGGCGACGCGGCAGAGCTCGGCGCCGAGCTGGCGCAGGTGCTGCGGGTGCTGGGCGCCGAACCGGCGGGCCGGCGCCGCCGCGTCGCCTGGCGAGGGGGTGGAACGGCGGCGCTCGTGGCGCTCGCGGTGCTGGCCCGCCCGCTGGCTGCGCAGGAGCCGAGCGCCGAGGCGTTGTACCAGGCGGGGGCGCTCCGCGCCGCGGCGGACTCGTTCGCGGCCCGCGCCGGGGCTCAGCCGCGCGTGCCCGCGCACTGGTACGACCTCGGCGCCACCTTGTACCGCGCCGGTGCGGACGGCAAGGCGCTCGCGGCGTGGGCGCGGGCCGGGCGGTTGGCGCCCCGGGATCGGCTGATGGTGCGCGCCCACGAGCTGCTGCCCACCCCCGACGCGGCGAGCGATCCGCTCCTCGCCGCCGGCGTCGCCACGCCGGCGGAGTGGGCGCTCGCGGCCGCCGCCCTGTGGCTGGCCCTGTGGAGCGCCGTGATCGCGCGCGCGCGGCGCAGCGCGGTCGTCGGGCTTGCGGCGCTGGGCCTCGTGGCGGGAGGGCTCGCCTGGCGCGAAGCCGCGCGCCGCGCGCGACCGCTCGCGATCGTCGTCGACTCGGGTACCCCCGTGCGCGTGGCGCCCTATGGCGCCGCGAGCCCCGCCACGGCGCTGCAGGCGGGCGCGGCGCTCCTCGTGATGCGCCGGTACGGCGCGTGGCTCGAGGTGTGGCGCGCCGACGGGGTGCGCGGCTGGGTGCTTGCCTCCGAGGTCGTCCCCCTGTGACGGCGCGGATCGCCGTGCTCGCACCCCAGGTCGCCGACCAGATCGCCGCGGGCGAGGTGGTCGAGCGACCGGCGTCAGTCGTCAAGGAGCTGGTCGAGAACGCGCTCGACGCCGGTGCGCGCACGATCCGGGTCGAGATCGAGGACGGCGGGAAGAGCCTGATCCGGGTGAGCGATGACGGTGCGGGGATGAGCCGGGCGGACGCCGAGCTGGCGCTGTCGCGCCACGCCACGAGCAAGATCCGCGAGGCCGCCGACCTGATCGGCGTAGGGACGTTCGGGTTCCGCGGCGAGGCGCTGCCCGCGATCGCGTCGGTGTCGCGCTTCGAGCTCGAGACGTCGCCGGACGGCGCGAGCGGCACGCGCCTCCGTGCCGCCGGGGGCCGGCGCGAGCCGGTGGAGGACGCCGTGCGACAGCACGGCACGACGGTCACGGTGCGGGCGCTGTTCTTCAATACGCCGGCGCGCCGCAAGTTCCTGCGCGCCCAGGCGACGGAGACGCGGGCCGTCGTGGAGGCACTCACGGTGCTCGCGCTGACCCGTCCGGACGTCGCGTTCGCCCTCACGAACGACGAGCGTGCCCTGCTCGACCTTCCCCCCGCGGTGCGGCCGAGCGACCGCGTCCACGCGCTGTGGGGCGCCGGGCTCGCCGACTCCCTACTGCCCGTGGCGCACCGGGAAGGGCCGCTCGAGGTGCGCGGTTTCGCGCAGCGGCCGGCCCAGGCCAAGCCCGCGGGACGGAAGGGGTACGTGTTCGTGCGCGGCCGGCCGATCCGCGACCCGTTCATCCTGCGCGCTGCAGAGGCCGGGTATCGCTCCACGCTCGCGCCGGGCGACCGTCCCTCGCTCGTATTGTTTCTCGATCTGCCGGGCGACGCCGTCGACGTGAACGTGCACCCCGCGAAGCTCGAGGTGCGATTCCGCGACAAGTTCTTCGTCGAGAAGGTCGTCGAGGAGGCGGTGCGGCGGGCCCTCGGACCGCTCGCCGCGGCCGCCCCCTTAGGTGTCGGGGGCCAGGTGTCGGGTGTCGGGGGTGCATGGACCGGCGTCGGTAGCATGATGCCCGCCGGCACGCCGCAGGAGTTGTTTCCAGAGTCGCTGACACCCGACACCCGGCCCCTGACACCCCTGCTTCAGGTGTTCGACACCTACCTCCTCTTCCAGACTGACTCCGGGGTCGCGATCGTAGATCAGCACTCGGCGCACGAGCGCGTGCTGTACGAGGCGGTGATGCACCAGCTCTCGGGCGACGGCGCGCCCGCGCAGCGGTTGCTGCTGCCGCTCACGCTCGAGTTCGCGCCGCCGGAGCTCGAGGCGATCGAGGCGCACCGTGAGCTGCTGCGCCGCGTGGGATACGAAATCGAGCCCTTCTCTGGGCGCACCGTCGTGGTACACACGGCGCCGAACCCGCACCCCCGGTTCGACGCCGCGCGCTGCCTCCAGGAGCTCGTGGCCGATCTCGCGGGCGGCCGATTCCGCGGCGGCGCCAACCGGCTGGAGCGGTTCGCAGCGACGTTCGCGTGCCGCGCCGCCATCAAGGCTGGGCAGCGTCTCGAGCCCGAAGAGGCGCGCCAGCTCGTGGCCCGGTTGCTCACGGCCACCCTCCCCGCCCACGACGTGCATGGCCGTCCGACGATCGTGCAACTCCCGAAGGATGAACTGGAACGACGGTTTGGGAGAAGCTGAGCGGCCCCTGACGCCCGTCATCATCGGCCCAACGGGCGTCGGCAAGACGGCCGTGGCGGTCGCGTGGGCGCAGCTCGAGCCCGTCACCGTGATCTCCGCCGACGCGCGCCAGGTCTACCGGCAGCTCGACATCGGGACGGCGAAGCCGGATCAGGCCACGCGCGCCCGCGTGCCGCACCTGGGGCTCGACCTGATCGCGCCCGGCGAGCGCTACAGCGCCGGCCGGTTCGCGCGTGACGCGGCGGGATGGCTGGCCGAGGTGCGGGCGGCCGGCCGCCAGCCGGTCGTCGTGGGCGGGACCGGATTCTACGTCCGGGCGCTGGCGGAGGGCATGTTCCGCGAGCCGCCGCTCGACGCCGCGCGGCGCGAGCGGCTGCGGGCCTGGGCCGGGCGCCTGCCCCCGGCCCGCCTGGCGCACTGGGCCTCGCGGCTCGACCGACGGTTCGCGGGCGGGGGGCGGCAGCGGGCGGCGCGCGCGGTCGAAGTCGCGCTCCTCACCGGGCGTCCGCTCGGCTGGTGGCAGGGGCACGCGCGCGAGACCGGGGCGATGCGGGCATGGTACATTCACCTCACGCTGCCGCGAGACGTGCTGCAGCGCCGCATCGCCGAGCGCGTGGACCGAATGCTCGCCGCCGGCTTGGTCGGGGAGGTGCAGGGCCTGCTCGCGCGCGGCGTCGCGCCCGCGGACCCCGGGCTCGATGGCGTAGGGTACCGCGAGGTCGTGGCCGTGCTGGCGGGGCGGCTCGCCCAGCGCGAGCTGCGCGACGCGATCGTCACCGCGACCCGACAGTATGCGAAGCGGCAGGAGACGTGGTTTCGGAATCAACTGCGTCATCAGTCATCAGTCGTCAGTCATCAGGACCAAGTTTGGACGCTCGATGCCACACCAACTCCGAGCACCCTCGCCGGCCAGATCCACGACCGTTGGTTACGCTTCGAGGCCGACGACTGATGACTGACGACTGACGACGCCCATGCGCATCGGCATCACCTGCTACCCGACCTACGGCGGCTCCGGCGCCGTCGCGACCGAGCTCGGCCTCGAGCTCGCCCGGCGCGGCCACGACGTGCATCTCATCTCCTACGCGAGCCCGTTCCGGCTGCGCGGCGGGTTCGCCGAGCGCGTCACGTTTCACGAGGTGGTCCCGGCGGACTATCCGCTGTTCGAGCACTCGCCCTACGCGCTCGCGCTCGCGGTGAAGCAGCACGAGGTGGCGCTGCGCGAAGGACTCGAGCTGATGCACGCGCACTACGCGATCCCGCATGCGGCGACCGCGTGGCTCGCGAAGCAGATGCTCCTCGCGCAGCGCGACTTGAAGGTCGTGACGACCCTCCACGGCACCGACATCACGCTCGTGGGACAGGACCCCTCGTACTTCACGATCACCAAGTTCTCGATCGAGCGATCCGACGCGGTTACGGCCGTCTCGGAGTTCCTGAAGGAAGAGACCTATCGAGCGTTCGGCTGCATCGGCTGCGACGTGCAGGTGATCCCCAACTTCATCTCCCCGGCCGACTTCTTCCCGGCGACGGACGGCACGTGCCGGCGCGCCCTGGCGCCCGCCGATCACAAGATCCTGATCCACGTCTCGAACTTCCGCCCGGTGAAGCGGCTCGCGGACGTGGTGCGCATCTTCGCGACCGTGCGTCGCGCGCTGCCCGCGACCCTGGTGCTCGCGGGGGACGGGCCGGACCGGGATTTCGCGGAGCAGGAAGTGGACCGCCTCGGCCTGCGCGCCGACGTACGGTTTCCGGGCAAGGTGGACCGCGTGGCGGATTTGCTGCGGGGCAGCGACCTGTTCCTGCTGCCGTCGCAGACGGAGTCGTTTGGGCTGTCGGCGCTCGAGGCGATGGGGTGCGGTGTGCCGGTACTCGCGACCCGCGTCGGCGGCCTTCCCGAAGTCGTGGTGGACGGCGAGACGGGATACCTGGCGCCCGTGGGCGCAGTGGACGAGTTGGCGGAGCGTGCGGTGGCCGTGCTCAAGGACGCGACCCTCCACGCCCGGCTCCGCAGGGCCGCCGCGGCGCGCGCGCTCGAGTTCTCGGCCGAGCGGGTCGTGCCGCGCTACGAAGCGCTGTATCAGGAAGTGCTGCGTGATTGACGTGCTGCGGCTCGTCCGGGCGCACAATCTCCTCATCGCGGCGGCCGGCGTGCTCGCCGGAGGCTGGATTGCGCGGGGTGCCTTCACCACGCCGCGAGAGCTCGCCTTCGCGGCGCTCGCCGCGACTGGGTTCGGCGCGGCGGGCAACGTGCTGAACGACATCTGGGACACCGCGGCGGACCGAGTGAACCGGCCAGCGGGCGGGCGGCCCCTCGCCGCGGGCCGGATCGCGCGGGGGACCGCCGACCTGTGCGTGATGACGGGCGCGCTCGTCGGGGTCGCCGCGGCGGGGCTGGTGAGCGGGACTGCCGTGCTCGTGGGGCTGGGCGCGCTCGCCGTGATGATCGTCTACTCACCCGTGCTCAAGCGGCGCGCCGTCCCCGGGGGAGGGAACGTGGCGGTGGCCCTCGTCGCGGGACTGCCGCTTTTTTACGGCGCGCTCGCCGTGGGCCGGCCCGCGGCCGGCCTCGTGCCGTGGACGCTCGCCGGCTGGATCCACCTGGTGCGCGAGATCGTGAAGGACCTGGACGATGCGCCGGGCGACCGTGCACTGGGGCGACGCACCCTGCCCATCGCCCTGGGACCGCGCCGGGCCGAGCTCGTAGCGGCGGCCCTCGCCGGCCTCTTCGTACCGCTCTCGCTCGTGCTCCCCGCCCTGGCGCATTACCGAGCCGCCTATTTCCTCGTCGCCCTGTTCGCGCAGGTCGCGGTCGTCCTCGTCGCCACCCGGCTGATCGCGGGACGCGCCCGGCGCAACGCCCTGCTGCTGAAAGGAGCGATGCTCGTGGGCATCGTGGCCCTCGTGGCCGGCCGGGTGACGTGACGCTGTGGCAGGGGGTGGTTCTGGGACTGGTCCAGGGGCTGGCGGAGTTCCTGCCCGTGTCGAGCTCGGGACACCTCAGGGTCCTGGAGGTCGTAACGGGCGTGCGTGCGCCGGGCGTGTTCGTGGAGGTGGCGCTCCACGTGGCGACGCTCGGGTCGGTGCTGGTCGTGTACGGCGCGCGGCTGTGGCGGATCGTGCGTGGCGTCGCCGGGCGGCGGCCGGAGGACCTGCGGACCGCCGGGCTGCTCGTGCTCGGCACCGTGCCGGCGGGGGTGATCGGCGCGCTGTTCCATCACCAGGTCGAGGCAGCCGCTACCTCCCTCGTGCTCGTGGGGACGGGTTTCATCCTCACCGGGTTCATGAATTGGTCCACGCGACGGCTGGGGGGGGGCGCACGGCCCGAGCCGACCGTCGCGGGCGCCGTCGGCATCGGCTTCGCGCAGGCGGTCGCGGCGGTGTTTCGTGGCGTCTCCCGATCCGGCTCCACAGTCAGCGCCGCGCTGTGGGGTGGCCTCGCCCCGGCCGCGGCGGCCGAGTTCAGCTTCCTGCTCGCAGTACCCGTGATCGCGGGCGCGGCGTTGCTCGAGGGACGTCACGCGTCCGTGGACATCGCGGCGGTGGGCGCGCTCCCGCTCGCCGTCGGCTTCGCCCTGGCCTTCGTGAGTGGGATCTGGAGCATCCGGTTCCTCGTGGCGCTGCTCCGGCGCGGGCGTTTCTACGCGTTCGCCCCCTACTGCTGGACGGTCGGCGTGCTCACGATCCTGTACGGGCTGTGGCGCTGACCCTGGACGGCGTCCCCGCGGGCGAGCTCGCGGGCCGGTGGCACGTGCCGCGCTGCGACCTGCATCCCCGACTCGACTCCGCGCTCGACGCGATTCACGCCCTCGCCGCCCAGGGCGCGCCCCCCGGGACCACCGTGATTGCCGAAGAGCAGACGGCGGGCCGCGGGCGCGATGGGCGCACCTGGCACTCACCCGCGGGGGGCGTGTGGCTCGGGATGCTGCTCAAGCCGGCGCGCAGCGAGTTCGCCGCCGTGGCGATTCGCGCCGGGCTCGCGCTCGCCGACGCCGTGGACGCGCTGCTGGGCCGCCCCGAAACGCGCCTCAAGTGGCCCAACGACGCGCTGCTCGGCGACCGCAAGCTCGCGGGGATCCTGTGCGAGGGGCGGTGGCAGGGAAACACACCCCAGTGGCTTGCGCTCGGCGTCGGAGTGAACGTACGCAACGCGATTCCGGCGGCGGTCGCGCGAGGCGCCGTCGCGCTGGTCGAGTGGCTGCCGGCCGTGCGCCGCATCGACCTGCTCGACGGCCTGGTCCCCGCGCTCGCCCGGGCGGCGTCGGGTGGGGGAGCGGGCCTTTCGCCCGTCGAGTGCGCGGCCTTCGCCGCGCGCGACTGGCTGCGCGGGCGCCAGCTCCGCACACCGGCCGTGGGGCGGGCGGACGGCGTCCGCGCCGACGGCGCGCTGCTCGTGGATTCAGGCGGGATAACCGTCGCCGTGCACGAAGGGCACGTCGAACTGGCGTGAGCGTGGCGCTCGGCGTCGCGGCTGAAGCCGCGGCTCGGCATTCCCAGGCTAAAGCCTGGGCTCGGCCGACACTGTGCTGAAGCACACTGTCCTTCAGGACAGCGCATCGCCGAGCCCACCCTTCAGGGTGGGAACGCCGAGCCGCGAGTTCACTCGCGTCACTCTGGCCGGTCGTCTATACTTCCGCGCCATGCTCCTCGCGATCAACATCAACAACACCGAGACCAAGGTGGGGCTGTTTCGCGGCGACAACCTAGAGTCCCATTGGCGGCTCACGACCACGCCGCAGCGCACCCCCGACGAGTGGGCTGCCACGCTCACCGCCTACCTCGCCCAGGCGGGGCGCTCGACCCAGGAAGTGCGCGCGGCCGTCATGGCCTCGGTCGTGCCGCCCGTCACGCAGGGGCTGTGTGAGGCCGTCGAGCGGGCCACGACCGTGCGGCCGGTCGTCGTGGACGGTCGTTCGGCGCTCCCGATCGAGCTCGACGTGGACGAACCGCTCCAGGTCGGCGCGGACCGCATCCTCAACACCCTCGCCGCCGCGCAGCTCTTCCACCGCGACACCATCGTCGTGGACTTCGGCACGGCGACCACGTTCGACTGCATCACCGCCGAGGGCCGCTTCCTGGGCGGCGTGATCATGCCGGGGATCCGCACCGCCTCGGACGCGCTGATCCGGGGGACGGCGAAGCTCCCCGCCACCGAGCTGACGCCGCCGGCGCACACGATCGGGCGCCGCACCGACGAGGCGATCCGCGCGGGCGTGCTGCTCGGCACGGCCGACGCGGTGGACGGCGTCGTGCGCCGCATCAAGGCCGAGTGGCCCAATAAACAGACTCCCCAGGTGATCGCCACGGGCGGGCTCGCCGGCCTCGTGGCGCCGCTGGTGCGCGAGATCGAATCGGTGCACCCCGACCTGACGCTGACCGGACTGCGATTCGCCGCGACGGCGCTCGGGCTGAAGTGGTAGCGGACGCCCGCACGCGCAACGCCTGGCGCCGCTGGGGCTACCGCGTGCTGCCGGGCGAGCTGTTCTCCTACGTCCTGCACATGCGCCCCGCCGAATGGCCGATCATGGCGGGGCACACCTTGCTCGGCTACGTGCTGGCGGTCGGTTTCGGGGGAGTGGGGAGAGGGGAGAGGTTCGCGCCAGCGCTGCTCGGCCTCACGGTGTGGGTGATTTTTCTCAACGGTGGGACGCTGGCCATCAACTCCGTGTTCGACAAGGACGAGGGCGACATCGGATACCTGATCACGCCACCGCCGCTGCCGCGCCACCTGCTCGCGTTCAGCGTGGCGTTGCTCGCGGGGGGCCAGCTCCTCGCGTTCGCGCTGCCGTCCGCGTTCCGCCTCGATTACGCCCTCTGCTTCGCGCTGTCGCTGCTCTACTCGGTGCCGCCGTTCCGCTTCAAGGCCGTGGCCGGCGTGGACTGGCTCATCAACATGTGGGGCTTCGGGACGCTTACCCCGTTCGCGGCCTGGGCGGCGACCGGCCGGCCGCTCGACGCCGGGCACGCGCTGGTGCTGCTCGGATTCTGCCCGCT